>OIFG01000167.1_pt1 | contig 34387 bp, 60 predicted proteins | sample 1582031 | NCBI WGS metagenome assembly OIFG01 (sample SAMN07501051, study PRJEB24779) | human gut metagenome | isolation source: stool | host: human infant | place: USA: Pittsburgh, PA | reverse complement strand
TATGCTTTGTAAGGTGCAACGCATAGATGGTGAGGAGCATTACCAATAATCCATCCACGAGCGCCCAATATCCTATCCATTGCCACTAACTTTTGTTAGTGGCTTTTTATTTTTCCATTTGGTTTCACCTCTTCTAACTCACAACTTGTATGTTATGCAAGTTATTGTGTAAAAAAATATCTACTCTACTAGAGCAGTCTAACCCAAGCCAATCACTAATCATTGTAGCCTCTACTACATCAAATTTTGTTTTCCCATTCATTTTACTATTAATGGTTGTGATAGATACACCTAATAACTCCGCTAAATCCGCATATGTTTTCTTATGTTCTACCAACAACCCTTTCAGTTTTTCTAGTTTCATCTTTTCACCTCACTTTTCTTGCACCTTATGCAAGTTTCTGATTACATGATAAGCCTATTAGTAAAACATGTCAACCACTCTATGCAAAATTTTATAAAATTTTTATAATTTTTCTTGAATTTTATTCAAGTTTATTGTAATATATGTTTGTAAGGGCGATTCTTATTTGGAGGCATATTATGAGTATCGATGAAAGAACTACAATAAATAAAGAAATAGGAGAACGAATTAAATCCATTAGAAAACAAAAAGGCATAACATTAGCTGACCTAGGAGCAAGATTAGGTATTAGTGAAAGTAATATGCAACGATATGAATCTGGTAAAATTGCTAGTGTTTCTATCGATTTTATTAATAGATTAGCTCCTATATTAGAAGTAAAGCCAGAATGGTTAATTGGTTGGGATAAAGATGATACTCCTCAAGGTTACTATCTTGATTCTGAAACTGCTGAATACGCTGAATACCTTCGCACTCGTCCTTCTGCTCGTTTATTATTCTCAGCATCACGTGGCATTTCCAAAGAAGATATGGAAGAAACCGTGAAGTATATCGAATATTTGAAATCTAAACATAATAAATAATACTATTAGGGGTTGTTAGTGTGATTGTAAATATAATCGAATGTGATATTCCTAATGTGAAAGCTATTTCATCTACTGGGGAAGATGAAGGTGTTCACAATATTTATATCCGTAAGAATATGTCTATTGAAGATATGCGCAACGAAATTAGACATGAATTGCTGCATATCATTAATGATGATTTTCATATAGATCAACACGTTAATCTTATTGAACATATGGTAAGGAGAAAAGAACTCACGGATGAAATGCTAGAAACTATAGATTTCTATCATCATGTATTGTAATCTGAGTAAAAAAATAAGCCCCCACCGCAGTGAGGGCCATTAAAAACTACATACCTTAGAGGTACTTCATTTTTACTCCACCATTATTATACCATACCTCTAAGGCTTATTTACTATACCATTTTTTAGCCCAGGAGGTATTTTTAATGTGGTGTGAAACTGTAACTACCAAAGCTGGTATTACTAAATATAAATTTCAAGAACGCTATGTGGATCCGTATAGTGGTAAAACAAAAAGAATATCTGTTACATTGACCAGTAATAGCAGGCAAGCATATAAAATCGCACAAGCTGAATTACAAAATAAAATTGACTTGGCCACTAATACAGATATAGCCAAAGATATGACATTGAATGATGTTGTATCTGAATATTTAGAATCTAAGCGTGCCTTTAGAAAATCATCTACACAATATAGTATGGATAATCTACACAAACAGATTATGAAATGGTTTCCTGCTGATATATTACTATCTAAACTTTCACCATACATTATCCAAAGCACGTTTGATAAATTTGCTTGCCAGTATTCCTACAATTACACAAAACTGGCCCTTAGTCTTATTAGACAATCATTAAAATACGCTAGGCGCATGGAATATATTCGTGATATTTCATTCTTAGACAATATCGAATTACAAAAGCCAGTAGCGGATGTAGACCGCATCAAGAAACAACGTTCTAAATTCCTAACTAAAGATGAACTAAAAGATTTGCTATCACAATTAGATGCTATCAATCATCATGTATCCCTATTATGTGAGTTTCAATCTTTAACTGGTCTTAGATTTGGTGAAATGGTAGCATTACGCACTCAAGATTATGATAGAGAAAATGCAGAAATAGATGTAAACGCCACTTTATCCAATCGTGGTAGCTTTTCTGACCCTGCTATGCGATTGCCACCAAAGAATGTTCATTCAATCCGTAAAGTAAAATTAGATGCAAGGGCAGTACAAATCATCAATCATTTTATAACCGCCAATCAAGCAAGGCGATTATGGAAATCTAAATTTGCTGACCTAGGCTATATCTTTGTTACGGATGGTGGATTGCCATATGATCTACATTATGTAAATCGTACTATAAAAAAACTTAATTTTCCAAAACCAGTAAGCACCCATACCTTTAGACATACTCATATATCTATTCTTGCTGAATCTAATGTTCCACTAAAAGCAATTATGGAACGTGTTGGCCACAATGAGCCACGTACTACACTTGCTATTTACACACATGTAACAGATGAAATGAAACAGGAAGTAAATGCAGCAATTACTAATATGGGTAAAGTACTTGCAAATAAATAAAAAATGAGCCACCGCATCATGTGCAGTGGCTTTTTTTCAACCCTCATATAAAAGGGGCAAATATTTGTTTTTAAAAGGGGCAATAAAGGGGCAAATTGTTGTTACAATGCGTTACAATTTGTTACTCTTTATCTTTCAAATATCCTTGTAAATGCTTTATCTGTTACAGTTTGTTACAATTCGTTACAATCTGTTAAACAGTCAATAAGAATGGTGCGGATTGAGGGTTTATACTCAACGCTCCGCACCATTACAACATTATCTAAACTCTACATTTCAAAAAGGGGCAAATAAGGGGCAACCTTTTTGCTAGCATATATTATTATTTCTTGATAGGCACGGATAAATGTATGTTGTTTAATATAGTGTCAGCATCAGATTTATCCAACGTTTCACCAGCTTTTACTTTGTTTAAAATCATTAATAATTTGTCTTTGGCATCATCCAAAAATTCTGCACTTTTATGTAATCCGCTTTTTCTGATATTATCTGCTGATTCACTATATTTTGCAATAAAATACTCTAACATATCTATAAATTTATCTGAATGTAAATAATCTTGAATATAGTCATTTAATATAGTATCCATATGCTCCCCTATTATTTGTATTCAAAGCTAAATTTTATATTTCCTTTTGGCTCTCTTCTATTATACATATATATCCCATATACTCCATTGGTAATTTCTTGATGTGTATATTCTATTGGGTATTGTTCTCTGCTTATTTTTATATTTATATTTTCTTTAGTACATCTGTTAAAAATATAATCAATTAATAGGAATAAATTTTCTTTATTTCGCTCTGTATAGCCTTGTCTATCAAACCCATATTTCATTGCCAATGCATGTATCATTAGTTGAGTGAATGAACCTCTTATATAATATGTATCAAATTCAAAATCATCTGTTATATTACTCAACAATATATCTTTCACGCTTTCTTTGCTATTATCCATGTGTACATCACCACCTATCATTTATCTATATTATATCATTTTGAAAATAAAAAAGGCCTATCAACCTAGATGTTATTCTAAGTTGATAGGCCTTTAATGCTATTCAGTTATAAACGATTGCTTTACTACTCAACTGACAACTAATAGTTGATAGTTGCGTGTATCCACCATTACACGCTATGGAGATATGGATCACCTCAATTTTTTGCAACTAAATAAACAACTGTTCCACCCAATAATATATTTAATATCTTACTGTTCCTTTGTTGCATCTTGATTCTTTTGAGTTCTCTCATCTGCATTTCTAAGTATGCGTTCACCTTCGCCAGCGATTCGTTTTGCATTGATAGCGTTTTCTCTTGCTGCTCTAATGTGTTCTTGGCTATTAGTAATTGCTCCCTCTGTTCTTTGATTAAGTTCATCGATTCTATTAATTCTTGTTTCGATTCGCTCGTTGACATCTGTGCTACGTTCAATTGCTGTTCTAACTCGTCTATTATCTTCAATTGCTCGTTGATTGTATTGTTGAGCGTTTCGAACTTCATCAGTAGCTCGTTGTATTCCTGTCGTGTCAATATTACTTGCTCTGTCGGCGTAGAACCATACACAGGCAATGATACAAAGGACAATACAAATAGGAACAGAGATGTAATGAGCGTGAATAAAGTTTTTGATTTTGTCATTCATACTTCCCCCTAGTCATACATGTAGTTGACATCAACTTCTTTGCCAGCTACCATTCCGCAATCGCTATATTGCCATATTCTGATATTTGGATAATCACATTGTGAATCATATTGTGCACACCATACAGGAACGCTTGGCATTTGACTATATGCATATGTTTCATCCCACAATAAGGAATATCCACTATACACACCTACATTTTGAAATCCTGCACTCCACAATGTATTTACAAAGCGACTAATACAATTAGTCATTCCTTGGCTTGTTAAAGCACCAGCATTAATCATGTTACGTAATTGGCGGTGTTCTTCATAGTCATACCAAATACCAGCTTGTAAATGATAGTCAGTATATCCATAACTATTGAGCGTGTTAATTACCCATTCCGCTTCTTGTACTGCAGTTGCCTCATCATATGCATGGCTGAAATAATATACCCCAACTTCAAGACCTGCATTTAATGCTGCAGTTATATGTTGCTCAAAGAATTCATCAACGTTATAGTTTTCACCTAATTTAATGATTACGAATTCATTGCCTTCTTCTTTGGCTTGCTGCATGTGGCACTCATCATAATAAGGTGTTCCGTTTTCGTTCTCTTGCCATGCTGAAATATCAAACCCTTTTCTCATTCTTATCACTCCTTTCTGTCATGTTTTGTAATGGTGGTAATTTAGGCTGTTCTTCCAATTTGTCAGGAATACCATTTCCGTCTTTATCAATCCATAGTGCAAGGAAACCAACTAATGCAGTTAATACTGATGGGATAAAAATATGATCTATGATATTTATCCCTACATTAATCAGTTTGTTCATATCATCAGAAACATATCCTTGAATGAACACCATAATGTACTCAACCACCACTAATAAAATAGGTACTAGCATTGTTAGTACTAGTACCCTTGTAGCAAGAACACCTGTAGGGTGGAAGTTGGCCACCCTCACAGATTGATATGATTTTTTTATGTGGTTAATTATAGCTGACTTATCCATTACCCCTCCATGCTTTTATGATTTCAATCGTATATTTAAATATTTTTCCTATATCGATTAGATCATCTTCAACCATTTCACGTAGGTTTTCAATTATAGACCAACACTCGGCGAAGAATGGTATCAACATAAATGCATAAGAGAATATATGGTCTAAGAATAAATCGGTGTTTGGTATTGGAATATCAGGTAATGAAATAAATACTATGGATAGTATCATCCATGCTGGGTACTGTACACATAGCTTTTTAAGCAAATCCCCTCTAAGCCGTTCACTCATTAAATATCTACGCCGTTCACCTGTGTTTTCATCAATATACCTACCTTTTCCCCATCCGTACCATGTCAATGTTGTTAGTAGAGTAATAGGATTATTAGGCCTGTGATTATCCTTGTTATACCGCAATACTTCTGCAGCAATTCGTTGTATAGTATCCACGAATAACAATGTAGTAGTTAGAATAATCACTACTCCCATACTAACTAAATGTTCATGCGATACCCCACTTATGAGCATGATTAAAATATCATTAAGAATATCCATTCACTCCCCCATGCCCTTATGGTTCTTCTTCATCTAAAGCCATTAAATCATTGTGCACACATCCTTCTGTCGGACATGTGCCGTCCTCATTCAAAGTTGCCCAGCAGTATTCACAAAAGTGCATCACTGGTACATCTGATTTGATTTCGTAGTTATCCATTATTTGACCTCCTTAATCTTGGCTACCATTTCGTCATTTAGTTTCTTAAATTGTGCTTGTAAATCATCATATGGCACATTAGCCAAACGTCTACGTAGTAACGCTTGGTCTAGCGTTGCAAATCGTTCGTCATAGTACTTACGAATTTGTGCAATGCGTTCCGCTTTTGTCGGTTCATATTCCGTTACTGGAATATCAACGAACTCACCATTTACATACGCTTTACCGCTTGTGAATTGTGCTTGCATTTCACTATCCCCTGTTACGATATTAGCAGTAGGATATGATTGTTTGGCTAATTGTTCTGTTTCTTCAAGCGTATCAGCATGAACACCAACTACATAAGAGGTTTGGCGGATGCCGTTCTCGTCTAATACAAATACATACATATTGTTGTCCTTTCTTGGAGGTAGAAATGAAATTAATTGAGAAATTAAAAGGGGCTCATGAACGCCCCTATGTAGCATATAAAGTTGTAGGTTATTATTCCTCTTATACTGAGGCTAAGGAGGCATTATACAATGTGCATACATTAGATGATGTGTATCAATCATGGTTAGAGTTGCATTCGTTAAATGTTTCATCGCATACCATGAAAGGATATGAATGTGCTTATCATCATGTATCATCTATATCTCACCGCCCTATCAACGAAATCACATATATGGATTTGCAAAATATAATATCTGATATGCTAAAGAGCGGACTCTCTTATTCATCATGTAAGAAAGTTCGCTCTTTACTTAATCAGCTATATTCATTTGCAATTATTAATGACTGGTGCTCAAAAGCATACAGTCAATATTTGAATATTGGCCACAATATTCCTAAACGCCCACGCAAGGTATTTACCACTAATCAAATTAACCGCTTATGGAGTATCAATGCAGAATTGCCTTTGATACTCTTATATACTGGAATGCGTGCTAGTGAATTAATTAATCTTAAAAGCACTGACATCAATCGAAAACAACGTTATTTAAAAGTTACATCAAGCAAGACTAAAGCAGGTATCCGCATCATTCCCATCCATCATCGTATATGGCCGTTTATTGAATCTCGATTATCTAATAAATGGATCATAGAGGAACGTAATTATGTTTCTCTATCCCATTCCTTTAAATTAACCATGAATACTATTAACGCTAAACACACTCCCCATGATTGCCGTCATTCATTCGCTACTAGATTAGATGATGTAGGTGCTAACTATAATGCTAAACGATTATTGTTAGGCCATGCTTCATCTAATGTTACCGATGGCGTATACACTCATAAATCTCTTAGACAATTACGCAAAGCAATTGAAATGCTTAAATGACCAAGGGGGAAAAGTAAATATTACTGTAGGGCGTAATATTTACAACGATGACACTGTATACCCTATTGCATTTAATAATCTCCCATCAGTTAATATTATTAATATTGCTGATACATTAGACCAAGATGGATGGGTAACTAGCGCAATTAAATCTATCACAAATTTAAAATTTACTTATATTACAGCACAAAATAGTGTAACTGGCATTAGTTGGATTGCTATTGGTAATTGACCAAGGGGGAAGAAAATTAAATTTAACCATCTATGATGGAAGAAAATATGATGTTCAATTTCCTATTTCTTATGCAAAAGAATGTATTGGCGTATTACAGACATTAGAATGGCCTATTGCTATTGGTGGTGCATCAGTTGCTTACACCGATAAAAGAACTACTACTGGTTATACAATCGTTGCTGATGCATCTAGTGCAGCATATAATAGTGATTTATTTTATGTTGCGTTCGGAATTTAGCCAAGGGACATATGATTTACATGTTCAGCCGAATGATATATGGACATATCCATTATCTATAACAAAATGTTTAACAATTCAAGTTACAGACCAAGGAACTGGTAGAGCAACATTTAGTGTAGATCATATCGATAATACAAAAGCAAGAGTATTTGGTGCTGGTGGTAGAATACCTAGAATATTTATGATTGGTACTGTCTAAATACCCAAGGGGGAAAACAAAAGGTTGGAGAGCAAAAGCAATCAGATCCTAACAATTTAGAAACAACAACAAATAAAGTTATATTTCCTATTGCTTTTACGAGCAATCATGTATTCCATACATTTGGTATTATTGCCAGTGATACATCAATATTTTGGGGAAATTCAGGAGCAAGTACTATCACAAGAAGAATATCTAAAATAGATATGCGATATGAAGTACATTCTAGCTATCAAACAATGTTAAAAGCAGATTCAATCATTGAATGGTGTATTGTTGGAATTTAAACGCCTAAAGCAATATATCGCATTTTGATTTGTTCTATAGCATTACTATTCTCACTGATTACAGCAGCAAATCCAGTTGATGTAATTTGACTATCACTAAATCCAATTCGTGATAAATGCCTTAATTCTACTTTATTAATTGCATATGGATGTACATATAACGGCTTGGATTTAAACGCTATTGGAAAAGTAAACTGCTCTTGCCTTTGTTGACTTCCTATATCGTAATATGCTTGGGTATCATTATCATTTCCCCCTTGGTGATTAAATACCAATAGCAATCCAATAACCATTATTACGAGATTTAGGATAGTTAGTATTATTGCTACCGCTTACCATTTTAAACGTGCTCGCCGTGATTGCCTTTGGTCTAATCGTCATCTCATGCCATGGAGTTGGCTCATCTAGCATCATAGGAAGTACTGTCAGTACTTCGTTAAAACGAATAGGAAATGTTATAGATGCAATTTCGGGGACAAATTTTCCCCCTTGGATAATTAAATTCCCAAACAGCTTGCCCAAACAGATATACCATGCATTTACATTACTGAAATCATATCTGATTCCGAGCCCTGTTGCTTTTTCGCTTTCCAATGCATTTACTACATCGGTTGCGTTTTTAATGTTCAAGCTGCTCAAAAGCGTTTTCACCAACTGTAACGTAGGTGCTTTTGCTAATGAATCGCTATTATCTACGCTAGTAATCATGTTATTAACTTGCTGAATAATGGCATTGAAACGATTGTCATGTGCAGTTGCATCAGCGTTATGCTTAGTCAACTCACCTTTTGTTACATATGTATCATCACTTGTTACAAATGTAATATTTGTTGCGTTCCCAATCTTTGTTCTGATGTTATAAATTTCAGCATTAATTGGTGTGTTCTTATCTGGCATTAACCCTACATTATTACCACCATTAGAATACGAGTATAAAACCTCTTCCCCATTACCGCATTTTGCGAACAATCCTACTTCTTTTGGAAAAAATGAATGTTCAAGTGTCTTATTTGACAATACCGCTTGAATTACATATTCTCCATCTCCGCCTTTTTCACCATTTCCGATTGGTAACTCCATCTTTGGTGAAACTACCCCTGTCATTGTATTAATATCTAGCCCAGTATCATCTCCATCACCAACTACAACTTTAGTAAATGTGATTGGTTTCTTTGTTGCGATGCTTTCAGCTAGTAAGTTATATCCTTTTTTTGTAACACTATTTCTGTTATATACGTCTGGCATATATCCTCCTTAACTATTAATTACAGTAGTTACATGTTTTCTTTCAACTACAACTGCAGCATATAGATTTGCAATATCCATTTGTGTATCAATTCCTATATCTGGCTCAATATTAACAATGCTACTTGTTGTAACATGTACTGCAGCATACACCTGCTCACCTACGTTATGCACATCAGCAATCGATATGCCTATGTGTGATGGCTTTACAATCGTTAAGTTTTCTCGTATTTGATTGACTGCATATACAAATGACGAATCATAGAATTCTATTTTTAATAATCCGTCCTCAAATTTAACATCCACATCATCTAATACGAATGTCTTAATGATTGCTTTTATTTTTTCTAATGTACATTTACCGCTATTGTTCCATAGCATTTGTACAATGTTTCTACGTTGTTCAATCGAACCTTTAGCTACAATGCCTAAGTCTTTTTCATACACACGCAAACCACGTTCGCTTACTGTATCAAAGAACCCATTGTCTAATAGTTCATCAAGCAACACATCAATATCTTGCAGTTGTAATCCTGCTGCCTGATATAATTCACGCACCCATGGATCATTGCGATACATTTTGTTGATAGCCTTTAATGCGTACTCTTTGAATTGAATCTTATTCATTTAGAACCACACTAACTGTGCCTAATGTAGCAACTTGTTCTACCGTTAAATCAATTTTTGTAGTTTGTCCATTGACTGTAACGCTTGCATAGTCGGTTACTCCAGCACTATCGATTATGATATTGGCAATTTGTGCGACTGAAACATAATCTTGCTTGAATGCAATTCGTTTTAGGTATTTAGTAACCGCATCAGTTATATCAGCTGTAATAGTTGATTTCGTAGCAGTACTGATATGTTTCACTCCAGTTACTTCTACATTAATTGGTACGTTGGTAGCACTAACCACTGTGCAATGGGCCCCTATTGGTGCTTGCCCTGCTCCGATACCTTTACTATCTGGATCTATATAATCTTGTACACGTTTAACTAAATCACTATCAGCAGGCTTTCTATCAGAATTAATTACGATAACTTTAACTGTATTGTTACCATTCCATAACCCTATTACATGAGCCTCACCAACACCTTCAACTTCTTTCGCCCACTGTTTATAGTGGTAATCATTACCGCTCGTTGCTGGTTCTCGTAGTTCCTCATAGTAGCGTTCACGTAAATCATCATCTGTTTCTTCATCTTCGCCATTGATTGCCGCATCATCGTTTATTACATTATTGATACCAGCAATAGTAATAGGCATCTGCGTGATTGTGCCTTTAGGAACATTGCCAATGCTACCAGCTTGCATGCATCTGATTTTGATTACTGAATTCTTTTCTACATCCTTTGTTTCAAGGCTTTCATATTGAATTCCAGTTTCGCTTTCAAATAAATCACCTGCATGAATAGTGCCTGTTCCATCGACTATACGCAAATCACATACTGACTTAGTGGCTAATTTACGTTGCGTGCCTTTGCGTTGAAAACATACACGAGTTAATTCATCGCCTGTTAAGTTATCAACGTTCTGTTTCCATTCGATTTCTTCTGCTTTTTTCCAAAGTTCAAGTATAGCGAATGCCTCGCCCCTCGTTAAATCATACGTAGGAAAGCCTTCGGTCTTTTGATAGCTATCGTCAATGTGTTCAAGCATCGTATTATGAATGTTATCCACACTATAATTCGAGTTCATAATCTATCTTTACCTCCTCCCCTGTATTCGTTACGACTGTAAAATAAAAGATACCAGCGTTGAATTGCCAATCTTTGACAATCACCACGCATGGTACCTTGTTCATAATGCCCTCTGTTATACGCCGTTTAATTTCTGCCACTTTGTATGACCTAGGCAATCTATATCCTAATAGTTTTCGTAGGTCTAACCCAAAACTATCGGTATAGATCATATATTTTTTCATTTCAGTTCGGATAAATAACTCTATCCATTGCTTTATTGCCTCTATCTGTGTATCTTCTACATTTCTTCCGTCTTTGAATACAAATCTATGTGTCTTGTAATCAAATGCGAATGAACGGCCTACCTTATGTTGTGCATTGGTAACTGTGGCCGTAGATTGGATAGAGTTAGTAAAGTTATAGTCCTTTGGAAACATTACACACCTTCCTTAACTATATCCACGATAAAGAAATGTTGCTCATTTTCATCTGGAATTACTAATACTTTATCACCTGGTTTCCATAGTTCATCAAGTACTATCTTTCCACTACCCTGTGCACTATATGGAGGACTACCAGGGCAATCTTTATGAGCAATCGTACCACTATGTCTGTATGAATACGTTGTAATGTGATGTATTAATTGAAAACACACGTATCCATTGGATGCATTGATTTTAAACTTTCCGTCTTTAATTGCTACTTCCCATGGTGATGTACTGATTACTTCGCCTAATACTGCTCCTATTCGTACAGGATTAGTTCTATTTTTGAACTCAGATGCCATTCTACTGTGCCATTCTTCCATATTCTCACCACCTATGACATCTTAATAACCTTAGTCGGTGCTTCGCCATTATGCCATGCATAATTTGCATCAGAATAAAACATTGCATGACCAGCACTGCTACTATTCCCAAATGCTCCACCTGCACCATCTGAAATAACTACATGATCATTGTTGCCATATACTAAAATATCGCCTTTATTAGCATAGCCATTAAATGTTTCTACCTTGTAGCCTGCATTTTGTGCATTATTTACAAGCGTATCTACATCAGCTGTGCCAATATCAGCCTGTTGCTTTAGGAATGGACTGTAATATGAGCCAGCTTTCACCGCTACATCTACGCACCCATTATCACGATATACGCTTTCATATCCGTTGAGTGCGTTCATGCCTGCATCTACTTGTGTAGCATTAGCAGTACTGTTAGTTGCATTAGGTGTAACAGTTGTAGTAGTGCTTGTTTTATACTTGCTTGTGTCTAGTTCAGCCTCTACACGTTTTAAATCTAATGTCATTGTATGGTTCACTCCGTAATTATGCTTGCAATTAGTAACTAAGAATTTATCATGAATATCTACTGTGTAATCATTGATGATAATTACACGGCCACTGCGTACAGTATCATCACCTAATAGCGTAAGACTTAGCTTTTCCTTAATCTTATTGCTATCTTGAATGGTTTTCTTTGCAATCTGTGCCGTTTGTGCCTGTTTCTTATCGTCTACCTTTATGATTTTCTTAATCAAGCCATATTTCTTGATGCTTTCATCATCTTGGATAGTCGATTTTACAGATTTGCTCTTTTCCTTGCTAGAAATTGCCACGATACTATTCCGCATATCTTCCATGCTCAAATCTCTTGAGTAATTATTAATTGGTTGAGTTATGACCTTATCTAGTACCAAATCTTTATAATCTTCTACATGTACTTTGCCTTCTCTATATTCTAGGCGGTATTTATACCCTGTTTCTTCGGTAGCCTGTTTGATGATGTCTTTGATTACATCCGATACAGGTTGCCCTTGATAGATTTTCTTGATTTTAGTCTTTATATCGGCCACACTTCCAAGCGGTACATCATTTTCTTTACATACCTTCTTGATTGCCTCTAGACCACTAACTCCATTGAATTGTATTTCAATCTCTGATTTATTGAGATAAAAGCAGTAATCAAAGCAAGTATACGTGTATTTATTAGCACCACTCTGTTTTTCGCTCACGATGATGCCTTGAAAGACTACTTCTTCCTTTGGTTCTTCGTTTAATGTTGTAGTAGCGCTCTTATTGTTATTACTTACTTGATTACTAAACTCTATCTTGCCACCAATTGCTAGGCGTGTACCCATCATATTAAAATCAAATGGATTATCTGCTAAGTCAAATGTAAATTCTTGACCTAGCGTATCAATTCCATCTGACCTTTCATAGTTGTTTGTGTAAGCTGTAATTTCACGTGTTTCTGTAACATCCTTACCATCTTTATCTTTCGTTACGTTGGTATATTGGAGTTTCATTTCTTCCCTCCTGTGTTGGATGTAGTGCTTTTCGTATCCTTACTAGCCTCTTTATTTTCACCGCCTGTGTCTGATTGTGTTTGCGTAGATGTATTAGTGTATACATACTCTTCAATACCAATAGTCGCTTTTATATCGCCTACCTTATCCCATGTGTATGATAGATCATTAACTACACATGGCATATTTAGTATTTCATTTCCATCAGATTGGATAATACATATCCGCATCACGGCCTTTGTTTGCCGTTGTGCTTGAAAAAACTGTAAGCATTGTAGTCCATCTGTACCATTGCCACGAATGAATGAGTAATCTTTCCCTACAGGTAAAAGAATATTATCAAGGCTTAATGTTCTAAGACCTAACGGCCCTATTAACTTAATATCGCCTCTTAATCCGTTGAAAGTTTCATTCTTTTGTGGCTCATTTATTGTTGGTAATGGATTAGGTACTACAGGCAATGTGATGTACTCATCTGTCAATTCAGAATGAAATACTATGTCTGTAGTTGGTTTCTTGTCTAAATAATCTAAGACTTTCCCCACTAATCCATGTGATAGTTTATCAGCATATCTTGTAGCACGTGTAATTGCCATTTTTTGCAATTCAGCTTGCTTAGATTGTATGCGTTGCTGCATGACCTTCTTAGCACTGTCTTGAAATCTCATATTACACCCCCTACATGTTGCCCATTGCTAACATAATTTTATCCGTGATGTGATTGCCACATGCATCCATGAATTCTTCATTGCCAATTACATTGCCTTGTACTGTAACATTAACAGTAACATTACCTCTGTTGTTGGCTAATTGTCGCATGCTTTCATCATGTGGAATCACTTGTGATCCATTCGGTAGATTGATAATTTCACCACGTTGATTTTCATTAACGTATGTAGGGCCACCTTTCCAGTACTCTGTACCTGTTGCGTTTCCATCGCCATTAAATACACGGCCAACTGTTTTGTTATATAACCATTGACCGCCCTCTTTAATGGCATCGATTTTTTCGCCAGCCCATTGCAACTTATCTTGTACCCACCCAAGAACACCTTCTGCTACGGATTTAATAATGTCAAAATATCCAGTAAAGATTTTGACAAGGCCATTGAACGCCATATCCCAGTTGCCTGTGAATACACCTGTGATGAAATCAATAATGCCACTGAATATCTGCGTTACATCGTCCAATATTGGTGCAATGATTGTCATAAATCCGTTATATAACTCTGTAACTAAAGCAATAACGCTATTAACAAACTCCATGCATCCACTTACAATGCTCTCCCATAGTTCAGATGCATATGTTGAAATTGCATCCCACACGGATAACGCTACTTCTTTTACTGTATCCCAGTTATAAATTAACAATGCTAATGCTGTGATGATTGCATATATAGCAAATAACATAGGATTAGCTAACATGAGCATGTTTAAAATCCGCACTACTCTAATGACTGTTGTGAATGCACCTGCTATTGAACTAATTAATGGAATTACTTTACCAATAACATTAAATGCAACAAATCCTACTGCTACGGCCTTAATAACAGGCAATAAGAATCCTAGATTTTGAGTACACCACTTAATCACATCACCAATACCAGATATAACTGTTTTAACTACACCCATTGCACTGGTTAGATTTTCTTGGATGCTTTCCTTGTTATCATTTACCACCTGTGCAATGTAGGTAAAAGCACCGCTAAACAGTCCAAATATATCCTGTATTACAGGTGCAATGATTGGCATGATTGTGCTAGCTAGATCTATAAATGCTTTTTGCATTGGCAATAATGATTTCCCAATAGTTGCCATTAGTGCAGCCTGTTGGTTTTTCATTCGTTTGAGTTGTCCATCTGGAGTATTAGCTAATATTTCATTCTGTTTAGAGAATGTGCTATTAACTACTTCATTAATTGCAGCTAACTTCTCGGCCTCTGTACCATTCTTAATGATTTCCTTTTGTGCCTCTGTAAGAGGTATCTTCATCTTGGTTAAACCTGCCACATCACCATTGAACGCACGCCCAATTGCTTGCGATGCCACCTGTGCATCTTCTGCCGTTGCATTGATACCGAATTTACCTGCTACTAGATTTGTTAGTGCCTCTGAAAGGCCGTCTACTTTATCTACAGGCACATTCCATTTATTGAGTTCTTGATACCCAGCACGAATAGTACCAGCGGAAATTACACCAACTTTACCCCATTTTGCAGCATAATCATTGAGTTGTTTTTGTGCCGCATCAAGTGCTTGTGTTGATTTATCATACAATGAATTGTTATTGGCCAAGCTATTACGCAATAATGTTTGAGATAATTCCGCCTGTTTGGCCACATCAAGGGCTTTCTTTCCGTACTCAACAATAGCACCTACACCAGCAAATGCACTAAGGCCAGTCATAGCTAATCCCATTTTAGTGATACTGCCAGCAATACCCATGAATTTATTGTTGATTCCACTACCGAAATTACTTAATTTATTTTTCATGGCCGTCATTTTGCGTTCTGTATCTTTGGTTGTATCACCAACCTTTTTCATTGGAGCGGTGAATTGGTCTTTAAGACTCAATAGTACGTTAATACTTTTAGCCATGCTTGCTCCTTTCTACATCTTCCATATCTAGTTTGAAACATGCTAGATAGAATGTTTTTTCTACTAGATCTAAATCAAGTAATGAGGATAATGTATGACCTTTATTCATGTAATAGCGGAACATAGATAGTTCCTCGTCCGCCTCTATTACTTTTTTATTTCGTCAACTGGATTAGTGATACCATACATTGCCAAGATTGATTCGCCTAATGCACTAATATCTTCAACGCTATCATTGAGTACTTTATAGACAACATCTGTAGGCTCTGCACACTCATATTTATCTTGTAGTTCTTTGCTTTTAAACAAAGGAACGCATGCATAGATAAGTTGTACCATCGCATCCATCACTGTGGATAACGTAGCATCCTGTTTGATTTCATCCATGATGCGTAACACTGTAGGTAGTGGTTGATGAATTACAGTTAATTCACCGCCTAATCCTTTAACGTATACGTCTTTGGATTGAAACCCTTCTTGCATTTTTCTGTTTAGTAAATCTTCTAGTTGTAATTTAGCCATTTATTATCCTCCTCACTATAAAAGGAAAGGCGATGCATTAGCACCGCCCTATTTATTAAAGAATCAAGTCTAAGTAGTTGTAATCAGCAAATTTGAATGGGTAAGATTCTTCTTGAACCTTTTTATTTTCAAATCCATGTGCCAATTCATCCAAAGTAACACCAGTTAATTCGATACGTTCTGCACCATTAACATCAGGATCCGTTAATTTAGATACAATCTTAATATCTGGCACACTGCCATTTTTGATTTTACCTGCAATCTTTTGCGCTACACGGCTATCAATTTTGTGCAATACCAAAGTACCTGCGCCTTCAAACCCTACCAAGCGTTGATGTACACCCATTTCTCCGTTGATGTCTACGGCCTCGTATTTAAGCGAGATTTTAGCCTCAAAAGACTTAACATTAGCGTATAGTTCGCCATCAATCCACACTTTACCAAACTGGCCACGCAAGATTTGATTATGGATTTCTTTATTGTTCGCCATAATTTACCTCCTATTCCATCGTAATTTGGAAGGATAAATCTTCCATAGCATCAAGAATTTTAATTTTAGCAGCAAGATATACAGTGGATTTGAAAGACATTTTCTTTACCTTATCTTCATCCCAATCTTCTGCCTCTAATTTACCTACGCTCAACCAAGCCTCACGTTGATTTTCTACATCGATATAAGCATGATTGTCATACTCTGGATCTAGAATTTCACCATTAACTACTTTAGTTAAGGAACGGAAGTAAGAGTTTACGGAAGAAATAAATAGATATTGGTTGTCCAAATGGTTCTTGTATTTGCCCACATAGTATTTTTTGAATGTGGAATACAAATCTTCCATCATCAAGTCCATGGATTCAACAATGATGATTTTACGCATATCTTCTGTGTCAGTAGATGTGAATGTAGTTAATGTATTTACACCACGGCCTACACGTACCACCGCATCTTCATCGTCATTGATGAGAAGTAACCAACCTTCATCAGTCCATTTATTAGCATCCTTTTCATTTGTAATGAAAGAGTTATCTACATAATCCAAGTCTTCCAATTCGTAGTATGTGATACTTCTATTCATTGGCAAGTTAGCTAAAATGGAAACCACACGTGGTAAATAGTCTGTCATTTTAACAGTTGTAGTTGCATCCGCATCAGCTTCATGCACATAATCGCCTTTCATATTAACGATATGTTTATCATCAGCTACTGTTACATTAGCAACTACACATTTTACCTTACGGCCTTTAGACAATACGTTACGGCTTTTTGTGTAAGATACTAATTCTGTTTGCCAATCTTTTTCAACTGTACATGCCCAGTTGTATTTCACTTTGTCTAATACCGCTTTTACATCTGCAAATTCTGTTGTAGATGTTGGAACGTGTACTACTACTAATTTGTTTACGTTTACATAGAAACAACGTTTCAATAATTTCACATTTTCTTCTGTGAATTTTTTCTTTGTAATGTCAGCCTCGAATTTGTAGATGTCATAACCTGCAGTAGGTTGTGTATCGTCTTTCAAGATGACTACTGCAGTGCCACGTTCAGAACGTAATACTGCGGATACTGCCTTTTGTAAAAAGACAATATCAATATTTGGTAAGCCAATCGCCATGTTTTACCTCTTTTCTTTGCATTAAAAAAGCACCCACGCTGTGTGAGTGCTATTATTGATTTTCTTCGCTGGACTGTTGCCCATTGATTGCCAATTCTTCCATATAAGGTGCATCTGCCTCTGGTCTTGGTTGATAGATTGTTACATCAAAGTTTGTAATGTAAGTCATATCTGCTTTATTGATAGTTTCTACTATCTCATCAGCTGTAAGGCTATATCCGTCAACTATTTGCAATGGAGTTGCCAATAATTCACGGATGCTCTCCCTAGCTTTCAGCAAATCTAAATAACCTGTTAGCCGTTTTTCATTGAAGTAGTATATATAGATGTTAAGTGTATCTCCCCTTAACAATTCCCCAATATCTTCATTCTTGAAGTCTACAATTTCAATAAAGAATGACGGCCTTTCAAATCCCTCTGATATATCTCTATCATTTACATCACATCCCAGTAGTTCACGGCATCGCACTGTCAATGTTTTGATAATGTCTACTGCAGTAACCACTAGCCTAACCCCTTTTCATCTAACATTTTGTCTATAAATTCTTCTGCCATGGATTGATACTCTGACGGAAATTCTTTAGTTGTCTTACCCATGATATTTTTACCACGTACAAAAGCCTCTCCTGTATTAGCAACTATTAATTTAGGCTTGCCTTGGTCTTTATGCCCCAACATAACATGACCATGTTCAACTAACCACGCATGTGGTGCGGTATTTTTAACACGCACTTGCCATTCATCATGGCCGTACTTATACGCTCTATCACGTTTCAAACCTTTAATGAGGTTCTTTGTACCTTGCGTAGTACCTTTTTTATAATTTTCTTTTGCCTTGGATTTGAATTTATTTCCTGCACGTTGAAGGAAGTTCTTCGTATCCTTTGGAAATTTCTTATTTGCTAAATCCATGAGTTCTTTCGAAAACTCACTAAGTCCTTCCGTCTTAATATCAACACTCATCAGATAACTACCTCTGTGAATATCTCTAACCGCTCTTTGTTAAGATACGGATCCATAACATACAAAATGTCATATCGTTGCCCTTCAATGATTAACCACATATCTGGAGTTATATCTTCTCTGTATCTGCATACGATTTTATGAGTGGTTCTTGCTAGTGTGGTATCAGCTACTCTACCGCTCAATAGTGTGCCTGTCTGTGGTATTACACCACAATATAGATTTCCTATTACAGTATCCACAATAGGAAACTGCCCTAGTTCATTCATTTCTGTTGCTTTTCTATTAGCATGTATTTCTGCCTCATGTTGCAGTAGTGTGCTTAGTCTACCCTTGCGATACATGTTGATACCCCTCCATTAAGTTCATAGAGTACTTATCTAATATGGCTTGTGTTGTAGGGTTCACTATTGCATTCTCTACTGCGGTATATGTGCGGTTATCGTAGAATTCACCGCACAATGCTAATACCGCAATGGCCATATCATCATACTCATCTAAATCTTTAGGTTCTAACCCTGTATAGGTAGCACAATATGTAATTGCTGCAGGTAGTACTAAGTCAAGAATTGGAGTTGTAAGCGTTGTGATTTCAACACGGATATAGTTAGCTACTATTTCTTTTGTTAATTCACTAACTTTCATCCTCTACACCTCTTCTTCTGTCTTTTTACTGTCTTTTACTGTCTTTTTACTGTCTTTTACTGTCTTTTTACTGTCTTTTACAACTGTAATATAGCCAGCATTCAATAAGTCATTGGCAATTTCTTCATCATTGATTTCAATAATTTGGTTTAGAGAGGCGGTAACCGCCCCACTAAAACTTACTAATGCCTTATATTTCATAGGATTTTACCCCCTATTAAGCCATTTTCAACACTGCAATGCGTTGTTGATCTACAATCTTGCCGTCCATTTCTACATAACCTGCTACACCAACTGCATATTGTGTGTAGAATCGCTCTTGCAAAACAGAAATCTCTGCACTATCACCACTAATTTTTGTTGCATAGCCTTTAAGGTCTGCGAATACGGCCACTTTATTGCCTGTTGCAATCTTAGGCATATTATCGGATTCGTACACAGGACGGCCTAATAATGTATAGCCATATCCATTAGTCAAATCCTTGTTCAAAATATAATTACCTTCAGTGTCTTTCAATTTTGCACACGCTTTGAAAGTGTCTGGATTCATAATGAACACACCAGCACTACGATACACTTGAGGTACTGCAAATTGTAAATCAATCAAATCATCAGCAGTAATTGCAGTTGCTGCAGCCGCTGTTACTGCGTTTGTAGCGTTCAAAATACCTTCGATTTTAGAAGTACCATTAAGCATTTCGTTTTCTAAGAATGTAACAATTACTTCTGCTACTTTATTAATAACGTAGTTGACGATATCAAAACCAGTGTTATTGATTAAAGATTTAGACACTTTAGTCAATACACCTACTACATTGCCTTTCAATGTAACGGATTTGAATTTACCGCTTGTGGATTCAAGTTCTTGGAACTCACCAACATATGCACAAGTAGTTTTGGATGTTGATTCATCTTCAACTGCGAATACCAAATCACCTTTTACATCGTAGAAATCAGAGTTTTGAATGATTGGTGCGATACTTTTTACTGTAGCGATGATACGGCTTACGATAGTGGAAGGAATAACTACGCCATTATCACCTTTGGAAAGGTTTACATCAGAACGAGTTTCTACATCAGAGTAGTTTGTTTCACCTGTACGTAAGAAATTAGCAAATGCACGTTCTTCTGCTTGTGCAACTGTTTTCGCATCTACCGCATCAGTTTGTTCTTCATCAGAACCTACAGACATCAGCTTGCGTTCTTCTTGTGCAAGTTGCAATGTTTTATCAATGTCTGCAACTTCTTTTTGTAGACCTTCGAATTTTGTTGTTTCTTCTTCATTAAGGGCACGTGTTTCTTCATCTGCCACTTTTACAAGGTTGTTCATTTCTTCAACTAAAGAATTGCGTTTTTCAATAAGTTTTTTTAAGTTCATGCTATCCTCTTTTCATTAAAAAAGCACCCACATATGGTGGATGCTATGCATTAAGTTTAGTTAAAATGTCATGATATTTTTGATTGTTAGGCTTTTCTTCTTCCTCGTCCTTACGTTCTTCAATATCATATTCCAATGTGCCTGTTGCTGTTTCGTTAGATCTACATTCTAGTAAATCTTCACCTTCATCAGCACGCATGCTAATTGATGTTGCAATATATGCTGGTGTAATGCTTAAAATACTTACTTCGCTTACATCAATAGCTTTTAATGTGCGAATTTCAGGCATATTTTCCTGTTTATCCCAGCTATCTTCTAGTTTTCTAAAACCAAAAGACCAGCCTTTTAGCTTTCTTGCTTCCGCTAATTTTACAACTTCCGCATCAGATACAGTTGCTTTTGCATACAGTCCAATGTTATCTTCACGCAATTCTAGCGAACCATCTTGTTGATCACCTAGTTTACGGCGGTGATTAAACCTCAATTCTACATTATCATTGCGTTGAAGTGCCGAATTAAATGCTCCAGTAGCTACTTTTTCAAGAAATTGACCTCTTACATCACGAATTGGCTTGCTCAATCGTTCTGTAACGTTCACATATCCCTCAATTGTTGCTGCACCATTACGTACCTCAATCTTCACTATTCTCACCCCCTTTCTCTGCTTTTGCATGTGTTAAATCACCCAATACACCAGTATTTGGTGTGTAAACCTGTTTAGTTTCTGGGTAATAGAATACATTTGCCAAGTTCATGCTTACAAAATCAATGCCCATTGGTGATAAATCTTCACGTTGACGGATTTCGTCAATGTTAATCCAGTTACTATCCAATGCAGTCTTATAAGCATTAAAGCGTGTGAGCATGTCAGCTTTAAGCAAATCATTCATATCAAGGCTAAAATACAAGTTGCCTTTCTCTGTTTCAAGCAACATTGCTCTATTAATAGCTTGAATAAAGCAATTTACGATAGGCATAATTGTAGTTTTAACAAAAATATTAAATGCTTTCTCATCTGTAAATGTTTTGTCTGTAAAGCCAAATAATTTATAAATTAAGTCTGCATTTGTTTGTTTACTTTCATTTAGCTGATTTTCTACGGCTGTACTATCTGCACTTTCAAAGGTAATCCCTTTGTTCAGTACGATTACATCACTCTGACCTAGCTTAGATGTCATGTATCGCCATGCTTTTTTTAGTGCCTCTAATGCTTTTACAGTCAAACGGCCCTCAGATTTTAGGAATCCTTTGCGTACACCCTTACTAATTACTCCATTTTCATACACCAAAGCGTTGTACATACTGGATATATGCATTGCGTTATCATCCAATAAGCCACGGCCACGCACTCCATCTTTAGAGTTACGCACCGCACGCATGATATTGAAGTTATCATAGTAGTAACCATCGACTAAGTAATACACTACTCTGTCAATTAACTTGCCATTGTCTAGTACGCTAACCCTATTTTTAGGTAGATACTGTAATGATTCCGCATCATTTCCATTCTTACCTATGTAACAATAGCAAGAACCTTCTAGGATTAGATCATTAATCATAGCTTGCTTTGTTTCAAACGCACCTAGTATTGAATTTGTTTCAATATTCAATAGCTTTGTACGTTCATCATCCATGATTTCTGTTATCGTGTTCCCATCTCGTTTATATAAGCGAATTGGAATGCCAGCAATAATTCCAGATATAAGAAACAATGCACTTGCTACGGCTGGTACTGATAAAGCCTGCTGTCGTGTAACTGTTGTAGTTGCATCGTAGCTAGGAAGTGTTAGATCCACCTCATCTGCAGTATCAATGAATGCATTTTCATCGGCTCGTGTTTCTGTTCCAAACAGATTTTTAACCCAACTCAATAAGTTTCACCCCCTTTCTATATCTGTACTACCCAATCAAGAGCACTATTTAACATGTAATTTTGATGTAATAGGTACATCGCATTGATGCCAGCTACTACCATATCTACCTTGCCTCGTGATTTTTTCTTATTCACATAGCGGTTCATATTGGTATCGTATACACATCGTGAATTTTCAAAGTTAATTTCTAGTAATTTATTGCTTTTGTCATACAACAAATTGCCTTCTGCTACTAATTCTGCTACCCATTTAGTAGCAGGATGTAACACACTAGAATGTTGTTTGATTTCAACCATGGTATATCCAGCATCTTCTAATTTTTGTGCAGTTGATAGTGCATTGTATCTATCGTAGCCAATTCCCATGACTGTAATTCCATACTTGCTTTCAATCTCCATTATGTAGCGTTCTATTGCTCCATAATCTACAGTACGATTGCCACATGGTATACAGTTACCTGCATTGATAAAATCACGATATGGAATGCGTTCAAGTTTAGATTTCTCATCTATCCTATCTTCTGGAATAAAGGCAACTGATTGTAATAATACTTGCCCTTCATCCTCGTCATAGGCCACCATTGATACAGCACAGTTATCTGTTGTCATAGCCAGGTCAACTCCTAGGAATACTTCTCGGCCATTCCAGTTGATATGATCTACTGCACCTTTTTGTAAGTCAGCAATGTTTACAAAACTTTCACTACCAGCACCGCTATATATGATATTGCAATGTTTCGTAATAAAGTTTTCACGCTTGCTTTCAATCTCAATAGCCACTTGCCGTTTAGCTTTCAAATCTTCCATGATTTCTGTTACTTCAATGGCTAATGGATTGCTTTGTTCTAGCACTTCATCATTCGTTGCCCACCCTTTTGTATCATCTGGCTCATATAATAAGGCGAACACCTTATCATCATCGACTGCACCATTCAATACACGCTTTGCGTAGTCCACTTCATCTTCAAATGGATTGTTTAGCGTAGGATATTTAGTTGAAATGATGAACCCTAGCTTGTTCAAGATAGTTAATTGCCCTGACCTCATGGCCTCAATAGCGTATGTATTAGGCAATGCACCTGTTTCATCTACTAGAAATACACTAGGCAACTTACCATCTAACCGCCCTGTTGAGTAGTTAAGAGGTATGTATCTGTTCTCTGTAATGTTGCAATGGATATAATCACGCAACATTTTGAACTTTTCCTTGCCGTTCATCTTGCCAAGCATAGCAGGACTACTACGCAATATTTCTTCAATAGCCGTTTTGATTTCACGTGATAATGAACCATCTGGAGCGACTGAATAGAACTTAGAAAACTTAGGTTCAATAAAGAAAAGCAAAATAAAAAGAACCGCAATCAAAAATGTTTTGCCGTTCTTTCTACAAATTTCCAATATTGCATTTTCATATCGTCTTTTATCTGGATTATCACGCTCAACTGTACACATAATCGCAATAATAAACAACCACTGAAAGCCAGCCATGGCATCATAAACTGTTGCATTAGCCTTTAATCCTTTAGGCATAATCAATAATTTCAGCAATTCGCCAATGGTTCGCACCTTGTTTTCATCTATTTTGTATCTATTATCCTTATTATTTGCGATTGATAGGAACTCTTTCACCTGTAATTTTACAAACTTTGGAGCGTTTATCTTACCTTCTGCTACCGCCATTGCGTACTTGTAAGCAGGATGTTTCTTATCCAGTCATCCCACCCCCTTGCAATACATTTAGTAAAGGATCTGTTTCTTCTTCCTTTTGATTAGCAACTAATACACCTAATTTCGCACGTGATTGAGGTGATAGGCATAATTCATCGCACAATTTCAAATATGTACGCACCAACTTCTCTTGTGTGCCTACAAATTCTCTATCAATAGCAAGGCTTGGTTTTCTTGCTACTTTTTTATTGGACGTGTTCAGCATATCCACTGCTACGCACGCTTGAATAATTGTTTGTGTATCTAATCTGCTTAACACTTTAGCTTGCCTTAATGCATCAACAATAAAGTTGAAAGCCTCTAACTGTGTCTTAGTTAAATAGCTTGGTGGCTCAATCACCGCATCATCTGTAAATGCATTTTCAACCGCCATACGTTTTTCTTTTTCTGCTTTGGTTAGATGTTTCTTTGTAGTCCTTGCTGATACTGCTTTTCTCATATGTCTACCTCCTTTCCTCTGTGCTATGACTTTATAGAATACTTGCTATATAAATAAATATATATTCACGCACGCATGTCCCATTAGGGAAAATTGTGTAAATTGTGGTGAGCAGTACGGTCTGCCGATTTTTTTCAAAATTACTTCTTGATGGTAGGGGGGGTACTAATTATTTTCTTTAGATACTCCGCCTTGTATTCTCCGTGGTCTGCTTTATAATGATGTGCTTTGCATAAGGTTATAAGATTACTATGCTTAGTCCTCTTTCTCCATGCACTATGCAATGGTTCAATGTGATGCACGTCCAATCGTTCGCCTACACTAATATAGTTATCTTCGTGTAAACACAATCTACATAGATGCTTATCACGTTCTAATACTTCTGCTCTACAGTCTTGCCACTCACTACTACTTCTGAACTTACGTTCCTTTATTCTACTTGCTGATGCGTTGCTATGTTCCTGTTGGTAGTTTCGCTTTGGTTTGTTTTGGCATTCTCCTTCGTGTATTCGTCCGCAATAACTACATGCTTTTAACATTGCATCACCTCTACTTTAATATAGCGTTACTATTACGCTTTAACTTGCCATGAGTTCTTTTGCATAATCCACAATGCGTTTTTCTTGCGCTACCCTGTGTAATATAGCTTTGACATATTCCCTCATACTCAATTGTATCTGCAGTACAGATTCCATATTTATTATTTAAGCATCTTTTCCTGTTACAACATATTCTAGTCATACATCATATCCCATTGCTCTACGATTAATTGCATACGCTTCATCATATGTTATTCCCTCACGTTCAGCTACTACCTTTAAACAATCTTCCTTTGTCGGATATTGTCCGCTATGAGTATTGATATGACATTGTGTACATAGTTGTATTAGATTCTCTCTAATATCTCCACCACCACTACCACGTGTATTTATATGATGTGGTTCAATGGTTGTTCTATTTCCACACACTTCACATATTTGTGAGCGCACTTCTTGTATTGTTTTCCGTGAGATAATTCTTTTGTGTTTCATTATTTCCTCCTACAAATAAAAAGGACTACATCATATTGTGTTATGCATCCAATGTGATGTAGTCCTTTTATGTAGTTTTCCGAAGGAGGCAAGTAGTGTTCAACTCGTTTATGCCCACATACAGTATCTCATATATTGAGTGTCAAATAATAGCAACCTTTTTGTAAATTGCATCAAAATTTTTAATTGCTCTCTTATGTAGATTGTGAATGTTCTGTCTCGAACATCCTACCAGCTCCGCCACTTTCTCCCATGTGCATCCGTTTATGTATCTATCAATCAGTACTGTTCTTTGTTTCGTGCTATGGATCTGATTAATCATAAACCTTGCACGTTCTCTTTCTTGAAAGTATGTACTCCATTCTCTCATTATTTCATCTGTAACCGCATCAAGGTTCGCAACTTTATCTGCAATTGTTATTGGTTGACCGCCACTAATTCTTTCCTTGCTATAATCAATTGCTTGTAGGCTCATTATATCCTGTCGCAGTCTAAATATTTCCCTCTCCTTACATCTAATGTTCAAATCGGTATCTCTGATTTGAATTAAATATTCCCTTCCTGTCATCGACTAATATCCCCTTGCTTTTCAAGATATTCTTCCCATTCCTCAAGAGAATATATTTTTATATTTCTTGCTTTAGCATAAGCCCATTCTCCAATACAACCTTTTGAGCGTTGCCAATTCCCACATAATATTAATACTGAACACTTCTCTAACATATCCAAACATATTTGTAGCCCCTTGGCATACTCGGTTTCAAAATACACCATAGAATAATTGTGTAATGGAGATAGGTATACATTTATTTTATCTGACAATACTAATCGTTCCATGATATGGTCTATTGCTGCCTTGTTTTCTTCTAATCCACCATAAGGATGTGCTACATATATCAATCTCCCATTCATTATTGTGTTACTCCTTTAGCTTGTAGATCATTAACATGGAATACATGGCTATCATCCGCATCAATTGCATCTATTGCCTCTTCTACTTCTGTGTTTTCAAAAAGTTTTCCTTGTGCGCGTTCACCTTGAACAAACATAACCACTTCTTTTAGAAACTCCATGATTATTTTATTTTCACTCGTTCCTACTGGTAGCCATTCACTTACTACTTTACATAAGCTACCTGCTTTATTTTCTAGACCACCAGTTACTTTTACCTTATCAATCAATGTATCATCATGTTTGTTATATTTAACTCCCATGCCTACCATGTAATATAAGTGTGCTGAAAACTTAAATGTTGGAAACCATTGCAAAAATAGTTCTTTCATTTTTTCGTATTGACGTATCATTTCTGGCCTGTACAGGTCTTTTGTTTTTAACTGATACGTTTCATCACATCTGCCGTTATGTTTCATATATGTTACTTTGGTATATTCTCCAAAAGATATGCTTAACACTCTAATCATTCTATAACCCCCTTAATGCACGTTCTTTTGTTCGCCTTGCTTGTAATAATTGTTTTTGTTGCTTTTCTTCACATTCCCATTCGCCACATATCATCTTATTAGCTTTGTTTGTGTAAAAGCGCTTCCCACATTGCACACAATATCTTGCGTACTTATATGCTTGCTCCATTCGTTCTCTATTTTCTTTTGCTACTTGCTTTGCCGTCTTGCGTGGCACTATTGGTTTTCCATCCATACAATCTTGGCACCATGTGTTATGGTCTGTTGGTGTATATAATCTATCACACCTATGACATTTTCTTTGCATTGTTTTCTCCTCTATATTCTCTTCGTATAGTCTAATCTCTTACTGTGCACCCATATCGTACCTTCCGCATTTTATATCTAATTGCTCTTACGTTATCTCCCACATAACTATATGTATCAATTTCTTTGTATCTCTCTTTATTTTTCTCATCTAGTCTTTTTCTAAAGTCTAAATAGCTTTCGCATTTGCCATGGCAAGCTACTTCTCTAAACTTGCACCCTTTGCATGGTACTTCCATAGTTGTCTTACCCATCTATAAAATCCACTATTTCCCTTGTAAATACTTCGTCTTATTCTAGCTATAAGTAATTTATCAGAAGGAATTATCATGTACCCATAATGTGGTATGAATATCCTTTTACCTTCCTTGGTTCTGCACTTTACGATATGATCATGTGCTTTACACACATTTCTGAATCTACTATTCATGTTCATATCCCTCTAATTTATTCCCTACTATTTTTACCTTTCCATTATTTACAATGAAGGCGATGTCAAAATCTAGTGCTCTATTTTTTACAATTGTTTTACATCTCCATTGATATTTATCACGGCTGTAATATACTTCTGCTATTAATGGAGTATCTTGTATTGATTTACAATCAAACTTTATAATGTCGTTTTCGTATATGCGCTTTCCAGTACAATCTTTCGCCTCACTACCTCTGCATAACGTTCCATCCTCAATTGGTATCCATGAGTAGTTATCATTTTGTATGGCTAATAGCCTAATTTGTGAGTAGCTTTGCTTTATTTCATCGCTACTTACCCATTCTGTTTTATTTGTTCCTAATCTAAGGCCTTTATATATGATTGGTTTCATGTTGCCTCCTCGTTTCTACCTGTAGGAAAGGGCGGATATACCGCCCACCCTGTTTTATTTGCTAACCGCATCAAGTCTTGCAGTTAATTCTGCAATTTGTGCTTTCATACTTTCAATTTCACCTTGTTTAGATTGTGGTTCATATTCGCTATGTTTACCAAATTTGAAAGATGCGCTTACACTGTACATTTTTTCACTTCCGAATGTACCTGCAATACCTAGTAGTACTTTTTCATTTGGTCTGTAGTACAAGCCTAATGCTACTGCATTGGCATTGTTGTAATGGCCATATGCAATAGATGCGCTGAATTTATCATCTTTGTTGAATCCCATAGGATGTAGTCCAGCTAATGCAGCCGCAACTGCACCTACTTTATTTACTCGGCCATCTAATCGGCTAATGTCTGATTTTAAATTCGTTAAAGCATTATGCGTTTGATGTTCTAGCACATCAATACGTTGCTCATGATTTGCTAACATGCGATCATGTGCTTGAATGGTATCCGTATTTTGTACAATTCGTTGTGTATTATTTTTGATTGCATCCTTATGATTAGCTAGTGTGTTATGTACTGCCGTATTGAATTGTTCTTGTGCATCTAATGCGTTATCAATGTCTGTTCGCATTGTGTTGATTGCATCATATGCAACATGTAGTTGCGAACCATTCACCGCATCAGTTGAAGATGCATCTACTCGCCCTGCAGCAACGTTCTGAATTTGTCGAACATAATGTTTTACTCCGCCATATCCTGCACGGTCTTTACTACCAACGCTTACTACTGATGTTGCATCTGTACCAGCGAATACATATGTTGTGTTATTAACCATTGCTTGCAGTTGGTTCACCGCATCATCTGTTACGCTATTTGTTCCTAGCGCAACGCTATTTGGTTTGTCTGCAATCGTGTTATTACCAATTGCCGTTGTATCGTATCCTGTAGCTTGGCCATGTGTGCCAATCACTGTAGCCCCTTGTCCACTTGTTTTAGAATTAACACCAACCACGATTTGTTCTTGTTCACTACCAGTTACATTGTTGTAGCCCATAATTAGTGATTGTCCTGCAGTTACATTTTGATTGTTCGCACCAATTACTGTTGTATTATCTCCACTAACTGCATTACTTCTACCAATTACTACGTTGGATACACCACCAGCGTATGCGCCATTTCCAATTGCAATAGCATCGTATGCGGATGTTCTTGCTTGTGAACCAATCGCATACGTATATTCAGTTAATGCCTCTGCATGACTGCCAAAGGCTAATGTGTTTCTTCCTTCTGCTTTAGAGTTATTACCTCCTGCAAAAGAATTTGTGCCATTCACTGTATTATTTTCGCCAATAGCTAATGCATTATTAGCGTTTACAATATTTTGATAACCAAATACCGCCGCACTATTAGCAGTTGCTACATTATCTGTACCGCCTACTAAATTATTTGTACCGCTTGCATATACACCATTTACTACTGCACTTAACACCATTACTGCTAACATCATTTTCTTCATCTTATTTACCTCGTTTCGTACTAATACCTTCTCTTTCACAAAAGCCTTTTAATGTCATTCTTTCAAATCCCTTTTTTCTTGCTACTTCTGAAAAAGATAATCCTTCGTTTATTAATGCTTTTAGCTTATCTACATCAACTCTTCCTTTTATCTTCTTTCTGTCAGATAAGCCAAAATGCTCTTTTAATGCATCTTTTATTTCCATGTCTGTATAGATTGTTAGCCCTAACACTAACCAATTCATACAATTCTTTGGAATGCCAACTGTTGATGTGTTTTGCATAACTTCTCCTAGAATGGAATCTTTTCTTCTTCCTCTCCGTAACTATCAAAATTACTTTGACTTTCATTTTGTTTAAGCCCATAGGTAAGGTTTTGTGCCACCACTTCGGTTACGTAACGTTTCTCTCCTTTTTTATCTTCATAGGATCTAGAACGTAACTCACCTGCTACTGCTACAAAATCACCTTTTCTTAATCCGCTATAAAGTTCCGCATCAACCCAACACACAATATTGTGATAGCTTGTACTTTGTACTTCATTCACGTATTTATTTGTTGCCATTCTAAAGGTAAGTACTGGCTTACCTGTTTTCGTGTATCTTAATTCCGCATCAGCTACTACATTACCGCTTAGGAATACTTGATTTATATTTAGCAATTTGCTTTTCCTCCCATTTTCTACATTCACTACTAATTACGCATAGAGAAACTATTGCCATTCCTAGCACTATCCCTATGACAATTCCTATTCCTAGTAATTCCACTCTTTACCTCCTCAATTTTTATCAACCTGTAGAACCTGTAAGGATACCCTTCTTCTGATACATCCTCTACTACGCTATCTGTTTCTACGTAGTACCCATTTGGTGGCTGTATATAATCTCTCCACTCACTTGGTTTTAAGATTTCAGTTTTTACTTTTGGTTTCTCAAGGTTCTTACTGCTATTCCATCTACGCTTGAAGGTATTCTCCTTTTCCGAATAACATGCACTCCGTTTTTCTTTGATAAAGTATCTTGCCAATTTGACTGCATCTTCTGCTCGTCCTTGATACAACATCAACTTATGCATGCCATGTGGCCAAAGTTCATTGATTTCATCTGAATACAATTCAGCATTATTGATGATCATGTGGAAGTGGATTCTAGATTTCCCTTCCGCCACGTAAATGTATTTCAACTCTTTATCCATTTTTTTATATCTACGTTTGAGCCGTCTTATAAAATTCTGAATATCTTTTTTTGCATCATCCCATGTTGCTGGCTGTTCTTTATATGTGAGTGTTAGATAACAATCATTTGTATTGAAATTGTTATCAATCAACATACGTAACATTGCCTCTGCTTGCTTTTCATTCTGCTTTTTCTGTGCCTCTGGTGTGATGCATTTCTTTTTTACACGTTTGCCATTCCGTCTATATGTCCTAGAGGTATGATAATCAAGCACCTCTATCATATTTTTAGATATGACTTTTCTGCGTTTCCTCATCGTAATGTATCCTCATGGTCGATTTGTTAATATGTTATATCTAGTTAATTAGGAAACACCGACTTTATCGGTATTTCCTAGTATTAGCACGCCATGTATGATATAATTACGTTAGGATTTGTGCGTAATTTACGTGCTAGATTAGGGCTCTTTTCTAGGGCCCTTTTCTTTTTCCTTTGGATAATTGCAATGCATGTCTCCTTGACTGACTTCTAAATACTGACATGCATCGCAATGTTCCATATGAATAGATCCTTTAGCCTTCCTACAGTAATGTATGTAGTGATGGCTTTTTTTATTGCCTGTATCACTACAGATTGCACAATATGGTTTACTCATGTAATTCACTCCATATGTATCGCCTTACTGATTCCATTGTGGCTAAGTGCCCTTCTCGTATTGGCCCATTTCCTGTAATTTTGATACTCCATCCATCTTGTTTTTGATTTAGGAATATCACTCTTCCATTTCCTAGAATTGTAAAGTTTAACAATTGATGTTGGCGGTTATAAGTAAGATTTTTAATTTTTTCTCTTAACTCATTAACCTCTGTCTCATTGAACTTTAGGTATCTTCCTAGTAGCGTAATCCCTCTTTCTTTTGTATTCATGTTTCATCACCTCCTTTAATGTGCTTAACATGAATATGATTGCTCCTGTTAAAAGCATCATCAAAACGTTTAATAATATATTCCAGCCATGTAGAAACTCTATGCCTCCACATAGTCCTAGAATCATTACCCATAACACCAACTGTATATTGGTGATAATGTCTAACTTAGTTCTCATTGTTATGCCCCCTTTAACCACTTCATATTCTGGCCCTTCATCCAGGCTTCGAATTTATCTACATGAACCAGCGTTTGTTGTGGTCCTAATTGTAGGCATATATCATTAAACTTTCCTTCATTACGGATCATATCTACTCTTCTGTAGATATACATTCTGCTGCGCCCCCATATCTTAGCTAATGTGCTAATAGGAACATACTTTGGTTGAACACTTTCCATGACTACTCCTTACCTATCTTTCTTTTTCAGATAAATAAACTACATCAACTTTCATTCCTAATTCTTCTAACTCTGTAAGTACAATCTCTAGTTGTTTTTTAGCTTTTGATGTTCTCTCATAAACTTCATAAAATGTACCTCCAAGCATTTCATTTATCTTTCCTTCTATTTCAACTATTAGCATTAATAATCACCTTTCTATTTCCTCTTCTTTATCTAAATTGCTAATATCTACGCTTATGGCATATCCGTCTTTCTTTGCTTCTTTAACTGCAACTGCTAGTGCATTTAGCTTGTTCTCCACATTCTTCATATGTCGTTGTAATGGACTACTAATCCTACACTCTAACTTTCCATTCATTTGTATTTCCTTCATTTGTATCTCCTCTGTATTTCCTTTTAAGTGCTATAATCACATTGAAAGGGGGTGAATTTATGACTAAAACAATTAAAGAGTTACAAGCCTTGGAATTTGCAATTTATCAAACACTTACTCTTGATGATTTCTATGAAGTCGAGTTCCTTTGTAAATTGCATGATGAATTGATTACCTGTAAATCTCTACTTTATGTAGATAATCCATACATACCAATCATTCCACCAGATTATAAAAATCGTTTTAAACCAATTCCTTTTGAACCAATCGAATTTGATAAGTTACTTGAGTTATTACAACTTTCTGAAACTCGTAATATTCGTACATCATTAGTTGATTGGCAATCTAATGACACTGCCTACTTCTTGAATCGATTTTTATATGTCGATTTCATTTCTCATTTTGATGAAAAGCAACTTTCAAAGCTTCCTAACATGTTAAACAATGTTGTTTTCTTAGGTTCTAATCTCAACGTTCCATTCTTATTTGTTGATAAAGATGATCCTATTACTGTTCTTTATGCAATGGTAACTTTGAAAGATAAGTAGCTTCATACTCTAATACAGTAGAAACATTAAGAAGGATTTCATTTGCTCCTGCATATGTAAGTCCTTCTTTTTGTTTTAATAAGGAAATTATTTCCATTACAATTGGAGCTTTATATGCCGCTTTCACTTGATATAGTTGAGCACTATTCATTGGTTGTCTTAAATCTTTCATTTGATTTCACCTCTTTGTTTTATTTTCATCATTTGTTCATGTATAATATTTCTTGATAGGATAATGACATATGCTGAACTACTTGGTAACAAGTAGATGTAAAGGATAAAAAGCCTTTTCGATAACATCTTGGTGGTCCAACCACAATTAGAAATTCTTAAAAATACAAATAAAGTTATTTCTATGATTCAATCTTCTGCAAAAACTTCACTTGCAAAAGAATTCACTCTTAATGCTCAAACACAAGGAGCTTTAGCGTTAGCACAAAATGTAGCTAATAACCCAATGCTTCAATTTGTGAAATCCTCTGGTATCGCTCAATTCCGTGATTTTGGTTTAAGAAAGGATGTTTACACGTCCCATTAGTGAGTAATTGCTAATTGCAAATTGGGTGAATTCAAGGAATCTCCTGCTGCAACAGGACAACCTTGAGCCAAGACAAAGTAAATGCCTCGTATGCTTTGTAAGGTGCAACGCATAGATGGTGAGGAGCATTACCAATAATCCATCCACGAGCGCCCAATATCCTATC
>OIFG01000166.1_pt1 | contig 34430 bp, 35 predicted proteins | sample 1582031 | NCBI WGS metagenome assembly OIFG01 (sample SAMN07501051, study PRJEB24779) | human gut metagenome | isolation source: stool | host: human infant | place: USA: Pittsburgh, PA | reverse complement strand
AACAGATGTCACCGACAGAATATGAAAACCAGTATTATCAACGGCTCGGAAGTGTCTAGATTATCCGTGGCGATTCAGACAATCCCTTAAAAAGTAGTCCTCTCACTCAATTTATCCGAATTACAGAACCCAGCTCAGGCTGGTTTTTTTTATGGAGCAAATATGACCGCAGGCACAATCAAGCTTACTAACGGCTCTACTGCAGTTGTTGGTACCGGCACTACATTCACCTCAGATCTAAAATCGGGTGACGTCATTACCGCAACGGTCGGGGGTATATTCTTCACGCTATTTGTTAGCGCAGTGACGAATAATACCGCTCTCATTCTGACAGATCCGTTCACCGGGCCGACAACTTCCGGGCTGGCCTGGGTTGCAGTGCCGCAGCTGACGCTCAACCGCATTACCGCTGCCCTGGCCGCTCAAACCGCCGAGTCGGTGCGCCGGGTGCTGCAGGAGAACGCGAACTGGCAGACTTTTTATACTGGCACTGGTGATATCACTGTTACGCTCCCTGACGGAACACCAACCGGGCGTCCGGTTACCGGCCCGTCATGGGCGAAGATAACTAACCAGACAAATGCGGCTGTACAGTGGCGCGGTGCATTGCCAGCCAATGCCAATCTCAACAGCTACGGGCCAACGTCTGATTTTATTGGCATCTGGAGCTTTGCTACTAGCGGGGGAACCGTTGCTAATGGGTTCCCGGAAAATAACGCGCAAGGCATTCTTGAGGTATTCAGCGGGGGGCCATGGCTTGGAACGCAGCGGTTTACACACAGAGATGGAAATATTTACACCAGAACTTTGACGGCAGCATGGAATGCTACAACCATGCCGTGGTCTGCGTGGAATTTAGCTGGCTATCGCCCTAACTCAACTTATGTTGATGATTGCGACTTAATGAAATCTGCTGGCGCTTTCCCATGTCGCGCGGCCACACTGAATAAGCCAACTGGTGTTACGCAGGGTGGTTGGTTATTTGTTACAGACCACGTCGCCGCAGGTAATATTCTGCAGATTTACCACACCGCGACCACCGCGCCTGCGGACCAAGCTAACCGCCGCTACACACGCACATTTAATGGCACTGTTTGGTCTGGATGGAAGCTTCTGGGTGGGACTGATGCGCTGAATGATTTAGGCTATGGCCTTACTGCATCCTCACGCATCACGTCGTTCGATTGGCAGCAAGCTGACTTTCTGACCGGCTCAATGCAAACCTTTGTGTTTTCATCATCATTAAATCCACCATCTGGTGTGAGCTACAACACCAATACAACGGTAACAGCGACGACGATTCAGAAAAACTCCAACGCAGCGGTTATAAAACTTAACTCTCTATCAGCTTCAAATGGTGACAAGAGTGAATATATTATCGTGGTGACAGGGACCGCTGGCTCTCGTTCTTTTAATGTGGTCAGAAGTTACAACAGTGATTCTTCAACGGTCATCCCTGTCGCCAACGGCGGCACTGGCGCTAAAACGCCCACCGACGCCAGGAATGCCATCTCCGCATCAGTTGGCGGAGTTACCGTATCAGGTGCGTTCTCAAACATCATAAGTGTTGACCCTGGGTTTTACTCCATCAATGGCGGTAACTTTAGCGATCCGGCAAACGGGGACTTTGGTTCATTATTTTCCGCAGGCACTTACGGGTCAGGCCTGAACGGGCAGATCTTTATCCGTAACGATGGAACATCGTTACTATATCGAGGAGGAAGTAACGCCACAGTCAGGACTGTATATTCGACTGCCAACACCACCGTAGATAGTAATGGATTTATTAAAAAATCATCACCAGTAAGCAATATCTTCAGTGATGGTAGATGCATCAATAACGATGAATCAGAGGGTGTAACTGTGACCCGGCAGGCAGTGGGAGTATATCTGCTTGAAGGATGCATGGGGCTGAATGCCGATGCTGCGTGGGGCGGGATTGACGGTGGATTTGAAATTCCCTTGGACAGAAATAAACAGCCGCGTATCTGGCTGGATTATGAGGTCAGCCAGGACGGATCTGTGCTGGTGAAAACCTACCATCGCACGCACCCGAGCGCGCCGAAGTTCGCCCGTAACGAATGCGAAGGCATTGCTGATGGCGATCCGGTAGATATTCCTGCCGATTCGTTCATTTCTGTTCGTATTGAGATGCCCGAGGACAGCATATACAACAAAAAAATGGAAGAGGCGGCACAAAAGCTGGCCGAAGAGGAGGCTGATCGCATCAGGGCTGAGCAGGAGCGCCAGAAGACAGAGGTAGATCCGAAAGAACAGCCGGATGTTCAGCATTAATTATCAATAGGCACAGCCACTTTGCGATTTACTATTCCTAAAAATACTGTATTCATAACCAGTGTTAACGGAGTGCTGATCATGGGATTCCCATCACCGACAGTAGACTTTGCCGAATCGCGAATATCGCTCGATGCAAAGTTCATCTCTCATCCGGCGGCTACGTACTTTTGCGTTCCGCAGACAATCATTACCGCGAGGGCATCTTTAAGGGTGCGCTTCTAGTAGCCGGCTTATCGCTGTCGCCTTGCGACGGTTCTCTGCTTATTTTTGATATTGGCCGGGAGTTCATAGTGAAGCGCTACCGGACCCATCCGAAACCGCACCAGGAAAATCTGGCGAACGGTCGAAAGGAGGCGATACCGTCAGATAATTACGGAGAGGCTTCAGCATTGTTTGGGGTGATCGCGTACATTATTAATGATGCGAGGTCGGGTGAGTTCGACGACTGTCCGCTGATGTGAATAGCTGAAATTTTACAGCAAAGTCGATGTTCTGTGTAGGGTGGTTCCTATTTTCTCCATTCAGAAAACACTCATAATAAAACAGGTGTAATATGCTGATTCTTAGATGGTTTTTTGGTTGGTGTGAGAGGGGTTGAACCTTCTAACTCCTACACCTCATGACGGCGGCTTAATATATCCTTAAGCCGCGCCAGTTCTGGTTTATTTATTTATTTGCATAAAGTGTCAAATGAAATAATCATATTTTCACCGCTAACGTGAAGTGAATAGTCAGGAGTGGTAGAGATAGCTTTCTGTCTGCATATTTCACTAATTTCTTCTGAAGAAAAATTTTTTCTAGAAACATTTACCCCATAATAATTTAGCATATATGCACTCCAGTCAGTGCCTAAATAAGACTTTGTAAGATCTTTTAAGACCGGAAATCTCAGCAATGATAGCGCCTTTTGAGATGCAGGACTTACCACCCCACTGAAATTAACGTATTTTACTTGCGGTGAAAGGTGAGAAATATCATAGTATATAGAGTTAATGATACGGAAGTCTTTTTTATTCTGAGCTAATGAAGCGTTAACATAAGTTGTCATCAAAACATAGCTGAACATAAAAAATGGAAAAAAGACGAATAATTTAAGTTTCTGGTTTTTTATTGCGACGAGAAAATAAAAAAACAGCCCCATTAAAGTTGCACTAAACGATACCATTACGCGCGAAGTTACTGATGCGGTTTCCAAAAAAAGGAAAGTTGCATATGAAAAGAAATAAAAAAGGAAAGGTAATACTATTAAAGTGATTATGTTAATAATGCTTTTAGATGATCGCCATGATTCTTTTGCAACTATATAAACAGCTACCACTAGCAATAACATATAAAAGTAAAGTATCACAACAGGGATTGAATCGATATAATTCCCAATGAAACTGTTATATTTATGAAAATTTTCAACAAGGATTTTAAAACCATCAGAATTTATAGCGATGGTTTTAGAAAGTTTAGTAGAATAATCACCATCAATAAATATATTCGCAATAATCAACTTGTATAATACGTAGGCTGTAAAGAGTTGCAATGCTCTTGTTGCAGTTTCAATAAACCTAGATTTATGAGTTCCTGTATTATTTAAAGTTGACCCTGCTAATTCGATAATAGAAAATATCACAAACATTCCTAGCGTGGCCTGATATAATCCAAGTGAAATAAATACTAAAAACACTGGCGATGTAAGATTTATGAAACGATTTTTTGTATGACAAAATGCCAATGAGATTGATAATACACTCAAAGACATCGGGAATATGTCGTATTTAAAAGATAAGTTTTCAATAAAGAAAGGGTTTACTATAAGTAATAGTGCAACCAAGGACCTTACGATAGGCTTTTCATTTTTGAAGAATCTATCTGCAATAATGACCCCGGAAACTGCCATTACAAAAATTGAAACTATTAATGACAAAGGGGTTAGGTCTAATAATGGATACCCCATATTTATAATTGTTAAAGCTAAGTCAGCAATAGGACGCCCATTGGCTGATAAACCTGAGTATCCTAATAAATATCTACCATAATCATCTAAATAATTGATGTCAGATATAATTAGTCCGATACAGTAAAGTAAAGAAAGCATTACTGTTAGGGAAATTTGGCTTTTCTCTCTGATAATAATCATTTTGTCTTCTTATCCTTAAGTAAATACCGTGGTCTTTTCTTAACTTCCATATATATCCTTCCTATATATTCACCAAGAATTCCAATGCCTATAAGCTGGATACCTCCCAAGAAAAGCATAGAAACAAGTAAAGAGGGATAGCCTCTCACCGGATTACCAAATGCTAACGTGTCCCAAATCATCCATGCGCCATACAGGAATGCGACGCCAGCAACGAAAAGACCGATGTAAGTCCACATGCGGAGCGGGAATGTAGAAAAGCTGGTAATGCCCTCCACAGCAAGATTCCAGAGCTTCCATCCGTTGAACTTTGTGTTTCCAGCAATGCGTTCTGCGCGAGCATATTCGACGACATTAGTGTGGCCACCGACCCAGCTCAAAATACCTTTCATGAACAGGTTGCGCTCTGGTAATAACTTGATGTTTTCCACTACAACACGAGACATCAGGCGAAAATCACCAACGTTTTCTTCAATTTTTGGATTGCTGATTTTGTTATGCAGTTTATAAAACCACTCAGCAGACTTTCTTTTCAGCCTGCCGTCATAGGAACGGTCAGAGCGCTTAGCGAGGACTACGTCAGCGCCAGCCTGCCACTTCTCTATTAGGAGAGGAATGACTTCAATCGGGTCCTGTAGATCAACATCTATCGGGATGACTACATCACCTGATGTGTGCTCAAGACCGGCAAACAAGGCCGGCTCTTTACCGAAATTTCGGGTAAATGACAGCGGAACTACAAGCGGATCGGCGATTGCAAGCGCGTTGATGATGGATTCTGTTGCGTCTTTGCTGCCGTCGTTAATGAAGACTATTTCGACTTCATGCTGCTGAAGCCCTTCAAAATCCCGGACAGTTTTATAGAAGATTGGAATTGTATCTTCTTCATTAAAGACTGGAACAACCAAAGAGATTTTCATTTCGCATCCCTAAAGACAATGAATTTTGAATAAATAAAACCGCACACAAGACTGATGGCGGAGAACACTATTAACGTGATGATAGGAACCATTCCTGATATATCAGCACACCAGCCAACAACTCCACTAAGCGAGCCCATGAAGCCCACATAAAGCAAGTAGCGCATTGTGGAGGTTGAAGATTTAAATGTGAACTTGGCGTTAGCGAAGAAGCTGAATGACGCAGAAACAACGAACCCTGAAAAGTTGCCAAGTGCCTGTCCTGTGTGGAGCGTATATATGCAAACAGCAAACACAACCCAGTGAATGAGTGTATTGATAACACCAATTGATGTATATTTTGCGAAGAGTTTTAACATTAAATTAATATATAAATTAGTCAGTTAAGAAAAGTCTCAAGTTTAGCACGTGTCATTGAATTGATCGACCCTCACATTTGAAGACGCTGTGACCTGTGTCTGACCTGCCCCCAGGATTAGATACAACTTTCGTTAGTAATGTCGGTTGGTGTATTTACATCTACTTGTTCATTTTCACATATACACATTTGTTATGGTTAACCCTGATTTTAGTCAGTCGCGTATCAATTGGACTTCCGTTTTTTTGAGCACGGTCAACATCACTAATTTTAGTGGTCAACAAAACTGGCCACATCATAAGATGTGTGTCAAGAGATGCTGCATCCATCGGTTGAACTCACAGTACAAAGCGGCCTCCAGTGGCCGCTTTAACTTTGTCCATCTTTACAGGTTTAATCCGAAACCAACCACATATCGGCTTCTTCAAACATCTCTTCCAACATGCGATTCAGCTTTTCCCGATCACTTTTGCTGGCATCGCTAGTCAGGCCATTCGCCTGCATCGGCTTAACCTTCACCTCTGCATCGGGAAAGATCTGGTTTACTCGCTTGGTCACTTCGGCATGGCTGAAGCATAGTCGTTAAGATACAGGATATTCAGCAGTAATTATCAATAGGCACAGCATCCTTGCTCTGCACTCCCTTTAAAAAACTGTATATAAAAACAGTAAAAGGAGTGCAGATCATGCCCCGCTTAAACGACATTAATGCCGCATTTACGGCAGCAATACAGCAAAACTCTAAAGGATTTCAGTCTTTACGCATTGATGACTTTAACCGCGAGTTGCGCGCCAGAAACTGGCATTTCACCCAGGCTGATGCAAATGAATGGATCGAGCAGTACCAGACTTGCTTCGTAGACAAGACGCCGGACGGTAGCCAGAACCGCCTATGGATGCTGCGCAATATGGGGAGGGTTCTGTAATGGGATTCCCTTCACCTGCCAGCGACTATATAGAGACCAGGCTCACTCCAGAAAGGATTTGCGGCATAGGCATTGATACCCGCATCCTGGAAACGTCATCCGGGTTTGCGGTGATCGAGCCGGTCACCCGACTGGTGCAGGGGCAGGTTCTGCTGATCCTTAGTGGCGGTCAGACTCAATTTGCACGGTTTCTGGGAAAAGCATTAATCACAGAGGACGGCGAGGCGATAGAAGGCGACGCAGCGGAAGAGGTAGAAGTAATGGGCAGGGTGACTTTCTTCATAAACAGCACAGACGCTGATGATAGGCCGGTGTAGAAAGAGCTCATAAAAAAGCCCGCATCAGCGGGCTTCTTATCACTCGGGAGCCGCGGCTCCTTTGCGTATCCTTTTTTGTCCCCTCACCGTCTGGTCGGTGTCCTGCTGAGACTGCTAACTACCTGTTATTGCTGGTGATGTCCTATCACCGTCCAATCATGATTGGTGGAGCTGGCGGGAGTTGAACCCGCGTCCGAAATTTCTACATCCTCGGTACTACATGCTTAGTCAGTCTTTACATTCGCACGCCAGCTGCGGACAGACACGCCACTAACGAACTAGCCTGATTAGATTTAACACTTCAGCCCCAGGCAGGACATCCATGCGATCTCTTTTGGGTTTGACCTCTCTTTGATCCCCGTCTTAAGAGCGGAAGCTAGGGAGAGAGGGCTCTTAGCAGGTTATTAAGCTGCTAAAGCGTAGTTTTCGTCGTTTGCGACTATTTTTTTGCGGCTTTTTACGAGGCAAACCGCCCCTCGGCATGCACCTTGGGTTTCGCAAATCCCGTCGAATCCAGAATCAGCCCCAATAGTGTTACAGCAAGTATACCAGAACTCGTAGCCGGGATACCACCCCGGAACGCTAACTTATTGAATCGCTCAATAAGTGCGCTGAAATTAACGGCCTGCGTGCTTCATGATGCGCGCTTTATCGACCTGCCATTCGCGGTCTTTGGCGTCGTTACGTTTGTCGTGCTGTTTCTTACCTTTTGCCACGCCGATTTTCACTTTGCACCAGGCGTTCTTCCAGTACAGCGACAGGGCGAGCACGGTATAACCTTCGCGGTTGATGCGTCCGAACAGGGAATCCAGCTCACGCTTGTTCAACAGCAGCTTACGGGTGCGGGTAGGATCGCAAACGTAGTGTGAAGAGGCGACCGTCAGTGGCGTAAAGTTCGCGCCAAACAAAAAGGCTTCGCCGTCTTTGAAGATCACGTAGCTATCACCGATGTTGGCTTTACCCGCACGCAGCGATTTAACTTCCCAGCCCTGTAACGCCAGGCCAGCTTCGAATTCTTCTTCAATGAAATACTCGTGGCGGGCACGCTTGTTGAGCGCAATGGTTGCCGAGCCAGGTTTATGTGCTTTTTTCTTCGTCATAAGTGTCGTGAAGCCGTAGGTAATCTGATGTCAAAAAGTCACCTCATTGCGTCCTGTGAGGTCTAACGCGCTATATTAGCACGAGATGAGGCTCAGCGTTTTTTTAACAGGTGATAAATGTTATTATTTGTTGGTTGTTTGATCAGGAAAAATGTTATGCCTCAGATTAGTCGTACTGCGCTTGTCCCTTACAGTGTGGAACAGATGTACCAGTTAGTGAATGACGTTCAGTCATATCCGCAGTTTATCCCGGGATGTACCGGGAGCCGCGTGCTGGACTCAGGCCCGACGCAAATGACGGCGGCGGTGGATGTTTCCAAAGCCGGAATCAGCAAAACATTCACGACCCGCAACACGCTGACCGATAACCAGAGCATTCTGATGCATCTGGTGGATGGCCCCTTCAAAAAATTGATGGGCGGGTGGAAGTTCGTTCCGCTCAGTGCCGACGCCTGCCGGATCGAGTTTCATCTCGATTTCGAGTTTACCAACGTCTTGATTGAACTGGCGTTTGGCCGCGTGTTTAAAGAGCTGGCAGCGAATATGGTCCAGGCGTTCACGTTGCGCGCCAAAGAGGTTTACAGTGCCAGCTAACATCGTGGTGGAAGTGGCCTACGCGTTGCCAGAAAAACAGTATTTGCAACGCGTAACTCTGGAAGAGGGCGCCACCGTTGAAGAGGCGATCCGCGCCTCTGGCCTGCTGACGCTACGTAGCGATATCGATCTGGCAAAAAATAAAGTCGGAATTTATAGCCGTCCGGTCAAACTGGCCGATAACGTGAAGGATGGCGACCGGGTGGAGATCTATCGCCCGTTGATTGCCGACCCGAAAGAGCTGCGTCGCCAGCGTGCGGAGAAGTCTGCTAAATAAGGTGGCTTTCAGGGTGACACTGTTCTCACCGGGTTTACAGGCAGCGAGAGAAACAAAAAAGGTGCTCATTGAGCACCTTTTTGTATTTCTGAAACCTTACTCTTTGGTGAGCGCCGGTTTGTTATCGATGTTCGTCAGAACGCCGCTGCTGTTGAAGGTAAGCGTCAGGGTCTGCTGGGAAACGTCCTCATGGCCTGGCTTCTGGCGGAACACGTAGAACCAGGTATTGGTGCCAAACGGATCGGACATCATCGGCGTACCCAGGGCATAGGCAACCTGCTGCTGCGTCATACCAACACGAATTTTAGACACATCGTTAGGAGCAAGATAGTTCCCCTGGTTGATGTCAGGACGGTAAACCACTTTTTCCAGAGTGGAGCAGCCTGCGGTCAACATCAGAAGAACCGCTGCGGCAGCGGTCAGCGTTTTACAGCGCATAGTGATTTGATTCCTTTTCCGGCCCGGGCAATACGCGACGGCTCATATGTAATATGCCGATGATAATAGACCTTTCACCACATTAAAACCTCTGGCGGCAGGTCTGTCGGCGTTTTTATTGTTCTGTATGACCCTGAGATACCGAAAAAGTTTAGGCAGCCAGCAGTTCTTTCGCATTCGCCAGTGTGTTGCGGGTGACTTCGCTACCACCCAGCAGACGGGCCAGTTCCTGCAGACGAGCACGTTTGTCCAGCGGCTGCATGTGCGTTTCGGTCATCTCGCCGTCGGTTTCTTTGCTGACAAAGAAATGATGGTGGCCGCAACCGGCAACCTGCGGCAGGTGGGTCACACACATCACCTGAGTGGACTCGCCAAGCTGGCGCAGCAGTTTACCCACTACCGCCGCGGTCGGGCCGCTGATACCGACATCCACTTCATCGAAGATCAGCGCCGGGGTTTCCATTTTCTTCGCCGTGATCACCTGAATCGCGAGGGCGATACGCGACAGCTCACCGCCGGACGCGACGCGGGAAATAGCCTGTAACGGCTGACCCGGGTTGGTAGTCACGCGGAATTCAATGCGATCTGCACCTTCAGCCGTGAGGTGGTTGGCTTCAAACTTCACATCAATGGTGAAAACACCGTGCGGCATCGACAGCAGATGCATGCTCTCTGTGATGTGCTGACTGAGTTCCTGAGCGTAACGCTGACGAACATTGTGTAGCTGCGTAGCGGTTTCGATAGCCTGCTGATGATGCACGCTGACGGCCAGAGAAAGGGTTTCCAGCGAGTCGGCTTGATCGTCGAGCTGATTTTGCTCGTCCAGCAGGGACTGGTGGAAGTTAGGCAGCTCTTCCGGCGAAACGTGGTGCTTACGCGCCAGGGAAATTTGGCGTGAAATACGCTGTTCCAGCTCAAACAGACGGTTAGGATCGAGATCAAGACGCTCGCAGTAGTGGCGCAGCTCGTCACTGGCTTCGGAGATTTGAATAGCCGCCTCTTCCAGCATATCCAGCATGCCGGACACTTTGCTGTCCATTCCCGCCAGTTCGGTCACTAACTGACGCACGGAATAGAGCTGGCTTTGCAGATTCACCTCTTCGCCGTCGGCCAGTAAGGTCAGCGCCTGCTGGCCGGTGGAGAGCAGTTGCCCGCTGTTGGCGAGGCGCTTGTACTCTTCGTCGATCTGCTCAAACTCGCCCGGCTGCGGGCTAAATTCGTTCAACTCTTTCAGTTGATAGGCCAGCAGTTCGGCGCGCGCTGCGCGCTCCTGGCTTTGCTGTTGGTGCAGCGCCAGCTCACGGCAGCTTTGATGCCACTGACGATAGTGCGCCGCCATCAGTTGCATAAGGTCAGACTCACCGGCATAGCCGTCGAGTAAGGACTTCTGCTGATCGGGCTTGATTAATTGCTGATGGGCGTGCTGCCCGTGGATCTGGATTAACAGCTGGCCCAATTCACGCAGTTGGGACAGAGGCACCGCAGTACCGTTGATGAAGCCACGAGAGCGACCGTCGCTATTGAGAACGCGGCGAAGTAAGCACTCACGACCATCTTCGAGCTGGTTCTGTTCAAGCCAGCGCAGGGCGGCAGGGGTATCTTTGAGGGAGAAACGGGCGCAGAGATCGGCACGGCTGGCGCCAGCGCGAACCATGTCGCCGTCGGCACGACCGCCAAGGCACAGCCCGAGCGCATCAATCGCAATGGATTTACCGGCACCGGTTTCCCCGGTGATAGCGGTCATTCCGCTGTTGAAATCAATTTCTAGCTCACGAACGATGGCGAAGTTGCTGATGGTCAGTTGTGCCAGCATAAACGTTTTCCTGTATGAAAAACCATAACTGTGTTTGTGTACAGTATAAACTGGTTTTTTATCCAGTAAAGTGCTGGATGCTATTTCAGAACAATTTTTTCGACCAGCCGAGCTTGGAGCTTAATGTGTTGAAATAGCTGTAGTCTTTAGGGTGGATCAGATTCAGGTGATAATCGCAGCGGCGGATCAGCACATCTTCCCCTTCCTGTATCGGCAGTGCGATTTGGCTGTCGCAGCTGATTTCGAGGTCATTACGGCGGTGAGAGAAACGCAGACGAATTGTGCTGCTGCTGTTGATCACCAGCGGGCGGGCAGAGAGAGTATGCGGGAACATCGGCACTAACGTGATGGCATCCAACGACGGGGTCAGAATGGGGCCGCCCGCCGAAAGCGAATAGGCCGTGGAGCCGGTGGGAGTAGAGATAATCAGGCCATCGGAGCGCTGCGAGAAGGCAAAGATTTCGTCGATATAAACTTCAAACTCAATCATGTGCGCCACTTTTCCCGGATGCAGCACCACTTCGTTAATCGCGGTGCTGATCCGCTTCTGGCAATCCTGCTGGCACACCTGGGCTTCCAGCAAAAAGCGTTTTTCACTGATGTAGTGGCCTTCCAGCACGTCTGCGAGCTGCTGCTGGGCGTTATCCGGGTCAAGGTCGGTCAAAAAGCCCAGGTTGCCACGGTTGATACCAATGACTTTAATGTCATAGCGGGCGAGGGTTCGCGCGGCGCCGAGCATATTCCCGTCGCCCCCAACCACCACCGCCAGGTCGGCCTGCTGGCCGATTTCCGCCAGCGTGCCGGTTTTGACGTTTGTTAATTGCAGTTCCTGGGCAATCTGTTGTTCAACAATCACATCGTAGTTTTTGGCGCACAGCCAGCGATACAGCATTTCATGTGTCGTCAACGCAGTAGGGTGACGTGGATGACCGACAATCCCAATACACTTGAAATGGTTGCTCATTTTCTGAAGGTCCTTGTGCGAATGAATGATGACAATGTGGCTTGTTCCCTTGAATCCCGGAAACTGATCCCCATAATAAGCGAAGTTAGCGAGTTGAATGCAGAAAAACGCGGAGAAATTCATGAGTAGTAAAGAACAGAAAACGCCTGAGGGGCAAGCCCCGGAAGAAATTATCACGGAGCAGCACGAAGAGGTTGAGGCTACAGAGGCTGAGGCCGGTGCTGAGCAGGTGGATCCGCGCGATGAAAAAATTGCGAATCTGGAAGCTCAGGTAGTTGAAGCCCAGAATCGCGAGCGCGATGGCATCCTGCGCATCAAAGCGGAAATGGAAAACCTGCGTCGTCGTACCGAGCTGGACGTTGAAAAGGCGCATAAATTTGCGCTGGAGAAGTTCGTCAACGAACTGCTGCCGGTTATCGACAGCCTGGATCGCGCGCTGGAAGTGGCGGATAAAGCCAACCCGGATATGGCCCCGATGGTTGAAGGCATCGAGCTGACGCTGAAATCCATGCTCGACGTGGTGAAGAAGTTCGGTGTGGAAGTTGTTGCCGATACCAACGTGCCGATGGATCCAAACGTGCATCAGGCAATCGCGATGGTGGAGTCTGAGGACGTCGCTGCCGGTAACGTGCTGATGGTGATGCAGAAAGGCTATACCCTGAACGGTCGTACCATTCGCGCGGCGATGGTCTCTGTGGCGAAAGCTAAGGCGTAATTTGCCTCCCGTAGTGCCGGGTGGCAGCTTCGCCTGACCCGGCCTACTCCAGTTTACTCCGCGACACTCTCCCTGAGCGGTTTCACCGGTAATACTCTCACCTGCTTAATCATATTGTCCTGTACGTCCAGGATATCAATATCATACTGGCCGATACGCACCCGTGTGCCCGCCGCCGGGATCTCCTCCAGCGCTTCCAGAATCATGCCGTTAATGGTACGGGCTTCCGCTTCCGGCATCTGCCAGTTAAAGGCTTTGTTCAGTTCGCGGACGTTTGCGCTGCCGTCAATCAGCACCGAGCCGTCGTTTTGCGGCGTGACCTCTTCAGCAAGGGAAGGGGACATGGACGTGGTAAAGTCGCCCACAATCTCCTCCAGAATATCTTCAACCGTTACCAGCCCCTGAATATCGCCATATTCATCGACCACCAGACCCACTTTCTTTTTATTGCGCTGAAATTTAATCAGCTGGGTGCTGAGCGGCGTGCCTTCCGGGATGTAATAAATCTCATCTGCCGCGCGCAGCATTACCTCTTTGGTGAATTCGTTTTTCTCGGTCATCAAACGATACGCTTCGCGTACGCGCAGCATGCTGATGGTGTCGTCCAGCGAATCGCGGTACAACACGATGCGGCCATGCGGGGAGTGGGTCAACTGGCGAACAATCGACTTCCAGTCATCGTTGATATCAATGCCCACGATCTCATTGCGCGGCACCATAATGTCGTCAACGCTGATCTTTTCCAGATCCAGTACCGACAGCAGCATATCCTGATTGCGGCGGGAGATTTGCGAGTGGGATTCATGCACGATGGTACGCAATTCATCTTTGCTCAGCGCACTGCTGATCGCCACATCCCCTTTAATGCCTACCATGCGCATCAGCATTCGCGTCACGCCGTTTAACAGCCAGACCAGGGGCATCATCAGAATGAGTAACGGTGCCAGCAGGAAGCTGCTGGGATAGGCCACTTTCTCGGGGTAGAGCGCGGCGATGGTCTTCGGCAACACTTCGGCGAACACCAGCACCACGAAGGTGAGCACGCCGGTGGCGATAGCGACCCCGGCGTTGCCATACAGACGCATGCCGACAATGGTGCCCAGCGCAGAGGCGAGAATGTTGACCAGGTTATTGCCGATAAGCACCAGGCTTATCAGGCGATCCGGTTTACGCAGCAGTTTTTCCACGCGACGGGCGGCCCGGTTACCCTGTTTGGCGCGATGACGTAACCGGTAGCGGTTCAGCGTCATCATGCCGGTTTCTGAGCCGGAGAAATAGGCGGAGATAACCACCATGACGATCAGGGTGACGATCAGCGTGGTGGTGGAGATGTGTTCCAGGGGGAACTCCTTGGTTGCTTAGCCGGCGATTTGTTGGATGACGCGGCTACCAAAATAAGCCATTGTCAGGAGGCCAGCTCCCGCAACGTTGAACCAGACCACGCGGCGACCGCGCCAGCCTTCATGATAATGGCCCCATAACAGGACAATATAGACAAACCACGCGATGATGGAGAGCACGGCCTTATCGATATTCTCCATGCTGAAGAGATTTTGCATATAAAACAGGCCGGTACTTAGGGTGAGCGTCAGCAATACCACCCCGACCTGAGTGATGTGAAACATCTTGCGCTCGATGGTCATCAGCGGCGGCATTTCGTTACTGAACGCCAGCTTTTTATTTTTGAGCTGGTAGTCAATCCAGGCCAGCTGGAGCGCGTACAGCGCGGCAATGATCAGCGTTGCATACGAGAACAGCGACAGGCCAATATGCACCATCATCCCAGGGGTGGTTTCCAGATGGGTGATGAACTCATTCGGCACAAAGGTAGCAAAGGCGAGGTTGATCAGCGCAAAGGCATAGACAATCGGCAACAGCAGCCAGCCGCGATTTTTCGAGGCCACAATGGTCATCACCGTACAGATCATCAGACTGACCAGCGAACCGACGTTAAGCAGGCTCAGGTTTTGCCCGCTGCCGTCGCCCGGCAGAATGCGCGCTTCGAGCGCAAAGGCGTGACTTATCAATGCGATGACAGCCGACAAAATAGCCATTCGCCGCCAGCCGCTGTTTTTTTGTAGCAGGCCAGGGATGATCAGCGCGAGGCTGACAGAGTACGCCACAAGGGCGATCAGTGCGAAAACAGGCATATAGGTGTCGACAGTTGTCCTGATGAGAAAGAGGTGCAGTATAACGTTACGTGAGGCGTGCTCCAACCGTTGCATAACAACAAAGGCGCCTTCATGTTATACTGCGGCAAAATTCTGTGTACGTGTCGCGCCAGCGACCTAACGTTTCTACCCCAGGCGAGAGACAATGTTTGATAATTTAACCGATCGTTTGTCGCGCACGCTGCGCAACATCAGCGGCCGTGGACGCCTTACTGAAGACAATATTAAAGAGACGCTGCGCGAAGTACGCATGGCGCTGCTTGAAGCAGACGTCGCGTTACCGGTCGTGCGTGATTTCATCAACCGTGTGAAAGAGAAAGCGGTTGGTCATGAAGTGAACAAGAGCCTGACCCCGGGTCAGGAGTTCGTCAAAATCGTTCGTAATGAACTGGTTTCGGCGATGGGCGAAGAGAACCAGAGCCTGAACCTGGCGGCGCAACCGCCGGCAGTGGTGCTGATGGCCGGTCTGCAGGGTGCGGGTAAAACCACCAGCGTCGGTAAGCTGGGTAAATTCCTGCGCGAAAAGCACAAGAAGAAAGTGCTGGTCGTCTCTGCCGACGTTTATCGCCCGGCGGCGATCAAACAGCTGGAAACCCTGGCTGAACAGGTTGGTGTGGAGTTCTTCCCATCCGACGTAGGACAAAAGCCGATCGATATCGTTAACGCGGCGCTGAAAGAAGCGAAGCTGAAATTCTTCGACGTGCTGCTGGTGGATACCGCCGGTCGTCTGCACGTTGACGAAGCGATGATGGACGAAATCAAGCAGGTGCATGCCGCGATCAAACCGGTCGAAACCCTGTTTGTTGTCGATGCGATGACCGGTCAGGATGCGGCCAACACCGCGAAAGCGTTTAATGAAGCGCTGCCGCTGACCGGCGTGGTGCTGACCAAAGTGGACGGCGACGCCCGCGGCGGTGCGGCGCTTTCGATTCGTCATATCACCGGCAAGCCAATCAAATTCCTCGGCGTGGGCGAGAAGACCGAAGCGCTGGAGCCGTTCCACCCGGATCGTATTGCCTCCCGTATCCTCGGCATGGGCGACGTGCTGTCGCTGATCGAAGATATCGAGAGCAAAGTTGACCGTGCGCAGGCCGAGAAGCTGGCGACCAAGCTGAAAAAAGGCGACGGCTTCGATCTCACCGACTTCCTGGAACAGCTGCGCCAGATGAAGAACATGGGCGGTATGGCAAGCCTGATGGGCAAGCTGCCGGGCATGGGTCAGATCCCGGACAACGTTAAATCGCAGATGGATGACAAAGTTCTGGTGCGGATGGAGGCAATTATCAACTCCATGACGCTGAAAGAGCGTGCCAAGCCGGAGATCATTAAAGGCTCCCGTAAACGCCGTATCGCGGCGGGCTGTGGGATGCAGGTCCAGGACGTTAACCGCCTTCTGAAACAGTTCGATGACATGCAGCGCATGATGAAGAAGATGAAGAAGGGCGGTATGGCCAAAATGATGCGTGGCATGAAAGGTATGATGCCGCCAGGATTCCCGGGCCGCTAAAACACGGGCATAGGGCTATCTTGTTTGCCAGTTTAGCCCCGGGGTGTGCTCGACAAAACACAGTCGTGTTGTAAACGTCCTTCAGGGCGGCCCGGAGGACGAGCGGAGCGGGTAAATGCTTGCGTACTACCTGTACGCTCCGCTTTTTTGCACACCCTGACTGAACTGGCTGCAGCGATATACGTCTTATATCCCCTGTTTAAGAGATGCTGATTGCATTTTCCCCAGAAATCAGTAAAATTTTCGGGCTTTTAATATGACACCGGGCTCCTTCCCTCGATGGGGCCCGGTGTTTTATTCACACAAGAGGATGTTATGGTAACTATTCGTTTAGCACGTCACGGCGCAAAAAAGCGTCCGTTCTACCAGGTTGTTGTTACTGACAGCCGTAATGCACGCAACGGTCGCTTCATCGAGCGCGTTGGTTTCTTCAACCCACTGGCCTCTGGCGCAGAAGAAGAAACCCGTCTGGATCTGGATCGTATCGCTCACTGGGTTGGCCAGGGCGCTACTGTTTCCGATCGCGTTGCTACGCTGATCAAAGCAGCAAACAAAGCAGCTTAATCTGTCACGGTGGTCATGATGAGCAAAAAAGCACCTGTTGAACCGATTGTATTGGGCAAAATGGGTTCTTGCTACGGTATCCGTGGTTGGCTCAGAGTGTTTTCCTCCACCGAAGACGCCGAAAGCATTTTTGACTATCAGCCCTGGTTTATCCAGAAGGCGGGTCAGTGGCAAGAGGTCGAGCTGGAAAGCTGGCGTCACCACAATCAGGACATCGTTATCAAGCTGAAAGGCATTGACGATCGCGATGCCGCGAATGCACTGACCAATTGTGAAATTGTCGTGGATTCGTCGCAGTTGCCTGAACTGGAAGAGGGTTACTACTGGAAAGACCTTATTGGTTGCCAGGTAGTCACTACCGAAGGTTACGGTCTGGGGAAAGTCATCGATATGATGGAAACCGGATCCAATGACGTTCTCGTCATTAAGGCAAACCTGAAAGATGCGTTTGGCATCAAGGAGCGGCTGGTTCCGTTCCTCGATGGGCAGGTTATCAAGAAAGTCGATCTCGCTACTCGTACTATCGAAGTAGATTGGGATCCTGGTTTTTAAATTCTCCTGAAAACGGTAAAAGACGGCGCTATGTGGATTGGCATTATTAGCCTGTTTCCTGAAATGTTCCGCGCGATTACTGATTACGGGGTAACTGGCCGGGCAGTAAAAAATGGCCTGCTGAGCATCGAGAGCTGGAGTCCACGTGACTTCACGCATGACCGGCACCGTACCGTGGACGATCGTCCTTACGGCGGCGGACCGGGGATGCTCATGATGGTACAACCTTTAAAGGATGCCATCGCAGCAGCAAAAGCCGCGGCAGGTGAAGGCGCAAAGGTGATTTATCTGTCACCTCAGGGACGCAAGCTTGATCAAGCGGGCGTCAGCGAACTGGCAACGAATCAGAAAATAATTCTGGTTTGCGGTCGCTACGAAGGGATAGATGAGCGCGTAATTCAGACCGAGATTGACGAAGAATGGTCTATCGGCGATTACGTTCTCAGCGGTGGTGAGTTACCGGCAATGACGCTGATTGACTCGGTTTCCCGGTTTATTCCGGGGGTTCTGGGCCATGAAGCATCAGCAACAGAAGACTCTTTTGCTGACGGATTGCTGGACTGTCCACACTATACCCGTCCTGAAGTGTTAGAAGGGATGGAGGTTCCGCCGGTATTACTGTCGGGAAACCATGCCGAGATTCGTCGCTGGCGTCTGAAGCAGTCGCTGGGCCGTACCTGGCTTAGAAGACCTGAACTTCTGGAAAACCTGGCTCTGACTGAAGAGCAAGCAAAGTTGTTGGCCGAGTTCAAAAAAGAACACGCGCACCAGCAACAGAAACATGATGGGATGGCCTGAGGCCCCCGAATATCAGTTTACCCAGGATAAGAGATTAAATTATGAGCAACATTATTAAGCAACTTGAACAAGAGCAGATGAAGCAGGACGTACCTTCCTTCCGTCCGGGTGATACCGTGGAAGTGAAAGTATGGGTTGTTGAAGGTTCCAAAAAACGTCTGCAGGCATTCGAGGGCGTGGTTATCGCTATTCGTAACCGCGGTCTGCACTCTGCATTCACTGTTCGTAAAATTTCCAACGGCGAAGGCGTTGAGCGTGTCTTCCAGACTCACTCTCCGGTAGTTGACAGCATTGCTGTTAAACGTCGTGGTGCTGTACGTAAAGCTAAACTGTACTACCTGCGTGAGCGTACTGGTAAGTCTGCTCGTATTAAAGAGCGTCTGAACTAAGATTCGCTTAAGCGACATCCTGTAAAAAGGGCTGGCCGAAAGGCTGGCCCTTTTTTTATCCGTCAGTGCTCTGTACGTTAACCTATCCTTCATAAATCGTTTACAATGTCCCCGCTCTAACGGAGGGTAAGTGACGACTAAACAGCATCAGGCACAGTGGCAACGTATCGCGGCAGGTCTCGCGTTATTTGCGATCCTGATGATCGTCTTCGCGCCGCTGGTTTCCGTCTTGTTGCAAAAAGATCCCATGAGCGCAATGCCCGGCATGCATCATGACATGAGCATGATGGCGGATCACCACCATGCACCGTCTGAAAGCATTCCTGTCGATCACGCCGAAGCCTGCGGTTACTGCGTACTGTTGGCCCACGTGCCGGGTGTCATCCTGGCGCTGGTACTGCTGTTATGCGCCGTCTTACTCAGACAGCGCCTCACGCCGCCACGACCTGCCGTACACCACTGGCATTTCTTCCCCTGGCTCTGTCCCGATACCCGCGCACCACCGCAACTGTCTGCTTAATCCATCTAAAAATACGTACACCCCGGTGTACCGATAACTTTTTACCTTAAAAAAGGGAAAGCATGACTACCTGCACTCCACGCGCAGCATGGGGCAACCTGTTGCGTCGTCTTCACTTCTATATTGGTCTGTTTGTCGGGCCGTTTATTTTTATCGCAGCGCTGTCAGGAACGCTGTATGTCGCCACGCCGCAGCTGGAAAACGCGCTGTATCATCATGCGCTGTACAGTGAGACCGAGGGCGCAGCGCGTCCCCTTGCTGAGCAAATTGCGGTAGCGGAAAAGGTCACCGGCGGAAAGCTGCAGCTGCAGGCGGTGCGTCCGGGCCTGGCATCACAGGAAACCACCCGGGTGATGTACATAGATCCGGCCCTGAAGCCTTCGGAAAACCGGGCCATCTTTATCGATCCGGTTAGCCTGGCGGTGCGCGGGGATATGACTGTCTACGGCACCAGCGGCATCCTGCCGTTCCGCCAGCAAATTGATTATTTGCATCGGTCTTTGCTACTCGGGGATGTGGGACGCCTTTACAGCGAGCTTGCCGCGTCGTGGATGTGGATCGCCGCCCTGGGTGGGATTGCATTGTGGTTCTATACCCGACCCAAACGGCGCATCAACAACCGTTTTCAGCAGCGCCGTCGTTTGCATGTATCCCTCGGCTGGAGCCTGTTGCTGGGCATGTTGCTCTTCTCGGCGACCGGCCTGACCTGGTCCCAGTGGGCGGGCGGTAACGTGGATAAACTGCGGGCAGAGATGAACTGGCTCACCCCGCAGGTTAATACGCAGCTGCATGGCCCGGCAGAGACCCCCGATCCGCATGCTGAGCACCACGGTCATCACATGACTATGCCCATGCCGGAGATGAAACCTGACCTGGCCCTCTATGACGGCGTACTGAAGGCAGCAAATGCGGCGGGAATTGATGCCAGCAAGCTGGAGATACGTCCGGCGAAGAAGGCTGCAATGGCGTGGACGGTAACGGAGATCGATCGCCGCTGGCCGACTCAGGTGGATGCGGTTGCCGTTGATCCCGCGACCCTGACCGTTGTCGATCACACCCGGTTTGCGGATTATCCGTTGATGGCCAAACTGACCCGTTGGGGCGTGGATTTCCACATGGGGGTGCTGTTTGGCCTGCCAAACCAGCTGCTGCTCATCGCCTTTGGTATCGCGCTGTGCATCATGATTGTGTGGGGATACCGGATGTGGTGGATGCGCCGGCCACGGCAGGCGGCAACGGATCCCGCGCAAACGCTGTGTCAGAGCTGGCTGGCGTTGCCGCTGGGGGGGCGCGTAGTTTCTTTGGCTATCAGCGTAGCACTGGGGCTTATGATGCCGGTAATGGGCTGTAGCCTGGCGCTGTTTGTCATCATTGACTGGCTGCGCTGGCGCGCGGCATCCCGGTTATCCCTCGCCAAATCGACGAAATAACGACTCAGGGCGTGCTGATTACGACCGCCACGCGGCGGTTTTCGGCACGCCCCTGGGCAGTTTTATTATCCGCGACAGGATATTGCTTACCTAATCCCTGGGTTGTGAGATTGCTGCGCGGAATACTGGCGCCCTGCGCCCAGGCATCGGCAACCACATCCGCCCGCTTCAGGGACAACGCTTTGTTGTAGCTCTCTTCGCCGTAATTATCGGTATGCCCGTCCATGCGTGCGTGCTTGAGCCCCGTTGCGGCAAGACGGGCAGCCATGCTTTTGATCTGCTGCTCGCTCTCAGGCTGCAGCTTATATTCGTTTTTACCAAACAGAATCTTCGCGGAGAGGCCAAGCGACCAGTCACCGTTCATTTCATTAAAGCCGTAAGACTTCATGGCGGCGACCTGCTCAGGGCTAAATTTGCCCTGTGGCGTCTGGCACCCGGTTAGCAGCATGGATGCCATAAAGAGCGGGGTGATGTATCGCCTTAACATGATGTGTTCCTTTTTACGATGTGATTTTCGAACGCTGGTGCTTGACCGAATACATATTTCGGTCGGCTTGCTCTACTAACGCTTCAACAGAGTGATGCTGCCAGCTCAGCGCGTAGCCAATGCTAAGCGACATCCGGGAGGAGAACCCGTTGTGCAGTTCATAGGACGGGCTGAATTGTTGTGTCAGCGCGGCGCAGAGGCGTAATACCTCGTGCTCCGAATGGACGTCATACAGGATGATGGCAAACTCATCCCCGCCCAGACGGTAAGACTGATGTTGTTCGCCGCCAAACTCGACCATTCTGCGGGCCACTTCAATTAGCACTGCATCGCCCGCGGCATGGCCCCAGGTATCGTTAATACGCTTAAAGTCATCGCCATCAAGGAAGAGCAGGGCGGAGTGGGTTCGCGCAGAGAAATCATTCATCAGCGCAGCAATGCGGATACGAAAAGCCGCCCGGTTAGCCAGACCGGTGAGGGGATCGTGCATGGCGGTACGCATCAGTTGGGCGTTTTTGGCCTGCAATTTTAGCTGCCACTCTTCCATTTCATCCAGCAGGCTGTTGAAGTCCTGGCCGAAGCGATGAAATTCTTCAATGCGCTCCTGAGATACCCGGCGGGAGAAGTTCCGGTTTGAACGCACGTCGTGCACCACATCGGTAATGTTTTGCAGGGCGGTCACAACGCCAATATGCAGGGTGCGGGTGATGGTTAATGCCACCAGAGAGGCAAACATGATGCAGCCTGTTAATACCGCCAGCGACGTCCAGAGGAAGTGGCTGATCAGGCTATCCCGTGCGGTGAGGTGTAACTCACCAATCGGCAAATTATTATGCCAGACGCGCTGTCTGATGGGATGCGGGAATAACCACTGGCTGACCAGCTGGCTGAGCGGATCTGCGTCACTGTTCGGCCCCATCGACCACGCGGCAAAACGGTTATCGTCGCGATCCAGCAATTCTGCCGCTGAGATCTGCCCTTGCTTGCCGAGGGAGGCCAGCGCTTCGTTGGCGGCGGCGGCATCATTGAAGACCAGCGTCGCCTCCAGGCTGCGGCTCATGGTGGCGCTGGTTAATTCAAGGTTGCGTTGAGCATACTGTTTTAGCGTGACCACAGAAGCAATGCACAATAATAGCCAGACGAGCGTCATAGTAATGAGGACGCTAATAATACTGATGCGCCGCAAAGTCCTTTTGAATGTTGGACGCGGCGCTGAGGAAATTCCCTTATTCATGCTTTTTATTCCGTGCGAGCATTAGCACATCAGGATTGACTCTGACTCCGCTGCGCGACAGCACATCCAGATTGACGGAAAATCTTACTCTGGCACTGTCTATTATCAGGCAGAAAGCACTACCTATAAGGCATTGCGGATTTTGCTCCGCGATTAATAGTAACGGTCGGGCATGAAACGCCTGGCTTAATTCAAGCTGGTGGCTCGGGGATTCACTGCCAAAATAGAGCGCATGACATTCTGCACTCATTGCTTCCCGATCATCATGAATAAGCACGGGGGTGTAGGGCAGCGTGTCCGGGCCATCGGCACTGAGCGCTTCAACATACCCGGAAGTGGCGAAAATACACAGATTCGGCTTGCCAGAGAGCGCAGGCCAGCGGGTATAACTGACGATCCCGGAGACAATAGTGCGAACCGATTTATCCGTTTCGGATAATGTTGCGCCAATAGCGAGTCCGCAGGGCAGTGATAACAACAGTACCAATGCCGCCCGATACCAGGAGATAAGAAATAAGTTACACACCAGAATCCGCCACACCACTCTGGAAATAGTCGTTCTTGAGTTTCGCGGGCAGAATAGCATTTTTTACCCGTACAGTCATTATGCCAAAAGCCTGTGTAGTGGCTTAAGGACAATCTTACTTACTTAATTAACGGGTTGGCGTTGATAAAATTAATTTAAACGGCTGGCTTTCGTTCCTTCATCCATTCCCTGTTTCCAGGCAGTTCGCAGGGCAGTGGCGTTTTCGGCAGTGTCACAGCTGGCGGGGAATATTCGACCAGCTAATCCCCAGGCGTATACAAAGTTTTCCTGACATATTTTCTCTTGCCCGTCTTTATATCCGCTGAGATAAGCCCGGCGATCCACTTTGGAATCATTAAAATTAGCCGCAAGGGATTCATTGGATTTTACCGCCACGCCATTCATAGCGTCTTCTTTACCGGCACTCTGCCAGTCGGTTCCCGTCCAGTGGGGTTGATGGGTGTAAGGATCGATCTGGCAGGCAGTTAAAAACAGGCACAGCGTCGAGGTAATAATCAGGCGCATAAGACATTCTCCCTTTTCCATTGAGCATAGCCTGGCGTGGTCAACGCACGCTGTAATTTTTACGTTACACTTTAATCGAATGTTTTTTGCTTTAAAGTGGGTGTTGTAAAGTATTATTTACGTATTTTGGATTGAAATCTTTACTTGGTGTGGTATCGTTGGGCTTCCTCATCGAGGAAACGACTATCGCAAACGAGCTTCCAGGATCGCAATCATGCAAAAAGACGCGCTGAATAACGTACATATTAGTGATGAACATGTTCTGATCACCCCGGATCAACTGAAAGCGGAATTCCCGCTGAGCGTTGAACAAGAGGCGCAAATTGCGCACTCCCGCCAGACCATCTCTGACATTATTGCCGGCCGCGATCCGCGTCTGCTGGTCGTCTGTGGTCCGTGCTCCATTCATGATCCAGAAACTGCTATCGAATATGCGCACCGCTTTAAAGCCCTGGCCGAGGAGGTCAGCGATAGCCTCTACCTGGTCATGCGCGTCTATTTTGAAAAACCTCGTACCACCGTCGGCTGGAAAGGGTTGATTAACGATCCGCACATGGATGGCTCGTTTGATGTGGAAGCAGGCCTGAAGATTGCGCGTAATCTTCTGGTGGAACTGGTTAGCATGGGGCTGCCGCTGGCAACAGAGGCGCTGGATCCGAACAGCCCGCAATACCTGGGCGATCTGTTCAGCTGGTCAGCGATTGGCGCCCGTACTACCGAGTCGCAGACGCACCGTGAGATGGCATCGGGCCTCTCCATGCCGGTCGGCTTCAAAAACGGCACCGACGGTAGCCTGGCAACCGCTATCAACGCCATGCGTGCCGCTGCTATGCCGCACCGTTTTGTCGGCATCAACCAGGCCGGCCAGGTCTGTCTGCTGCAGACCCAGGGCAACCCGGATGGCCATGTCATCCTGCGCGGCGGCAAAGCGCCGAACTACAGCCCGGCAGATGTGGCCCAGTGTGAAAAAGAGATGGAACAGGCAGGACTGCGCCCGGCGCTGATGGTAGATTGCAGTCATGGTAATTCCAATAAAGATTACCGTCGTCAGCCTGCGGTGGCGGAATCCGTCGTCGCGCAGATTAAAGATGGCAACCGTTCGATTATTGGTCTGATGATTGAAAGCAATATCCATGAAGGCAATCAGTCATCTGAACAGCCGCGCAGCGCCATGAAACACGGGGTTTCCGTGACCGATGCCTGCATTAGCTGGGAAACCACCGACGCGCTGCTGCGTGAGATCCACAAAGATTTGAACGGCCAGCTGGCGACGCGTCTGGCTTAAGAGGTTTGTTATGGTTGCTGAATTGACCGCCTTGCGCGATCAAATTGACGAGGTGGATAAGGCGCTGCTGGATCTGCTGGCGCGCCGGATGGCGCTGGTCGCTGAAGTTGGCGAAGTGAAAAGTAAATACGGTTTACCGATTTACGTGCCGGAGCGCGAAGCCTCCATGCTGGCATCCCGGCGAAAAGAGGCCGAGGCGCTGGGCGTTTCGCCAGATCTGATTGAAGATGTGCTGCGCCGCGTGATGCGGGAATCTTACTCCAGCGAAAACGACAAAGGATTTAAAACCCTTTGTCCGACGCTGCGTCCGGTAGTGATTGTCGGTGGTGGCGGGCAGATGGGGCGTCTGTTTGAGAAGATGCTCACGCTCTCAGGCTATCAGGTGCGCATTCTCGAAAAAGAGGATTGGGCGCAGGCGCAGACGATGGTGGCCGATGCGGGCATGGTCATTGTCAGCGTACCGATTCATGTCACTGAAGAGATTATTGCTAAATTGCCACCGCTGCCGGAAGACTGCATTCTTGTCGATCTGGCTTCGGTAAAAAATGGCCCGCTGCAGGCGATGTTGGCCGCGCATAACGGCCCGGTGCTGGGCCTGCACCCGATGTTCGGCCCGGACAGCGGCAGCCTGGCAAAGCAGGTCGTCGTCTACTGCGATGGCCGTCAGCCAGAGGCCTACCAGTGGTTCCTTGAGCAGATTCAGGTGTGGGGCGCGCGGTTGCACCGGATCAGCGCCGTCGAACATGATCAGAACATGGCCTTTATCCAGGCGCTGCGCCACTTCGCTACCTTTGCGTATGGTCTGCATCTGGCGGAAGAGAATGTCCAGCTTGAGCAGTTGCTGTCGCTGTCGTCACCTATCTATCGCCTGGAACTGGCAATGGTTGGCCGACTCTTTGCCCAGGATCCGCAACTGTATGCCGATATTATTATGTCTTCAGGCAACAATCTGGCGCTGATCAAGCGTTACTACCAGCGTTTTGGTGAGGCGATTACCCTGCTGGAGCACGGCGATAAGCAGGCGTTTATCGACAGCTTCCGTAAAGTTGAACACTGGTTTGGCGATTATGCCCAGCGCTTCCAGAGCGAGAGTCGCATTCTGCTGCGGCAGGCGAATGACAGTCGCCAGTAATCTGATGATGTATATACTGAAAGCCAGCACTGCTGGCTTTTTTCATTTTGGGGATTTGTCATGGCTGAACCACGCGTTCTGTTTGAATACACGGGGCACTTACCGGAGTGTCCGACCTGGAGCGAAGCGGAAAGCGCCCTCTACTGGGCCGATATTCTGGAAGGCGAGATCCACCGCTATCACCTTCCCACTGGTGAACATACGGTTTTATCCTTCCATGAAGAGGTGGGCTGTTTCGCGCTGCGCGAGGGGGGAGGCTTTATTGTCGCCATGCGCACGGGCATCTGGCTGGCGGATAAACACGGCCTGTTGCAACGCAAGGTCTGTGATAATCCGTCGAACCCGCAGCTGGCGCGTTTTAATGACGGAGGAACCGATCATTTCGGTCGCTTCTATGCTGGCACCTTCTGGGCGCCGGGCGACTACAACGGCGCTCTGTTAATGCGGATCGATAACGACCTGACGCCGGAGGTTATCCAGTGTGATATTCACGGTCATAATGGTCTGGCATTCAGCGACGATAAACGCTGGATGTACACTTCCGACACCCCTAACGCGGTGATCTATCGCACGCCGCTGGACGAGCAGGGTGAGCCGGGGAAACGGGAGGTCTTTCGTCGGTTCAAGCCGGGGGAGGGGATCCCGGATGGTGCGGCAGTGGATGCAGAGGGTTGTTACTGGAGCGCACTGTTTGACGGCTGGCGGATCGCCCGCTTTTCACCGCAGGGTGAACAGCTGGAGGAATATCGCTTGCCGGTGCGCTGCCCGACGATGGTTTGTTTCGGAGGCGATGATATGAAGACGCTATTTATCACCACCACCCGTGAGAATATGGAGCCGGAAGAAGTAGCGGCATATCCGCTTTCCGGGGCCATTTTCACCCTGCCCGTCAGCGTGGCAGGCGTGAAAAAAGGCCCGTTTATTGCGCGTTAAACCGGATCCACCGGGACCACGTTTTCGCTCGGATAGCAGCCCAGCACTTTCATCGAGCGGGTGATCTCACCCAGTTCACGCAGGGCTTTCTGCAGGGATGCAGACTCCAGGTTGGCCTGAATATCGAGATAGAACATCTCTTCCCATGGATTGCCATGAATCGGACGCGATTCCAGTTTGGTCATAATCAGATTGTGATTGCGCAGGACCAGCAGGGCTTCTACCAGCGCACCCGCCTGCTGTCCGGTCGCCATCAGCAGGGTGGTTTTGGCCGGGACCTGATCGGAGACGTTGATCGCCTTACGTGCCAGCACGATGAAACGGGTGATGTTTTGCGTCTGGTTCGCCAGGTTACGCTCCAGCACCTGTAATCCATACAGCGCGCCACCCGCTTCGCTGCCAAGGGCAGCCACGGTTGAGGAATTAGCCTGCGCGACCTTTTCCATTGCTGCTGAGGTGCTTTCGGTATACTCAATTTTCCAGCCTGGATACCGGTTCAGGAACTGACTGCACTGCTGGAAAGGTTGCGGGTGGCTATAGACGGTCTCGATTTTGTCGAGGTCTGTGGTGCCGGATACCAGCACGCAGTGGTCAATAGGGATCGTCATCTCGCCAACCAGCGACAGGGTGGTGTGCTGGAGCAAATCGTAAACGTCATTGATCGCCCCGGAACTGGTGTTCTCGATCGGCACAACAGCGTAATCCGCTTGTCCGGTCTCCACCTGATTAAAGATATCCGCGAACTTCGCGCAGCCGCTTTCAATAAACTCTTCGAAATGACGGGCCGCATACTGACGCGCGGCAAGGTGGGAATAGGAACCTTTCGGCCCCAGGAAGGCAATACGCGCCGAATGCGGGTTAGTTTTGTTTAGATGCTGTTGCAGCAATGCCTGCTGCGTGAGGACGGAATCTTCAATAATCAGCTGGAACAGGCGGGTGATGTAGTGCGCGTCGAGATGGTGGGTTTTGCCGAGAGCGATCAGGCGTTCCAGCAGGTCGCGCTCCCTGTCGATGTCGCGTACCGGACGATGCGAGGCCAGCTTTGCTTTTCCTACCTCCACGGCCAGCGCGCGGCGTTCGGCCAGCAGCGACAGCAATTTCTCATCCAGAGCGCTGATCTTGTCGCGCAAATCCAGTAACGGGTTTTCCGGTGTCATAGCGTTGCCTTAATTATATTATCGTTATCAATAAAAAAGGCCTCCCGGGGTGGGAGGCCTTGTTGTTCGTCTTCGCATTCTTTATCACACGACGAAACGCCTCCCAATCAGGGGAAGGTAAAAAAGAATGCGAAGAAAAACGGTTTTACAGTCATGAATGATTCCTTCAGAAGACAGACTTAAAGTACCTGTACTGTTTTCACCCTGTCAATAAAAAACAAAAAACGCGCCCGAAGGCGCGTTGGCGATAGACTCAATGTAAAGGATTATTCATCTTCAACTTCTTCTGCGAAGCTGGCGTCTTTCACCGATGTTGTGGCGCGACGGGCTTCACCTTTGTGTTGCACTTTATTGAGCTGCCGTTCCAGCTTGTTAATCAAATCGTTGATGGCGGTGTACATATCCTCATGTTTCGCGCTGGCGACCAGGTGGCCGTTTGGAGTATTGATAGTTGCGTCAGCGATGAAACCTTGTGGCTCCTTAGAGAGAATGATATGCGGGTTAATCAAGTGTGTTTGCCATTTATCCAGTTTGGCGAGACGGTCTGCGACGTGCTGGCGGATAGCCGGAGTAATTTCCATTTGTTTACTGGTAATGTTCATTGTCATAAATTTTACCTCTTGTCTTTCCCGTCTTGGTGATTCCAGCATACCGTTCTTAATGTCAATTTGTGTGATCCAAATCACATTTTAATGTCACTTTTTGTCAATGGATTCTTTTTGTGAGGCAGGACAGGAAGAAGCAACTTTTACCTTGTCGTTATAAAAAATTACGGCCATAGTTGATAGGATTGATGCGAGCTAAACCGGTTCAGCACAGTCCGAAAATGGATAAAAAAACGGCAGCCCTTGGGCTGCCGTTTTGCATCTTAACGAAGAATCAGGTGTTGCTGCTGTTAGCGGCGATGATCTTCGCGACTTTATCAGCCTGAGATGTCATCTGCAGCTCGCGGTAGGCATTTTCCATCAGCTTCAGACCATCGCGTGTTGCCTGAGTATCCGGGTAATCACGCAGCATACCTTCAACACGGTTCACAACGGCAACGTATGCGCCACGGCGGGTATAGTATTCCGCAACGGAGTATTCGTATTTCGCCAGACGATCTTTCAGGAACACCAGACGTTTGCTGGCATCCGTTACGTACTGGCTGTTCGGATAGCCACGTACCAGTTTAGAGAAGTCATTGAACGCATCGCGGGCGTGCTGAGGGTCACGGTCTGAACGGTCAACACCGAAGAAGCCTTGCAGCGCGCTGTCATCCAGTGCCATGTTGGTCAGGCCGCGCATATACATGACGTAATCGATATTAGGATGGGTCGGATTCAGACGCATGAAGCGATCAATCGTCGCCTGGGCCAGTGGCAGATCGGCATTTTTATAGTAGGCGTAGATCAAATCCAACTGTACCTGCTGGGAATACGGGCCAAATGGATAACGATTATCCAGCGCTTCCAGTTGCGTTATCGCCTGTTTCCAGTTACCGTCCTGCAGCTTTTGCTGAGCAGTCGCATAGATTTCATTCGGCGGATTGTCAGGGACCTGTTCATTCGAACCGGAGCAGCCGACCAAAGCCAGGCTCAACGTGGCCGCTGCCACCAGATATTTCATGCGCGTCATGACGTTTTGACTTTCCTCAAATGTTTGTCCGGGAGAATCTCTTTCCTGCTCCCGATTAAGACCAGCTACAATAGCACACTATATTAAACGGCAAAGCCGTAAAACCCAACGTTAAACGAAGAAGCAGTCTATGGCACAACGAGTAGAACTCACCGCAACAGTCTCCGAAAAACAACTCGGACAACGCTTAGATCAGGCTTTGGCCGAAATGTTCCCTGATTATTCGCGTTCACGTATAAAAGAATGGATCCTTGACCAGCGCGTGCTGGTAAACGGCAAGATCTGGGACAAGCCTAAAGAGAAAGTGTTGGGTGGGGAAGTGGTCGCCATCAATGCTGACATCGAAGAAGAAGTTCGTTTCGAGCCTCAGGATCTCCCACTGAATATCGTCTACGAAGATGACGACATTTTAGTGATCAACAAGCCACGTGATTTTGTTGTACACCCTGGCGCAGGCAACCCTGACGGCACAGTGCTGAATGCGCTGCTGCACTACTATCCGCCAATCGCTGATGTACCGCGTGCGGGTATCGTACACCGTCTGGATAAAGACACCACCGGCCTGATGGTCGTTGCGAAGACCATTCCGGCGCAAACGCGTCTGGTAGAGTCGCTACAGCTGCGTGAAATCACCCGTGAATACGAAGCGGTCGCGATTGGGCATATGACTTCTGGCGGCACGGTTGAGCAGCCTATCAGCCGCCACCCAACCAAGCGTACCCATATGTCCGTTCATCCGATGGGTAAACCGGCGGTTACGCACTATCGCATCATGGAACATTTCCGCATCCATACGCGTCTGCGTCTGCGTCTTGAAACCGGCCGTACTCACCAGATCCGTGTGCACATGTCGCATATTACCCATCCGCTGGTGGGCGATCAGTTGTACGGTGGCCGTCCGCGTCCGCCGAAAGGTGCTTCCGAAGAGTTTATCGCGATGCTGCGTAAATTCGATCGCCAGGCTCTGCATGCAACCATGCTGCGTCTCTATCATCCAATCACCGGGATCGAGATGGAGTGGCATGCGCCAATCCCACAGGATATGGTGGATCTGATCGACGCCATGCGCGCTGATTTCGAAGAACATAAGGACGCCGTGGACTGGTTATGACCAAACTGATTGTCCCGCAGTGGCCAGCGCCAGCAGGCGTGGCGGCCTGCAGTTCCACCCGCATTGGGGGTGTCAGTGAGGGTGCCTGGGAGTCATTAAACCTGGGCGCGCACTGTGGCGACGATCTCAACCATGTGGAAGAGAATCGTCAGCGCATGTTTGCTGCGGGCCAGTTGCCGTCGAAACCGGTCTGGCTTGAGCAGGTTCATGGTACGGCTGTTCTCAGGCTTACCGGGGAACCCTATACCTCGAAACGCGCCGACGCCTCTTACAGCAATACGCCGGGCTCGGTATGTGCCGTTATGACAGCCGACTGCCTGCCCGTACTTTTCTGCAACCGTGCAGGCACCGAAGTGGCTGCAGCCCATGCTGGCTGGCGCGGGTTGTGTGCTGGCGTGCTGGAAGAAACGGTTGCCTGCTTTGCTGACAGCGCGGATAACATTCTTGCCTGGCTCGGCCCGGCGATTGGCCCGCAGGCTTTTGAAGTAGGTTCCGACGTTCGTGAGGCCTTTATGGCCCACGACCCGCAGGCAGAGAATGCTTTTCGCCCGGTGGGAGAGAAGTACATGGCCGATATTTATCAGCTTGCCCGTCAACGCCTGACCCATCTCGGCATCAGCCAGATCTATGGCGGCGATCGCTGCACTTTCACCGAAAAGGGTGATTTCTTTTCCTATCGCCGCGACAAGACGACCGGGCGTATGGCAAGTTTCATTTGGCTGATATAACCTATAGAATCAAGACGATCCGGTACGCGCCGTTTTCTTTTCGCATAATTCAGGTCATTCACCTTGAATAATTGAGGGATGACCTCATTTAATCTCCAGTAGCAATTTTGACCTGTTATGGGAGGAGTTATGCGTCTGGATCGTCTTACTAATAAATTCCAGCTTGCTCTCGCTGATGCCCAGTCACTCGCACTGGGGCACGACAACCAATTTATCGAACCTCTTCATCTCATGAGCGCCTTACTGAATCAGGAAGGGGGATCGGTACGTCCTTTACTTACGTCTGCCGGCATTAATGCGGGCCAGTTACGCACAGCCATCGATCAGGCATTGAGCCGTCTACCTCAGGTAGAAGGTACGGGCGGTGATGTCCAACCGTCTCAGGATCTGGTTCGCGTACTGAATCTTTGCGACAAACTGGCGCAGAAACGCGGCGACAATTTTATTTCGTCAGAGCTGTTTGTTCTGGCGGCGCTTGAATCACGTGGCACATTGACCGACCTGCTGAAAACGGCCGGTGCAACTACGGCTAATGTGACGCAGGCGATTGCACAGATGCGCGGAGGTGAGAACGTGAACGATCAGGGTGCCGAAGACCAGCGTCAGGCATTGAAGAAATATACGGTCGACCTGACCGAGCGTGCTGAGCAGGGCAAGCTTGACCCGGTCATTGGCCGTGACGAAGAGATTCGCCGTACCATTCAGGTACTGCAGCGCCGGACCAAAAATAACCCGGTCCTGATCGGTGAGCCGGGTGTCGGTAAAACCGCCATTGTCGAAGGGTTAGCGCAGCGTATCGTTAATGGTGAAGTCCCGGAGGGCTTGAAAGGCCGTCGCGTACTCGCGCTGGATATGGGTGCGCTGGTGGCGGGTGCAAAATACCGGGGTGAATTCGAAGAGCGCTTAAAAGGCGTACTTAACGATCTGGCCAAACAGGAAGGTAACGTCATCCTGTTTATTGATGAACTGCACACCATGGTCGGTGCCGGTAAAGCCGACGGTGCCATGGATGCCGGGAACATGCTGAAACCGGCGCTGGCACGCGGTGAGCTGCACTGCGTTGGGGCTACCACGCTGGATGAGTATCGTCAGTACATTGAGAAAGATGCCGCGCTGGAGCGTCGCTTCCAGAAAGTCTTTGTGGCTGAACCGACAGTGGAAGATACCATCGCCATTCTGCGTGGTTTGAAAGAGCGGTATGAGCTGCACCACCACGTGCAGATCACCGACCCGGCTATCGTGGCGGCAGCAACGTTGTCACATCGTTATATTGCCGACCGGCAGTTACCGGACAAAGCGATCGACCTTATCGATGAGGCCGCTTCCAGTATTCGCATGCAGATTGACTCAAAACCGGAAGAGCTGGACAGACTCGATCGGCGCATTATCCAGCTCAAGCTTGAGCAGCAAGCGCTGAAGAAAGAGTCGGATGAAGCGAGTAAAAAGCGTCTGGATATGCTTAATGAAGAGCTGGAGGATAAAGAGCGCCAATATTCCGGCTTAGAAGAGGAGTGGAAAGCGGAAAAAGCCTCCCTTTCCGGCACTCAGACGATCAAAGCAGAACTGGAGCAGGCGAAGATAGCGATCGAGCAGGCACGTCGCGTGGGCGATCTGGCGCAGATGTCTGAGCTGCAGTACGGCAAAATTCCTGAGCTGGAAAAACAGCTGGCAGCGGCAACGCAGCTGGAAGGTAAAACCATGCGTCTGTTACGTAATAAAGTGACGGAAACAGAAATTGCCGATGTGCTGGCGCGCTGGACCGGTATCCCGGTTGCCAGAATGATGGAGAGCGAACGCGACAAATTATTGCGAATGGAAGAAGACCTTCATCATCGCGTTATCGGTCAGGATGAAGCGGTTGAAGCGGTATCGAATGCCATCCGCCGTAGCCGTGCAGGTTTGTCCGATCCTAACCGCCCGATTGGTTCCTTCCTGTTCCTCGGCCCGACTGGGGTAGGTAAAACGGAACTGTGTAAAGCGCTGGCGAACTTTATGTTCGATAGCGATGATGCGATGGTGCGTATCGACATGTCCGAGTTTATGGAGAAACATTCTGTGTCGCGCCTCGTGGGGGCACCTCCAGGATATGTCGGTTATGAAGAGGGCGGATATCTGACAGAAGCGGTTCGCCGTCGTCCGTATTCCGTCATCCTACTGGATGAAGTGGAGAAGGCGCACCCGGATGTGTTCAATATTCTGTTGCAGGTATTGGATGATGGTCGCCTGACGGACGGGCAGGGGAGAACGGTCGATTTCCGTAATACGGTTGTCATTATGACCTCAAACCTCGGTTCCGATCTGATTCAGGAACGTTTTGGCGAACTCGATTACGGCCATATGAAGGATCTGGTGATGGGCGTGGTTAGCCACAGCTTCCGTCCTGAGTTTATCAACCGTATCGATGAAGTCGTGGTCTTCCATCCTCTGGGTGAAAAACACATTGCGTCGATTGCCCGTATTCAGCTGCAGCGGCTGTATAAGCGTCTTGAAGAGCGTGGCTATGAAATGCATATTGCGGATGACGCACTGCAACTGCTGAGTGCAAATGGTTACGATCCGGTGTACGGGGCGCGTCCTTTGAAACGTGCCATTCAGCAACAGATAGAAAACCCGCTGGCTCAGCAAATCCTTTCCGGGAAGCTGCTTCCAGGCAAACCGATACAGCTGGTGAAGAAAGAAGACCAGATTGTGGCAGTGCAGTAAGTCACAAAAAAGCAAAAACGAGCCTCCAGAGGCTCGTTTTTGTTTAAAAACCAGGCAAAAATAGAGGCCTGAATGCGTAATTGCCTGGAAATTGAGCGGTCAGCAAATAATTTTCATTTTATGCTTGCCAGCCCAAAAGAACTGCCTATAATGCGCCTCCACTGACACGGAACAACGGCAAACAAGCCGCCGGGTCAGCAGAGAAAAGCGTGA
>OIFG01000163.1_pt1 | contig 35043 bp, 32 predicted proteins | sample 1582031 | NCBI WGS metagenome assembly OIFG01 (sample SAMN07501051, study PRJEB24779) | human gut metagenome | isolation source: stool | host: human infant | place: USA: Pittsburgh, PA | reverse complement strand
TAGACACCTTTCAAACTTTGCTCTGCATAAGCAAATTCGTCAGGCGTACAAGTGCCTAACTTTTCTTTTAAAATACGGTTACCCTCTTCCAAGGATAATTTACCGTCTAAATAATCCTCTTTAATAGATACAATAATTCTGTACCGTTCGTTATTAATATCTAGCTTTTGCTGTAATGGATTCATATGCTTATACCTCCAGGGGTCAAAGACTATTAGTATATACAATATATAATTACTATATTAAATATACTTTTATTATATTCATTTTGAAAGTAATTTTCAGTTGCTACAGATACATTTTCCAAGATAATTGAGCCACAAAACACTTTCACCCAATATAATTAAATCCTTAAGTACTTTCACCAGCACATAAAAAAGCACCCATACAATGTATGAGTGCATTCTGTTAATTCCTTAAATTAATATATTCAGTTTTAGATGCCTCTACAGGATTGCCATTGCTATCCGTAGCCGGTGTAAATTTCCATGTAGAAATCGTGTTCACAATGGATGCATCCGCATCACTACTACCAGTAGACCCTTGTAATTCTACATGAGAAACGGATCCATCTGTATTAATAGTAAAGTTTACATTAACAACAGTTGCATTACCGGCATAACCATGTAGTACACCAGAATCAAAGCCTGGTGTAGATACTGCTTTTGGCGCTTCATAAGGTGTGGCCGCTATGGAAACAGCAGCAGACATGGACATAATTAATGCTGTTAAGGCAACACAACGCAATACTTTATTCATCATCTTTCTCCTCATTGAGCCTTATGACTTCTTTTATTAGTTCGTCTTAGACTGTTCTCCTCATTTAGTCGTACGACTACTCTCATTATTTTATCTTAGATTCTTTCCCCTATTTAGTCTACTGACCATTCCCTTTAGCATCAGCTTTTGCACTAGATGTATGGCTATCACTAGCTTGTGCGGTTTGGGATTTATCTACCGTCAATTTACCATTGCCGGACTTAGCTGGAGCATTCCCCTTTGGCAATGTGATTGTCATGCCGATGATGGATGCATGGGCTTTTTGATCTGTGCCAATAGCCGGCGTAAATTCCCATTGTCTAATGGCAGCTTTCACAGCCTCATCAACAGGACCATAACCAGAGGATTGTTCTACAAAAACATTTTCAACCTTGCCTTGTTTGTTAATTAGGAATCGTACACGCATATGATCTGCTACGGTAATTCCATTTGGAATAGCTGGCATCGTAGGTTTAACGATGGATACCTCGCGAGGTGCTTCTGTAAATCTACCCGCAGCCGCATCAGCATGAGCAGGCATCATAGCACCTACCGCAAATGTAAGAACAGCAGCACACGCGAATCGAGTTAATATATTCATGGTTTGTTCCCCCTCGAAATTAATATAATAAATATACATATATAATACTCGATAAAGATGAAGAAAAAAATACTTAACTGCAAAATGTAGTCTATTAGTAAAAAATATATGTATAGAATAATTTTTTATTGATAATTTTTCTCATCTGTGTTATATTCATATTGACTAAATTGATCGGATTACACATCAAGTTGATGTAACAAAATTACAAAAGGAGGTTCATCATGAGACGTAGAAAGCGTATTCAAATGAAGGTCATGATGGTACTTGGTATCGTTGCCCTCGTTGGGCCTAACCATCTACAATCTCTCATCCACTAAATAATCGTGACCCTAGCAGAAGACTGTATAACTGCCAATAGCCGCTACGTTAGTAGCGGCTATTTTTCTGTTTAAATTTAGAGAAATATTCTCCACCTTTAAATGATTTCATCATTAAGACAGTACAGTTCCCTCAAACAAGATTATTAAAGTTTTTAAAATTAGTATCTATAAAAAGGAGGTTTATTATGAAGTTCAATCGAGTCGTATTAGTCGTCGTATCATTAGCATTTATGTTATTAGCTCTTGCAGGTTGTGGTAAGGATGCAGCACAGGACAGTCAAAAGAAACTAAACGTCGTTGCTACAACAACAATGTTAACGGATTTAGTAAAAGAAATCGGCGGTGACCATGTGTCCGTCCAAGGTCTTATGGGACCTGGCGTAGACCCTCACCTCTATCAAGCGAGCGCCGGCGATGTAACGGCTATGTCTAAAGCAGATGTAGTGGTGTACAACGGCATTCACTTAGAAGGTAAAATGGGTTCCATTTTTGACAATTTAACCAAACAAAATAAAGCTACTATCCGTGTATCCGATGCCATTGACCCATCTACATTGCTAGACTTTGACGAAGAAGACGGCGTAAAGACAAAAGACCCTCATATTTGGTTCGATGTAGCAAATTGGAAACTTGCAGCCAAGGCTGTATACGAAGGACTTTCAAAAGCAGACCCAGCTCACAAAGAGGATTTTAAAAAACGATATGATGCATACCTCACTAAATTAGATGAAACAGATGCATACATCAAAGCACAAGCAGAATCTATTCCTAAAGAATCTCGCGTTCTCGTAACCGCACACGATGCATTCCAATACTTTGCTCGAGCATACGGCTTTGAAGTAAAAGGTTTACAAGGCGTTAGTACTGCTACAGAAGCAGGCACACAAGATGTGAATGAACTTGTTCAATTCATCGTAGATCACAAAATTAAAGCAATCTTCGTGGAATCTTCTGTACCACATAAAACAATTGAAGCCGTTCAAGAAGCAGCTAAGGCTAAAGGTTGGAACGTTGCTATCGGTGGCGAATTATACTCCGACTCCCTCGGTTCTGAAGGCACTGAAGGTGGCACATATATCGGCATGGTAAAAGCCAACATCGATACCATCGCTAAAGCACTGAAATAAACAATGATAAAAGGAGGTCTCTATGGAATGGGCCGTTGAAGTTGAAGATATGACCGTAGCCTATACGACAAAACCCGTATTATGGGACGTAGATATGAAGGTACCCATCGGTTCCTTAGCGGCTATCGTCGGCCCTAATGGAGCCGGTAAATCTACATTATTAAAGGCCATGTTAGGCCTATTAACAGTTATCTCAGGTAGTGTTAAGTTTTATATCGACCACCACCTTGCGATGGACAAAAAGGATTACAAGAAAATCGCCTATGTCCCTCAAAGCGGTAGCGTAGACTGGGACTTTCCTACTACCGTATTAGACGTTGTACTTATGGGCCGCTATGGTCATCTAGGTTGGTTTAAACGACCAAGTAAAAAGGATAAGGAACTGGCCCTCTCCATGATTGAAAAAATGGGCATGAGCGACTATGTAAACAGACAAATTCGTCAACTTTCAGGGGGCCAACAGCAGCGTGTATTCCTCGCAAGAGCCCTCGTACAAGAGGCAGATATTTACCTCATGGACGAGCCATTCAAGGGCGTCGATAAAACGACAGAGCACGCCATTATTTCCCTATTACAAGAAATGAAAGCGCGCGGCAAAACGGTTATCGTCGTACACCACGATTTAAATACGGTACCCCAATATTTCGACTGGGTAACGATGGTCAATAAGCAAACTGTTGCCTATGGTCCCGTAGCAGAGACCTTTACTGACGAAGCCATAGAGCGCACCTACGGCAAGGGGAGGATTGTATGACCATACTCCAATCCTACACGACACAGATGGTATTGCTCGGCACGGCTCTCTTGGGCCTTGCCAGCGGTATTGCAGGCACCTTCGCTGTACTGCGCAAGGAAAGCCTCATTGGTGACGGCCTCTCCCACGCGGCACTGCCTGGTGTAGTCATCGCATTCTTACTGACCGGTATAAAAGACATTGAGGTACTCATTATAGGTGCTGCCCTATCCTCTATCACTGCGGCGTGGCTCATTACCATCACCGTAGAAAACAGTAAAATCAAATTCGATGGCGCTCTGGCTACTATACTATCTGCTTTCTTTGGTCTAGGTATGGTTCTACTCACCTACCTTCAAAGTCTGAACAATGCAGGTCAGGCGGGGCTTTCAAAATTTATATTTGGACAGGCCGCCACCATATTAGCCCGCGATGTGTACATTACATCGGCGGCAGCACTCATCATTATCGTTTTAACAGCCTTATTTTGGAAAGAGCTAAAGCTCATTTCCTTTGACGTAGAATACGCTAAAACATTGCAAATCCCCGTCACCTTTACCCTCATTTTATATCGATCCCTATTGATCATGACCATCATCATCGGCATTCAATCAGTAGGTGCTATCTTAATCAGTTCCCTACTCATTGCACCAGCCGTAGGGGCCCGTCAGTGGACAAATAAGCTAGGTACCATGTGTATACTAGCAGGATGTTTCGGCATGATATCTGCTATTGGCGGTACCATTTGGAGTACAACAGTACAAAAACTGCCTACAGGACCTGCCATCATCGTCATTCTGTCGGTTATCGTACTATTGAGCCTCATATTTGCACCTAATAGAGGCATCTTGTGGCAATTCCGGAAAAGAGGTGCCCCATGACAGTACATACAGAGATTTTACTCATCGCCATTGCGGTATCCATCGCGTGCGCTATCCCTGGTGTATTCCTCGTGCTGCGCCGCATGTCCATGATGGCCGACGCCATTACGCACACCGTATTCCTCGGTATCGTGCTCGCTTTCTTTGTAACAGAAGACTTAAACTCACCCTTGCTTCTAGTAGGGGCAACCTTAGTCGGCGTAGGAACGGTATGGCTTACAGAGATGATTCATAACACGGGCCTCGTCAACGAAGACGCGTCCATCGGTATCATCTTTCCCCTTCTATTCTCCATTGCCATCATCCTCGTCAGTCTCTATAGCGGTAACGCACACCTTGACGTAGATACGGCATTACTAGGTGAAATCGCATTCGCTCCCTTCGACAGATGGATTGTCAACTCCATCGACTTAGGTCCTGTATCTCTATGGATTTCCCTGGGGGTAGCGGTCATCAACCTCGTGTTAGTTATGCTCTTCTACAAGGAATTGCAGCTATCTACCTTCGACCCACTATTAGCAGGGCTCTTCGGCTTCATGCCGGCCCTCATCCACTACGTGCTGATGACCATGGTATCCCTCACCGTGGTGGCTTCATTCCAAGCAGTAGGCGCCATCCTCGTTATCGGCCTCATGATCGGACCTGCGGTTATCGCTTATTTATGGACGGACTCTGTGAAAGCCATGCTCACTAGCAGTATCATCATCGGTATTATCTGTGCCGTTATCGGTACAGAAGTCGCTTTCACCCTAGACGTATCCATTGCAGGCACTATCGCAACAACGATTGGTCTCGCGTTATTAATTGCCGTTATTTGCACCCCAAAGACAGGCTATATTGCAACCTATCGTCGCCAGCGTCACTTGCGTCGTCACTATCGAGAAACGATGATGCTCTGCCACATCTATACCCATATGAATACACCTGTGGTGGCCATTGAAAATGGTATCGGCACCATTCATGAACACTTGAACTGGAAGCCAGACTATACACACCAGGCCGCATCACACCTTAAGAAACAAGGCTTGTTGTATGTAACAAATGGGTACTATATGCTGACCGATAAAGGCGTGGCGCAAGTTAAAGAAATTATTTAAATACAATACCAATACTTTTCCCAACAAAAAAGAAGCTGAAACCAATGCTAATCTGCAAGATTTCAGCTTCTTCTTTTATATTTAATTATATGGCTAGAACACAACACGCATCTGATACCACTTAGCACCACCGTGATCAGATACAGACTCGCCTTCATTTACAAAGCCAAACTTGGCGTAATAATGAATCTTTTCTTCCTTACATGTTAAAATAACGCCTTTTCGATTTTCTTGTTTGGCCAATTCTATGAAAGCCTCAATCAACTGCCCCCCTACACCGCGATTGCGATACGCTGGCATTGTATTTAGGCCAAATATCATCTGCCATGCGCCATGGGGATTATGCAGCGAAGCATCGGCGAACATCTCATCAGTTAGGATTTCATCATCCGTTACAAATCCATCGATAAAACCGATAGGTGTATCACCATCAAAAATTATAAGGAAATGGTCTGCATAATGGACAAGGCGTTCTTTAAACGCTTCACGAGGGGCTGCTTCGGCTGGTGGGAAACAGGTAGATTCTATATGTGTAACTATATCTAAATCTTCAAACGTCGCTTTTCGAATCTTCATATTGTATCTCCAAACATTTCTTCTATATCTTTATCCCATTTATCAAAATCTTCTGGCATTTTAAATTTACCTTTTGCAATGCCTATACGTTTCGACACATCAACTTTAGATTCTGCTTGTCGAGTGTCTTCAGATAGTGTAAGCTGCGCTACAGTCCGTCCATCTTGCTTGATATACACAACAGACTCTTCTCCTGTCTGTAATTTTTTTACAAGCATAGGCAATTCTGCTGTAGCTTGTGTTATTGTTACTTCACACATAGTTTTCCTCCTCTCTGTAAAATTTATGTTGCTATTACTCTAAGTATATACTGTTTAACCACTAAAGGCTACACTAAGACATATTCTCTTGTGTAGCCTTCACTATGCATATTCTGTTCTCAATTTATATACTATGTAATATGATAATGCTCATTTACATATCATTAAAGCGCTTTGCTCATATAGTTTACTATAACTTTCTCATCTCACGAACGAATGCCTCCGCCTCCTGTAAGTTCTTTGGAAACTCGAAATACATATATCTCTCAGTTCCATAAATAGGATTTCTAAAATCATAACCGCTCAACAACAAATACTCGATAATCTTCCATTCTTTATCATTAGATTTTTTAGGTGCTTTGAACTTCTCGTTCACAAAGTACATCTTACCTTTACATGTGGGACAGGTCTTATTGATATTAAACAACTCGTAGTTTGTGCCCTCAGATAAGGAGATTCTGCAGTTGATACATACATTTTTATAGCCCATAGTTATTTACCTATAAACGATAATTGAAATATGAATATTATTATTTGATTCCACCAAGTAAACTTTTACCAATATGCTTCAAAAAATAAGCTTTAAAATACTTTTCTACACCATCCTTAAAAGCATTCTCAATAAATAATTCTAACGAGTTATCCTTACTATCACTTACAATTTGAACTATTTTAACAAATAGTTTCTTCTTTTTTTTACTACTCCGTTCTTTTTGAAGAGCAAAAGATAAAGTATTGTAATAATGCTCTAACCAATTAGATTGATTTGCAAGATTTACAAACCGAGATAAATTATTGTCATCAAGTAAAAAATCTAAAGTAATATATTTTAATAAATAATATGTATCTTTCTTATTTTTATACATAATAGCTTTTGATTTTATTTGGGACCAATGCGAAAACTCGCTATCTAATTGATTTTCATAGTCTAAAATATCTTGATATACTTCTTTAGAAAGATTTATCCCGATTACTTTATTTACGCCTTCAAGTTGATACGCCTTAACATAAGATTTACCAACAATCAACGCTTTCTCTAAGTTGATCAGTCCAGATGCTTTTATTCTAGCAAAATCCCCTTTAGCAATCCCCCCTCGAATTAAAATATTATTTTGAATATATTCATCTCTACATATTGTTTCAACAACCTCTATTAAATTTACTAAAGCCTTTTCACTAGAATCTTCTGAATATAAAACCAACGAATCACTTACAATATAACCTTTTACTTTAAATGCTTTCTTCTTTTCAAAACTTTGAAACACCTGAAAAATCGTTTTAGAAAACCGCATAATAAAATTTTGTGCTGCTTTTTGATCCATCTTATCAAGTATATTTTTAAATCCTAAAATATCTAAAAATGCAACATATTTCATGTTATATTCCTTTATTCCATCTGAGCAAAGTCACTATTATTTTGAAACAAAAAAGATTATTCATTTGCATATTATTGATGCTGAAAGACTTCTTTTACAAACCTCTCTCCAACAATAGCACTGCCTTCCACGATAAAAAACTCCGTACAGACTTGTAGTACAGAATAATCTATATCTTCGTTTACCGGCAACGCATTAGCTCCTATTTGTTTATCAACGGTAACATCTTCACCATCAATAAAGTTTACACCTAACAACTGTTCAGAAACCTTTATAACAAGATGAGGACAATATTTTCCATTATTCAGATTCGGTGAAGTTCTCCTCTTCTTGCTGAAGAAAGTAACTGTGCAGCAAATAGTAAAATCTAAATCGCTCATATTAGCCCTTATCAACTACATATACCATATCACCTGTAAAGTATATGTTCATTATACAATGTACTGGATTCCCTTCGCTCCATAACCACCCCTGCAGCACAGCTCGACCCCAGTTATAAGTCTCTGTAATGACCTCGAACTCACTTTCACTATAATCCTGCTGATACTGAGGTAACTCAATTCTTTTACCTGTGAAAGTATCTAATATTGTACTATTGAAGACGAGAATTTCTAGATCATCAACATCACATTTCTCAAATACAATCTTGGCCTTATGAGTTTGTTCAACACCATTCTCATAAGAAAAAATATAATCAAAGGTAAAAGTTAAATTACCATCTGCGTATGCTATTTTTTGGACCCTTGCATCATGGAGAGAATATTTGGGATACTCGCCAAAAGATTTTGTCGTTTTCATAGGACCTCTATTTTCAAACAACTGTTTAAACCAAAATCTATAACTTAAAATCAGTATACCAATTTTTTTGTATAACATAAAAGGGGCTGTAACAAAACAGCCCTCAATCATTAATAGTTAAATACCTAAAGTAAAAACCTCTTTATAAAATGCTATCATGTTTTTTGCATATTTCGCGGCCCGAGGAATGCCCAATCTTTTATAATAGTCAGCTACTATCTCTTGATGGTTCTTCAAGAGATCGAACTCAATTATATACAAAGCAATACTCGTTTTAGAATATTTTCCTATTTCAATTGTAGTTGATACATCCTCCTCAGATATTTTCTCTCCTTTTGGAAATTCTCCATCAGGATACTCCTCAATAGTATCGTCGCTATATTGCAAAAACTTCTTACTCCAAAGGATAATATCTTTTCGATATTCTTCTATCATTTGCTTGTAAAACTGCACCATCTCTTTTTCTGAAAGCACCTTACAATTAAAGCCTTCTAGTAAGAATTGTCTCTGTCTTAATCGATTTTTTAGCTCTTCTACTTCAACACTTTGTACGTCTTGATTAAAGTTGTCGACACCTAGTTCTTTTATAATATCTAAATATATGTCACTAACTAAAAATTCTTTTATAGTTTCCATACCCTTATTTCCTTAAAGATATCTACTAGCAACAACAAAATAAATTAGAGCAACTACTACTTTCACAAAAGGCCTCTCACCATAACGATGAAAGGCCTTTGTATATGTATTCTTTAAATACGATGTTGTTCTAATTTTTATTCCCACTCAATTGTAGCAGGTGGTTTAGATGTAATATCGTACACGATACGGTTGATGTGTTGTACTTCGTTTACGATACGACGGGAGATTGTGTCCAATACGTCGTAAGGGATGCGTGCCCAGTCAGCAGTCATGAAGTCTGTTGTTGTTACGCCACGCAATGCCAATGTGTAATCGTATGTACGGAAGTCACCCATAACGCCTACAGTACGTGTAGATGTTAATACTGCAAAGTATTGGTTAATGTCGCGATCAAGACCAGCTTTTGCAATTTCGTCACGGAAGATATAGTCCGCATCACGCAAGATGTCGAGTTTATCTTTCGTGATTTCGCCCATTACGCGAATAGCAAGACCAGGACCTGGGAATGGTTGACGCCATACGAGGTAGTCAGCCAAGCCTAATTCAGAACCAAGTTCACGCACTTCGTCTTTGAAGAGGTTACGCAATGGTTCGATAAGGCCTTTGAAGTCTACAACTGCAGGCAAGCCACCTACGTTGTGGTGAGATTTAATTACTTCAGCTTCACCAGTGCCGGACTCGATAACGTCAGGGTAGATTGTACCTTGTGCCAAGAAGTCAACGGAACCGATTTTACGGCCTTCGTCTTCGAATACGCGGATGAATTCTTCGCCGATAGCTTTACGTTTTGCTTCTGGATCTTCAAGACCAGCCAATTTATCTAAGAAACGTTTTTCCGCATCGACACGGATGAAATGCATGCCGGAATCTTTGAAAGCTGCTTCAACTTCGTCGCCTTCGTTTTTACGCATCAAACCATGGTCAACGAAGATACAAGTCAATTGGTCGCCAACAGCTTTAGAGATAAGAGCTGCTGCAACGGAGCTATCTACACCGCCAGACAATGCCAACAATACTTTGCCATCGCCTACAGTGTTACGGATCTCTTCAATAGCAGTTTTTGCATAGTTTGCCATTGTCCATGTGCCTGTGAAACCACATACTTCGTACAAGAAGTTGTGAAGCATTTCTTTACCATGTTCAGTGTGCAATACTTCTGCATGGTATTGCATAGCATATAATTTACGCTCTTTGTTTTGCATGGATGCAACAGGGCAGTCTTTTGTATGAGCAATAATTTCAAAACCTTCAGGAACCTTTGCTACATAGTCAACGTGGGACATCCAAACAACTTGGTCTTCGTCCAAGCCTTTGAACAATGGGGATGTAGTATCCACTTTAGTAGGTGTTTTACCAAATTCGCGGTTGTCTGCAGATTTAACTTCGCCACCCAATGTATGCGCCATAAATTGCATACCATAGCACATACCAAGAACTGGAATGCCAAGTTCAAAGATTTCCTTTTCAATTTTAGGGGAATTCTCTTCGTACACGCTGTTAGGGCCACCAGTAAAGATGATACCTTGCGGCTTCAATTTCTTAATTTTTTCTAATGCTTTGTTGTATGGATATACTTCGCAGTATACATGATTTTCACGAACTCGGCGTGCAATCAACTGATTATATTGACCGCCGAAATCGACAACAATAACAAATTCCTTGTTTTCCATAGTTCCTCCGTATGCATCTATTTGTGAAAGTATATTCACCAATTTATAATGTCCATACATTCCTGTACTGGGGGTGCGTTTTAACAAGCAAAACGCTAAATTTCATTACATTTCATTATACCATACGAAGTATATGGACTCCATATATTCCGTATGAAAGTTATACATTACTTTTTATCGTTCGGATTTCTAATACATTTCTGATCCTGATAGTTCAAGGTCATCCTTTCACATGCCTATTTAAAAATAGAACAGGCCTGTTCTATTTTTAAAAGGCCTATTACACACACACGTTTCAGATTAGTACAGACCTGTTCTATTTTTTTAAAAGGCCTATTACACACACATTTCAGATTACTACAGGCCTGTTCTATTTTTCAGGAGGCCTATTGCACATACCCATTTCAGATTACTACAGGCCTGTTCTAATTTTTAGAAGGTCTATTACACACCCATTTTACATTACTACAGGCCTGTTCTATCTTTAAACAGCTTATGTATTTGTACGGCCCCGACAGGACAGATTGAATAACAATCACCACAACTGATACATCCTTTACCAATGATAAATTTTGTAGTTCCTTCTGTGATGCATTGAACAGGGCAGTCTTCAGCGCAGGCCCCGCATTTAACACAAGTATCGTCTATATCAAATTTTAGATTTCCCATACTGCATCACCTCTTTATCAATGATAAGATATAGTATCTATCCATTATCCGATTACTATTTCCATTAGCCTCTTAGTATTTCTATTAGTAGACTAGTATGTCCCTTAATAGCTTAGTATTTCTATTTATTTTCCAGCTCACGGTTATACGCAATAGCCGAATATAGTGCACGAGCTACGCCATAGTGATTATTATCTGTCGTTTCATAACGGGCGGCAGCTTTCACATTATCTCGTGCATTTCCCATAGCCACGCTGGCGCTGGCAAAGCGAATCATGGATAGATCATTTTCGCTGTCGCCGATGGTCATCACCTCGTCAGGCGTATAGCCCCAATGGTTCGCCAAGGCCTCTACGGCCGTGCCTTTTGTCGTATGAGGTAACACAAATTCTAAATTGCCTTCACTAGATTCAAGAACATCATAAAAGCGTTCGCGCCCTTTGCCATCTATAGCTGCACCTTGGAACTCATCCCTCAAATCAGCTAGGATGCGTTCACGTATACGTTCATCGCCGTAAAAGATTTGAATTTTCTCCGGTCCCTCTGGTAACGATTCTAAATGGGCTATTAAATCGGGCACCATGGTACGTGTTTTTAAAATGAACGGCCGAATATTCGGTCTAAAGAAATGTTCTGCTTGCGCTGCCTCATTACCAACAACAGGGTATTGACCGAAAATCTCGGCTTTCACATAAGCCTCTACAAACACACCATAGGTCATTAGTTTTCGTACTAAATCCATGGCGCGAGTTTTATCAAAGGAAATGTGAACGAGTTCCTTTTGTTCTTCTTTATCCATGACATAGGCGCCATTGGTGCACACAAAATAGCGCAAGCACGGCATGGCATCAATGACATCATCCATCTCATGCCACGCACGGCCCGATGCGATGGCCACGCGAATACCGCTTTCACGAGCGGCACGAACCGCATTGACAACCTCAGGATCCACGGATTTTGCATCGTTCACTAAAGTGCCATCCACGTCGGACGCGATGAATCGAATGGGCGTATCACCAGTAAGGCCTATATAGTTTTTAATGTCTAATGGTTCAGATGAGGACATAAAACCTCCTTTAATACAATATAAATTTTACTTGATGTACAATATAGATAATCACATAAGATTGTAGAATGACTATTTCAAAGGATGTGAAATCATATGCATATAATAATCGATCGAGATGCCGTTTGTGCGGCCGATGATATGAGTCATCATCGCGAAGAATTTACCGTACCAGACGGCATCACCATAGCTAGTTTATTTGAATATCTTGAGTTTAAATACATTCCTGTCATCACTGGAAACAACGTGGTCTGGGCGCTCCATCACCACGACATTGAGGTGGGCGCCTATTTCACCAAGATTAGAAGTTTTGTAAATGGCAATGTTCCCTTATCATCTATTATCAGTAATTGTGAAAGAGGCAACGAATTCTATCTGCGATATTACAGTTCCCCAGACAGATACAGGAAACATTTTATTTAGCGCTATTCCCATCAGCTAGAAACTATTTAGTAATATTATATGTAGATGAGAATTATTTACTTGCATTAAACTCAGCCACAATTTCTTCTAAGACAGCTGGATTCTCAACTAATCGTAACAATGTGCCCCCAATGATATTGGCCCCATCTACAATGGTTTGTTCAATGGTTGGTTCTAGCATAGCGTCCGCAAATTCTTTGGCGTGGCACACCTTATCTGGGCCAGCCAAGCGCAATTTAGGATGGAATGCGGCACATTGATAGCTGACATTACCGATATCGGAACTGCCCCCAATGTCCGCTGGACCTGGTTCAAAATCAAGGCCCATGTCGGTCATCACGTCTTCGATGAGGTGTGTGCCACGATGGTTTTGGTTCATATCGTCGTAAGGATTCCCGTAAAACTCAACGTCTACAGTCGTACCGGTACAAAGGGCAGCGCCTTCAAAAATCTTCTTGATTTGCGCGGATAGGCCGTTCAAATACTCCCGTTCTGTATGGCGTACGGTTACCTCTAGTTCGCCATAAGCAGGAATGACGTTGGACGCGGTACCGCCGTTAATGATCCACGTGCCGATGCGAGATTCTGGTCGCACTTGTTGGCGCAGCATATCCATGGCATGGATGGCGAGTTGCACGCCATTTACCGCATTGATACCATTCCATGGTTCACCCGCCGCATGAGCCGATTTGCCGTGGTACTTAGCGCGGAAACAGTCGAGTGCCAAGAACTGTGAATTAGGACGCGTTTCTTCGCCGTCGAGATGGACCATAATGGCAAAATCATAGTCCTTAAACACGCCAGCATTACACATATCCACCTTGCAGCCCATTGCTTCCTCATCAGGGGTGCCGATGATATCGATATCCATGTTGAAAGCTACGCCATCTTGCTGCATCTTATGTAATGCAAGGGCTGCCAAGGTGCTCATAGAACCACTGGCACAATGGCCACACGCATGGCCCACATCTGGCAACGCATCGTATTCACATAAAATCGCCAAACGCCCTTTAGGATTATCTACTTTCACAGCAGACGCCTTAAACGCTGTTGGCAAATTGCAGAACTCATAAGTCACAGGAATACCGTGCTTTTCAAGAACAGCTCCGATTGTCTTAACGGATTTAAATTCATGACTAGACAGTTCAGGATTCTTCGCCAATGTATAATTAATGGTGAAAGCCTCCTTAGCGAAGCTTTCACAAGCATTGGAAAATTGTTCAGTAAGAGACATAGGCCCTCCTAAATGTATGTATAAATAACCGACCTTATTTGGTAAAAGGTACATTTTATGTACATAATTTGTTTTCGCACCTTTAATTATACAATGTTATTGCCTATTGGTTCAAAATTCCGTACAATATAAACAGATTAATATGTTTGTATCATGTTTGAGGAGGATACTATGTTTAAATTCAAAAAATTGACAGCTATCGCACTCGTAGCCGTTGCTGCTATGGGTTTATTGGCTGGTTGTGGCAGTGAAAAAAGCAAAATGACACAAGAGGCTGGTGTGTTACGTGTAGGTTCTGAAACTACATTCCCACCATTCGAATTTACTGAAGGCGATAAATACGTTGGTTTCGACGTTGATTTGTCCGAAGCAATCGCTAAAAAATTGGGCCTAAAAATGGAATTCAAATCCATGGGCTTTGACGCTTTGATTCCAGCAGTTCAATCTGGCGACATCGATATGATCGCAGCCGGTATCAACGCTACTCCTGAACGTGAAAAAGCATTGGACTTCTCCGATGTTTACTTTGACCAAGGCGGTTTCATCACAGTGGTTCGCAAAGACAACACTTCTATCCACAACATGGACGAACTTGCTGGTAAAACTGTAGGCGTTCAAATTGGTACTGTTCCTGCAGATATGGCTAAAAAAATTCCTAACACAACAGTAAAAGAAATGGACTCCAATTCCAATATCTTTATGGAACTAAAAGCTGGTACAATCGATGGCGCAATCATCGATAACGCAGTTGCTATGTACTACCTAAAACAAGGTGCTGACAAAGACCTTAAACTCGTAGGCGAACCTACAAAAGCTCCTGGCACAGTACTTGGTGTTAAAAAAGGCAACACAGAATTACAACAAGCTGTTAACAAAGCACTTAAAGAACTTAAAGAAGATGGCACATACCAAAAAATTTATGATAAATGGTTTGGTGACTATAACAAAAAATAATTTCTAGTCAGCAGCTAGAACGATAATCAAAAGACACCCCGCGAAAAAACTCCACCGGCCGGGTCTGTCCCCTTCGGGGGAGGGCCAAAGTCGTTTTTTCACGGGGTGTCTTTTTCATATGTACTCTAACCTGACTTAAAAATTATTTTTCGTTATATGCCTGAGAGAGATAAGGCCCGAAGTCGTTTTCAGAACCGGTTCTTTTTACTATCCTATCATCGTAAATAGAAATTATTTTTTCGTTATACGGAGGAGAAAGAGGCCGTAGGCCCTCCTTTCTATCGGTTGGGTTGGCAATAACGGGTTTTATCAATTTCACTACTATTATATACCGCGTGTCGGCTATGGATTGAGAGATAGAACCGATGGTCCCAAAAATCCGACTTTACACTCACTGTGAGCCCGAAGGGCGAATCAGACCCGGCCAGTGGAGGTTCTCAGGGCATGTCGTCGCACGGGCCGTAGGCCCTCCTGTCCCTCGGTTGGGTGGGCAATAACGGATTTTATCAATTTCACTACTATTATATACCGAATTAACATAGAACGAGATAGTTGAAGATGATGGGGCCTCTGAAAACGACTTCGGGCTCCGCACGGGCCGTAGGCCCTCCTTTCTATCGGTTGGGTGGGCGATAACGGGTTTTATCAATTTCACTACTATTATATACCGAATTGACACTAGCCTTAATGCGTGGGGCGGTGGCGTGTTCTGAAACCGACTTTGGCCCTGCGGAGCCCGCAGGGCGTAGTCAGACCCGGCCGGTGGAGGTTCTCAGGGCACGCCACCGCCCTCCCACCTTTAACGCAAGACATATTCGGTATATAATAGTAGTGTATTGTATAAAAACGAAAGGAGGGCCTATGGCTCAATATTTCACAGACCGCCTCCAACGGGTCTTCCACTTAATTTTTATGTCTTATGATCCGCAGTCCGCGCAAGAGGGTCTCCGCATATTAGAGTCGATTGTAAATAATCAATCGAATGCGACAAAGCCGATTCAGCATGAGTTACGCAACACGGCTACATCACAAGGTAGCGTTGGTAAATCAGATGCTGAGGAAGTCTACCAGAAGGCTTTATCTCCAGAAGAACGTGAATTAGGAGACGCATACGCCCTATTGGCACGTGTGTACGCTGGACCGCGATTTACGTGGGCCGAGTCGGGTTTTCCAGAGGATAATATGCGCACGTATCAGTGTTTGCATGATAGTATCCGCCAAAATAGTCCAATTGGCACATTACAAGCATTGCGCATAGCTGGGTCGATTACGCCTACGGTGAGGCGAGATATGCAGTTGTCCTTTGATGATGCATTCCGCATCATCTATGATTATGCAAAGCAGGACGATGCATACTGCCAATATATTATAGGCAACGTATTCTTTTGGGGCGATTACCACGTTATTAACGAGGCTAAACAACTATTAGGCCCCAAAAAGGCTAGCTTTAGTCAACGATTACACCAAGCGACGCGCAGCAAGAGTTTACGTGAAATCATTGCTACCTTGCGCGGTATGGTAGATGAGGAAACGCTACAAGCAAAATCTCGTGAGCATGCGAAATACTGGTTTACCAAAGCCCTTGATCAAGGGCTCGCCATGTTCCAAGGGAACTTGCGCAATATTTATATCGATGAAGGCGATTATGAAAATGCACGCCGTGTGGCACGCAGGGCAGCTGAACTAGGCAATCCGACCATGATGCTCTATACGGCTCTCGACCATCACGAAAGAGGCGAGTTTACAGATGCTTTCACATGGTTTACAAAGGGCGCCGACCTAGGCCAGCCAGAATGTATCGCGGAACTCGCCGACTATTACTACCATTTTTATGAGCAACCTGCGTTGCGCGCTGCCATTCCGTATGACCCAATCAAGGCGACTAAACTGTATCAACAGGCAGCCACAAAGGACTTTAATGACGCCGGTTATGCAGCGTTGCAAGCCGCATTTAACTATATCTTTCACATTGGAGGGCTCCCGCTCGACTGGGGTCTCATCGCCGATTTGACACACATGGCGGCGACAAAGGATCGGTTCCTGTTCTCCTTGCCGTATATCAGTTATATGCGCATTCACGGCATCGGCGTGACCAAAAACATCCGCTTTGCTATTCAATCCTTGACCCGCGTGTTAGAGGAAGAGAAACGGGCTCTTCAAGAGGAGGACCGCGTGCTCTTCTACGATATCACCCGTGCGCTCACACGCGTTGCCTTGGGCTACGCCTATGAAAAAGGTTATGTGACGGGAACACCTGACCTCGATAGTGCCGTTCATTATTATGAAAGCTCCCATCAGTACATCGTGTCACATCTCGCCAATCGTAGCGAAGAACTCAAGGATATTCCGGTAGATGATGAAGCATCAGAACGATTAGCAGCCTTCGAAAAGGTAGATGGCCATTGGCATTACAAGGAAGGTATAACCGAATCTTCTACGACCGTGCGCCCGGTCCCTACCACATGGCCTCACAATGCAGCTCGATTATCCGTCAATATGAATGGCTTTCAGTGGGATACTACCTTATATGACCGAGAAACCATCGATAAGGCCCTATCCACACAAGATACGGTGGTGCTTAGCTTTTACAATCATTTCCTAACCATTCCGGACAAATTGCGGAATATCTATAAACTGGAGACTAAACGTATGCCACGCAACACCTATCAAGTTCGATTGTACGGCTACGATCCAGCTGAAGGGCATGAGATTATCTATAAATCGCTGCTCAACGCAGAGGACACCCATAATTTGTGGCATGATCTTTATGAAAGCCACCGTTTACCGGAGCTTTCAGAGGCATGGGCCATCGAAACAGATGAAGAAAAACCGACGTGGCACTATGTACTCGACGTCGATCAAGAACCATTCCTACTCGAGGAATATGACGATGCCAACGCCATGATACAAGCATCCTTGGAGGGCCTCAAGAGCAATCGCTACGAACAAATCAACGTTCGTACCCACGATTTTATTGGGCCATCCTATTTCATATTCAAGGGCAAGCGGTCCACACCATTTAGGGTGCAACTGTACCTCAAGGAATCGATGCGCCACATCGTCGATGAACACGGCAAGCAAAAGGACATTCCCGGTAATACATACCTATTTGAACAGTACTTTGGCAATGAAGTGTCCTTGAACTACTGGATACAACGAACTATCAATACATTAGACATTCCAGAGTTAGATAATTGGAAACCGCTCAGCGTGCCTAAGGATTTGCAATAATAGAATACATACAAAAAGGAGCTAGTACACAGCGTACTAGCTCCTTTGTTATAACTTTGAAATAAGCTACTTTTAATCTAGAGAATCATGAGGATAATGAACGCGGAAATCTCCATTTAGATTGAGCCCCTGCATATCTTGACGTTCAATCTTATCAAGCATTTTAGAACGAGCAGTTGTCATGCTATCATCACTATGCTTTCCACCAAAGAGAGCGAACTTAGATTTACCAAGCGTATACAATGTTTGTACATAAAACTCTCCGGAGTGACCAAATGGTTTATCATAGCCCATGCCTACCGAAATGTGAGGCGTTACATTCACATTAATACCCGTTTTAATTCCATTACTATAGACACCATTTACACGGAATCCGATATTATAATTATATATATCAGGATTAGACCATTCTAAGTCTCTAATCTCTCCATTCATCCGGTTCCAGTGATAACGGTCGACATAGGCTCGTATATAACGGGCATTTTTAAAGGTTCGTGCGTATCCGATATCATATCCAGAGGCAACACGTTTTTCATGACTTTCACCAACAGAAACGTTGATGTCCGGCGTATTAAATGGGGCTGGAATCATCTCATCGCGCTTAAATATACGATAGGATGACGTACCATTCCCTAGTGATTTATAGAAATTAGCATACAATTCATTTTCACCAGTTACATATTCTACACCTAAACTAGCACGCTTATAATGTTCTTTGAAAGCATAATCATAAAAAGCATTAATACCTACATAGCTATGCTCTCCTTTACTTAGTCGTCGATAGCCGAGTCCTATACTTCCAGTTGTGCCTATAGATTGTGTCGATTGATTAAAGTCATATTCATATACAATTCCGCCCGCATTACGAGTTACATGGTTCGCATATCCATTGGCAATTTGACTTGCACCGCCATGAGAGCTAACTTTTCCTTGTACAAATACTACGCTCTTAGAGTTGTTATCATAATGACCTATAGGTTGTAAGGTCTCTATGCTATATATTGGCTTGTGATTGGTTTGAAACTTCGCTGAAATATCAGTTCTATCAGCCCAATCTTGATAACTGCTAGAATTCACTTTCACAGCAGTATTTGTATCAGTACTATCCGCTAATGCAATAGTCCAGCACATCGTACAAGCTGCTACACAAAGTAGCAGTCGTATATTAAACTTAGTATTAAAATACATGTAATTTTTACCCTTCTCTCACATAGTTATTGTAGCAATATAATAATTGCCATCATCTGAGTAATTTTAATGCGTTACAGATTATAAACCAACATCGACAACGCCGTGGTCATAAGTTTCTTCCTCAACTTCTTGTACAACCATATCACTGCGATGTACCTTATCAAGCATCTTAGAACGAGCCGTTGTAATCGCGTTTTCACTATGTTTACCGCCATGCCAAGCAAACTTGGATGTACCGATAGTATATTTCAAGGTCGCATAAGGACCACTCAAATGATGAGATGCCGTTTGGTAACCCGCATCAAGGGTAAGATGCGGTGTGATATGGAATTCTGCACCCACTTTAAAACCTTTTATGGCATCACGTTTTTTTAATTTATGATACCCTACTCTTACAGCCTCTCTACCACGCCAATTATAATAGTCCGCATAGACACGAGCCCATCGAGCATTTTTGAAGGTCCGTGAGTATCCTACATCAAATCCACTAGCAGCAACCTTTTCTGATAGCATCCAATGATTTTCATAAGAAACCACACCATAATTAAAAAGACCTTGATTAGAATCCAGACCATATGGATACAGTCCTGCAGGATCACCCAATACATTACTACGCCCACGGAGTCCTATATATTTTCTATCATCAGTCCCCAGATTTCGGTACAGATTAGCATGAAATTCATTAAGACCTGCCACATATTCTACACCGCCACTAACGCGCTTATAACCACCTTTAAACACATGGTCATAGAACGCATTAACACCAACATAAGCATGTTCACCTTTGCTAAGACGACGATAGCCAATGCCAATATTAGCATTCATTCCTAATGATTCTTTCTTATCTGTTTGCTTATCATGTGTTATAAACGTCCCTGCAGGTCTGGCTGGAACCCAATAATTATTTAATGCACGAGATGAAATCTTTTCTCCACTGCGCCCAATCCGACCTTGTACAAAGACAACGCTTTTAGCATTTTCATCATAATGGGTTATAGGTTGCAAGGTCTCAATATACAATTTATTGATTTCAGTAGATTTTAAACTTTTCGAAGTTACACTATTTAGAACATCATGTCTCATCGATGATTCACCAACATAATGGTGCTGACTATGCGTCTCTTTCGAATCTTTCATACCAACGCCGACTACCACATCTGTTCGGTCCATCCAGCTAGAACGAACAGCCTCTTTCCTAGCTGTATCGGATGCAATTGTTTGTTGTGCAGAATCTAGTCCATTTACATCTTGAACCTCTGCAGCCATTCCTATTGTATATATGCTGAAAGTCATAGTCCCTAAAACCATGGTTTTCAATAATAATTTACCTGACATTATATATAGTCTCCTCTCATGACAATGATAAAACTAACATTTTCTCCATATTATAAATGATCATCAATTTTATAAGTGATCATTAGGTCTTACATACCAATCTTCTTCATATGTATGGCCTATTGTCATAGGACTACGGTCTACCTTATCTAGCATTCTAGCGCGAGCATTCGTAATGGTATCATCACTATGTTTACCACTATGCCATGCAAACTTGGATGTTCCCAATGTATATTTAACAAATCCATAAGCACCACTAGTATCTTTGCTATCCGCCGTATAGCCTAAATCTAGCGATACATGTGGCGTTACTTGCAATGTAGTTCCTACATTCCATCCGTGACTGTTGCCAATTTCAAGCGTTTTCAATAATGCGTTGCTATGATTAGGCACACTAAGACCATTCCAATGATATACGGTCGCATGTACACGGGCCCAGCGAGCATTTTTAAATGTACGAGCATAACTTACATCATATCCAGATAATACCTTTTGAGACTCATGTGGCATATAGTAAGCAGGGCCACCATCTAAATCAAATGTGAAGTACGATTGAGGTAAATGTATCATATCAGATTGTGATTTCACACTCCCTAATCCTCTATATACATTGGCACGGACTTCGTTAAGGCCTGATATATATTCTAGGCCCCCACTCACACGATTAGCATTCTCGGAGAAAGCGCGATCAACAAAGGCATTGACACCAACATAGGCATGCTCATTCTTACTAAGATGGCGATACCCTAAGCCCACATTAGCTACAGTTCCTAATGATTTCGTATGTTCATACTTCTCTGCTCTATACCGTTGATCACCTTTACCCGTTGCAGGATTATAAGGATACCAAATCTCATTATATCCGTGATAGTAACTAACAGAATGTTCTTGACCACCTCTGCCAATACCGCCTTGTACAAACAATACGGACTTGGAGTTTTCATCATAATGAGTTAACGGTTGCAATGTTTCTACAGAGATTTGTGTACCTACTTTAGACTGTGTGCCAACCTTAATATCTGTGCGGTCCATCCAATTGGATTGTACTGCCTCATGTTTTTCCGTACCTTGTGTACTTTGTTGCATATTGGTTACATCTTGTATATGTGTAGACCCTACACCCGCAGCAAATCCAATAGCATTAATAGAACAAGCTATGGCCCCAAGAACCATAGCTTTTACAACTAATATTCTTTTCATGTCTCTCAGTCTCCCTCTATATGTAATTCCAAGATGTATATTCATCTTTATTTCATTTTTATTATATGTATATATTTAGATATAGTCAACAAAACCACCTACATTTAAACCAACAATAAATATCGTTTAAATCTCAATATTGCATATTATTTCATTCTATGGTAAGTAAAAATATACATAAAGAAAAAACCCTCAAAGCCGAGTATATATACTCAAGCTTTGAGGGTTTATGAGGGTTTTGGGAACTTTATTATTTAAATAAAGGCAATAATGCGTTTACCAAACCAGTAAGAGCAGCCATAACAGCTTTAATGATTGTCACTACCATTGCATATTCCTCCTTCTCATACACTCACTTACTAAACTAACTATAAATATCATAAACGAACTTTTTAATTCTAATATGAAATGAGGAGATTTTTACACATAAGGTTTTCATGAGGAAAATAGGGCGATAACAATTATCATCATATATTTGAGGAGAATGGTAGCATACAATGAATTCATAAATCTAAAAAATTTTTAAGTGAACTACCAAAATATCCCCTTTAGAAGGCGACTTTTGGCTGCTCTCCCTCGAAAGGGCTATAATAGCGAACGCATTTTAAATACTAATAAAAATATCCCCTTCGAGAAGCGACTTTGGCTAGACCGCTAGGTCGTTAAAGCCGATGGAGCCTTCTGAAGGGGATATTTTGACAACTGTATTTAAATCGATTGTGGAATTATAGTGCTTTCACTATTTCTGCACAGCGACGGCATAGTGTAGGGTGTTCGCTATCTTGACCAACTGTATCGCGGTGGATCCAGCAGCGTTCACATTTTTCAAGTTCAGATGGAGAAACTACTGTTGCAATGCCTGTTTCTTCGTCTTTTACAGCCTCTGCTGGTGCAGCGCCATTTACGATGTGAGCTTCGGATACGATAACAAGTTTAGCCAAGCCTTCTTCACCAAGAGCGTTCAATGCATCGAATGCAGCACCTTCAGCGTATACTGTAACGGACGCATCCAATGGGTGACCGATTGTTTTATTTTGACGAGCCAATTCCAATGCTTTTTGTACGGATGTACGCAAGTCTAATAATTGATTCCATTTATCGGACAATTCTTGGTTGAAGTGTTCAGGATGACCTTGTGGCCAATCTTGAAGCATAACGGATTCAGGCATGCTTTCTTCTTTAGGCATGTATTTCCAAACTTCTTCTGCTGTGAAGGAAAGTACAGGAGATACCATAGCTACCAATGTTTTCAAGATTTCATACATAGCTGTTTGAGCAGAACGACGAGCTACGTTGTTTTTGCTTTCAGCATACATAGTATCTTTCATTACATCAAGGTAGATGGAGCTCAAGTCTACTGTGCAGAAGTTATGAATTGCATGGTACAACATGTGGAATTCATAATTTTCGTACGCTTCAGTAACCTTTTGACGTACTTCTTCTAAGCGCAACAATGCCCATTTATCGAATTCGGACATATCTGCGTAAGCCACTTTGTCAGTGTTTGGATTGAAGTCATCCAAGTTACCAAGTAAGAATCGGAATGTATTACGGATCTTACGGTATACTTCGGATAATTGTTTTACGATGTCTTTGGACAAACGTACGTCTGCTTGGTAATCTGCGGAGGATACCCATAAACGCATAACGTCAGCGCCGTATACATCGATGATGTCGCTAGGAGCTACTGTATTACCTACAGATTTAGACATTTTGCGACCTTCGCCGTCCACAACGAAACCATGAGTCAATACAGAGTTGTATGGTGCTTTACCAGTTGTTGCTACTGCAGTCAACAAGGAAGAGTTGAACCAACCGCGATGTTGGTCAGAACCTTCAAGGTACATAGCACATGGTACATCTAAGCCGTTAACTTCAAGTACGCCAGCCCAGGAGGAACCAGAATCGAACCATACATCCATGATATCTGTTTCTTTTTTGAACTCATCATGACCGCAATGAGGACATTTGAAACCTTCTGGCAATAATTCTTTTGCACTGTGAGCCCACCAAGCATCAGAGCCTTCTACAGCTACTTTTTCTTGTAATGCTTTGATAGTATCGTCGTTAATGATGTGCTCGCCACAGCTTTCACAATAGTAAATAGGAATTGGCACACCCCAAATACGTTGACGGGAAATTACCCAGTCACCACGGTCGCGAACCATGTTGAAGATACGATCATGACCCCATTTAGGAATCCATTGTACTTGGTTGTCGATCGCATCAAGCGCTTGTTGACGGTACCCATCTACAGAGGAGAACCATTGTTCTGTAGCACGGTAGATGACAGGGTTTTTACAACGCCAGCAGTGAGCATATTGGTGACGCAAGCTAGATTTGTGAAGCAATGCATTGTTATGCGCCAAGATTTTGATTACAGGCACTTCTGCATCGTGGATTTCTACGCCAGCTAATGGGAATTCAGTATCGCCATAACGATTGTCGTCTACTTGTTTAGTATAGTGACCAGTTTCGTTAACAAGGGATACGATAGGAAGTTCAGTTTTGCCTTCCTTGTTATAACGCATAACGATGTTAAAGTCGTCTTCACCGTGTGCAGGAGCTGTATGTACGCAACCAGTACCTGCTTCAAGTGTTACATGGTCGCCACACAATACTGTGGATGTGCGTTCTACAAATGGATGTTTGAACTCAGCCAATTCTAAGTCTGCGCCAGAGAAACGATTTACGATTTCGTAGTCTTCGATGCCGATATCTTTCATAGCCGCATCAACGAGTTCAGTAGCCATCAAGTAGTATTCGTCGCCTACTTTTACCCAGCCATATTCAAGCTCAGGGTTAACGGAAATAGCTACGTTGGCAGGCATTGTCCAAGGAGTAGTTGTCCAGATAACGGAGTATGCTTGTTTCGGATCTACGCCAGCTGGCAATGTAACCTTTTTCTCAGATACGTAAGGGAATTTTACGTAGATAGAGAAGGATTTTTTCTCAGCGTACTCGATTTCTGCTTCTGCCAATGCAGTTTCACAGTGCGTACACCAATATACAGTTTTAAGACCTTTGTAGATATGGCCGCGTTTTGCCATTTCGCCGAAGATACCAAGTTGTTTTACTTCGAACTCAGGGCGCAATGTCAAATATGGGCGATCCCATTCACCTAATACACCAAAGCGAATGAAGTCTTGTTTTTGGTTTTCTACGCATTCTAATGCATATTCCTTACATTTGTTGCGCAAGTCCAATGGAGCCATTTCATGGCGATTAAGACCAGTGTTTTTAATAACCGCATGCTCGATTGGCAAACCGTGTGTATCCCAACCAGGGATGTAACGTGTATAGTGACCAGTCATAGTCTTGTATTTCATGATGATGTCCTTCAACGTTTTGTTGAGGGCATGACCGATGTGCAATTTACCGTTCGCATATGGAGGGCCATCATGCAAAATGAAAGGTTTTGCGTCTTTACGCAATTCCAAACGTTTTTGATAAATTTTGTTGTCTTCCCAGAACTTTAAGATTTCTGGTTCGCGCTTAGGCAAATTGCCGCGCATTGGGAATTCTGTTTCAGGCAAATGTAACGTCTTACCGTAATCCATGATGTGCTCCTTTTACATAAAAAAATCGCCCGCCCCCGAAGGGACGGACGTAATATCCGTGGTACCACCCTACTGACTCTCGTTACTGGTGAAAGCTAGCGCCCTCGCATATTCTGCGATTATTACACCATGCTAGTACATAATTGTAACACATAAGGCGAGCTCATCACGTGAACTGTGAAAGCCACTTAAACATATAACGGTGTTCACCGGCAGGGTTTCTGCTTGCTCCAAAGTGATCCGCACATCTCTAGATTTCCAAACCTTTCAGCCCATGAGTTTGGTCTCTACTAAATCCGTCTGAGACATGCCGTCTTTTTCAACGCAATATTCATATAATAGATAATTATAGGGCTCATTAGGGTAGCTTGTCAAATATATTCTACCCAAAATGTTATATCGTGTTTAACATATAACATTTCACATTATAATTCTTGTGGCACATACGGCTTCTGCACAGAATCTAATAATAAAAAATTCATTGGGCTACGTACCATTTCATTATATTGCTCAACTACGGCCTCTTCCGTTTCACTACGAGGATCAGCAACAAAATCCTCAATCGCTTTATCAAGATGTCTCTTTTGCTCTAACCGATTCTGAGCCTCGGCGGCAGTAATCTTTGCACCAACCCCATCGGCTGCTTCTTTCTGTGCTTTCACCCATTGGAAATCACTATCGGATTTATACTCCACAATATGATCTACTATACCGCTATAAATAAGCATCATTTCCGCCATATTAGCGCCATTAGTCTGCCCATTGTTGCGCATCAACTTAACAAGACGTTCTCCCTCCTGCTTGTGATAGGTTTTAACAATGGTATCTAACGCATTATATTTTGGTCCAAATGCTTCGATTAATGATGAAAGCTTCTCCAACTGCGTGTGAGCAAATGCATAATTATCTGATTCATACCGCTTTTCTTTATAATACGTATCTAGTTCTTTCACGGCTACCACAATATCGTGTAATACCGGTAATAAATCATCTGTAGCTACTTCCAAGTCACTATGTGTGTGCCCCGCTTCTCGCGCAGCAATGAGTTCTTGCTCAAGGCGTTCATAATCCCGAACCTTAAACTCAGCTAGCGGTACATTTTGTTGTGCTTGCTGCACCGTTTCCATATGTTGATGGCTATATTTTACACTAGTAAAATTAAACTCATTTGTGGCGGCCAAATAAAATTTAAAAACACGCCAGATTTCCCTCTCACTATCACTTTGCGAAGCTTTCACCTGACTGTTATTCCTTAAATTATCCATACTAAACTCACAGCCACTTACAACGCCTACACTTGCTACGATGCACACAACTAAACCTATGCGGCGCCACCAGTTCTGACCACTCATCTATCTCTCCTAAAAACTCTACATACCCATAAATTAATATTACAGATATTGTATAAAATTAATACATCCAATTCAAGATGAGGAAATAGCTGTACATACAGAGAAATGAAACTACTTCGGAACGGTATGATAAAACTGCAAAAATAGCGTAATAATTGTAGATATGTATCAATTAATCATAATAGCTATATTCTCCTTGTTTTTACAAACATTAGTTCTATAATATAGATATAAGAAAACCCCATACAAAGTATGGGGTATGGAGTATGAAACATAATGTTTCATAATAACTGTGGGGCGAACATTTCGCTCTATCAAGGCCCCCCTTAGTGTTATTCTATACATTTAGTATAGCAATAGTGATTAATCATTGTCAATTAAAGGAGAGAGAAACATGACTAACACACTACGCACAAAACAAGGAACCCCTATTATCAACTTACCAAAAACGTTCTCATTTATTCAAAATGGTATCACCGAGTTTGATTCCATACTATCCTTATTTAAATGGAATTATTCAAATACTAAAATCATTATTGATGGGACCCAATGCAAACATACGAGCTATCAAACACTTACACTATTAATCTTATATTTATGGAAGCTAAAGCAGCAAAAAACATTTATTTCCATCCAATTTCCTAAACATTCCTCACTTGATATTATGTGGAATCGTTTAGATGGTCCTAACTACCTCTCTATTCTAAATAATACGCAAAACAACTTTCACTATATCTACAACAAACCTCTTTTTGCTATCAAATACAAAGATCATAATATTACGAAAATGCTAAATACTATTCGTGATTACGCTATGGACTTACCTACCGATTTAATTAGAGGCTATGAAGATGCAGTTCGTTATATTATATCCGAACTAACATATAATGCATTAGAGCACGGTTTTAATCCTCAAATTCCATCATTATTACAATTCAACTGGTATCGAGATAAAAACCAACTATCATTTATTCTTGCTGATCTTGGTGTAGGTATTAAAACACATTTGGAGCAAACCTATGCGCCTTTCACAAGCAATATAGATGCCATCGCCATGGCCCTAGAGCCTGAAATCTCTGGCACATTTGGCGTTAACGTAGGTCCTTATAAACAGCAAAACAATGCAGGCATGGGCCTTTACTTATCTAGTAACCTTGGCAAAACATTAGAAGCAGATATGTATATCGTATCAGGCGATGGTGTCGCACATATATCCCCATTAGATGTAACATACACAACGCTAAACAACTCTTGGCCCGGCACATTTATATACATGACCATTGGTTTTGATAGGCTAAAAACATATGACCTTCATAAACACCTAGAGGATTTCAGAAAACACGCTACGGAAACTGTAGCTAAACGAAATAATATAGTCCGCGCTCCCGAATTGTATATTGATATGTACAACTATTGTGGAGAACGATGTGAAGTCAAATTAGAGGCCATTAATCTTAGAGAACGAAAAATTATTCCGGCTATACAAAAAGGAGAAACCATAGTCCTTGATTTCTCTCACGCTATAACAGCTACACACAGCTTCTTAACCGCTTTATTGGCAGATCCAATTAAAATTCTAGGTCTCAAATCGTATAAACAAATCAAGATTATAGGAGCTAATGAAACCATTCGGACAATTATAGATTTTGTGTTTGATACATATACTAACTAGAAGCTACTATATAAAAAAAGGTGTACCAACATGTTGATTTGTGTTGGTACACCTTTTTTAATGTCTTGCCATATAAGCAATGATTATGCTAATAAAGCTTTTACAAGTTCTTCTGCTTTACCAAAATCATCTACATCTGGGTTCCAGTTACATTTAATTTCAGGTTCTACCACGGAGAAACCATATTTAGTTAATTCTTCACGAAGTACCTTCGTAGATTCACCAGACCAACCGTAGGTACCAAATACGGCAGCCTTTTTATTTTTAAACTTCAATTCACGCAAGAAGTCTAGCCAACCAGCTACAGAAGAGATAACACTATTCCCTACTGTCGGAGAACCAACGGCAATCGCTTTTGATTTGAATACTTCTGTCATGATGTCGTTTTTATTTGTTTTACTGATATTAAAGATCTTAACCCGTGTATCAGGAGATTGTTTAGCAATCTCATCAGCAATTTTATGGGCTAATTTCTTTGTACCATCCCACATAGTGTCATATACGACTGTAATTTGGTCTTCTTGGTATGCTTGAGACCACTCATAGTATTTCTCTACGATTTGCAATGGGTTTTCACGCCAAATTGCACCATGGCTAGTAGCGATAATATCAATTGGCAAGTTGAGCTTTTGAATTTCTTCAACCTTAGCTTTTACCAATGGAGAGAATGGATTCAAAATATTGGCGTAATATTTCATCGCCTCTGCCCATAGACGACATTGATCAGCCTTATCGGCCCACAATTCTTCTACGGCGAAATGTTGTCCGAACGCATCGTTAGAGAACAAAATATTATCGCCAGTCATATAGGTTGCCATAGAGTCAGGCCAGTGCAGCATGCGCATTTCTACGAATACCAAAGATTTACCATTGCCGATATCTACGGAATCACCTGTCTTCACGGTTTTAAAATTCCATTCTGGATGATGATATTGACCAACCAAGGACTTAACGGCATTTTCTGTACAGTAAATCGGCGTATTAGGGATTTTTTCCATCAACGCTGGCAAGGAACCGCTGTGATCGACTTCGCCGTGATTACATACGATAAAATCAATCTTGTTTAGATCAATTTCAGATTCCAAATTATCAATAAACTCTGAGGAATGAGGTTTCCATACGGTATCGATGAGGACGGTTTTTTCCTCTTCAATCAAGTACGCATTTTGACTAGATCCATTATTAATACTGTAATCAGAACCGTGGAATTCTTGCAATTCCCAATCAATTTTACCAACCCAAGATACGTTATTTTTTATATGCTTTCTCATAATAACCTCCATAATTCTTGTGAAAGTCTTTCACAATTAACAATATGTATGGCCTATGTGGCATCTGTGTATATGTACCTATCTATGTACCTATGCATATATCACAACTCGGTCATTAACTATGGTTTTATTATAACCATATCGCATAGTTAAGTCTGTATCTGTAGGTACAGATTTGATAATTATTCTAAAAAACCACTCATAGATAATCAAATTCTATACATTAGCGTACAATAGATTTACTATGAGTGGTTACGAGCATATGTAGTTTCAATAGCGGATTATTTATTATCTAGCTTAAATAAGCTAGGATAACGTCCGATTATTTATTCTCAGTCTTAGATAATCCTGGGATAGCTTTATAGATATATAACGCAATATATCCATCAACCATGCTATGAACGATAGTACCGCCGCCTACCAGAACGAATACGACATAAATTAGATCGATATTCGGTATCGTAGTTGTCGTATAGAATAATAGACACGCAAGCACTTCACCAATAGCATGAACGATAGCACAAGCAAGGTTGAAAGCAGCAAAGGATAAGGCCCCTGTTAATACACCTGGATGATGTTTTATATAATAAGCACCCATCAAGGCAAAGATGATATGAGAGGCAGCGCGCATAACGATAACGATAGGGAAGCCAGCTACAAAGAAACCTAGCGTAGAGCCGATAACAACACAAGCAGCCATCTTACGAGACAAGAACATGGCTAGGAATATAGGCACGTGACTCGCTAGTGTATACGATGCCGGTGGAATGACAACTTTCAGAGGCATCATAATAGGAATCATGATAGCTAATGCCATCAACAACGCAGTAATAGTTAAATTTCGATACATGGAAGAATTCATAAAGGCCTCCTTATTAGCTCTTCTCTCATCTAACAATACGATTATGGTAATTATGATATAAGACCAATCTAATGAATGACTACGTTAACAGTCTTATAGATTATTGACCTACGTTCCCCCACAAGTTAAGGATGACAACACCAACCACAATAAGACCTATCCCCAAAATAGTGTACATATTATAGCCCTCACTAAAGATAAAGACCGAAATGAGTGCTGTCACCACGAGCCCTATAGATAAGGCAAGTAAAAAATAAGATAACATAACTCCTCCTACAAAAAAGAGAGGGCCTTACAACCCTCTCTTCAATACATAAGTACGCACTCAATCGCACCTATTATAAGCGTTCGATAACAGCTTGCGCCATTTCTGTGGTACCTACACGTTTCAAACCTTCGCGGTAGATATCGCCTGTGCGGTAACCATCAACAAGCACTTGTTCAACAGCTTTTTCAATAGCGTCAGCCACTTGAGGTAACTCAAGAGAGTGACGGCACATCATAGCTGCGGACAAGATTGTCCCCAATGGGTTCGCCAAGTTTTGGCCCATAATATCTGGTGCAGAACCGTGGATTGGCTCGTACAATGCTGTGCCAGTACCCATGGATGCAGATGGTAAAAGCCCGATAGAACCAGAAATAACAGCGCCTTCGTCAGACAAGATATCGCCGAACAAGTTTGTTGTAACGATAACGTCGAATTGTGCAGGATTTACAACAAGTTGCATCGCTGTATTATCTACATAGAAGTAATCTGTTGCGATATCTGGATTAGCTGCCGCTTTCTCGTGAGCGATTTTACGCCACAAACGAGAAGAAGCCAATACATTTGCTTTATCTACAGATACAACCTTTTTATTACGTTTGCGAGCTGTTTCCATAGCGATGTCCATGATGCGCTCTACTTCATAACGGCTGTATGTTTCTTTATCCCATGCAAACTCGTTAGCACCTTCCCCTTGTGCCTCTTCGCGTTCACCGAAGTAAATACCACCAGTCAACTCACGAACGATAACGAAATCTACATCTTGTACGAGTTCCTTTTTAAGAGGAGAATACTCTTGCAAAGATGGATAGATTTTTACAGGACGCAAGTTACAGAATAAACCAAGCTCCTTACGAAGACCGAGGATTGCTTTTTCAGGACGGATAGCAGGATCTACATTATCCCATTTAGGACCGCCTACAGCACCAAGTAATACAGCATCAGCAGCTTTACAAGCCTCGATTGTATCCTCAGTCAAAGGCACACCGTATGCATCAATAGACGCACCGCCCGCTTTTTTATCAATCCAATTAACCTTTACATTAGCTTTCTCAAAAGCCACATCACACACAGCCTTCGCTGCAGCAATAATCTCAGTACCGATACCATCACCAGGGATCAATACGATATTTTTTTCGCTCATCTATATATTCCTCTCCGACGATGAAGCCCCGTTGCAAGCCTCCATTGCCTTAACGGGCCGAGGCCATAGGCCTCGCCCTAGCAAAAGTCGTTTGCGACGGGGCTTCATCGTCTACATGTATCCATATGTACATCATTGCGAAAAAAATCGCAATGATAAGCTACGTAGAGCCGAGGTGCATGCTCTGACGCGACTTTAGTAGGTCAAGGCCCTTGGCCGATGACCGTTAAGCTAGCTGGAGTGTCAGAGCATCACCGAGGCTCGGCCACGTACTTACTACTTGCGATGTTTCGCAAAGTTCACAAGACCTCCTGCTGCCGCAATGTCTTGAATGAATTGTGGCAATTCAGTGCCTTGGTATTGTTCGTTTTTAGTCAAGTTATACACGATACCTTTAGACAAGTCTACGCCGATAGCGTCGCCTGCATCGATACGATTGACTTGTTCGCCGATTTCAATAACTGGTAAACCGATGTTGATAGCATTACGGAAGAAGATACGAGCAAAGGAGTGTGCAATGATAACAGGCACACCTTTTGCTTTGATTACACCTGGTGCGTGTTCACGGGAGGAACCACAGCCAAAATTTTTACCAGCTACCATGATTTCGCCAGCTTTCACATTGGGAGCGAAAGTAGTATCAATATCTTCCATCGCATGTTCAGCTAATTCGTTCCAATCAGCAATCGCCAAGTAACGAGCTGGAATGATTACGTCTGTATCTACATCGTCGCCGTAGCGCCAGATTTTTTTGCTTTCAAAATCCATATTAAACCTCCTCAGGGCCTGCAATGCGGCCTAATACAGCACTTGCTGCCGCCACGTAAGGGCTTGCCAAATATACTTCAGAATCAACGTGACCCATACGACCACGGAAGTTACGATTTGTAGTGGAAACTGTGCGTTCCCCTTCAGCCATGATACCCATGTAACCGCCAAGGCAAGGACCACATGTTGGCGTGGACACTGCGCAGTCAGCTTGAATGAAGATGTCCAATAAACCATCTTTCATAGCTTGATCGTATACATCTTGGGAACCAGGAATTACGATACAACGAACAAATGGAGCTACTTTGCGACCTTTGAAGATTTCTGCAGCTACCACCAAGTCTTCGTAACGGCCATTTGTACAGGAACCGATGATAACTTGGTCGATTTTAATATCTTTGTCGATCTCGTTGATGTAATGTGTATTGGATGGCAAATGAGGGAATGCTACCACTGGTTGCAATTTGGACAAATCGATTGTCACAGTTTGAGCATATACTGCATCAGGGTCTGGATTAATTGGTTCTACAGGACGATTTACGCGGCCTTTAATGTATGCTTCAGTAATTTCATCATATGGGAATACGCCACATTTACCACCCGCTTCGATAGCCATGTTACAGATTGTAAGGCGGTCAGCCATAGTCATATGTTTCACGCCTTCGCCAGCGAATTCAAGGGCCATGTAACGAGCGCCGTCTACACCGATTTTACCAATCAAATCAAGGATTACGTCCTTGCCAGTTACCCATTTATTAGGTTTACCGATAAGTTCAACCTTAATAGTTTCAGGTACTTTGAACCAAGTTTTACCTTCAGCCATAGCAACGCCTGCATCTGTAGAGCCAACGCCTGTGGAGAATGCATTTACTGCACCATATGTACAAGTGTGGGAGTCAGCACCGATCATCATTTCACCAGGACCGATAAGACCTTTTTCTGGCAAAATAACGTGCTCGATACCCATGCGACCTACTTCAAAGTAGTTGGTAATGCCATGTTCGCGTACGAAATCGCGCATAACTTTTGCTTGTGTAGCAGATTGAATATCTTTGTTTGGTGTGAAATGGTCAGGCACCAAGTAGATTTTATGACGGTCAAATACAGGTTTGCCGATTTTTAAGAACTCTTTACGCGCTGGTGGGAATGTGATGTCGTTCATCAAAACAGCGTCCAAATGACATTCGATGATTTGGCCTGGTTTTACAACATCAAGACCCGCATGGCGAGCCATATTCTTTTCAGTAATGGTCATACCCATATTATTTTTCCTCCTCTTGTTCTAGCTCCATAGCTAGGAATACTGAGTTTACTGCATTAATATATGCATTTACACTTGATTTAACGATATCGGTGCTAATACCACGACCATGGTATAAGCGACCATTGTATTCTACCTTAAGGGTTGCTTCCCCAAGGGCATCTTTACCTGCTGTAATAGCACGGATTTGGTAATCTTTTAAGCTAATTGGCAAGCCAACCACACGTTCAACTGCTTTAAGGGATGCGTCTACTGGACCGTCACCTACGGCAGCATCAGCTTTTTCGCCTTCTGGTGTCATGAGACGAACATCAGCGTATGCGTAGCCTTTTTCACCTAATTTGTAGTATTGAGCCACAAGCTCAAATGCTTTTTTGTGATGTAAGTTATCTACTACAAGAGCGATAATGTCATCATCGTATACTTGTTTTTTACGGTCTGCCAATTCTTTGAATTTAGCGAAGAGGTCGTTGATTTTCTCTTCTGTGAAAGATTGGAAACCAAGTTTTGCCAAATGATCAGCAAAGGCATGACGGCCAGAGTGTTTACCCAATACGAGGTCTGTTTTTTCAGCCCCTACGGACTCAGGAGTCATGATTTCATATGTTTCAGGATTGCTCATCATACCATGTTGGTGAATACCAGACTCATGAGCAAAGGCATTAGATCCAACGATTGGTTTATTTGGAGGAACTACAACACCTGTCAAACGACTTACTAGTTTAGAAACTTTCGTAAATTGTTT
>OIFG01000161.1_pt1 | contig 35172 bp, 32 predicted proteins | sample 1582031 | NCBI WGS metagenome assembly OIFG01 (sample SAMN07501051, study PRJEB24779) | human gut metagenome | isolation source: stool | host: human infant | place: USA: Pittsburgh, PA | reverse complement strand
TTCTTTCCTTTTCTCTAAGAATTTTTTACCGACCCCCAGTTTAACTGGGGGTTTAGTCATGCCTATTCGGCGTACAAATAGTAAGAGGACCGATTCATTTGAGCCGGTCCTCTTTTTACTAAGCGATATATATGCATCGCTTAATATAATCATATAGAATCACAATCTATAATAATTTATTTTTTCTTGTTCAATTGTTCCGATATATTTCGTTCAATTAAATACTTTGGCATGCCTAAACCCAATTTAAATCTACCATAATCCTCTTTATTATGCTTATAATCTACATATTGAACGATATCACGTAATTTAAAATTGCTTACATGTACATCATGAGGTTTGACCATATAGTGAGTATAAAGATGCGTATCATCAAATACAGTCATCACAAACAAAGTATCCTTTTCGCCCTTAACTTCATAATAAGCACCTGGTAAAGCATCATTCCATACGGTAGCAAATTGAATAGACTTACCTTCATTTAATCGATCTGCACCAACAAATCCAATTAAAGAATGGTTCATTATATTCTGTTTCTTTGGATCGTCTCGTTTAAAAAGAGGTCTAACAGAAATAGACTCTTTAATTTTACCAGACTTAAAATACTCGACTTGGGAACCATTTTTAGTGATTTTTGTACCTAAGGATTTACTATTTTTTAAAATTCTGAACGTAAAAGGTCCTCTATGTACTTCAGAGGTATATTCTAATATATCACTAGCAGGTTTTACCGATGGCAATACGATGTTCGCCAAACCATTCATAGTTGCTTTGACTAATGTATCATCACCTTTAGCACTTATCTTTTTAACTACCCCTTTGGGAAGCATATACCCAATATGATAGGAAATCGTCGGTTGTTTTGGCATAGTAAAATTGATTGTTCCTTCTACCAAATCATTCTTATATACGATTGAATCCCATGTAGCCTTTTCAATGGTGGGATATGTAAAAGTATTAGCACCTAACACCTTTTCACTAATTTTTTTATTACCTGCTATGGGATTATATCTTTTATAAAATACTTCTTTCATAGCATCAGAATTTAACTTACTATATGGAATGTTCGTATCTTCCCAGTTATCACCCTTAGGCTGTGGTCTTAACTCATAATACCACTCCCCATTATAGGTCATTACTCCACCTGCACTGATTAGTTCTTTATGCTTACCCATACTTCCCTTAGCTTGAGCCACAATGCTTGATTGGGGAATAGTAAATTTTATATTCGCTCCGTTTTCTTTTAAGATAAACACAGTGCTAGAGTATCTAACACCATGATTTAATTCTCTTGTATGATATATATCCATTGGTGTTTTCGACATATCATAATTAGGAATCGATTTATTATCTCTTGTAACCTTTTCTACAATTCTTTGATCCATTTGTCTAGATTGTGAGGTATTCTTTCGATAATTTTGATATTCATCAGCAGGTATGGATGCATCAGCGCCAGGAATATTTACATCTATCGCATAGGACTGCCCCATGCCAAATGTTAATCCAAGTAAACCTAATGCTATTACACGTTTCCAGTTCATACATTCTCTCCTCAATTTATACTCTACATTCTAAGACTCATTATACCTAATTATTAATTTTTTATCAATTTTCTATAAATTTATTTTAGAATCATCCAGTATTATCTATATTTACACAAACGCAATTCCTACTTGCATAATATGTTATAGTATATTGTAGGAAAATGAATTATAATTATACTGTACTTGATGTACAGTATTTTACACATTGAGGTGATAGTATGAAAAAAACATTAATCGGAATCTCCGGCAATACGCTACGCGATACCAGCGGTGCTTATGTCGATTTAATCCGTTCTTACGTAAATCAGGATTATGTCCGTTCCATCGAGGAAGCGGGCGGTATTCCTATTATTATTCCTTTCACGGAAAATTTAGAGCAAGCAAAGGAAACCATCGATATCGTTGATGGCCTACTCCTTACAGGTGGTCATGATGTGTATCCGCTCAATTATGGCGAAGAACCATTGAGAGGCATCGGCGATGTGTTCCCTGAGCGCGATCAATTCGATTTTGCCTTACTAGCTGCTGCGGAGGCGCGAAATATTCCTGTATTCGCCATCTGCCGCGGTTGCCAAATCGTGAATGTTTATCGTGGTGGTTCCTTGTACCAAGATTTGCCATATGATGAAAATTGCACGATTAAGCACAGCCAAAATCAAACGCCTGCATTACCTACGCATACGGTGGAAATTGAACCTGATTCTAAATTAGCGAAAATCATCGGCACAACCACATGGATTACAAATTCTCATCATCATCAAACGTGCCGTAATATTGGTGAAAGCCTAGTTGTTACAGGCCGTGCCAAAGACGGTACAGTCGAGGCATTAGAGGATACGAGTCGTCCATGGTTTGTAGCAACTCAATTCCATCCAGAAATGATGTATGTGAAAGATGTACATGCAAAAACATTATTTAAAGCCTTCGTAGATGCTACTAAGGAGGTCAACTAATGGATAAGAAAAGTAAATTTGGATTTTGGAGTATTGTACTCCTTGGAATCAATGGTATCGTTGGTACTGGGATTTTCTTGTTACCTAATAAGGCCTATGCCATTATTGGGTCAGCCAGTTTAGGGGTCCTTTTATTTGATGCGGTCATTGCAGGATGTATTGCCTTGTGCTTTGCAGAGGCGGCTAGCCTTTTCACACGTAATGGTGGCCCTTATCTATATGCCAAACATGCATTAGGTGACTTTTGGGGATTTGAGGTAGGCGTCCTTAAATGGATTGTAACGGTTATCGCCTGGGCCGCCATGGCCGTTGGCTTTGCCACGGCGCTAGGCGCTGCAGTCCCTGCCTTAAGTGGCGATTTAGCAAAGGATGTCATTTCCTTCATATTAATCGTAGGCTTAACAATCGTAAACATATTTGGTGTTAACGTATCTAAATTTGTTAATAACTTAATTACAATCTCTAAGTTAGTCCCTCTCACCCTATTTATCGCTATCGGTATATTCTTTATTAATGGCGCTAACTTTACACCTGTATTCCCACACGATACCTATGTAGAAGGATCCTTTGCACAAGCAGCCGTTCTTCTCTTCTTTGCCTATACAGGATTTGAGGTTATCGCTATTGCCGCAGAGGATATGAAGAATCCTAAAAAGAATTTACCGCGTGCCATTATCATGTGTATGCTACTCGTATCAGTCCTATATATGGCCATACTTGCCGTATCTATTGGTGTTCTAGGATCTGACCTTGCTAACACAAAAGCACCGGTACAAGATGCTTTCAACGTAATCCTAGGCCCAATTGGCATGTATATTGTATTAGCAGGTACATTGATTTCTATGGGCGGCATTAACTTTGCCGAAGCCTATTACGCACCTCGTATTGCAACATCCATGGCCGAAGACGGTATGTTACCAAGTGCCTTAGCTAAACGCAATCGCTACAATGCACCATATGTAGCAGCGATTGTCACCGCCATTGCCAGCGTACTACTCGCCTGGTCTGGTTCATTTACAACTCTTGCTGCTATTAGTGCGGTATCCCGTTTTACACAATACTTACCAACATGTTTAGCAGTCATCATATTCCGTCGTAAATGGGCAAATAAAGAACGGTCTTACACAATCCCTGGTGGTTACACCGTTCCAATCATCGCCATTGCTACATCCCTTTGGATGCTAGGCCAAGCCCAAACAAACCAATTACTTTGGGGTCTAGGTGGCTGTATCGTCATTCTTCCGCTCTACATTTGGTACTGGCGCAAGAAAAAAGCTGGTATAATCAAAGAAAAAGAAGATATCTAATTACATTTTTGTATACAAAAGAGGCAGGAGCGAGCTCCTGCCTCTTTAAAATTAGAACAGGCCTGTTCTATTTCTAAACATACCTATATTAGGTTCCCGAAAAATTAGTACAGGCCTGTTCTATCTCTAAGCACACCTATATAAGGTCTTCGTAAAATTAGTACAGGCCTGTTCTATTTCCGAACACACCTATATAAGGTCTCCCAAAAATTAGTACAGGCCTGTTCTATTTCTAAACACACCTATATAAGGTCTCCCAAAAATTAGTACAGGCCTGTTCTATTTCTGAACATACCTATATAAGGTCCCCGAAAAATTAGTACAGGCCTGTTCTATTTCTGAACACACCTATATAAGGTCACTCAAAAATTAGTACAGGCCTGTTCTAATTTTTATGGACATGTATGATGTACCGATCAATAATCCGTAAAAGGTTCTTCTTCTACAGGTTCGGTCAAATCTTCTTCGATATAACCGTATTCATCAATGGATTCTTCTTCGTCGCGCGTATCAATGTATATACTAATAACAGCTAATGCGCCATGTTCGTTAAGGCTCACGATAAGGCTCATAGGGCCATAGACTAAAATAAGATTATCCTCTTCATCACGGATGATATGTGGTACAGCAGCAAAATTCTGATTCATAAGTTGATCAAAGTAGTCCTCTACATCGAGGCCATTTTCTAGTGTAATAGATTCTGCATCGCCTTTTTGGAACACTACCTTGGTACCTTCATCGATGAATTGGTAAAAATCATCGATATCAAAATTATCAGTTTCAAGCCATATGCTGAGGGCCGCAATCCAGTCTTTCACAGTGTGTGGCACAATTGGGAAACGATATGGTGTTTCATCTAAGGATAAACGAAGATCATCGTATTCAAACGCATAATTTTCTTGGCTAGAAACGATACGGTCAATACGGCCATCTTCATTGATATCAACAAACAATATATACGCGTATTGGTCGCCTTCTTCATAGGCAACGGTCAAACCGTGACGGCCCTCATGAAATAAAGCGCCTTCTTCGTAAACCTCTGTAATATGCATCACACGACAGATAACAGGTACATGGTCAGATTGGATGGAATCAACCATGGCCGTTAAGAATTCTAAGCTTTCACGTTTATTACGAGCAATAATGCCTCGTCCCGTAGAAACATATTCGCAATCATCGTCGAGCATGGCTTCAACACCATGAAGATTTGCGGATTCTAACGTGGCTTTCATCAATAATAAAGATTGTATTTCAGTCATACTAATCCTCCAAATATTTTCAACTAGTATACTAATTGTATCATAGACTAATTTAAAATTCTCGGTTCATGTCATATAATGGAATAAGATTATATAGATTTTGGAGGTCCCCATGAAATATACAACTATCGTATTCGATTGTGACGGCACATTGCTAGATACGTTAACAGATTTACGCAATGCGGTGAATTATGTATTGCGCGCTCATGATTTGCCAGAACGGTCGGTTCCTGAGGTGAAAGCAGCCCTTGGCAATGGCGTAGCTCATTTGATGCGTCAATCGCTACCTACATCCATTTCAGAAGCTCAGTTCAACACCTATCTCGACGAATTTAAAGCATACTACGGCGAACATTTACAAGATTACACCGCACCATATCCTGGCATGCTTGATGTATTAGACACATTACGTGCTAAAGGATATAAACTCGCCATTGTTTCTAATAAAATCCAAGAAGGTATTACTCCATTAAATAAGGAATACTTTGGTGATCGTTTACCAGTAGCTATTGGCGAACGCCCTGGATTACAACGTAAACCAGCACCAGACATGGTATTACAAGCATTAAAAGAATTAGGTTCCACACAAAGTGAATCCATCTACATCGGCGACTCGGAAGTAGATGTAGCGACAGCCAAAAACTCTAGCCTACTATGCATCGGCGTTACATGGGGCTTTAGAGACGAACAATTACATAAAGATTTAGGCGTCAAACACATTGCTCGAAAGGCAGAAGATATCGTAACGATTATCGAAGCGCTTAATGTATAAGATATCATAATAATTATCGAATAGTTTAATGCGTAAAAAACGACTAGCACCATATACGTATGTATATAATGCTAGTCGTTTTATATTGTATAGATTTACATTCCTATACCAAATATCGTTAATATTTCCATAATAACGGGTATAACGAATACGAACAATACGGAGCTAATGGTCACGAGCCCTGTGGCAAATGGCAAATCAGAACCTGCTTCATTCGCTACGATTGGCAATACGGCGATTACCGGTCCTGCGGATTGAACGATGAATGTGACGACCGCAACGGGATCCAATGTAATGCCCATGAGGTATTTTGTAGCATAGATGACGCAAAACATGATAAATGGGGCTACGACGAAACGGCCAATGATACCACCGATGGAATCCTTATTTAAACGCATGCTTTTAAGGCCCGCATCATGTAATACGATACCAATATATAGCAAGGACAATGGTGTTACCATATTCCCTATATAGTTTAACGTATTATGTAATACCGTCGGCAATGGAATTTGAGCATATAGGAATACTAATGCCAAGAAAAAGCCCAATAATGGCGGTGGCAATAATTTTTTCCAAGAAAACTTGCGTACCAAGGTGCGGAAGCTTTCACCATGGCTAGAACCATTCGTAGGCAACGGATCAGCCTCAATAAGGAATACACCAAACATCCATACAGATATGGTATTACCAATATAATACAGCAAGAAAAACGGTAATGCATCAGGCCCAAACAATGCAATCTGTACAGGTAGTCCAATAAATAAACAATTATCGTTAACTACCATATTGATAAAAATACCGCGCCGTCCCCGTGGGACATGTACAATTTTCATCATAATAAACGCAATGATGTATGACACTACATAGGTCATCATCACGACGAGTAATCCATACCGCAAGTCCCACAAATCCGATGTTTGCACATTGTGAAGCACGGACATAAATACGCCGACCGGCAAAATGACGGACATGATGAGCCTCGATAGATTTGAGCTAAATGTATCATTAAACATGCCCCGCCCTTTTAAGAAATATCCAAGAGATATGAGCAAGACGATAGGCATGATACTTTGTAATGAAGTAAGAAAAACCATATAACCTCCTACATACTTTATATGTAGTATATCACAAAAGAAGACCCCCGAGTTTCGTAACTGAACCAAAATCTACTGTGCGCATACATTTCTCCAATGGTCAAGAATTATGTTAAATCCATATGCAATACCCAATTTTTAGAGGAATTAAACTAATAAAATCGGCTACGATTTATAACTATCCTTGTAAATACTCACTTATTTAATTATGCATTTTAAGCATTGTTACTATTACCTATAGTATTGATTCAAAAGTGTGATGTATGTTACATTTATGAGGCAGTGCTTTCATGGCACCTATAGTTGTAGTTAGTTAATTGAGAAATGAGGAACACATGGAAAAGGAAATTAAACGAGTTGAAATGAGCGAAAATGTTGCGGACCCGACAGGTCTTGGTTTACTTGGTCTCGCGATTGTATGTTTTGTAGTATCTACATCCCGCGTTGGCTGGTCTGGTCCAACAACATCTGTTATTGTCCCTTGGGCTGTTTTATTAGGCTCTTTAGCACAATTGATAGCGAGTTATTTTGATTTCAAGAAAAATAATCCTTTCGGATCTGTTGTATTCGGTGCATACGGTTTATTCTGGTCTGCCATGGCTGGCGTTTGGTTAATCCAAATGGGCTCCTTCGGTCCTGAAATCCAAAAAGGTTTCGATGTAACACAATTAGCATTCGCCTTTGTGGGCTTCTTAATCTTCTCTATCTTTGGCACCATCGCATCTTTGAAAACCAACAAGGTTGTATTCGCTATTATGCTATTAATCTGCTTCCTATTTTTCGGTCTTGCAACAGACCTATTCTTAGGTGGCAAAACAGGCTTCTTCGCCCTTGCAGCATGGTCCGAATTATTCATCTCCCTCTTGGGCTTCTACGGTTCTGGTGCCGTACTTGTAAACAAGGTATTTGGCAAAACTATATTCCCTATGGGTAAAAGCATCTTATAATTGATTGAAAACTAGATAATACAATTAAAGGTCTATATATTACTGAGTTGTAATATATAGACCTTTTTTCATTACATATTTTATTAATAAGAAACTTTAAATCATAAGAAACTCCTCAGATAAAGGTTGTATCTTTTGATTAGTAAGCGAAACTTTATCTTTTATCTTAACAGATTCTGCTATATTACGTATTTCATCATGACTAAGTTTGCTTTCTTTTAAATTATAAGCAATCCAATTTGTAAGCATTCTATTGTTATCATCATATGTAAATACAACAATTAAAGACTCCCCATCTGGATTATATACATCAATTAAAGCTGACGGAATACCATCATTCCAAACAATAGCATATTGCGGATCTTTAATACCTAAATTTATACCAATAATAGTTATAAATTCTAACATTTTAGTATACTGAGCAGCCATGCTTTCATCACCACGTATAGTACTACTAACATCTACACTCTGTTCATACCCAGCTGTTTTATATACATGATTTGCATCATTATTTATATCATATCCAATCTTCTGTTCTAATCCTTTTGGGGTCTTATAAACAAATCCGTATAACTCTTTGCTTTCAGAATATGAATCTGTATCAGGTAAAAGCTGAATAGATGGCACTATATAATTAGCAATCATATTTTCTACATGACGATCAATCAATGCACCTTCAGAACCGCCCCCATTATAAGTAAATACCATCCGATAGGATTTTGACTTATTCTTAGGATTTTTAAACTGAATACCTGTCGTATATATTTCGTTATTGTCTTTAGATTGCTGCTTTTCCTTAAACCACAAAGCAGATCCTATAGATGGATTGGAGAATTTTTTAATGTCACGATGTAAATCACGATTTTTCTTATTTAATTGATTTAAATGCTGTGTTGTATCTGCCATAATAGAAAAATCAATTTTCTGATTATTGATTTCTAAAGTCTGTCCATCCTGTTTCTGAGTATACATACCATGCTGGCTTGAAAATGGCATTACTAATCGCATACTATCCGTATCAGAATGTAGACGAATAATTGTACTATGTGCTTGCACGGCACGTAAACTATTCTTACTATATTGAACTTGTCGACTAATTTCATAATCTCGATAATGGTAAGATTTTAATTTCTTAGCTACATGTTCTTCTTTATCTGATAACGCCTTTTCTAAACTTTCATTCGTATAATTATAATTCTTATACGCCTCTACAGGAATAGTCCTATCAGCACCAGGTATATTAATGTCTATAGCCTGAGTAGGCGTAATGATAGCTATGCTAATAGTCATAGCCAATACTATATGCTTTAACACAATGTATCCTCTCTCGAACATAATATATTCATATTATTTAAAGCTAAACTGCGCATCCATAATCATTTCTCGCAGTTGCTCAATGCGTACACCATTTGGCAATCTATCTCTATAGAACTGCAATTTATAATAGTATCTAGTTCCTTCATAATCAGTAACTAATACCATGTCCGTCCTATTCTTTAATGGCCAGCCATACATAAATTCAGCTAGTAAACTGCGCACACCATCATTATTAACCTCTATTACATCATCCTTAATAGGCAATACCATCTTAACAGTCGGTTCAGGAATCGTTCTATCTTTAACAAGATTCTTAATCTCATTATCCAAGGACATACTACTATCATCAATAGATTTAGCCTTAACATGCATAAATACCCCATCAGAGGTTCTAAACACCCTACCATCAATATCTTTTGTTTCGCCCTGCGTTTCAATAGCATCCTTTAATACGCGGAATTGATATGGTCCGAAGAATTTTGTTTCTGTAAAAGCATCTAACGATTCATCATATTGACCATTATGCTCATTCGTAACACGTATCATTGGTGTTGTATCAATTGCTTGTGAAAGCACTGGTGTCGCTAGCAATACCCCAAGGCTGATAGCATATATAATTCGTTTCATCTCTACGCCCTCCACGATTATCGATGATACGGATAATCCTGTTCAATATCCTCTCTATAATCATCTTTATACCGGATTTCATCAATCTCTGCTGGAGTCAACACACGACCTTCAGCATCAACATATTCACGAAACTCATTAAAATATACCCCTTCTATATCTGAAGGTTCTAATTGTGGTTCATACGATTCAATATTTCCGTATGTACGATTAACTTCGTCTAATATGCGATTCTGTTTCTCTATATCCGCATCACTATCTGTTTGATTATTCGATGATCTAGATTTTGCAATAAATGCAATGACGATGACGGCAATAACTAAGTACAACATAGGCATCTCCTACAATATGACTACTATATTATTAATTGTAACATATTGGGTTATATAAATTTAAAAATCAAGTAAAAAAGGTTCCTATTGGTCACCTAGGTGACTATTAGGAACCTCTAATCTATTTACTTTTACACTTGACATCGTTATATTGAACCTGAGGCCTCTAAATGGGTCCAGTCTTTGCTAATCTTCTAGAGATTGGCGGTGTTCAATATGAGTACATACAAAGTGCTATCTTTACTGATTTCCTTTGGCATACTTGTAGCGACCATTATCATGGCTGCAAAGTGATTGACCTCTAGCTAAAAGCTAGCTTTCTAATCGTGGCATGAAAAAAGGCCCGACAGAGAAGTCAGACCGTTTCTTCAATTTCAATTACTAGAAGCGAAGTCTGGCGACCAAACCATTTATGCCTCACTTTGATATAAATTATATCATATCTAAGCACGGAAGGGAATTGAACAATTTCCTTCCGTGTTTCATTTATAAACCTTCGTGGTACATACGAATAGCATAAAACTCTTGAAATACAGGTGGTTGATCCTCCATAAAATTTCTCATAGAAATGAGTCTACGTTTTCCTACACGTCTATCTAAAACTGCAAAGATACGTACAATTAGATTATCACTAACCAAGCTCTTATCTATGTTTTGATTCTCAAATTCATCAAAAGCTTGATAAAAGCACCGCTGATCAAATACGCCTAATTCTAGTGCTGTATTGTCTATGAACGGAAAACCTTCATGCATTCTTCGTTCATAGGTATCATCTTTAGGAAACAGATGGGCCTTCACATATTGATTCCAATAATTGCCTTTTATAATTTCCTTACCATTATATCGTATAGCAGCCCGCCCCTCATGATCAGGCGATTTACTATAAGTGGTAACAAAATATTGAATATGCCCTCGCAAGCTGATAGCAAGATATTCTGTTTCTAACTTATGCCGTATTCCAGACCACGTAGCCATAGGATTCACACCTCAACACACGAAACAAATATACACATTACTTAAAAGAATAATCCTGCTCATAGTCCTCTTGATAATCTAGTTTATGACGAACCGCATCAACTTCATTGGGACTTAGTACATTTCATATTACTATTATTGTATCATAGCAAATCTACTTCACCCTTATAGGTATCTCCTAAGTTTGCAATCTTAGCATCTGAAATAATACTATGCAATAATCCCTCGTTCACCATCTTCTCTAACCAATAACGTAATTACATATTGTGTATTAGGCTCATTCGGCAAAGCAAAAGAAATATCATTGGCCACAAAACTTAGTTTCTCCTTTGTTTTCATAGTGCTCCAACGGCCATTTATAATATTCTCTCTTTTGAAAGTACTCCCATCAATACTGGATACATCATATTCATCTTGGTCCACATGAGTCCATTTTTCTTGCAACGCAGAACGCACATCACCTTGCTTTAACTCATTGTAGGGTTTTCCCAAATACTGTGCACTTTGTTCATATGGATAAGATTCCATAGATAAACTTATATAAATAAAAGGATGGTTAAATCTATAGAGAGTACCATAAGTCTCAGCCATACCAGGAATAGGAACCATATGCGTGCCACCTTTGAAAGCTGGAAATGGCAGTGTATAAGACAGCCCACCTTCTGGAGTATGCATATGTATCTCTGTTACAGCATTATATTGAACTTGAGGCCTCTAAATGGGTCCAGCCTTTGCTAATCTTCACTGTCGTCAATATAAATATGTATAGAATTTGCTGGCCCCGCTAAACTACGGCCGATTTCAATCGTCATAGATCCATACTTTATAAAGGGTCTATTATTTTTATCATTAATTATATGTGGCATAGTATAGAAAAATAAATTCATTATCTTACTAAAGTCATTTATAATTTGTTCCTTACCTAATAACAAAATAGGTTCTTGATCTTTTCTTTGAAAATGTACACAGCACTCATCAGCAAGTGAATCATAAAAAGAATGCTCATCTACATATCCAGTTTCTAACCAAATGCTAATAGCCGTAAGCCAATCCAAAAAATCAACAGGAGTCTTATAAAAAATGTAATCTATAGGAGGGGTCTTATATTCAGCACGATGTTTATCAAGTCTAAAACTCGGAATATTATTACTAACAATAATTTTGTTAATAAAATTATTTGAATCTAACTCAATAAACATACCTATAGCATAATTGTCTATTTCATTGTATGCAATAGCGAGCCCTCTTTCACCTTCATAAAAAAACTCTTTTTCGTTGGTTCCCTCACTAAGTGTCATCATATGTGCATACACAGCTACATTATCATCTCTGGTCCTTTTTGCCATTGAATTTAGAAAATCATATACTTCTATCTTTCCATTTTTTAATATATTCCTCTCAACATTAATATACTGACAATTATCTGCTAACAAATTATTAATCCCCTTAAAATCAGCATATTCTAATGCAGATTTAAATATTAATAACACATGATTTACATTCATCTAGGACACCGCTTTCAATAAAAGAAAAACTGATTATTAGCGCCTTAATTACTGAATTGGCTAAAATAAAATAAATCATACCACTTGCATCTCATAATAATTGCATTATATAGTAAGAATTTATTAAAATAAATCTATAAAATCCAAAATTCAGAAGGATAGATAGGGCTTTTTTACTATAAGATAAAAATAAGGATTAGATAAACCAAACATCCTCTTGATACATATTACCAGTGTCAGATAATGTTGCATCTGTAATTAATTTTCGTAATTGTGACTTGGTATATGCACCATTATCTAAGGGATAGTGGATTGAATGTTGGTACTTAAAACTGTCATCATAAGTAATAAACATCAATATACCATGTCGATTATCTAATTCAAGATCTAATAATAAACCTGGCATACCATCATTCCAAACAAAGGAATGGCTACCTTTGGTAATCTTTGGGGATCCAGGAAATCCAAAGAACTCAGCAGTCTTATTATCTAGTTTATGTAACAGATCAATTTCGTCAAATGAACTAAATATACCCTTTTCCAAATTATTCGCAGGGTCAATCAAAATTTGTTGCCTTATATCTTTATCAACTGTGAAAGTCACACCATCTATTTTAACATTAGGGTTATTTTCTTTAACGGCTGTTTTAGGAACTCTAAAAGAATATTTCTTATAGGTTTCTACTCGGCTATAGTCATCTAAATCTTGAAGAGAATGAATTGAAGGCAATACATAATTAGCCATTATTTTATTAATATCATTTGATGTGACACTCTCCGTTACACGAGGATACAGAATCACATTATATGATTGCTTAGGATGCTTACTCAACTCAAAATTTAAAGCAATAATGTCCATATCTACAGCACCAGTAAGAGTTATTTTTCTCCAGTAACTTTTACTAAGACCATCATATTTAAAAACCATATCTGTTTTATCAGGAGAATATGGCATATTATTTTCAATAATAGCAGTAACAATCATTGGGGACTGAAATAAATAACCAGCCGCTGCATCTGGAAAATCACTTAATGCCTCTTTTTGTACTACACTAAATGGTAATGTTACTGATAGGCCGCCCTTTTTATTATGTAAATTCACTACTGTGTTACCATCATACTTACGGCGCTCAATAGTATAAATCTCATTCTTTAAGGCTTCTACTTCATCGTCATCTACAACAACACCAAACTCTTGATTAAAGCGCTCTTTAGAATAAGCGGAAAATGAATCTGCCTTCTTTTTTAATCTCTCATCATATGTAGACTCAATTTTATCAGTCGTATATACCGCTTGTACATATGCATCACGCGAAATACTTGGATCCGCACCAGGAAGTTTCACATCAACAGCATAACTAGAACCACTAATAGCGCTCAATACAATAGCACTTAATAATAATCGTTTTAACATATACATCTCTCCACAAAATAGTAATTTTAACAGTATTGTAACATAATAAAAAGATATTGATAAAATTAATTACAAAACGAAAGAGGTTCCTATTGGTCACCTAGGTGACTATTAGGAACCTCTAATCTATTTACTTTTATTATTTACAACATTATATTGAACTTGAGGCCTCTAAATGGGTCCAGCCTTAGCTAATCTTCTAGAGATTGGCGGTGATAGAACGCATGAAAAAAGGCCCGACAGAGAAGTCAGACCGTTTCTTCAATTTTTTACCTTAGAAGCGAAGTCTGGCGTCCAAACCATTTATGCCTCACTTTGATATAAATTATATCATATCTAAACATGGAAGGGAATTGAACAATTCCCTTCCGTGCTTTCATTTATAATACAAATGTTATATACCTTATTGTAATATAGTGACTAATATCACCGACAAGATATATTGTCAATTGGTATATTTATTTCATCTTCCTACTGGGCTGACGGATACGTAGAATTGACTACATGCACAGTAGCACACATCGTGTGATAGCCGACCGTCTGGGCAAGCTTTTGTTCAGATGGTCTTTTTTTATTGCCATCTCATAGCAAATGCTTCTTTATCAATTTTTGATAATCTCACGTATATGAAAGGAGTTTTTTTATGAGAAATCGTTGGCTTATCGCACTTGCAGCTATTGGACTGCACATATCCATCGGTAGCGTGTATGCATGGAGCGTGCTCACGCGCCCTATCATGGTAGATACGGGATTTACCTTATCACAAACAACATGGACATTTTCACTAGCCATTCTAATGCTTGGTCTATCTGCAGGTTTTCTTGGATCCTTTGCAGAGAAGATTGGTCCTAAAAAAAGCGGTCTCCTCGCCATGGTATTTTGGGTAGCAGGTCTATTCGGTACAGCCTATGCACTTAGCATCCATAGCCTGACCTTACTATATCTATTCTACGGTATCATTGGCGGTATTGGACTAGGCATCGGCTACATCACACCAGTTTCTACGCTCGTAAAATACTTTCCAAATCGTCCTGGATTTGCTACCGGATTAGCTATAATGGGATTCGGATTTGCCTCTCTTATTGCAGGACCTCTTATGCAGTACCTTGTGGCTCATGTGGGCTTAGTAAATAATTTCATTATCCTTGGTATCACCTATCTTATAGTTATGAGTGCTTCTTCCCTTTATTTGAAAGCACCTACGCCCAAAGTACCGACACGCTCTAATCAAGATAAATCTACCATGTACGTACATAATCACGGTATGCTAGCTAATGATGCTATGAAAACATGGCAATTCAGTGCTCTATGGTGGGTCTTCTTTGTTAATATTACCTGCGGTATTGGGCTCCTATCTCTAGCATCCCCAATGGCACAAGAAACCATTAGCATGACACCAGCAGCTGCGGCCTCTCTAGTCGGTATTATTGGCATTTTCAATGGTGGTGGTCGCATTGTATGGTCCACAATCTCTGATTTCCTTGGACGAGCACAAACTTATATATTATTCTTTATCATGGAAATCATTGCCTTCTATTTACTGTCCCAAACCAATAGTGCATTAACATTCCAGATTTTAATACTCCTCATTATCACCTGTTACGGTGGAGGCTTCTCTTGTATGCCAGCATATCTTGCAGACCTCTATGGTATACGTCAACTCTCTACTATTCATGGCCGTATCTTAACAGCTTGGGGCTTAGCCGGCATTGCTGGTCCCATGATTGTATCGTACTTTCACGAAGCAGGATATGGCTATTCCATGGCTTTAGTGTGCTTTGCAGGTTTATTTGTATTAAATACAATAATTGCTATAATCTTAAAAATGTATGGCAAGAGGGACCTTCACAGCTGACACCTACATGTAAACATGAAAAAAGGCCCGACTGTGAAGTCAGACCGTTTCTTCAATTAAATCAATATAGAAGCGAAGTCTGGCGTCCAAACCATTTATACCTCACTTTGCTATCAATTATATCATAAAAAATCTACTTCGCCCTTATATGTATCACCCAAGTTTGAAATCTTCGCATCAGAGGCGATTCCTGCTAGTGCTGGCAAATACTTTCGATTCGCATCATATTTATAATGGATTGTATGTATATAAAGATTATGTGCATCTTGCGTGCTAAATCGCCATTCACTAGTACCATCTTCATATTCAAATGTTACCAGCACGCCAGGAACACCATCATTCCATATATACGTATGGCTACCACTACGCATATTCTTTCTAGTTTTTAACTGTGCTTCAGAGATTGTGACAATGTCAACAAGATTAGCCCAGATTTCCCCCTTATGCTCAACAGGATATACCTCTATCATCTGCGAAATACCTGTAGGATCCTTATATATTTTAATATGCTCATTACCGGATGCTTCCTCAACGGCATCATTTAACACACGATAATTATAGTTATTAAAGCTTTCAAAATGACTATCCTTATTTAACCGTTCTAATGAAGTAATATTAGGCACAATGTAATTAGCGATAATATCCTCGATGCCTCGTTTACCAATACCGCGCTCGCCATCTTCTCTAACCATCAAGGTAAGTACATATTGCGTATCAGGCTCATTATGTAAGGCAAAAGAAATATCATTTGCCACAAAGGTAGGATCGCCTTTAGTTTTCATGGTACTCCAACGGCCATTAATAACCCTTTCCCCTTTGAAAGTACTACCATCAATACTGGATATATCAAACTGATCTTGATTCATATGTGACCATTTTTCCTGCAATGCAGAACGCACATAGCCTTGCTTTAATTCATTATAGGGTTTGCCCAAATATTGAGCACTTTGCTCATACGGATGATTATCCACAAATAAACTAGTATAAATAAAAGGATGGTTAAATGTATACACCAATGTATTAGTATCTTTCACATTCGGAATAGGGGCAGATTGTGTGCCACCTTTGAAAACTGGAAACGGCAGTGTATAGGAAAGCCCTCCCTTATCAGTATGCACATGTACTTCGGTTACAGCATTATATTGGGCACGCCACATAGAATAGTTTAAATTTCTACGCTGCTCAGCATTCATCTCATCAACACGATATAGCAATCTAGCCGCATCACTAACCTCCGCAACACTAGTAGCATTATAGATTCGTTCATTAAGAATACTATCCATCAAATCATTCTTATAAAAATCAGCACTAGAATGCTTAACTCTTGCATTATACCCAGGCAACTCATTAGCATTGCTGCAACCACTCAAACACAACACAGCAATCAGACCACCGAATAACAAAGATTTTCTAAACATAAGCTCTCCTCAATACACACTAACTATATTTTGTATATTGTAATGTACTTATATAGTAATAAAATGATAACAAAAGAGGCTCCTAATAGTCACCTAGGTGACTATTAGGAACCTCTAATCTATTTACTTTTGTTATTAACAGGACTATATTGAGCTTGAGGCCTCTAAATGGGTCCAGCCTTTGCTAATCGTGGCATGAAAAAAGGCCCGACAGTGAAGTCAGACCGTTTCTTCAATATTAAAAATCAGAAGCGAAGTCTGGCGTCCAAACCATTTATTAATCACTTTGATATAAATTATATCATAATCAGGACAGGAATTATCTAAAACTGTTTTATATTAACTAATTGACTAAAATCCCCTTAATTACTATTTATAAGTAATTAAGGGGATTCATACTTGTAGCGACCATTATTATAGCAGCAAAATGATTGTTTTCTAGCTTAAAGCTATTTTAATAGTCATGAAAAAGCCCGACCAAGACTTCTTCTTGAGCATTATAACACAAATATATAAACTAAGACCAATCAAAATAATGTAATTTTATGTATTATAACATACTTATATAACAATAATTTAGTCCATTTGACATACTAAATCTGACTATTAATAAAATTTTGTAGTACTAATTCACTTTCATGTATTTGCATTTTAAAATCATCATAATCAGCAGATTTATTAGGAATTTTAAAGCCAAGCTTAATAATATTTACATCATTACGCGCACTAACATTATTTTCATAGGTAGAACCCTTATTCAGATTTAATACAAGGGGTACTTGTCCTTCTGAATCAGGATAAATATAGTATCCCTTACTTGCATCAAATCTATACATATATGCCAATACTTGCAAATAATCTCGTCCTCTAATATTTTCTATCGGTTTGTACTTTGCATCTACAATTAAACGAGGATCAATTGATTTACTAATAAAATCAGGATATATTAATCCTTTTCCATCTGAAAATAATTGTTGTGCACCAAATTTACTCTTATTTTTAGGATGATAAAAGTGAGAACTTAATAATATATTAATATATTCTTCCCATAACCATGCACCATCAAATAAGATGCCGTAAGAATTCTGTATACCACTACCAATATCATGTTTTTCACTTTTTAAAATTAAAATACACAATCTTTGTAATGCTGAATACTCTCTAAAATAGGCATGTCTAATGGGGTTCTTCTTATTCTGCTCTATAATCTTTTGCCTATCACAAGTTCTATATGACTGTGTAGCATTTACAATTAACTTAAGTTCTTCTTTTATATCAGAAAGTATTATAGATCCATATGATTTGGATTTAATAAACTCTATTGTATGTCTTATTAATTCCATCAACATATTGTCATATGAAAATAATCGTTGACTATAAGCAATGCTACCGATGAACGGAGTATTCTTAGTTAGATGTCTAGGAATATCAATCTTCCCTTTTATATTCGTATCATTATATTTTTTATGTATATATTGCTTATAAAGACCTTTTCGTATTGCATTTTCAAGATATTTTGGAAATATAAACAATAAGAAATTTAATAATCTTTTATCACTACTCGTATCTGCATCTAGACTAACTATATTAGGAATATTTAACACACGCTCAAGTAAATACGATAAGAAGTAATCTTCCTTATCATTACAAAACCGTGATTGTATAATCAATCTTTCTTTTCCATATCCAATAAATCCCATTACATTTCCTGTACGATATTTTCCATTAAACTCTTGTAATATCATCTGATCACGAGTTAAATCTTCTACTTTTTTTATTGCTTCAGGAAATATGAAAAGTCCTTCTGCATCAAGTTGATTTAAAGACTTATTTAAAATGTTGCTAACTATACATTGATTACAAGAAAATCTCGAAGTTATATATGTTGTATTATCTTTAACTTTAGGAATTTTCATTATTAAGACCCTTCTATGGTTCTATATAACCATATGCAGTAGCAAATTTTTTCATTTTACCTTCTTCATCATATAGTCCTTGAACATATTCTTGTAATAAAGGTCGTAAGCAATCCGTCCAGAGTTCATCAAAAGTTAAATTCTTCAACTTTAAAAAGTAAGAAGCACCAATTTGATAATTTTCATTTAAATCTTCTACCTCTAAAATAGCTTCATTCAATGCAGTCATTCTATTGATAGCTTCCTCTGGCAATAATTCATTAGCAGCATCATCAAGACGATTGCTCTTTAACCCATCTAACATACCTGATGTAGCATCTGCTTTTATTTCTATAAATCTAAATCGTCTACGCATCGCAAAATCAAAACTATCTACAGAACGATCTATATCATTCATTGTCCCTATAATATATAAGTTTTCTGGTATATAAAATTTCTCATTTCCCACCTGTAAATTGGAATATTGTGTAGCAATTTCACCTGATTTACCGCGATATCCGGGATCAATAGAATAGAAAAGTTCACCAAATATTTTAGAAATCTCACCACGATTTATTTCATCAATAATAAAAATATATTTCTTTAAAGGTTCTGTCTCCACTGGTGATTGTCTAGTATGAATTTTACTAGATTGAATTGCTTTCATAATAACAAATTCATATGAATAAGCTTGTGATGCAAATTGTTTATTAAAATAGTTAGTAATATCTTTAACCTTATTAAATGTTAAGCCAGACTCTAGCATTTGCTTGATTTCACTAACACTCAATACTAATTTATTAACTATATCATTTCCAGGAATAGTAATATGAATAAAATTATCATCAATACTTGAAACATAAAAGCTATTTCCAGTTAAAGTCTTAAATTCATCAACACCCAACTCTATATTATCAAAGAAATTTTTCATTGATTCTTGAACAGAAGTTTCTTTTTCTACTATCTCTTTAGGCTTTTGAGAATTCTCATAATTTCGTCTTGCACGTGAAACAAAGCTTTTAAAAATACCATCTTTCAATTCAAATCCCATAGAGCCATCATCATTGATCTTTGGACGTAACCCCTCAACGAAATCTGAATAATCATAACTTGGATGGAACTGAACAAATTCAACCTGTTTTTTTTGCTCATCATTTAGAGACTCATATTTATCAAAATAACCCTCGCTGATAATATCAGTTGCAATCTGTTTAGCTAAATAAGATTTCCCTGTACCTGGTGCCCCCCTAAAAATTATGTTTTTTGATTCAATTAACATACGAGAATACTCGTTTCCATATTCCTTTACAGGCTTAACTAATTCCTCTTGAATCGTAGCTTCACTTGCCTCATCTTCACTTTCTTTTATATCTTTCTCTCTATAAGTAAGAATAAATTTATCACCAGGCTCACCAAAACGCTTTAGACATTCTTGAACAAAATTTAATGTAGAGAAGAGATTCCAACAATAAATTACCAATAATTTATCATCATCATAAAAATACTTTAAGTATTCAATAGTATTTCTATACGTCTTAAAATCTTCAACACTACGATAAATACCATATCTCAAATCACTATCGGGTGTATATCTACATATAGGAAATGTTTCTTTCTCTTCTTCAGATAGATTAATAATTTGTTGTTCAAAAATTTGAAGAGCCAATCTAGGCATTGTTTGATTAGAGTTCTTTCTTTCACCTTTATTATATTTACGAGTTATAATATCTCCATTCGATTTTTCGAATTTCACATCAAGAGTCTTATAATTATCCCCAAGACTTAAATTATTAATATCAAAACGTTCATCTGTCGACACTGCATTATCCGCAGTAATAGTTAGTACAAATTTTTCTTGCTTTACAGCGTTATTCACTATTAAATCCCCTTTTCATATAACTTGCTATAGAATATATGATTTTCTTTTTCACCACTCATTCATCATATATTCATTTTATATCAAATATTAGAATTAATACATAGCAAATAACTTTTCCAAACAATATAAATTTACTTGGGAACAGCGTAAGTTGGACAGTCTAGGAAAAATTATAACAGGGAATACACCTTCTACATCGAAAAAGGAATATTGGAGTCCAAATTCAGATGGTGTAGTATGGATAACACCTACTGATATCAATTCTGTAAAGACGCAATGTTCAGAAAGGTTATTAACTAAGGATGGAGCATCTCAAGCTCGTATAGTACCCGCTAATTCAATCTTAGTAACATGTATAGCTTCCATTGGCAAGAATACAATAAATACCGTTGAAGCTGCATTTAATCAACAAATCAATGCTCTTGTACCACATTTTTCCAATTCATATTTCATTTTAACTATGCTAAATAATATGGAATCTGCATTCAAACGTGTTGCAGGTACTTCAGCAACTTCAATTATAAATAAGAAAGAGTTTGGTCAATTAAGTGCTTTATTACCTGAAATTGAGGAACAAAATAAAATTGGTAGGATTTTTGAGTTAATTGATAATAATATTACCCTTCATCAGTAAAAGCCATTTCTACAAAATATTTCTTAAGCCAATCCAGCCATCGACCGCATCACCAGATCAATATCTCTATTTTCCATTTCTTGAATTATATGTATATATGTTTTCTGTGTTGTTGTCATACTTGCATGGCCTAACCTTCTTGCTACACTTGCAATCGACACACCTGCAAAAAGTAATAACGAAGCATGTGTATGTCGTAATCCATGAATCGATATGACTGGTATTCCTAACTTTTTACAATACCTTTCTAATACACCATTTATTGTCGAATTGAATACTCGTCCTTTCACAAATATAGGCTTATCATCTGGTAAGCCTTTAATTAGTTCTGAAAACTTTATAATCGTCTGCCAATCTAGCTGTATTTTTCTTACAGATGAGCGATTCTTAGTTGGTAAAAATCCTCCTGTACCTTTATAGTCCCAAGTCTTATCCACGATTAGTGACTGATGTGAAAAATCAAAATCCTTTGGTGTTAATGCTAAAGCTTCGGAAAATCGCATACCTGTTTTTGCAATTATCAATATCAACCAATCCCAATTAATTTCTGATGTCAGCGTCAAGTTCACTAATAATGTATGTAATTCAAATTGATTCAGATATTTAATCTTCTTAATTCTCGGTGATCTACCTTTAATAATAGCCTTTCGCGTTGGATCTCTATCAATTAAACCTTCATCCACAGCATCTAATATGGCAGCTTTTATTTGATGATGAAAGTCCATTGTTGTTTGCCGTTCATGAAACTCAGCATAATCATTTAATAATTGTTGATATGATATTCTATTTAATTGTGAAAGCCTAAGATTAGGTACTAATCGCTTTAACCATAATAACGTTATCTCATATTTTCGCATTGTTACATCACGAATAGCCCCTTCCTTATATATGTGTATCCATTTTTCATAATAAATATAAAATAGTTCGGATTTTTCCTCTATTGTTAACATAATTCTACCCCACCATTTACGCTGTTCCCACATAGAAATGGCTCTTGCTGATGAAGGGTAATCATTTTTGCAAGGTTCTGGAATAAACTACCAATTTTTTCTTGTTCATCTAGATTTTTTGGATATTCAATCATTGTATCTTTCAAGGCAGATTTAGATATTGAACTAACTTTTATACCTTGAACTAACGGTCTAAGCTGCATCCTATAAGAATTCGAGTTTAAAAAATTACCCAAATAACCTTTACCAAATGGAATTAACGGCCTACAAGGAATTGTATGTAAACCACTTAGAATAAATGGATCATTTACATTCCACAACTCAATCGCTTTACCAACAGCATCATCTTCAGCAGTATCCGAAAAGATAATATCCCCATCTCGGAGTAATGATTTACTAAATTTAGATAAATCAAGCTCAGAGTTAATATAAGGTATATCATTACTAGATCCGTCTAGTAACTCATCAAATTTAACAAGAATATCACCATAATGAATATTCTTTACATTGGAATTTTTATAATTTAATGAGTCTCTAGACAGAGTATTATTTTGTAGGTATTCAAATGTTTCCCCCAACTTACGCTGTTCCCAAGAAAACAAAAAGCCGTATTAAACACCATATAATGTCTAATACGACTTAATATAAACGTTGTTGACCATATATGGACAAAACTTCGGATATTCTATTGTTTACAATTAAAAATTACCCCTTTAATCTTATTATTTCAACTCATCTCTTAAAGGAATAATATCTTCAAATAAGCATTTCCCCCATGCTTCAATCATATATTGTGGATATGAAAACGGATCCGCATCTGGATGTTGTTGCACATATGTAGGGTAATCTATGCTATCTATTATTCGTTTCTTATTATAAATATCCTCCCCAACGGTAGATTGATTAACAGAAACTATTAATTCATCAATACTTACACACCACGTATTAGAAAAATCTTCTACTACAGAATCATACTTATCAGTAAAATATTCTCGTTTAAGCTGTAAAAAATTACTATCCTTTTTAATAACCTGTGTATCTATATCATCAAGTATTTGTTTATATATCTTACGAACTAACTCACTCTTATTTAACTTGGTAAGTGCATTCTCTATTTTTACACGAGTATCCTGGTTATTAGGCTCATACTCCTTCAATAAAGCATCTATATAACTTTTATCAACAGTATAAGTCTGTACGGTACTAGAATCAAAAAAGTCTATAAGTTCAATACCTGGTTCATTTTTATCATCAGGACTTAATGAAGCTTTTATTGTATTGTAAAGCCCAATATTATCTTCTATAATTGCTATCTTCTTAGCAAATCTACCAGATTTATCAGAATCAAATTCTATATTAAATTCATCATAGGAAGCAATTGCTCTATATGCTTTATTTAAATCTTGAAAGCATTTTACAAAATTAATACGATCTGATTTGGGCGCATGTTCTGTAATTGGATTATTCACATTAATTGCATCCAACTTTATTAACGCATTATATGCAGCATTAAACTTCTTTTTAGATTCTTCATAAGTTGGATAAATCAAACTATCATTATTATTGGCTTGCGAATACAATCGTGTTGCTGCAAAAACGTGTTCTTTCATCGTTGCAGGCTTTCTAAAAGTTGTAATAAGTCCTTTTTCTTTACCTTTATAGGTTCGGTTGGTTCTAGAAAATGCTTGTATTAATCCAGCATATTGTAAATTGCGATCTACAAACAATGTTTGACATCTAGGTGCATCGAAACCAGTAAGTAATCGATCAACGACAATAACTAAATCTAAATGGTTACCAAACTCTTTGAACTCACCCTTCTTACGTGCTAAACGATTATTAATATCTCCATTATAACGTTCTATATTTTCAACACTCCAAGACGTCCCATACATTAGATTATATTCATCAATAATCCCTTTCATTTCAGACTGTTTTAATGCCGCACCTTTTATATTTTCTTCTAAAGAATAAGTAATAGCTACACGAGGAAAATCTGGATCATTCATAACCGCACCTTGTCGCAATGGATGATCCGGAAATTGTATTTCTAACCAATTTTTATCAGCTGTAAATTTCTTAATAGCCTTATAATAACGTTTTGCCATATCGATGGAACTAGTTGTCAAAATAGCAGACATAGTAGGCTTACCATCTTTAAATACAAATTTTCTATATGCATTGTTAGGACTTAAAATTTTACGAATTACAGATTGAATGTGATCATCAGACTCATAGTGTGCACTTTGTAGATATTTTTCTTTATCAATATCCTTCATAGATTCAACCGTAGACACTAATTCTTCATCAGTATAATTAAGATTCTTTTCTTCTGAGCGTATTGCTCGATACACTACATTAGCCAGTTCATCCTTATGTATAGTTGATTCATGCTCTACCTGAAAGCCTAATACGGAGCCATCTTCTAATGCATTTTTTATCGTATATCGATGTAAAACTTCACCATACTGATCATGTGTAGTACGTGCATATTGTCCATCAGAACTCTTTTTATTCTCTTCAAAAATAGGTGTACCAGTAAATCCAAACCATGTCGATTTGGGAAATACTTTTTTTATATCATCCATATTTTGAGCACTAATAGCTCTATGACATTCATCAACAATGAATACGATATGTTTTCCACTAAGGTTGGCTAATTTTCCAGGCTCTTTTTCTTTTAAAGACTCAATAGCTTTATTTAATTTTTGACGTGTAGTCACAATTACAACATTGGAGCTTGAATCCAATTTAAGAGCCCTTGAAAGAGCTTTGGTATTCCCTGTTCCCACTATAAGTGTATTATCATTAGTATTTACCCCTGTTGAATAAGCAGATGCAAACTTAGTAAACTCCGATGTTGTTTGATTATCTAAATCTTTTCTATCTAGCAACATAATAGTTCTATCTATACCACTTCTTTGGGCAAGTAGCTTTGTTGATACAAAACTTGTTATAGTCTTACCTGAACCAGTTGCATGCCAAATATACCCAGACTGATGTTTACTTGCAGCCTCAAAAATAGCTTCTATAGCATGAATTTGATACGGATGTAAAACCATTAATACTTTACTACTTTGTTCTTCACTAAGAATCATATATTCAGATACTAGTTCATGAGCTCTTGGAATATTCAATACTTGCTTTGCAAATTCATTAATGTTCTCAACTCTTGTATTATCTCGAGTTCTCCAAGCAAACATATACTTCTCTTGCAACTCACCTTTTGGCGCAGCAGCCATATATCGAGTTGTTTGTTCATTAGACATAACATATAACTGTAACGTTTGGAATATAGTATTTGAGAAAGTCCCTTCATCAATATATTTCTCTATTTGATAATAGGCTTGCTTAACCCCATCCTTAGCAATTGCCGTTTTTAATTCTATTTGAATGATTGGCAATCCACTTATCAATAAAGTAACATCAAAACGACGATTACGTTCTTCTAAGTTAGATTTACTTTTTGCAATTTGGTGTACTACCTCATAGGAAGAAAAGCCGCCATTTTTCTCATTACTAGAATAAATGACTAATTCTATACGACCCAATCCATTATCTCTTTCAAGAACAATAGAACATTTTCCCTTTTCACCACGCAACCATTTTGCTGCTTCAAAAGGCGCTTTCGTCTTTGCCAATATTTCTGATTGAATTCTCTCAAATTCACTATCAGTTAACGCATTATCATTAAGTTCACTTTTGTTCCGAATCTCAATAATATTACGTAAGTTATTCCACAAATCTTCTTCTGTTTTTAAATCAGGGCGAAAAGTCCATTGTCCATGTCGTGCACATAGCAAATCAATAAGATTTTGTTCTAGCTGTGCTTCTTTTGTATTATTTAATTTCCCCATATATCTATTCCTGTCATTCTATACAAACATTTTTTGAAGCAAGCCTTTTTTCACTTCTTGTAATCTTTCTAACTTACGCTGATGAAGGGTAATATACAAATCTAAACTTTCAAGTAGATTAGAAATCTTATTTTGCTCATCAATAGTAGGTAACTCTATGGTACCCTTACACAATTTATCATAATAAAAATATAATCTAACGCCACCCTCTTGGTACTTCTCAATCAAATGATTAAATTGATTTGATTTAAACCAGTGCCATAAGAATTTATCATTGACTATTTCTGTAGTCTTAAAAACCTCATACAAAGAGCTAACAATAACATTATCAGGCTTATCATAATAGCCTATTGATCCAACATTAATTCTAGCCGGATTATAAGCAAAGGAGTTTTGAGTAACAATATAATACATGCTTTTATCAGCAGTTTTCATTGTTCCACCATTCTCAAATTGTTCATTTTGCGGAATAAATCCAAACTCATTAGAAATGGAATAGCTCTCGTATGGTTTGTTTTCTTTATTTTTTATACCTGATAAATATGTAATTTCTGAAAACTTACGCTGTTCCCAAGCATCAGTAAAACCTTTAAATCTGATTTCAGGAATATGTTTTCCATTTTTAGGAAATAATTTTTGTAATAAAGCTTTTTTCGTTAATTTTAGCTTTTCAAGCTTACACTGATGAAGGGTAATAACACTATCCATCTTCTCAAAAAGACTCGAAATCTCTTTTTGTTCGTTAAGCAGAGGAAATGTTAAATTAACTTCTTGTAGATCGGAATTATGTAAATGAACTACTGATTTTCCTTGAGCGCGTTTACTCAACTCTTTTTGTTGTTCTCCATTTGAGATAGTCAGAGCCAAAAATGTTGGATTCAATAAGTGATTTACTTTAATTACATTCAAATCACCACCAATAATAATTCCCTGATTTTTAACAACTGAAGCACGAGAAATATCTTCTGCAGTTTCACCAGATGCTGGAACTATTACTTCACCGCCTTGACTAATAACTGATTTATCTTTTAATTCAACAAATGTATCTACATTCCTAATAGTGGTCTCATAATTTGTATAAAGGCGACCATACAGGATAATTGGCTCTCCAGAAGGTGCTAAATCTGATTTAGAATATCCATTACCTTTTGAGAATGTAGCTATATCTCCTAACTTACACTGTTCCCAATCGTCATTAAAACCCTTAAATCGTATTCTCGGTTTATTTCCCATAATTGAACACCTCGAGTACACCATTTAACCAGTCTTTATCATCATTTTGGCACTCTAATTGAAGAAGCATATCATAAATTTCTTTTTCTAATTTTGCTTCTTCTTCATTAATAGATTTCATCTCTTTACCAAGTGCAACCATGTCAATAGGAGTTTCTTCTTCGAATGTATCAACATAGCGTGGAATATTTAAGTTAAAATCATTTTCCTTAATTTCTTCAAATGATGCCAAATAAGAGTATTTTTCAGTACTTTCACGATTTTTATAAGTATCAACAATACGTTTTATGTGTTCTGGTTCCAATTTATTCTGATTTTTAAATTTTGTAAAATCATTGCTTGCATCAATGAATAACACATCACGTCCTGGGCGATTCTTTTTAAGAATAATTACTGTGGTCGGTATAGATGTACCAAAGAATAAATTAGCTGGCATACCAATAACAGCATAAATACTGCCATCTTCTAATAACTTTTTACGAATTGTACCTTCTGCAGCTCCTCTAAATAAAACACCATGTGGCAAAACGATTGCCATAGTGCCAGATGTTTTCAAGTGATAAAATCCATGTAAAAGGAATGCAAAATCGGCTTTGGACTTAGGTGCTAACTTACCATAACGATTAAATCGTGCATCATCCATAAATGTTGGATCAGCAGACCACTTTGCGGAATATGGTGGATTCATAACAACTGAATCAAACATGTACGGTTCATCAACTGGCCAGTCTTTATTTAAAGTATCGCCATTATGTAAATTTTGATCATCCGAATTTACTTCATGCAAAATCAAATTCATACGTGCCAAATTGTAAGTTGTTACATTAAGTTCTTGACCATGGTATTGCACGCGATCTGGATTCTTCAAATACTTTCGTACATTCAACATTAATGAACCAGAACCCATTGTAGGATCATATACAGTAAATGCTGGTGTACTCTCTTGTCCTATTGTTACAATTTGTGCCATCATATCTGATACTTGTTGTGGTGTATAAAATTCACCTGCTTTTTTACCAGAGCCAGCTGCGAATTCACCTATTAAATACTCGTAAGCGTCACCGATAACATCGCCATCATGACCTAATACATCAATATCATCAAGTTTCTTAATAACATCACTAATTGTAATATTGCGTTGATTTGCATCAACACCTAATTGTTTAGAGTCTAAATCTATATCATCAAATAGCCCTTCAAACTGTGTATATGCTGTTTCTAAGCGCACAAAAGCATTTTTTAAATGTACTAACTCAAAAGAATTATTTTTAACAGAATTTGCTAATTCGCTAAATAGATATTGTGGCTCAATATGATAACCTAATGTATCTGACATAGTTGCAATAAAAAAGTCTTTACTTTTATCATCTAAAATGTAAGATTTATATAATTCTGTTTGCTTATCTAAAGTATTGTACTCCTCAAGAGATTTATAGGCTTTTACTACTGTTGCTTCAAGTAGTTTATCTGACAAATATTTATAAAATATTAATCCTAATAAATAATCTTTATATTGATCAGCACTCATTTTGCCACGCAAACTATCTGCAGCACTAAATAATTTTTGATTTAATTCTGCCCCCATGATATCTCCTATATATTCATAATTTATTCATACTAATTAAGTTAATTTTACTATAAAAATAGCCACATATAAACACTTTACTACAGTAATAGCGAAACATGTGGCAAAAATTAAACATCTCCAAATTAGAGAAGAGCATATTCTTTTTACGAAATAACAACATAATAATATATCCCATAAATTGACCCCAATATAGACAATGCACATAGTACTTCATCCATATATTTCGGCAATAATTTAATGCGGTATATATCAAGATATCTATATATAATTTTCATCGGAACATTCTTTGTAAATATAGATGCAAAATAGAGATAAAACTCACAAGTACTTTCTACTGCATCTATAAAGGCTAGAATCATAATAACAATAAGTAAATAATACATAAAAATTGGCATACTTATTGTTTGAATGATTAAATAATAACCTACTGCGTTAATAAGGTTAAATATAAAGATGCCTAGACTAACAAGCGATATAATAACTCTTTTAATTTCAGGTGTGACATTAGCAAAAACTATAAATCGATTGGACTCAACATAATCTTCCATATCCTCATTAATAGCATCTTCATCATCACTTTTAATTGGCCACCATGTAAAATCAACAGAACCACGGTATAACCGAACTACTAGCCAGAGTATAAAATACAATAATACTAATCCTGTGTAATGTTCCATAATGCAATACCTCCCATGAATCATATATAAATAAAATACCACATCATACGGGACAAAAAATTCCTATATGATGTGGTATTATTTTCTTTACGACCTATTTCATCACTATATATTAAATGTAATACTACTTTTAGGATTCTTCAATTTCGGAAATCCATATGCCTCCAACGCATGTAAAATCTTTTGAATATTTTCTTTGATACTATCTTTAGAAACAGGTATAGAACTCACGATATATATAATGCCATCAGCTTTTGCAGGATAAATACTTACAACACAATCATGACTATGTATGATGCGAAGCAAATATACATCATAGGTAGACTCAACATAAAAATCAAACTCTTGATTTTCATGTATTACATCAGGTATGCCGTGTACTGGTGCTACAGTACAATCAGATACCTGAAAAGAATCTACATCAAAATGCACTCTACAATTATGTTTTCGTTTCATTCGTTCAAGTCGTTCATCTATCATGTTTCACCACATCACTAATTAGTCGCCCCAAGTCTATAACATTTTTAGAAGTAATAACAGGCTTACCAGTTCTAGCTTCAATCGATTTACGTGCATCGCCAGCAATAGAACCACCATCTTGAGCAACTTGTTTATTCTCGTCTAATCCTTGAGGATTAGTTGCCTCCGCAATATCCTTTGTAGCCGTTTCGGCTAACATATTTAAGATAAGTTCTGTAGTAGACATATTATCTCGTAGATTTTCTTTTTTTAGCCCCTTAAAGTCTTTATATTCTCTAGTCGTCATTCCAGACCAAGCTTTAGAGATTTCATTCGTTAGGATAGCATATTCATTACCAGCTTTAACACCATGATCTTGCCAAGTATCGGTTAATTCTTTACGAACCTGAATGGCCTGTAATCGTTGATTAATCCATTCTCGGCTATAGCCCTTACGCGCATATCCTTCTAAGGCTCTATCTATAGTTAGCTCTGGGTCAATTATTTCATCAATACGCTCTTTACCAACTTCTGCTAACCACATTTTAAAAGGTTCTGCCTTAGGCGAAGGCACAGATTGAATTATACGAAAAATACCTTGCATATCGGCTACATCAGTCTTATATGACTTACCATCTGTCGACTTAAGTTTCAGTTGTCGACAAAATGTCGACAACTCACTTCGTTCTTCTTCTGACATACGTTTTTTCACACGATACCAATAATCACGTGGATTATTGCTTTCAGTCAGAGAACCTATCACATCAACTACACTAAAATACCACTCTTCCCTTTCAGTATCCCACACAGAACGAATTTGACTACCTTCAAACATTTTTACATCATCACTCATACATCTTCCTCCTCTCTTTAAATACAAATATATGTTCTATATTATTATCTATAGTATACGCCTTTTAGCATAAGAAATAAAGATATTTTCTAGAAAAATAGAGCACTTTTTTAACTTTCATCACACACAAAAAGCCCTCTATCACAAGGTATATGTCTCGCAATAGAGAGCCTATAGTTACATGAAAAAATCTAACCCATGGTGAGAGTTACTTCACAAGGTATTTTTAGCCACCCTTACATTATCTATTATTTCGTATTCTTAATATCAACCGTCGCCATATCTTTTGGCATCTTAGCCCCAAGTCCACTTTGGAATGTATTATAGTAGTCCTTATTGTTATTAGTGTCTACATATTGCACAATATCTCGCAAGTCTTTTTCGACCAAAGAACTAGTATTATAGGTCATAATAAAGTGATTGTATACGTATTGTTTATCATGGGATATTAACATATATATCGTTGTTTTAGGGCGCTTAATTTGCATATATACGGATGGCATAGCATCATTCCATACGGTAGCAAATTGGATTGGTTGGTGCATCGAATACTTGTCAGTTAGGATAATACTGCGTACGGCTTTTGGGAAAATCTTCTCTGGATGTTGTATATCTTCAGCCTCAACTGGCATCACCATGATACCTTCTCTATACTGATCGCTATCGTATACATACATGTACGAATCATTCTTATCTTCCCGTATCATTTTACTTGTTTTTAGCGTTAAGAATGTAAAATCATTAATTCTTAATGCTTTGCTTTTTGAAAGTATATCCTTCGCTGGTTCAATGGATGGTAATACATAATTTACCAACGGGGACATTATTATGTCTTTAGCCTTATCAACACCTTGTGCTTTTAACACACTAAACTGTTTTCTAGGCATAAAATTATAACCTACATGATACGAAATCGTCGGTGTATTTTTCATCGTAAAATTAAGGCTCCCCACCATTGGTGCATCCTTAGCATACGTGACATCCCATGTCGCTTTTTCAACCGTAGGATACGTAAATTTACCAGCATATAATGAATGGTCATCACCACGAAATACGCCAGCTGTTTTCTCTGCGATAGCTTTCATATCATCAACAGTCAATTTGCTATAAGGAATCTTACTATCCTCCCAATTATTGCCTGCTGGTTGATGCCGTAATTCATAAGCCATCATACCGTTGGGGCTCATAATCATTGCATTTCTGAAAGCAGGTGTACCATCTGCAATCTTCTCAGTATTCCCATATCGACTCGAGTAAGGCATGGTGAATTTTACATTGGCTCCATCCTCTTTCAAAATAAATATTGATGAAGAAAAATCTAATGCATGGTTCAACTCACGATTTGAATAAATGATATCATTTAAATCAAATTCGCCATTACCTACCACTTGTTTGGGCATATATGTTTTTATATCCTTTTCAACATCCCGTTCCATCTGTTGCGCATCCGCATCAGTCTTGCGATAATTCTGATACGCATCCTTTGATACAGTTGGATCTGCGCCAGGTATATTAATATCAATTGCGTTACTACTAAAGGCAACACAACTTAAACAGAGCGTAGCCATCAATACACGTTTCATCATACAAACTCTTCCTTTCACATAAATTCTCTCAAATAGTATATATGTATAGAATATCATATTTCGTTTGACTTATAGTAGTATAATATAAGTATAAAAACTAGGAGGTGATTACTATGAAATTTACTAAACGTATACTCATCATGACTGCTTTAGCCGTGACTGCTGTAGTGTCCACAGGATTTGCTTACGATTATGTATGCAATAATTCTCAGTACAATTGCAATACTAACACACAATACAACTGCAATAACAATGCTAACTATGCACCATGCAACAATAACAACCAAAACTATTGCGGTCCAAATTCTAATACTAGAGGATGCGGCGGATATAGAAGATAATATATTAAACATGACAGAAGCCTATAGTACGATTTTCGTGCTATAGGCTTTTATCATCTATAAGTATACATAACTCTATAGCACATTAACATAAACAAGGCTAAATAAGTGTCGACAAATTGTCGACACTTATTTATACTGAACCTAGAGTCATCAACGTGAGTTAGGCTCATCACCGAAAGGTGGTGATGCTATGAACAATTATGAAAAAGTAATGCTCATCATTGCTATATTGTCTCTAGCAGTATCCATTCTTACTTTTATTTTAAAATAGAGTAAGAAAAACGCCTAACGTATAAAAGCATTCGCAGTGCTTACACATTAGGCGCATTCTAAATTTGCAATTTTGTAGATGGGCCTAACGCTAGCTACACGTTGATGGCTCTCTTTGTATTTATAATATAACATACTTTACGTTATATAGCAAAAATACAAAATTCAAATCATCTTAAATTTATCAATGTATAACTAATCCCGCTATTCCCCACATCACGGCCATAACGCCAAATATAAATCCCCATATACTAAGGAATAATTGGACCATAGAATAATGTGGATAGACTCTAATAGAATACGTACTATAATTATCATCACTACTAATTAGGTATCGACGAATTGTACCAAATATCTTTGCTATCCGACTAGGCTTATCGTTAAATAATAGCTGGTACGTCCCCGGATTAGCATAAAATGTATAGAGCTCGAGTCGTACGTCGATTACTTTAGTCACACTAACGGGTATCAAGTTAGCTCTTAATGGGACTTCCTTTTCTGTTTCACAGTTAATAAGCTGTAGTCCAAACAGCCCTAACGGAGCTTTTTTAAACCGGTTACCATTAATCCATATACCATAGCGACCAGCTGTTTGTATAGTAAATATCCCTTTGTCTGTTCTATAAGGCATATCATGTATGGCCGTTACCGTATACACTTTCACAGTATGCTTAATGCTCAGTACGAGTAACAATAGTCCTAGGGGAATCATCAGTCCGAAAACAAACAATATAACGCCACCTTTATTACGAGTTCATGCGGTTAAAGTATTCTATCGCACTCGGATTAAACCCAATATAGGTTGTACCATACGAAAATGGTCCAAGTTGATAAGGTTGATATACTAAATCGATATTCCCCTTACCACGTAAGCAATAATTATCTGATGCATAGGTTACGCGCCAACCACGAGGAAGATCAACCTTCCTGTGAGCTCCATTGTAGAAAGATAATACTCCAGAGAGAACACCAACCTGTAGTTGATCCGCATTAGCAATTTTTATATAGTTGTACAATGGAACACGTTGCCCAGTTATCTTATCATATACAAGCCCTTTTGTTTTGTACATACCATGAACGGCACCAGCATTATAGTAATAAGTAGTCAAAAGAATAGATACGACCTGACTATCCTCATAGGTAACCTTATAGCTTTGGGCAACTTGATACACATGTTTATTATAATACATATCTTTTGCTTGAAGTACATAGTTTGCGATATCTGTATTAATCGCTTGTTGAGCATAAGCAGAATCAGTATATACCAAAGGATATTTTAAATCTAAATTGGCATCTGATTGGCTACCAGTTACAACCTTTGCATAACCTGGTACGGCTAACATAACACCTACGGCCCCTAAAACTAAAGCTTTCTTTAATACGTTCATACTAATCCCTCCTCTATCTGAGATTTGTTAACGAAATATCTATACTGAGTATTTCGCCATGAACTAGTAAATCTCCTTTTTATTGTTTCTGTACCATCGTACTAGAGGAGGCTTTCACCATACAAAAAAGGACCCTCCAAAGAGAGTCCTTAATTTGTTATGGTATGCTATTAAGCGTTTTTAGCTACTTCAACAAGTTTAGCGAATGCTGCTGCATCGTTAACTGCCAAGTCAGCCAAC
>OIFG01000160.1_pt1 | contig 35183 bp, 30 predicted proteins | sample 1582031 | NCBI WGS metagenome assembly OIFG01 (sample SAMN07501051, study PRJEB24779) | human gut metagenome | isolation source: stool | host: human infant | place: USA: Pittsburgh, PA | reverse complement strand
TTATCAATCAAGTTATAGTCAACTGTTTTGATTTTCATGTCGATACCCACTTTTTTAAGGTCTGCTTGAACAGCTTCGGCATAAAGTGGTAATTCTGCACGAGAGTTATATACAACGAAGTTGAATGTTAACGGTTTACCATCTTTATCAAGGATGCCGTCCCCATCAGTATCTTTCCAGCCATCTTCTGCTAACAATTGTTTAGCACGATCTACATTATATGCATTAGGATCTTTCAAATCTTTGAAGCCATAGTCCATGGATGGTGGAATTGGAGCGGAACCAGGAATGAATGTGCCTTTTAGCAATACATCGGCATAGTTTTTACGATCTGTTGCGGAAATGACAGCTGCACGTACTTTGTCATCACCAAGAACACCTTTTTGGTTAATACGAGCCAATACTACGCGAAGAGATGCGATTTCATCAACCTTGAACTTATCGTTATTTTGGAATAAGCCGATTTCACCAGCACCGATGTTAACAGCCATATCTACGTCGCCAGATTGTAAGCTCATAGCACGCGTATTAGGATCGTCGATGGAAGGAATTTCTACAGTTTTGAATGGTACTGCACCATCCCAATAGTTTTCGTTAGCAGCCATTTCAGCGCGTTCTTTAGTGAAAGATTTAACTACGTATGGGCCTGTACCGATAGGACCTTCCTTCGCAAAGTTGCGTCCGTCTTTTTCAGATTGTACATCGACGATAAGGAACAATGGATCCGCTAAAAGCCCAGGCATATTAGGATATTCTTTTGTTGTATGAATAACTAATTGTTGACCATTAGCTTCCATAGAGTCATATTCGAAGAATGTTTTCGCACGATTGGATTTTTCAAAAGCCCGTTCGATAGATGCTTTAACTGCTGCAGCATCAACTTTCTTACCATTGGAGAACTTTACCTTATCGTTGATGGTAAACGTCCATGTTTTATGGTCTGGAGATACTTCCCATTTGGATGCAATCCAAGGTTGTGGCTTCATTTGTTCATCAAATTTAGCCAATGTTTCACCTACACCATAACGCATGACAACCCATGCGAAGAAGTTTTCTGTAGGTTCTAATGTAGATGCAAAGTTAGTTACGCCAACCTTTAATACGTCCTTGTTATCAGCACCATTATTGGAGCCACAGCCAGCGATGAAGGAACCCATCATTACGATACTAAGGCCTGCTAACAGCGCCTTTTTCCAAGATTTTTTCATTTACAATCTCCTTGTAAACACACTATACAAAACTATATCTCCCTATTACACATCAAATAGCATAATAAAGATTCAAAAATTATTATCCTTGATTCTTAGGATCCACTACGTCCCGTAAGGAATCAGACCAAAGGTTGAAAATAGATACGACAATAAGAATCGACAAACCAGGGAATGCCATGAGCCATGGACTCGTTTGCAAATATTGACGACCTTCATTAAGCATGAGGCCCCATTCAGGTGTTGGTGGTTGTGCACCGAATCCAAGGAAGGATAAACCTGCTACCTCAATCATGATTGCCCCTATATCGAGCGCACCTGTGGTTACAACGAGGGGCAAAATATTAGGGATAATATGACGGCGTAAAATTGTCCACGTAGAGGCGCCCATCATAACGGCCGCCGTTACATATTCTTCACCGCGTACTTTCAGCGTCATAGAACGAACAAGACGCGCATATTTAGCCCACCCTACAACAGATAATGCTAGGATAGTATTTACAATACTGCCCCCCAAGATACCGGCGATGGCAATGGCGAGTACTACACCTGGGAAGGATAACATAATATCCGCTAAGCGCATAAGAACCATTTCAACCTTGCCGCCAAAGTAACCTGCTACGGCACCGATGACTGTACCAATGCTCACCATAATCACTACGATGGATACACCCATGAACAAAGATAATTGAGTACCATAAATGATACGAGACAATACGTCACGGCCCAATTTGTCGGTACCAAACCAATGTTGAGTACTAGGTGCTTGTAATGCCTTGGACATATCCGATGTGAAAGCATCGCCCGGAGCAAGCCATGGTGCAAAGATAGCAATGAATACGATAATGAGCATCAATGCAGTGTAGAAAGAGAACAATTTATGTTTCTGAATAAATTCTTTCATTATGCTCTCTCCCTTTTCAATCTAGGGTCCAATAGAACATAGGATGCATCAACTAAAGCATTGATACACATGTATGCAATAGCAACCCATAACACAAAACCTTCAATCAATGGATAGTCACGCATAGTGATGGCGTAAATGGCCATATTCCCGAGGCCAGGCCAGGAGAATACCATTTCAACTACAGCTACACCACCTAATAACCAACCAATAAGAACACCTAAAATAGTGATCAATGGCAATACGGCATTAGGCAAAATGTGACCGAATAAAATCTTCATTTCGCTCACGCCACGAGCACGGGCACCGATAACGTAATCCTTTTGCATCTCTTCAAGAATAACGAGTCGAACTTGACGCATGTATTTAGAGCCTACAACAACGGCCAATGTAACGGCTGGCAAAATAACACCTGTCGCTGTTACACGAGATGAAGCGATTGGAACTAAACCGAGCTTTAAGCCAAAAATGTAAATTAATACAAGGCCTAACCAGAATGACGGCATAGATACGCCTATAAAAGAAAGGCTTCTCAGTACATAGTCTATCCATTTATTCCGATTATACGCACTCAGTATACCTGCCGGTAATGCATAGAGAATCGTAAATACCAATGCGGTTCCTGACAATGCAAGCGTACCAGGTAATGCTTCTAACATGCGATCTACTACAGGTTTTTTAGCAGAGTAACTCATTCCTAAGTCACCTTGTGCTGCATTGACTACCCAGTTTGCATACTGTACGATAAACGGCTTATCCAAGCCTAATTGTGCTCGAGTTTCATCAATCATTTCTTGAGACACGATAGTATCCGCCGTTTCCAGTAGCATCGTAACTGGGTCCCCTGGAGCTAAATAGGTGAGACAAAATGTCAAAAATGTGATGCCAAACAAGGTAACAATAAATTGTCCTAATTGCTTGGCAAAGCGTTTGCCCATAGGCACCTCCTATACCCTTTTTAAATAAAACTACATAATAGTGAATAAACATAGATACACATAATGAGTAAACATATAATATGATTCCGTGTAATAAAATTTATGAAATAACCATAAAAAAAGATTAGCCCACCTGACTAACCTAAATTAAAACACCGTGTTCTAGCACAATGTTCCTCAAGATTGAGCAGGCTTTCTGACTTTTGATTCATCACAATATTTCTGCCTTCCCAGTTTCCCAGTGACCCTAATACGAAATATCGCTCCTCATTACAGCTATTTTCATAGTATAGGATTTACACCCATTTTCCTCTTTTACGCTCGGTAAAACCGACACTCAGTTTATTCACTTTTATTAATTATAAATATACTATATTTATAATTCTTCAACAATACATATACCCCTTAGTGTATATTTGTCAATCAATCATAATTATTCATAAAAACAATATCCATTATCATTTACATGCATTACTTCGTATATTGTGCCCCATTTCTTGAAATAATTGCTTTATTTACTTTTCTTTTCTGTATATAAACGTATATATTTACATTTGTATTTTAATTTAATTTACATATAAAACATTTTGCTATACATATAACCAAAAGAGGCTATCACCGAAGTGACAGCCTCTATAAGACGAGAGAGTATTCAATTAATCGATACTTTGTTGGAATCGTTGTGCACGATACGCTAACCAACCTTTGCGTATCATATAAATGCAAATGCCAATAGTTACTGCAACAGCACTACCGAGCATGGCATCGACACCGCACGCATATACTGCGTATGAGCAGTATAAAACACCTGCAACAGCAACGAAATAGAAACGATCAATACGACGTTTTTCCAATCCAGACATGTGCATCATAGTTGGTACTGCAATAATGCAGAGAATATAAGGCACTACATTAGTTACAACCGCAAGGTTTACCAATGTCTGGAATTGATCGCGTAAAGAATCATTAGCTGTGAACAATGTAAGAATTGTTTCAATCGCTAATAAGATAAATACGCCACGCACAGGTGCATCCTTGCTGTTTACACGAGCAAACACCTTAGGGAAATAACCTGCCTCTGCTGCATTCTTGAATACGCGAGACAATGTAAATTGCCAGCAAAGTAAAGCACCACAGCAAGAGATAATCATGAGCGCCATGATAACATTTGCAATTGTGTCATTAAACATGTATGCAAATGTGAGACCAAATGGTGCATTGGAATTAAGTAATTCTGTGTTAGGCACGATACCGGCCATAACATTCGTGGACAAGATGTAAATCACCGCCACTGCTAATGTACCTGCAAATGTTGCAATTGGCACGTTTTTCTTTGGATTTTCTACAGCATCTGCATTTGCTGCTGCAGATTCAAACCCTAGGAATCCCCACAATGTTAAAGCAATAGATTCTTTAATTGCTTCAAAAAACGGCAAGTCGTTTGGATTCCATGCCGCCAAATACGTATCTGGGCTAAACCAGAACCAACCAATTGTACCAATAAGTAATACTGGCACAATACAGCCCCAAATAGTAATATTGCTGAGCTGACCTGTAAAGCGGTTTCCTCTAAAGTTCAAAATCGCTGCAAACCATAACAAGACAATCGTTACTTGACTTGTTTGCGTTGCATTTAGATCAACACCAAAGAATTCTGAGCCATAGCCAACTGCGGAAACTGCAATCGCTATATTAGCAATGATGAGAGATATGCTGTAAGCATAGCTCGCCATAAAATGTCCAGTCTTACCGAAGCGGTGTTCTGCATAACCGCCCATGCCTCCTTTAATTTGAGAGAACATACCCGCTTGAGCAAAAATATACGCTAGCAAAAGCGCACCCACAGCCGTCACGAGCCAAGATAACACTGAAATAGTACCAACTTGAGCCAAATTGGTTGGTAACATAATGATCCCAGCTCCTAGCATATTGGCTGCTACCATTGTGGTTAGCTGGAATACAGACATTTTTTTAGCGGTGGTTTTCATGTATCAATCCCCTTTCGTAAGGTGAATTTTTTCTCGTCCATAATTCACGTAACTATATTAAAACCGCTAAGTACATTCAGTTCCTGCTGTAATGGGCGGGAATGTGAAGGTACCGTTTTTATTTGTTTTTCGAATTAATAATAACACCATAGGTGGTAAATTAAAAGTATTTTATTAGTGGACAAAGCATATTACACGAATTGAATAAAAATATAGTAATTATATATTATTTTTGATTAGAAACGGTATGATGAATGTAAGAGTATCATTTTATTTTAGTTTAATCAATTAAATGTGCTGAAAATCACTATCTATTCAGATTATAGTGTTGTGCCACAAGACCATTATCCACTACGAGTCCACCCAATATAGACAAAAATTGACCCCACCTAAAGGTGGAGCCAATTTTATAAACTAAGAAAGCATCTATGATTCTAATAAAAAGAAATTACTCTTGTACAGAGTTTACGATAGATTTCCAGCTATCGATTTGTGCTTCTTCATTAGCAATAATTTGCTTCCCATTATTACGTTGTCTTTCCACACATTCTGGAGCCGTACCAGAATAGTTGTTACGACCTGCTACACAAGCTTCAATGGAAATAGCATCTAGAATGTCCGCATCAAAATATGGAGAAATTGCTTTGAAATCCTCAACGGATAAGTCAAGCAATACACAACCTTTTTCGATACAATGATGTACAGCATTGCCTACAATTTCGTGCGCTTCACGGAATGGAACGCCTTTTTTCGCAAGGTAATCGGCCATATCTGTGGCATTTGAGAAGTCATCATCGAGGACAGCTTTCATATGCGCCCCATTGACCTTCATACCGCGAATCATCGCCGCATTAATGGACAATGCAAAGTGTACTGTATCGATAGCATCAAAAATGCCCTCTTTATCCTCTTGCATATCTTTATTATATGTAAGTGGCAAGCCTTTTAATGTAGTTAATAAACCTAACAAGTGGCCATAGGTACGACCTGTTTTACCACGAACAAGTTCACATACGTCAGGATTTTTCTTTTGTGGCATGATGCTAGAGCCTGTGCAATGAGCATCATCAAGTTCAATAAAATTAAACTCATTGGTAGACCACAAAATTAATTCTTCACTAAGACGACTCAAATGCATCATCACAAGAGATGCAAAGGATAAGAATTCCACAACATAATCACGGTCAGATACAGCATCCATACTGTTTTCGTAAATACGGGAGAAGCCGAGTAGCTTTTGTGTATAGGTTTGATCAATACCGTACGTAGAACCAGCTAAGGCCCCTGCACCAAGTGGCATGATGTCTGCGTGTTTGAAGACCAGCAACAAACGGTCAAAGTCGCGTTCTAGCATAGAGAAGTATGCCATCATATGATGACCGAACAATACAGGTTGTGCCCGTTGTAAATGCGTATAGCCAGGCATGATAACATCGCTGTATTTTTCAGCCGTTTCGATGAGAGCTTTTTGCATATCTACGATGAGCTCGCCCATTTCTACTACGGCTTTACGCACGTACATGTGTAAATCAACTGCGCATTGGTCATTACGGCTACGGCCTGTATGTAAACGACCACCTGCTTCACCAATATCATCGGTTAGGCGCTTTTCAATATTCATATGAATATCTTCAAGAGCCACGGAGAATGGGAACTCACCTTTATCGATTTGGCCTTTAATCTTTGTTAAGCCCTCAACAATAGCGTCCCGATCTGCGTCGGAGATAATATTTTGTTTTGCTAGCATTGTTGCATGTGCTTTACTGCCTGCAATATCTTCGGCGTACATCCGCGCATCAAAAGCGATAGAGGATGTAAAATCCTCTACCGCTTTATCAGTGCCTTTTGTGAAACGCCCGCCCCACAATTTAGCCATTATTTACCTGCCTTTTCTTTCATTAATGCATTAATTTTAAGAGGTAAACCGAACAAGTTGATGAAACCAGCCGCATCAGCTTGGTTGTATACATCATCTTCTTCGAATGTTACGAAATCTTCGCTGTACAAGGAGTATGGAGAAGTTGCACCAGCAGAGATAATGTTGCCTTTGTACAATTTAAGTTTTACTTCACCAGTTACAGTTTTTTGAGTTTCATCAACGAATGCTTGCAACGCGTTCATCAATGGTGCGAACCACATGCCATCATATACGAGTTCAGCATATTTGTTAGCAATAAGTTCTTTGTAGTGGTATGTTGCTCTGTCGAGGCAAAGGTATTCAAGTTCTCTGTGAGCATACATGATGATAGATCCACCTGGGTTTTCATAAACGCCACGAGATTTCATACCAACCAATCTATTTTCAACGATATCTACAACGCCTACACCATAGTGTGCACCGATTTCGTTGAGTTTTTCCAATAATTGAAGAGGAGTGCCTTCTTGACCATCAACGGCTACAGGTACGCCTTCTTTGAAAGTAACAGTTACATAACCAGCTTCATCAGGAGCTTGTTCAGGTGTATGTGTTACTAAATATACATCATCTTTAGGAGCATTTGCTGGATTTTCAAGATCGCCACCTTCATGGGACAAATGCCATACGTTTTGGTCCATGGAGTATGGATGTGATTTAGTTGCTACAACTGGAATGTCGTGTTTAGCAGCATATTCCATGCAATCTGTTCTAGATTTCAAATCCCATTCTCTCCAAGGAGCAATGATTTTCATGTTAGGTGCTAATGCTTTAATAGCCAATTCAAAACGAACTTGGTCATTACCTTTACCAGTCGCACCGTGAGCGATGGCATCAGCGCCTTCTTTTTTGGCGATATCTACAAGAATTTTGCCAATCAAAGGTCTAGCAAAGGAAGTACCTAATAAATATTTACCTTCGTAAACAGCACCTGCTTTTACAGTTGGCCATACATAATCTTTTACGAAGTCTTCTTTAGCATCAACGATGTACGCTTTAGATGCACCAGATTTGATTGCTTTTTTCTCAACTGCATCATAATCCTCAGGTTGGCCCAAGTCTACGCACACTGCGATAACTTCAGCGCCATAATTTTCTTTTAACCAAGGAATGATAACGGATGTGTCTAAACCACCAGAATATGCGAGTACTACTTTATTTGCTTTACCCATGATAACACCTCATAAACTAAATTATACTAGGTATGATTCATACCATTTATTATTATACTACGAATTCATTATGAATTCTTCATGTCTTATCGACTACAGGTGTTAGTATATCACTGCATATTTATAAATGCAAGTAGAAATTTTATTCAATTATATAATATATTTCGTTTACGAATATTATATCTTATTCTATACCAAGTTCTTGCTTATATGCATAGTCCGCCTCCGCTTGAGATATCATGCCTTGATCTACCATTTGCGCAAGAACTAATTTTTGTCGAGCTTTTGCACCTTTGTAGTTTTCATAAGGATCCAAATAGGTTGGTGCATTGGGCAATGCCGCTAACATTGCACATTGACCTAAGGTCAATCGACTAGGGCTAGTACCAAAATACCCTTCGGCAGCCTCTTTTATACCATAATAATTATGTCCATAATAGACCGTATTCAAATACATGGTTAAAATTTCATCTTTACTATAGTAATGCTCCATCTCTACCGCTAGAATAGCTTCCTCCGCTTTACGGGACATCGTCCGTTTAGACGATAGAAATAGATTTTTTACCAATTGTTGTGTGATAGTACTACCACCCTCAACAGTTTCACCAGCAACGCTGTTAACATAAAAAGCGCGTGTTACACCGAGCACATCAATAGCACCATGCTTGTAATAGCGTTTATCTTCAATGGCCACAAGAGCACGTTTCGCATTGTCTGGAATGTTTTCAGATTTCACCCATTTATCCCTTGGCACACGTTGATGAAGCGCGGCTTCAACCTTTTCTCGGAAGGTAAAAATACGATGCATGCGTTCCCACCGACTTAATGTATCTTCATTTTCTTCAATTGTCTGTTCTACAGTTGTATGAGCCTTACTAACGCGATTTGTTCCTTGATAACTTTGATATGTATCATACACATATATAGCCCCTAGCACTATGCAAATGATAAGAACTAATCGGCGCACCATTCGAAATATAAACATAGATTCACCTATATCTACCTTACAGCAGACTTCTAAGTATATAAACTTTCACTAATAACATCCCTATAATACAACTATCATATATTGATTGTATTGTATCATAAGTTATCTATTTTTAGCATACTTGTATGTATTGTATTTGTTAACCATATTGTCGTATAATAGATAAGATGATGAAGCATGCCCAAATTGGAGGAGTATTATGAAACAGTGTATGGATTCAGACAATCTACATCGTCGATTGCGTAAAATTTTAGGTCAAGTGCAAGCTATTGATCGAATGATTGAAGAAGACATTCCTTGTGAAGATGTACTAGCCCAAATCAATGCAGCCAAATCCGCGTTGCATAAGGTTGGCCAAGTGGTCCTCGAAGGACATATCAACCATTGTGTACGCGATGGTATACAACATGGTGATGTAGATAAAACAATTAATGACTTTACAGTTGCTGTAGAGCGCTTTGCCAATATGGGAAAATAAAAAGAGGCAATATCCTAATGATTAGGGTATTGCCTCTTTGCGTATTAGTCGTGGTTCGTTGTTAAGAACTCGCTAAGTGCTGCTAATGCATCATCTTCATCAGCACCATCAGCAGTTAATACTACGGATGTGCCTTTTGTTGCACCCAATGTTAATACAGTCAAAATAGATTTAGCATCTGCGGTTTTACCATTTGCTGCGATTGTCAATTTGGACGCAAATTTTGCAGCCAATTGTGTAAATGCAGTCGCTGGACGAGCATGTAAACCAGATTCGTTTGTGATTTCTACTGTTACTTCTTTCATGAGTTACCTCTTTCTACGGAGCGCACAAAAACGCCTAATATCTTTGCTATTAATATAGGTATTGTATCAGTTTACCCCTATCAAATTCAAGTTTGTTTTTATGAAAGCTATGGTCTATGCCAAACCTTTTTCAGCGAGCAATGATTTTGCATAGGCTGTGATTTCTTCAGCTGTATCCATCGTCAATGCCTTTTGTGCAAATGCTTCACATTCCGCTTTTGTAACGGAGCGCAAAATATTTTTAATCAATGGAATGGATGATGCCGTCATAGAAAATTCATCAAGTCCTAAGCCCAATAAAATCATAGTTGCTACTGGATCACCAGCTAACTCACCGCACATACCAGTGAATTTACCTTGTTCGTGACTCGCATCAATCACATGTTTAATGAGACGCAATACGCCAGGATGCAATGGTTGATATAAATTGCCGATAGCCTCATTCATACGGTCTACCGCCAACGTATATTGGCAAAGGTCATTAGTACCAATGCTAAAGAAATCTACATATTTAGCCAAAATCGGAGAAATTACGGCAGCCGCAGGAACCTCAATCATGATACCTACTTTAATATCTTTATTGAAAGCCACACCTTCAGCCATTAATTCTTCCTTGCATTCGTCGAGCATAGCGTTTGCCGCTTTAACCTCTTCTACAGATGCAATCATAGGATACATGATGTGAATATCACCAAATGCACTAGCCCGAAGGAGTGCACGTAATTGAACCTTAAAAATATCAGGTCGATTCAAGGAGATACGAATGGCACGATACCCGAGGAATGGATTCATTTCTTCTGGTAAATCTAGACATTTTAATTCCTTGTCACCACCGATATCCATGGTGCGAATGATGACAGGTTGGCCCTTCATGCTCTCTGCTACCTGTTTATATTGTTCAAACTGTACATCTTCTGTAGGCAGTTCATCGTTTTCCATGTAAAGGAATTCGGTGCGATATAGGCCAATACCTTGAGCGCCCATGGTCAACGCATGGTCTGCATCTTTGGATTTACCAATATTACCGAATAAATCAACATGATGGCCGTCCTTTGTAACGGCTTCTAAATTGGCAGAGTCCTTCAATCGTTTCAATTCGTCTTGGAAATCTGCTGCTTCTTTTGTATAACGTTCCCATTCTTCATCGGATGGTTCTGTAATGACTTCACCATCAGTGCCCAGTACAACAGCACGCACATCGTCCGTAAAGCTTTCAATATCACCAACACCCATAACGGCAGGAATTTCTAAGGTACGTGCCATGATAGCCGCATGAGATGTAGGACCACCAGCAGCTGTTACGATACCTTTTACAACATTTTTATCTAGTGAAGCCGTATCAGATGGAGCCAAATCGTGAGCCACGATGATAACCTCACCGGAAATATGAGATAAACCGCGTGGATTCATACCAAGCATGTTCCGCATCAAACGATCGCCAATATCTTTAATATCCGCACCACGTTCACGCATATATGGGTCGTCCATACCGATGAAAATAGCTGCAAAGGTTTCTATCGTTTGCGCCGTAGCAGCTACGACGTTCATCTTAGAATTTTCTACAAGAGACTTGATGCCATCAGACAAGGATGGATCTTGTGCGATTTGCATATGAGCTTCAAAAATAGCAGCCTCATCAGCCCCCATATCAACCAATGCTTTTTGACGAATCGTATCTAATTGTTTAAGGGTAGCGGCCATAGCGCTAGCAAACTTACCAATTTCAGCCTCTACTTGGTCATCGGCTACCTCATAATCAGGTATCACGATTTCTTCTTGTATATATTTGTACACATTGCCAACAGCAACGCCTCGAGATCCAGAAATCCCTTGAATTCGCATATGTGCTCCTCTTTCTATACTTATAAACTACATTACATTATATTTTAACATTTTTACATTGAACAATAAAGAGAGACCCTATTCTGTGTTATAATGTTATATTATATATAGTTAATCGTAGACTTTCACGCGTATCATAGTGAAAGTCTACTCTATTGTAAGGAATAGTCGCATGTATAGTGCGACCTCGAATAGGAGTATTTATGAAATTAACAAAAATGCATGGTCTCGGCAACGATTTCATCCTCTTTTCTGACCCACAAGGGGCCAATAAGGATTATACGGACCTCGCCATTCGCCTCTGCGACCGTCGTACAGGCATCGGCGCTGATGGCCTCGTAATCGTCGTGCCATCCAATACGTGTGACGTACGCATGCGTATCATCAACTCTGACGGCAGCGAAGCAGAAATGTGCGGTAATGGCATTCGTTGCTTTGCTAAATACGCGTATGAACATGGAGAAATCAAAGATACTACTTTCACAATTGAAACATTAGCGGGCGTTATGAAACCAACGTTAACCGTTGAAAATGGCGTTGTTACACTAGTGACAGTAGATATGGGCAAACCGTTCTTTAACAGCCAAGACATTCCTATGAATGTAACCATGGATAAGGTCATCGATGTAGACCTCGATGTAAATGGCGAAACAGTAACGGTAAGTTCCGTTCTTCTCGGTGTACCTCACACAGAAGTTTTTGTGGATGACATCACGAAAGCACCGGTTACAACACAAGGACCGATTCTTGAAAAACACGATGCATTCCCATCCAATACAAATGTGAACTATATCGAGGTCGTAAACGACCATCACATTAAGGTCCGCACTTGGGAACGCGGTGCTGGCGCTACGCTTGCATGCGGTACGGGTTCTTGCGCATCTGCGGTCATGTCCCACGAAAAAGGCCTTACTGGTCGCGAGGTCGATGTAGAGTTATATCTTGGCACATTACACATCAGTTATTTGGAGGATGGCACGGTTCTTATGACGGGCCCTGCTGAGGAAGTATTCGAAACAGAACTTCCTATCGAATAATATGAAGTGGTTACAATTACTATTACAGGCCTATCTGAAGTATAAACAAGGGCGCACCATGATGCCAAATAATATAGGGCTATTGATATCATTGGTCGTTTCTATCATCATTATTTTGTCCTCTGTCATGTTGAGTGTTCCCATTGGTTACGCATTAATCCTCGTATGGTTGTGCTTCGCTTACGCTCTATATCGGCAAGGCTATAATCCAAAAGATTTACTCCACATGTCCTGGACGAGTGCCAAAACCTCGATTGTGGTCATGCAAATCTTTTTGCTCATCGGTTGGTTGATAGCCATGTGGCAAGCATCAGGTGTTATTCCCATGATTATTGCGTCTGGTATCGAATTGATCAATCCAAATCTTTTCATAATCTGCGCATTTTTAATTACATCCTGTGTGAGTATGCTACTGGGTACATCGTTAGGAACAGTGGGCACCATAGGTATTGTATTAATTACAATTGCCAAGGCCGGTAATCTGCCTATTGATATTGTAGCAGGGGCCATTATGGCAGGCGCCTATGTAGGCGATAGAAACTCTCCCCTATCCTCCAGCGCCTCTCTCGTAGCGGCTCTAACGCATACAAAAGTAAATAGTAATATACCGATTATGTTGAAAGATAGCATACCAGCGCTCATCATCAGCAGTGTATTGTATCTACTCTTATCCTTATGGTTTCCACTAGACTATACTAACAGTTATCTACCAGATACGATTCATTTCGTTTTCAATATCCATTGGACATTATGGATACCAGTTCTTATCGTCATTGGTTTATTACCAACAAAGCTTTCTATACGTTGGCCAATTGGTATTAGTGCACTGGCAGCAGCCATCCTCGCAATTATCCATCAAAATTATACCGTAATGGATATATTGCAATTTACCTTAGTTGGTTTTCATCTACCTGATTATAACCCACTAGCGGATATTATCCACGGTGGAGGCCTACAAACGATGTGGATACCAACCCTATCTATATTCATGGCTTGTTCCATTTCTGGTATGCTCGAAGGCGTTGGTTTTTGGAATGATATTCGCAGCCTTTTACAACACGTATCAGGTCGCGCCAAACTCTTTGCGTCGAATGTACTAATTGCATTCATTACAGGCGCCCTTGGTTGTAGTCAAGCAATTGCAGTAATCATGACGCATTCGATTATGCGTACCACCTATGCAAAGGAACGCATTCATGACGAAGATGTTATGCTAGACTTTGAAAATAGCGGCATCCTTATTGCAGCCTTACAGCCATGGAATATTGCGGCACTCGTACCTGTCATTATGATGGATGTTTCGCCTGCTGGTTACGTACCCTTTGCGTTCTTCTTATACTTAGTACCACTTATCTACTGGTATCGCTTACGACGCAAGGAACAACAAATCCATTAATACATTCTATTTATACGAAATATAGAGGAAAACTTATGATTTATACGATTACTTTCAATCCTGCATTGGATTATATCGTTCGCTTAGACCACTTAACACCTGGTACTATCAATCGTACGGAACAAGAATATGTGCTGGGCGGTGGCAAGGGCATCAATGTGTCAATCGTACTCAATAACCTAGGCATGGATACAACGGCACTCGGTTTTATCGCTGGTTTTACAGGTGACGAAATTGTACGTCAGCTCAATGAATTTGGCGTTCGTGAAAGCTTTATCCGTCTTAGAGAGGGTTTAACCCGCATCAATGTTAAAGTAAAAGCATCCGATGAAGAAACGGAAATCAATGGTCGTGGTCCTATCATAGCCGATGATGAACTACAGGCCTTATACGCCCAACTTGATGCATTAACAGAGCAAGATACATTAATCTTAGCAGGCAGCATTCCGTCTAGCCTCCCAAGTGATATGTACGAAATCATTATGAAGCGCTTAGCTAATAAACATATTCGTATCGTCGTAGACGCAACTAAGGATCTATTAACTCGTGTATTGCCATACAAACCATTTTTAATCAAACCAAACAATCACGAATTAAGCGAAATCTTCGGACGTACATTGTCTACAAAGGATGATTTAGTAGCTGCCGCTAAGGAATTACAAGCCCAAGGTGCACAACATGTACTCATCTCCATGGCTGGCGATGGCGCTATCTTGGTATCCGCTGATGGTACAGTCTATACAAGTCCTGCACCTAAAGGAACGCTTATTAACTCCGTTGGTGCCGGCGATTCTATGGTAGCTGGTTTCATGACTGGATACCTCAACACCCAAGATTTACAACAAGCCCTCTATTGGGGTATTGCTACAGGCTCTGCTTCAGCCTTTTCGGAGAATCTAGCTACCAAGGACGAGGTCATCGCCTTGCTTAACACCATTCGTTAATTTTATTATTCATTATATATGTACAGTAAGGAGTACACACATGAAAATTACTGATTTATTAAAGCCCCAATCAATCCTGCTGAATGCATCACCAACTAACAAAGCGGATGCCATTTACACTCTAGGTGATTTAATGGATAAAGGTGGCAACCTATCTGACAAGGCAGAATACTTAGAAGCTGTATTCGCTCGTGAAGAATCCGGTTCTACTGGCCTTGGCGACGGTATCGCCACACCACATGCTAAATCAGCAGGTGTAAAGGAAGCTGGCCTTGCTGCTATGGTCGTTCCTAACGGTGTTGATTTCGAGGCCCTCGATGGACAACCATCTCGCCTATTCTTCATGATTGCAGCACCAGAAGGTGCTGCAGACACTCATGTAGAGGTATTGAGCAAATTAGCCACTATGGTAATTGATCCAGACTTCAAAAACGCTCTCATCCAATCTGCTACAGTGAACCGTTTTCTAGAACTTATCACTGCCAAAGAAGAAGGCAACTTTGATCCATCTGTAGAAGGCTATATCAAAAAGGAAGATGAAAAAGCACCAAGCATTACCGATGCTATCGAAGCAAAAGCTACAGAGGCTATCGAAAAGGTAGTCCCTAAGGTATCTGTAGATAATCCACATTACGAAGTATTAGCTGTTACAGGCTGTCCTACCGGCATTGCTCATACATACATGGCTGCCGAATCCTTAGAACGTAAAGCTAAGGAAATGGGCATTTCTTTAAAAGTAGAAAAAAATGGTGCTTCTGGCATTAAAGATGCACTTACAGCAGAAGAAATTGAGCATGCTAAATGCATCATCGTCGCTTCTGACCGCCAAGTTGAAATGGCTCGTTTTGATGGCAAGCCAATGATTCAAACTAAGGTGGCAAACGGCATTAATAAAGCAGAAGAATTATTGCGTGAAGCTATGTCTGGTGCAGCACCGGTATACCATGCCTCTCAATCTGACAAAGATAGTGCTGAATCTGCTATCGATGCAAAAGATAGCTTTGGCCGACAAATCTACAAGCATTTGATGAATGGCGTATCTCACATGTTGCCATTCGTTATCGGCGGTGGTATCCTAATCGCTCTCGCATTCCTATTTGATACATTCGATCCAGCTAATGCCAAAAACTTTGGTTCTGGTACACCATTATCTGCATTCCTAATGAAAATCGGCGGTGCTTCCTTTGGATTTATGTTACCTGTTCTAGCAGGTTACATCGCTATGAGTATTGCAGACCGTCCAGGTCTTGTAGCTGGTTTCGTTGGTGGCTTGTTAGCAAGCCAAGGCGGTTCTGGTTTCCTCGGTGCCTTGATTGCAGGCTTTGCAGCAGGTTACTTAGTACTGTTAGTTAAGAAACTCGTATCCGGATTACCTCAAGCATTAGAAGGTACAAAACCAGTACTCTTCTACCCTGTACTGGGCGTATTGTTCATTGGTATCGCTATTACATTTATCATCAATCCACCAGTATCTGCCTTAAACGAATGGCTTATGAATTCCTTGCAAACAATGGGCACTACTAGCCGCGTATTATTAGGTCTTGTCTTTGGTGCTATGATGTCTGTTGATATGGGTGGCCCTGTCAACAAAGCAGCCTATGTTATCGGTACAGGCGCTCTAGCAACTGGTGAATATGGTATTATGGCCGCTGTTATGGCTGGTGGTATGGTTCCTCCATTGGCGATTGCTCTTTGTACAACATTCTTCCCTAGCCGCTTCACAGAAGCAGAACGTAAATCTGGTATTACTAACTACATCATGGGGCTTTCCTTCATCACAGAAGGTGCTATCCCATTTGCTGCAGCTGATCCTATCCGCGTATTGCCTTCTTGCATCATCGGTGCTGGTACAGCTGGTGCATTATCCATGTTCTTTGAATGTACATTGCGTGCACCTCACGGTGGCATCTTCGTAGTACCAACAATCGGCAACCCACTTCTTTACCTTGCATCCATTGCAATCGGTTCCGTTGTGGCTTGCATTATCTTGGCTATCGTAAAACCAAAACTCAAAAAATAATATCACAATTGGTCTATTTAGTTTAATCATTATAAATGACTGACCAATAACTAATATATGCAAAACACCCTATGTCACAATACTGACATAGGGTGTTTGTATTTATAACTTATATCTTCGATCTGCTTATCTGATTACATCATCATAAAATGTACCATATACCATTTTAAATATGCGATTAGCAACATGATAGCTTTCAAAATCAAAGTCCGTAGGTGTTAAGAATGTAACATTCTCATAGCCTTTAAGAGCTGGTTGTGTTGGTTTACTTTCACCATTAAGAGTGTAATCCTGTTGATTTAATACCATCCCTACAATACCAGATTCCATCATTTTTATATTCCATAGTTCATGTAAAGAAAAATTTGGTAGCCTTGTTTTTAGCTCTGGTGCCTTAGCTACCATATTAGCAAAGGAAAGGTTTAAGTCATAGTCATAACGAACCTTATATTCCCTAATTAAATCAGATGAAGGCAATACAACATATATCTTAGCCTCTATATTTTTTGTATTCGCATCTGTAGAATTATCTCGGATAGTACTTAATTCAATATATTTACCATCTCCACCACCTGTATCACCTTTAGATATAATTCGTGCAAAACGACTGGTATCTTGCAACTCAGTATTAGACACAGCCTTCACAGGATTTAAAGAAGCACACAAAACACATACCAGCGCCACAAGAAATACAAAATGTTTCATAAGGCACCTCATTTCACTACAATGTCATCAAAATGCTGCTGATACGCTACAGCAAACATAGCGTCTGCTACAGCAAATAAGTCTTCATCAAACCGGCCACGATCTAATGGACGTAATTGATGTTCTAAAGGAACTTTACTAATAACCTCTGTACCGTCTACATTATATCGTTTTACCTCTTGTAACTCGACTTGTATCCCTGATTCATCCTGTGCAGCCTTAATCACGGCGTACATAGATGGTGATGGTTTTACAAGATTCATAGCTTGTATTAAGGACCCTAATGAGTAATTCGTATCGTACGTAGCAGTTAATTCATATTCTGTAATAGATGTACTTCGAGGAGTTTCATAAACATCATAAAAAGTACCTTTTAATTTATAGTGCGGTGCTGCGTATTCTAGAGACTCTACAGAATATGTATTTAAATAACTTATCAGCTTATTTTGTATAGAACCGCCTTCATAAGGATACGATTTTTGATACACATTTTTAAACTGCGATGAACTATTTAATTCATTAATTGAAATAGCTTGAATTTGCATAGTAAAAGTAGCCATCACCATACATGCTAATAAGAATTTTCTAAACATGTTCTCTCCTTTAAAAACAAAACTCGATTAAATTACCCAAAGCATACCATATTTTATTGAGAAATGTATACATAAGTCTAATATTCTCTCGACTTCAAATTGTCAGCATTAATACCTGTATTACCATCAATTATTATAGTAGTATTACCTTCTGCTACAGTTTTTTTCTTACCGCTATTTTTACAAATTTAGAAATAACTACATAACCAGTCTTAACCTTATTCCAAATTACTTGATATACTTTATCTTCTCAACATTTAGATGATTTAGTTTCTCTTCTGTTTTCTATAATCAGCTATTATGCCTCTATAACATATGATTTTAAATTTAATTCTAAATTTCTAATTTCCTGTAATGCCATTTTCACTTGATATAGCCTATATTTTTGGAAATTGTACAATAAGCCATATTTATGATAAACTATATAAATATAAATAATTTTTAAAATTATAAATTATTATTTGAAATCTAGTTCGGAGAATAATTCATGAAATCATCTAAGAAACGTCAAGTGACTGCTGCGTTTTTTGCAGCAGCAGCATTGGGTGGCGTTGCTCACGCAGCTCCGGTCCTTAACATGAATGATTTAGTAGGATCTAAAACTACTTCTGAATCAACGACAGAAACTATTAATAATGTAGCGACTCCAGTCGTACGACCAATGGATACTCAACCTATGGTCCCTCGTGTGCGCCCAGTACCAGTTCCAGATACAGCTAAAGCTTTAGAAGAACAATATAGAGCTGTGTCGCAACCACAATATGTTGTTAATAAACAAACGAATACTATGATGGAACCAACATTGGCAATGCATAGTTTAATCAATGTACAACGTAAAACTGAACCGGTTACCATTCAAAAACAAGTAGATGGCAAGCAGCAAATGCAAACAACGCAAGTACAACGTACACCGATCATTGTGCAAGAACAATCTACTACACCATTAGTAGTTGCCAATACAACCACGACCAAATCAGTTATTGCAAAACGGACATTAACAATTCGCGATATTCAACGTGCTGAACGTGAGCGTTTAGCTAAATTAGCGGAAGAACAAGCTGCACAACAAGAAGCAATGCAACAACAAAGCAGTGAACAAGCGCAAGCAGTGCGCCAAATGGCAGCTGAACGAGCTGCCGAAGCTCAACGCCAAGCCGCATTATTAGCACAACAACAAGAGGCACAGCGCCAAGCGGAGTTATTAGCTCAGCAACAAGAAGCTCAACGTCAAACTGCTATCAAAGCAGAACAAGAGCGTATTGCAGCTCAACAAGCTGAGGCTCAACGCCAAGCTGTTATCAAAGCGGAACAAGATCGCATCGCGGCAGAGCAAGCCGAGGCTCAGCGTCAAGCTGCTATTAAAGCAGAACAAGAACGCATTGCTGCAGAGCAAGCTGAGGTTCAGCGTCAAGCCGCTATTAAAGCAGAACAAGAACGCATCGCGGCAGAGCAAGCCGAGGCCCAACGCCAAGCTACTATTAAGGCTGAACAGGAACGTATCGCGGCAGAGCAAGCCGAGGCTCAACGCCAAGCTGCTATTAAAGCAGAACAAGATCGCATCGCGGCAGAGCAAGCCGAGGCTCAACGTCAAGCTGCTATTAAAGCGGAACAAGATCGCATCGCGGCAGAGCAAGCTGAGGCTCAGCGTCAAGCCGCTATTAAAGCCGAACAAGAACGCATCGAAGCAGAGCAAGCCGAAGCTCAACGCCAAGCCGCTATTAAGGCTGAACAAGAACGTATTGCAGCAGAGCAAGCCAAAGCAGAGCAAGAAGCAAAAGCTAAGGCTCAAGCGGAAGCTGAAGCTCAGCGCCAAGCCGCTATTAAAGCGGAACAAGAACGTATTGCCGCAGAGCAAGCCAAAGCAGAGCAAGAAGCAAAAGCTAAAGCAGAACAAGAGGCCAAGGCTAAAGCTGATGCCGAAGCAAAGGCTCGAGCGGAAGCTGAAGCGAAGCAAACCCAAGAGCCTAAATTACCTGAATCGTATGTTAATGAACGTAATCAAGCTTCTACCAAAGGTTCTACTACAACAGGTGAAAAAAATATACTTTCACAGCCAATTGACCCACCATTACAAGCTGATACATCTGCAAAGATTACCCTCACCTTTGATATCAATAATTACGAGTCAATGACGGGAACGGTGGATAATAAAGAGATTAAATATCGCGCATTTGAATATATCCCATATGTATCAAATCCTATCGATATTGATCAGCAGTACATAAACATTTACATACCTGAAGAGTATTTCAACAACGGCACTGTAAATGGTTATAATACACAAACAGCTCCAATCTTTATGCCAAATAATGTTGGCGGTTATATGCCAAGCCAACCTATGGCACCAAAGGTAGAAAATAATAAACCAAATAGTGCTCTCTATGCATTGTCTAGAGGTTATGTTGTTGCGTCCCCTGCTACACGTGGCCGTACAAATAAAGCTTCTGATGGTAACTTCATCGGCAAAGCACCTGCAGTCATTGTAGACTTACAAGCGGCTACAGCTTATTTACACGCTAATGATGCGACTATGCCAGGTAACGCAAAACGTATTATTACGAATGGTACTAGTGCAGGTGGTGCCGTTTCCTTATTACAAGGTGCTACGGGTAATACATCTGATTACCAACCATATCTACAAGCTCTCGGCGCTGCTACAGCATCCACCGATGTATATGCATCTTCTGCTTATGCACCAATGACAAACCTAGATGCGGCAGATATGGCTTACGAATGGAGCTATAACGGCATCACATCATTTAATAAAGTAACTATGGGACAAAGTGAATTGCCTCAAGCGGATGTAGGCGGTGCACCAGCGCCAATGCAACGTAGTGTACAACGTGTGAACTTAACGAATGATGATGTAGCATACTCAGATTTACTTAAGAGCCACTTCCCTGACTATGTAAACAACTTACAATTACGCGATAAAACCGGCGTTATTTTAAAACTCGATAAGAAAGGTAATGGCACATTCAAGCAATATGTAAAATCTTTCATCATCGATGCCGCTAATAAGGCTAAATCCAATGGTACTGATTTATCTCGCTATTCCTTCTTAGTCTTAGATAAGACTACAGGCATGGTGAAAGATATTGATTGGGACGCTTATAATAGCTTTACTAGTCGTTCTAAAACACCAGGTGCATTTGACTCTAGATCTAATGATTCTGGTGAAAACAGCTTATTCGGTACAAGTACTAGCGACACTAATCACTTCACGATTACAGCAGCGCTACATGATACAACACCTAACAATAATGTATATGTAGAAAACGCTAAAATCGTTACTATGATGAACCCTATGAACTATCTTGGTTCACCTAGTGCAACAAACGCTAAATATTATCGGATTCGCTACGGTACAGCAGATAGCAATACATCTGTTGCCATCCCATTAATCGTAGGCACTCGTGCACAAAATCTCGGATATAGTGTAGACATGGCTACACCATTTGGTGTGGATCACGCTGGCGATTACGATTTACAAGATTTATTCAACTGGATGGATTCTATTGTAAAAAACGGTAGATAATCTATCTCGATTATAAACTTATCCCATAACGTAACAAGTCTGTAATAGCCTCCATACATGATGCTATTACAGACTTGTTTGTTATTTTTATCTTATATCGACAATAAAGGCGTCCCCATCGAGCAGGACGCCTTTATTACTAGTATTATATTTAAATGTTATATTAGTCTTCTGGGAATAAAGCAGTAGACAAGTAACGTTCACCTGTATCTGGAAGAATAACTACGATGTTCTTACCTTTGTTTTCAGGGCGTTTTGCCAATTCTGCAGCGGCCCACAATGCAGCACCGGAGGAAATACCTACCAAGATACCTTGTGTATGACCAAAGTCTTGTGCTGATTTAAAAGCATCTTCGTTAGCAACTTGAATAACTTCATCATAAATTTTAGTATCCAATGTTTCAGGAATAAAACCTGCACCTAAACCTTGGATCTTATGAGGACCTGGTTTACCGTTAGATAATACAGCAGAGTCTTTAGGTTCTACAGCTACAACCTTAACATTAGGATTTTGTTCTTTCAAGAAACGACCTGTACCAGTTAATGTACCACCTGTACCAACACCAGCTACGAAGATATCTACAGCACCATCTGTGTCACCCCAGATTTCAGGGCCTGTAGTTTTATAGTGAATTGTAGGATTAGCTTGGTTTACGAATTGGCCTGCTTCTACAGCACCAGCAGTAGCTGTTACGATTTCTTTTGCCTTTGCAATCGCGCCTTTCATACCAAGTGCACCATCAGTTAACACGAGTTGTGCACCATAGCCAAGCATTAATTTACGGCGTTCGATAGACATTGTTTCAGGCATTACGATAACAACCTTATAACCAAGGGCAGCGCCTACAGCGGATAAACCAATACCTGTATTACCAGATGTAGCTTCTACGATAGTACCGCCTGGTTGTAATTCACCAGATGCAACAGCAGCTTGAATGATAGCAGCAGCGATACGATCCTTTACGGAACCACCTGGGTTAAAGTATTCAAGTTTAGCTAAAATATTAGCATCAGCACCTACGCTTTCACCAAAACGAGTAGCTGCCAACAATGGTGTTTTACCAATTAATTCAACAAAAGATTTTGCGATTTTAGACATAATCAACACTCCTTATATTCGGATATTATGGATACTATAAATGGTATGTAATATATAATTATGTGCCTCTTAAATAGAGCCATCCCAATTATCATATTTTGTATCTAGTTTTGCGTATGTACCATCGATAACGTCTTGTAAGGTCACACTTTCTAGATAATCGTGAATGTAATTTTGTAACCCCGCCCAGAATCCAACGGTTCGTTCATTAATGACATCATCCGTAGATACACCTTCATCTAGAGATGAAATAATAGCCATTGATTCCTCTGTAGCCATCAAAATTTCAATGATTGTATATTCACTAGGTTTTTTAGATAAACGATAGCCACCGTATTTACCACGAATGCTATCAACTAAATTGGCCGCTCCTAATCTAGCCACAATACCTTCTAAATATTTCTCAGATATGCCTTGTCGTTCTGCAACAGAACGTAATGACACTGGTTTTCCCTGACCTTGCTCAGCTAGATCGATGAGAACCATCAAAGCATATCTTCCTTTTGTAGAAATTCTCATGTATATTGCCTTCCTTTTTAAAAGCTAGCATCCCTTGAACAAACATTTTATATACCTCCTATGCGAATGTATAAAACCTTGTGTATCGCTAGGAATTAATTTCATTATAGAATACTAACTGTAAAAATGCAAGAGTTTATTTCCTACTTTGTCAAAAGGTTTTACGAATAACAGTATTTACCTATACTAAATGAATACACTGCGACAAAAAGACCAGCCAAAAGGCTGGTCTTTTTGCGTATAGTTTGTAGTTTGTTATATGAGGTTTACATTAGTGAATTGGAGAGTGTTTCACCATGTAATGGGGCTTACCGGTATCGTTGGAGATACGATCCGTGCCCAAATGTTGTCATTTGAAGAGGTTGTTGGTCTATCTAGTAGCCTTAGATTTTACCTACTAGGTCAAGACCTGGTGTTAATGTATCTTTACCTGGTTTCCAACGTGCAGGACACACTTGATCGCCATGTTTAGCTACAAATTGAGCAGCTTGTACTTTACGAACAAGTTCTTCTGCAGAACGGCCAATACCCATATCGTGAATTTCCGCTGTGCGGATAATGCCTTCTGGGTCAATTACGAATGTACCGCGGTATGCCATAGCAGATTCAGGATCGAATACATCGAAGAAATCAGCTAATTCGTGTTTCTTATCAGCCAACATGTAGTATTCAATTTTGTTGATGCTTGGAGAAGCATCAGACCATGCTTTATGAACATATTCAGAATCAGTAGAAACGGAGTAAACTTCGCAACCCAATTCTTTTAACTCTGCATAAGATTCTTGTACGTCTTCTAATTCAGTAGGGCATACAAATGTAAAATCTGCTGGATAGAATACGAATACAGACCATTTACCTAATACGTCTGCAGTGCTTACCTTTACCAATTCAGGTTTCTTGAAAGCATCAAGTGTAAATTCAGGGAGTTTCTTACCAATAATAGACATTGTGTCCTCCTTTATATTTCTAAATAACGATTGCTATATGTTTTTAATGTACTTACATCAAATCTATATCTATCTTTGTCTATATAATAACACTAATCATTTAAAATATCAAGTGTTATTTTTAAATATATCGATATATTTTTGCAAGTTTTTTCGATACAGCAAAAAAAAGAAGGAAGATACTCATTTCTGAGTATCTTCCTTCTTTTTACGTACCACAACGGACTTACTACTTATAGCGTGATCAAAAGCAATAAGTCCTGCTATATTAGCAATACCACGCCGCGTCACATGTCCAGTTGTAGACTGTTGTTTCCCCGATTTACCATATACGAACTGCTCTAATTTAAGTGCAGCTAATATAAAGATACCTATAATAGATAAAATGGATCCCATTTCTATTCTCTATTTTTTAAGTTCCAAAATCGCATCTACAAATCCACGGAATAATGGATGAGCATTATTTGGACGAGATTTTAATTCTGGATGCGCTTGTGTACCCACGAAGAATGGATGGTCCTTAACTTCGATGCTTTCAACAAGGCGGCCATCTGGAGATGTACCAGAAATAACAAGGCCTGCATCACTCAATTGTTGACGGTATTCATTGTTGAATTCATAACGATGACGATGACGTTCGTATACAAGGTCTTCGCCATATACTTCACGCGCTTTTGTACCCGCTTCTAATTTACATGGATAAATGCCAAGGCGCATTGTGCCACCTTTTTTATCTACATCCACTTGATCACTCATCAAGTCGATAACTTTGTATTTTGCATCTTCATCAAATTCGCTAGATGTAGCACCTTCCATGCCACATACATTACGAGCAAATTCCATTACAGCAGATTGCATGCCAAGGCATAAACCGAGGAATGGAACTTTGTTTTCACGAGCATAATTGATAGTACGGATTTTTCCTTCTACGCCACGGGAACCAAAGCCACCAGGAACAACGATACCATCAATGCCCTCAAATACTTCTTTAGGATCTACAGAAATATCGTCAAGTTCTTCGGAATCAATCCAACGAATGTTCACCTTAGTATCAGTCTCGATACCAGCATGGCTCAATGCTTCTGCTACAGAAAGATACGCATCGTGCAAAGCTACATATTTACCTACGATAGCTACTGTAATATCTTTGCTAGGATTCAAAATTTTATGAACCATTTCTTTCCATGCAGTCATATCGCAAGGACGTTCTTCAAGGCCCAATTTCTTAATGACAATATCATCAAGCCCTTGATCTTGCATCATCAATGGTACTTCATAGATGGAATCACACGTTTGGTTTTCAATTACGGCCGCTGGTTCTACATCGCAGAACAATGCCAACTTTTCCTTCATTTCGTCGGAAATATGTTTTTCACTGCGGCATACCAAAATATCTGGTTGAATACCAATACCGCGCAATTCTTTTACGCTATGTTGGGTAGGTTTTGTTTTTAATTCACCTGCTGCGTTGATATATGGTACTAATGTAACGTGAATATACAATACATCGTTACGACCTACATCTTTTTTGACTTGGCGAATTGCTTCCATAAATGGCAAGCTTTCAATATCGCCGACAGTACCACCGATTTCAGTGATAACTACATCGGCATTATCTTCTTTACCTACGCGGTATACATTTTGTTTAATTTCATTTGTAACGTGAGGAATAACTTGTACAGTGCTACCTAAATAGTCACCCTTACGTTCTTTATTGATAACGGACCAATATACTTTACCAGCAGTAATATTGGAACGCTTGCTAAGATTAATATCGATAAAGCGTTCATAGTGACCCAAGTCCAAGTCTGTTTCAGCACCATCATCGGTTACAAATACTTCGCCATGTTGGTAAGGACTCATTGTACCAGGATCGATATTGATATATGGGTCAAATTTTTGAATAGTTACATTAAAACCACGGTTTTTCAATAATCGGCCCAAAGATGCAGCTGTAATCCCTTTTCCCAAGGAAGAAACTACGCCACCTGTTACGAAAATATACTTAGTTGCCATGATGCCTCCCACCTACTACATTTTTTCCGGAGCGGAAATACCTAAAATACCTAAGCCTTGACGAAGTACAAGGGCAATCGCTGTGATTAACCCAAGACGAGCTTGTTGCAATGATGGATCTACGCCAATGATACGACCTTGACGATAGAAGGAGTGGAACATACTTGCCAAATCGTATAAGTAACGAGCAATACGATGAGGTGCACGATGTTCGGCAGATTGAACAACCTCTTCTGGATATTCAGCTAATTTTTTAATTAATTCTAATTCCATTTCACTTGTAAGCGTTGTGAAATCAGTTTCACTATAATCACCAAATGCAATACCTGCTTCACGGACTTGGTTATAAATACTGTGAATACGGGCATGAGCATATTGGATATAATACACAGGATTATCATTGCTACGAGATTTTGCCAAGTTAATATCGAAATCAAGTTGACTATCTAGCGAACGCATCAAGAAGAAGTAACGAGATGCATCTACGCCAACCTCTTCAATCAATTCATCTAATGTAACGCTATCGCCGCTACGCTTAGATAATTTAACGAGTTGTCCATCGCGGAATAACGCTACCATTTGTAACAACAATACAGTCAATTTATCTGGGTCATAACCAAAGGCTGCCATAGCCGCTTTTACACGACACACATAACCATGATGGTCAGCGCCCCAAATGTCGATCATTTCTTTAAAGCCACGATCATATTTATTGCGATGATATGCAATATCTGCTGCCAAATATGTAGGCACACCATTGTCACGGATGACTACGCGGTCTTTATCATCGCCATAATCAGTGGATTTCAACCACAAAGCGCCATTCTTTTCATACACCTTGCCAAGAGCTTTCAAAGCCTCTACGGAGTGATGAATTTCATCAGTTTCATGAACCGTACGTTCAGAGAACCAATTATCGAAAGTAACACGGAAATTGCTTAATGTTTCCTCTAAGCGAGCTAATTTTTCTTTTAAGCCCTCTTCTTTAAACAATGCTACACGATCAGCTTCGTTCATAGCATTTAATGTATCGAAGCCTTCGCGTTCTGCAATAGCTTTTGCAGTCTCGATAATATCAGGACCACGGTAGCCATTTTCAGGGAATACGAGAGCCCCTTCTGGAATATCGAATTCAGGCATGGAACCATCTTCGTTGCGCTTAGGTGGGAACACTAATGTAGCACCTTGCAACTCTTGGAAACGGTACTCAATGGAGATAGCCATATTATCGATTTGGTTACCTGCATCATTGATGTAGTACTCGGATTGTACATTATAACCTGCTGCACGTAACAAGTTTACAAGTGCACTACCATACGCAGCACCACGACCATGACCGACATGTAACGGACCTGTTGGGTTCGCACTTACGTACTCTACTTGAATCGTATCGCGTGCACGCAATGGTTGCACACCGTATTGATCACCAGCATTCAAGATAGCTTTCAAGGTATCATACACCATATCGGATTTTAAGAAGAAGTTGATAAAACCTGCACCAGCTACTTCAGCACGTTCAAGCCAATCAAAATCCATATGACTAATCAAAGCCTCTGCAATAGCACGAGGGTTTTGACGAGCCACACGAGCGGATTGCATAGCAATGTTCGTAGAAAAATCGCCGAATTCCTTTTGAGGTGGCACTTCTAGAACGATTTCTGGATATTCCCCAGCTGGCAAACCACCACTATTAATCGTTTCTTGTAATGCCTGTTCAATCCCCGATTTCAGGATTTCCTTCATGTCCATGCTCTGTATCCTCCCGCACGTCTATATCTAACTGATTATAAAATTGCCATTCACCTTCTATGGAAATATCATATCCGAGATGAACACGACCCGTTCCATTGTGAAAGTCTACTGTTAATTCATGTGTTTTTACGGCCATGTGAAGATCGCCTAATGGCGTTTCATATGTGGACTGGCGTTCCTCACCGCGAATATATTGATGTCGCATATTCACAGCACCAGTACGCAAAAGAACAATGGAATCTTCGTAAATCTTGATGGTCGTCTTAACCCCTTCAAGACCTGTTACGCTCGATTCTTCATAGCGAATATATTGGACTCCGTTCTTTTCATGTGAAGTACCTGGAGAAATTAATTCCACCACGGTATCCTGCCCATCTATGTCTCGTTGTACACTTTTTACGGATACTAGAACCCGCTTCATGTTTTTCTCCTCCATGGTCATAACATATCAATATATTATACTCCAATTCACTATGGATTATCAATTATTTCACAATTATTATTATACTTGCAATTAATCTTAGTTGCGGTAAATATTACTTCTCATATTTTACCACATTTTACAATTAGAATTTGACGAATATTTGACGAAATAAAAAAAAGAGGGTAGCAATCAAGCTACCCTCTAATACGTTTAGTCTAATTCAATTAATCGGTGTAGTTCGCCGTTTACGAACCACATTTCACACGTTACATTATCGCCATCTTTCAAGGTGGCCATATATAACCCCTCTTTGTTCGGTTCAATATCTTCTGCGAATTGATGCGTTTTTCCTTCAAATGTAAATACTTGTGCCATTGTGTTATTCCTTTCAGTTATAAAGTAATACTTTCCAACTGTAAACTAACAGTTGTTTGTTGCAATCCGTGCAACTCGGAGATAATTTAGATCACCATTCCTTTACTGTGTAAAGTGCGCTAGCGCCCTCTAAATGTTGGCCATTGAAATGTGTTAACACTTCAAATTTACCTGCTTGATAGCCTATAGTTTCATAGGCTCGTTTATCTATCAAAGTAACACCAGCTTTTATTTTGTGTCCTTTGTTTAGATTGATTTTGTATACATCGACTTTCTGTTCATCGGTGTTAGCAACTACTGCGGTTCTATCAGATTTTTCAGTAACGGCTTTAGGTACATTAGGGTTGCTATGTGCAATATCCTTTTTCACCTGTTCTGCTGCAACTTTAACTGTTGGTGCTTGCGTGTAATATGTCGCTATCGGTTGAGTTCTTTCCTTTTTGGAAATGACTTCCTGTGCTTCCTGTTCGGTAACATGAATTGCCTTTGACAATTCTGTAGGTGATTTAGCCTGTTCCTGTGTGATTACAACAGGTTTTTCTAATTGCTTTTGTTTGTGATGATATATCCATGCACCTACAATAGCGATAAAAACGCATAGGGCAATCGCTACGGCTATTTTGTAGTGTTCCTTGATAGTTTGTACCAACTTACTAATTAACATGGCTTACACCTCGTTTAATTCATTTTGTAGCATTTCCAACGCTCTAAATTTTTCATCGGCGAAACGTTCATTTAAGTTATCACGTAACGCACTATTATTCCATTCTGTACTCATACATACATCATATATACAAGCGATGATGTCATAGTCAAAGCGTTTATCATCAACGTAGGATAAATTAGGCAATTCTAAATTCAAAGCCTTTTCCATTAACTTCAATGCATCGTTGAACATATCAACGATATTGCCTACACCATATTGTACTGTTCTACTCCATATCACATCTTTCAATGTGTCGGAGTGTTTATCCACATGGAATAGGTTATCTTGCAACAACTTACACGCTACATCATAGTATTTAGCCTTGATGTAATCATGTTGCATCTTTGCAAATCCTTGTCTATCAATAGCACCGAGTTCTTTCCATTGACTTATAAATTCATCACTATTGATTTCGCCACTATCAACCAATGCTCTTGCGTAGTCTGTATAAAATCCGCCTTGCCGTAATCCCCAACCTAGAAATTCATCAACGCTACCGCAATTACTAGCTAATTGATACGTTCCATAAGAAATACCGCCTGCATCATTAACACCACTTGATACACAAGCAGGGTCTCCATTACTTTCATATACCGCACTTAAACTCCCTAATTCGTTCATTTTTCGCACTCCTTTTTTTCATCAACACTGCCCCCATTATTTATGTATTGGGAACGTTTAACACCGCCTGTTGCACCAATATAACCGCCCAATACACCGACTATCACGCTCGCCAAATCTTTTTGTTCAAGATAGATAGTCATGATTAACGCACTAGCCAAGGCAATCAGCGTAATCATATCTTCATAGTTAATCTTCATTTAATCGCTTCCTTTACCGATTTAACGAAATCAATCACTTGTTTAAATAGCCCTATCGCACGTTTAAACCACCTCGTTTCTACTAATTCGAGTTCTATCATATTTTCTACGCACGATGCCAATTCGATAAATATAGGTATCAAATACAACAATGTACATAGGAATACATCCACACGGCCCAATACAGGTACTACTACATCAGGCAAGGTGAGTAGAATAAACGCTAACAAAAAAAGCCACGGATAGGATTTGACTAATTTCTTAGTCATATCCGCTCGTAGCTTGCCACTTACTAAAAATCGTTTAGGTTTTCCGTTGATTTCTACTACCGCCCAACCTCTCCATAATATAGCTAGTATAGTATTCTTGATTGTTACTTCTCTCTTTGTTGCTAGGTTGTAATTCCTTGCTTCAACTAGCACTCGTAAAACTGTGTCTATAAACACAAGAATAACTGTTGTGAATATAGCCAATGATATGCGTACCGCTTCACTCACGTTAAACACCTCGTTAAATATTGGAATAAAGATTTCTATCATACTAATCCCCCTTGTAAATATCAATCAGTCAGCACGCATTATTCTTATCTCGCTTTTTCTGGAAGTACATTTTTTTTGTGGCAATACATATCCATTTGTATTCATTACACTTGCTTTAAACATATATGTTGAACCATCTTTACCATACAAATTAACGATTACTCGAAAAAAACCACGTTCTGTAATTCTAAACTTACCGCCAAATGCCTCTGGGATAATAAATGTACCAATAGGAAGATAAACATTAAATATATAATCTTTATTAAAATTGTTAATTTCAAATTGTTGCTCATTAAATAAAATCGGATCTTTTTGCACATAGAATTTCTGATTGTTTTTTTCAACGATTAACTTAGTAGCATTATTCCCTAATCGTGCATACTGCTTTTTGTTTCCGTTAGATATAGTTAGATAATCATTACCACCAATATCTCGTGCATCATCGGTCAATCCAAATTCCTCGGATTGACCTTTAATATTTACTACCAACTTAGCCATTTATGTATACCTCGTTTGTTCCGTTCGCACTCCATAATTGCAATCTACTATTTAACGATGTTTGAGTTCTCCCCCAACTTCCCCATCGGTCAGCCATGAAAGTACGATGATAGGTTTCGCCATTTAATGTGTGCAATGTATGGTCGATTAATTTACCATCTCCAAAGTTAAACACAATCAACATACCTTGCTTATGACTTCGTGGCGGATTATTAGTACCGCCATCAAAATTGATTTCGTAGCACCCTTGCGTTGTGAGTGTGTTCCAATCTGTTGCGGTATCTAATTTAGAATAAGGAAAACCAAACGAACCTGCATCATCTTTTTTTACGAATACTTCATCAGCTTTAGACTTGCTATAAATAGCCGTTCCATAATGTTTTGTAGTAATTACTGTGTAACTATCTGTGCCGTCATAGTGTTTAAATTCCTTACCTTTTACAAACGTATTAACGGAGCTATCGCCAAATTCCACGTTGCCAGCAGTAGATACTTTAGCCATACCAACACCATGACCATCAGGTTTATAACCCTCAATCAAAGTATTGTTAGCCATTTTAAGTGCGCCACTTAATGTGCCACCTGTGAGTTTCAAATAGTCTAGGCTTGCCAATCGAGCTGTATTGATTGAGTTTTGATAATCTCGGTTTGGGTCACCTACATAAATATCGACTTGATGCCGTTTACTAGGCTTTTCTGTTAGCACCGCAAAATAGAATTTGCCATTGCAGTATGCTATATCTTCAATTTCAGTAGTTCTATTGATTTCAATAATCTGTTTAACTGTACCAAATGGTGTACATTCTACCAAACTACCGAGCGTTGCACTCATGATGCATCCGTTAAGCATTAATGCCCCATTGTTGTTGAAATCATCGTATTGGTAGTCAATTTGATACGTTTTCATTTTTTGGAAATCATCGTTGTACAAGTTGACTTCACGCAATCGTTGTTGACCGCTAATTGGTACGATGCTCACATAAGTTCGTGTGATAGGATCATATCCAATATTAAATACACGCTCATTCAATGTGATGGTCTTTTCAAATGTCATTGTATCCGCATTAAATACAGATAGGTTATTACCATTTTTTAAGCCGTTGGCAAGGTAAATCTTATTAGTATATTTGTTGTAGCACATAGTGTTACAATGGCCCATTTTGTCAGGGTCGCTAAATTTATATGTACCTACTATTTCAAATGTATCTGGATTGAGTTCGTACAAGTTTTGTTTCGTACCATCACCATTGATGCATGCTAACACAAACACATTCTTTTTCTCGTTATATGTAAACCCTTGACATTGGTTGACCTCATCACCATATTGGATGTTTTTAACAAATGCGATATTAGATGCACCTTTTAACATGGGTGTTTCTGTAGGATAGAACGGCTTGATGTTATTGTATGTACCCATATCCATAACACTATCAACTGTATCAAATGAAACATGTTCATTCACTTTATAGATGCCATTAGGAATTAACAGTATCTTATTTTTAAGATTGTCATTAGCACGTTTGAATGCTGCGGTATCATCAGCTACACCATCACCAACCGCCCCAAAGTCTTTAACGGATACGATGCCATATAAGCTATCTTTAGGAATAAACTTTGTATCTGCTTCGGTTTTTGTAATCAAACCACCGTCATTAGGTAATGCGATTTGCTCGGCTTTACTTGCTGCAACTTCTGCACGTTTCGCCGCATCTGTTGCTTTAATTGCGTTACTTGCGATTGATGTTTGTTTATTATCAATGTCAGTTTTTAACGTGCGTGCTTGGCTCACCAACTCATTAATATCACGCTTATCAACAGTTGTTTGTCCTGCATATGCTTTTGCATCCGCTACTAGCTTTTCTGCTTTTACTACATTAGCACTAGATGTATCAAGTGCGGTATTGCTAGTCGCTAGTTTATCATCAACTGTACGGCTTAATTCTGTGATTTCACCACCTAATGTCTTTATTGTTTCTGCATTAGCGTTGATAGTTTCGCTTTCTGCCTTGATTTTTTCGTATGCATTGATAGCATCATTTGCTGCCTTTGTCGATGTATCTACAATTTTACGTGCAACTGTGGTTGCATCCTCATCACTACCTACACGGATTAATAAGGCTCTGTTCATCTTCTCCTGCATTTCTTGCAATATCAATGTTACCTTATCTGTCATGTGTTCGATGTTTTGGAAAGGGTACTCATCAGGTAAATCTGTATCTTGTTTAATTGGTGTTCTACGTTCAAGAATAATCTTGTGCGTATTGTCTAATGGATCACCATCAGCAGGATACGTTAAAGTTTTGTTTTCTTTATCATAATCGATATTGCCTGTTTGTACGCTTTCTGTGCCGTCTGCATCCACCATGATTAAGGCTATATCTTCAATCATGTAAAAGTCATACGGCCATATCCATTTTTTGTTAACTCCATCACATTGATAAACTACACTAGGTTTATTGACCTCTGGTATCATATTTGTTCCCCTTTCTAATTAAACAGGACTACCCATAATTGAGTAGTCCTTATTTATTAATGCTTGTCTTTCTTTTTGGATTTTTTATCTTTTAGCTTTTTATCTAAAATAATAGACATGATAACATCCTCTAGTTTTGCATCTGTATCGGTTAATACAAATTTAGATAATGTCCACAATCCGTCTGTAATGGTATCACTAAAACCTATGATGCGGTTAGATATTTGTGATAAATTTCTACCTATATCTGTTGCATCTTTGTTTTTAGAGGTAATAGCAGTGTACATATCTTGTAACTTATCCATAATAGAGGTAGCTATAACAGGATTAGTTTTACCAAATGACTTTTCACCTAATATGTTACGCATTGTCATATTAGCAACATCACGTACAAGTGGTACACCCATAATAGATTGAGATGCTAACTCTTCAACAAAGGATTTGACTAAATCCTCTGGACTATCATCATCTCCATTTGTCATGGCTTTATATGCCATCATACCCAATGCTGGTATAACAATTGTACCCCATATCATGCGTACAAATTGTCCGTAGTTTCTTTGGTCTTTTAATCCATACACACCCTCTGCAAGAATGTTATACAAAGTATTCGCATAGGAATAAAAAGGTACAAATAATTGAACCCAGGCATCCCTAGAACGTTGGATGCCTGCACTGTCTTTTGTATCGCCGCTACCGAATATATCTCTTACGGCTCTATCGCCAGCACTAATAGCTTCCTGTTCTACAAATTCAGGTGTTACTCCCTCAACACTTTGTAATTCTAGTACTTTGTTATCGTATGCGAATTTCCATACAGGAATAGATAATGCAAAATCAGTTTCTGTTAACAATCTAAAACCCATTTGGTTAATATCATCACGGATATTAGCTAATTGTTCGGCCTTATAACCACCAACATTTGTATCGCCTATGCGTAAGCCTTTACCCTCAATGGATAAACCCTGTTTCAAATCCTTATCTAGGGTTTGAACACGTTCCCTCATGAATATAGATTGAGATAAAACGAAATCACGTGTTGC
>OIFG01000155.1_pt1 | contig 36444 bp, 29 predicted proteins | sample 1582031 | NCBI WGS metagenome assembly OIFG01 (sample SAMN07501051, study PRJEB24779) | human gut metagenome | isolation source: stool | host: human infant | place: USA: Pittsburgh, PA | reverse complement strand
GAAGCCAGTAAATGAATTTGTTAAAACTCATTTACTGGCTATTTCTCTAGGGTTTATGTCCCAGACTCTTTTTTTATACATAAATCATTATAGAGAATTAATGCATATAATTTATTACTATATTATATAAGTTGTTATTCCTTAATAGCTTTTCAATTCAATAAATAAAGTAATTGTAACGTTAAGTCGCTATATTTTATTTTTATTCATATAATGTTAAGATGTATAGTGATAATAACGTGAGGTGTGAACATGGAAAGAACTATAAGCAAATTAAATAGACAAATTAATCATAAGCTTACGAGAATTCATGACTATGAAGCTATTAACATAAACTCTAGATTGGGTGGATTATTAGATTGTTATGATATTCCTGAGAATGCTAAACTTGCTTGCCTCACTATCGATACTTCAATGAAACATCTTGATGAAATTACTCAAAATCAAAAGTCAAAGAAATCTATTTTGATTGGTGATTTGCTAAGTGCTCATTTTTATACGTTGTTAGCTGAAATAAATGATTCAACTTTTCAATTAGCAATGAGTAAAGCAATCGTTAAATCTAATGAATTAAAATCATCATTACATCATCAAGTAATAGAAACTGAAGATATCTATGATGCAATTATTGAAATAGAAACAATCTTCCCATATATAACTTTGTCTCATTTCAGTAAAGAACAAGTAACTCCTTTAAATTTGTATCAAAAATTAATTCCTGAGGTTGATGATTACTATCCACCTTACCTTAAAATGTATCAAGCCGCTGATGTACATCAGTTTTTAAAAGATATCAATCAAAGTTATATAGAGAAAAGTAGAGGTAATATTAATGACTGAAAATAATGCAAAAAAAGAACAAGTTCATACAGTCTTTCAAAATATTTCAAGTAAATATGATCGTTTAAATAACATAATTAGTTTCGAACAACACAAAGTATGGCGTAAACATGTAATGAAAGATATGCACGTTAAAGTTGGTAGTAAAGCACTTGATGTTTGTTGTGGTACCGCTGATTGGACAATAGCCTTAAGTAAAGCAGTTGGTGCACATGGTGAGGTGACGGGTTTAGACTTTAGTGAAAACATGTTAGAAGTTGGTAAAGAAAAAACTAAACACATGAACAATATTCATTTAGTACATGGCGATGCAATGAATTTACCGTTTGAAGATAATTCATTTGATTATGTAACTATTGGTTTCGGTCTACGTAACGTACCTGATTATTTAGTTGCATTAAAAGAAATGAACAGAGTCTTAAAGCCAGGTGGAATGATTGTTTGTCTGGAAACAAGTCAACCAACAATGCCTGTGTTTAAACAAGTTTATAAATTGTACTTTAAATTTGTAATGCCAGTATTTGGTAAATTATTTGCCAAATCAAAAGAAGAATATGAATGGTTACAACAATCTACGTTCGATTTTCCAGACAAGGATAAGTTAAAACAATTATTTGAACAAGCTGGCTTTAATAAAATTAAAATTCGTAGCTTTACAGGTGGCGTTGCTGCAATGCATCTAGGCTATAAACAAAAAAGTTCGACTAAATAAAAGGTGATTAACGTGGCAAAGTTAAACATGAATAGCGAGATAAAAAATGTAGAAAAACGCCTTCAAAAAGCTATCGAAAGCAATGATCCGATATTACGTGAAGCCTCATCACATTTGCTTTCTTCAGGAGGTAAAAGAGTTAGACCTGCATTTGTTATATTAAGTAGTCAATTCGGTCCACAAAAGAAAACAGAAGACACGTATCGCGTTGCAGTTGCATTAGAGTTAATTCATATGGCAACGCTCGTTCATGATGATGTCATAGATAAGAGTGACAAACGACGTGGACGATTAACCATAGTAAAAAAATGGGATGTTACTACTGCAATACTAACTGGAAACTTTCTACTAGCATTAGGACTGGAACATTTATCTGAAATTCGTGACAATCGAATTCATCATATAATTTCAAATTCAATTGTAAATGTTGGACTTGGTGAGTTATTCCAATTTCAAGATCAATTTAATAGCGAACAAAGTATTACTAACTATCTGAGACGTATCAATAGAAAAACAGCTTTATTAATTCAGCTAGCAACTGAAGTAGGAGCAATTACTTCAGAAGCTAATGATGAAACTATTCGAAAACTTAAAATGATAGGTCATTATATTGGTATGAGTTTCCAAATAGTAGATGATATTTTGGATTTCACTAGCACTGAAAAGAAACTTGGCAAACCAGTTGGTAGCGATTTAATGAATGGACATATAACGTTACCAGTATTACTTGAAATGAAAAAAGATACGTCATTTAAGAAAAAAATTGCTGCACTAAATCATCAATCTGAATCTCAAGAGTTTAAACCTCTAATTGAACAGATTAGAAATTCTTATAGTATTAAAGAATCAAAAGCAATTAGTGATAAATATTTAGCTAAGGCGCTTAAGTTAATTGATGAACTTGATGAACCCAATGCTCAAAGTCTTTTTATTAAATTAATAAAGAAAATGGGATCACGTAGTGTTTAGAATGAAAAAATATTGAAAGCGCTTTAACAACCTGTTACTATTAAATAGTAGCAGGTTGTTTGTTACACAAAATTACTATACATAAATAAACATTTATATTTTAAGTCTTATATTAATCAGACTTAATTCACAGGGGGATCAATTACGATGGAAAGAACTTTCTTAATGATTAAACCAGATGCAATACAACGTAATTTAGTGGGAGAAATTATTTCACGTATTGAAAGAAAAGGGTTAAAACTTGTCGGTGCTAAATTAATGACAGTTCCTCAAGCTCTAGCTGAAGAACACTATTCCGAACATACTGACAAGCCATTCTATGGTAAATTAATTTCATTTATTACTTCAGCACCTGTTTTTGCAATGGTTGTCGAAGGTGAAGACGCTGTAGATGTATCAAGACATATTATAGGTAAAACAAATCCTTCTGAAGCTACGCCAGGTTCTATAAGAGGAGATTTAGGTTTAACAGTAGGAAGAAACGTAATTCATGGTTCTGATTCAGTTGAATCAGCACAAAGAGAGATTAATGTATGGTTCAAAGAAGAGGAATTAAGTAGCTACGAAGCACCTAGAGATACTTGGTTATACGAATAGTAAATTGAAATATTTTATTAAGAGTTTACAATTCAAATTGGCTTTAGTTGATTGAAATAAGTAATCTCTTAAATCAAGCATATATCTTTTTAGTCAACATTTTAAAGGTAGGACAATGAATTCAAAATGAATTCTGTCCTACCTTCTTTTTTTAATTTGAATATTAAATCACTAATCTATCGTTTGATAATTATTAAAATATTCTAATAAATTAAAAAATAACTGTAACACACTAGTTATGTTATAAGGTTGAATGTGATATGATAACACATATCACAATTTAACGTAGTAAAGGGAAAGGAGCGTATTCTCATGAGATATTTAACATCTGGAGAATCACATGGTCCTCAATTAACAGTAATTATTGAAGGTGTACCTGCTAATTTAGAAATTAAAGCGGAAGATATTAATAAAGAAATGTTTAAACGTCAAGGTGGCTACGGTAGAGGACGTCGTATGCAAATTGAAAAAGATGCAGTAGAGATTGTATCAGGAGTCAGAAATGGATATACACTTGGTAGTCCAATTACGATTGTTGTCACAAATGATGATTTCACACATTGGAGAAATATTATGGGAATTGAGCCTATTTCTGATGAAGAAAGAGATAATATGAAACGTACGATTACAAAACCCCGTCCTGGACACGCAGATTTAATCGGTGGTATGAAATATAATCATAGAGATTTAAGAAATGTTTTAGAACGTTCATCGGCTCGAGAGACAGCAGCACGTGTTGCAGTAGGTGCAGTATCTAAAATTCTTCTAGAACAATTAGACATTCACATGTATAGTCGTGTTGTTGAAATTGGTGGTATTAAAGATGAAGGTTTATATGATACTGAAACATTCAAACAAAATATTGATAAGAATGACGTACGTGTAATTGATGAAACGATCGCTCAAAAAATGAGAGATAAAATTGATGCTGCTAAAAAAGATGGCGATTCCATTGGTGGTGTTGTTCAAGTTATGGTTGAAAATATGCCTGTTGCAGTCGGTAGTTATGTGCAATATGATCGTAAATTAGATGGTCGTATAGCACAAGGTGTTGTAAGTATTAACGCATTTAAAGGAGTAAGCTTCGGTGAAGGATTTAAAGCTGCTGAAAAACCAGGTAGCGAAATTCAAGACGAAATTTTATATGATAATGAAATTGGATTCTATAGAGGCTCCAATCATTTAGGTGGCTTTGAAGGTGGAATGACAAATGGTATGCCGATTATTGTTAATGGTGTTATGAAGCCAATTCCTACTTTATATAAACCACTTAATTCCGTTGATATTAATACTAAAGAAGACTTTAAAGCCACGATTGAACGTTCTGACAGTTGTGCAGTGCCTGCAGCAAGTGTTGTTTGTGAACATGTTGTTGCTTTTGAAGTTGCTAAAGCCATTACAGAAGAGTTTCAATCCAATCATATCGATCAGCTAAAAGCCCAAATTGATGAACGAAGACGCCTTAATATTGAATTCTAGTAAAATATTAGGTAAGGAACGAGGTATTTCATATGCAATTACAAACAACCTATCCAAATAATAATTATCCAATTATAGTTGAACATAATGCTTTCGAGGAGTTATCTGAATATATACAAGACTATGATAAAGTGTTTCTTATCATTGATGAATACGTCGATTTTAACTTTAAAACTAAGTTTATGCCATTACTTGAATCAACACACATATATAAGATAATAGTTCCAGCTGGTGAGAAGATGAAGTCGTTTGAACATTATCAACAAACGCTAGAGCACCTTCTTGAATACAATTTAACACGTAATACTTGTTTAGTTGCGATAGGTGGCGGTGCTACTGGAGATTTCACTGGATTTCTTGCTTCATCTTTATTAAGAGGTGTTGATTTCATACAAGTACCTACAACAATACTTGCCCATGACTCTAGCGTGGGAGGTAAAGTAGGGATTAATTCCATTCACGGTAAAAATTTAATTGGCGCATTTTATAGACCAAAAGCTGTGATATACGATTTAAATTTCTTAGCAACATTGCCTTATGACGAAATACTAAGTGGGTATGCTGAAGTTTATAAACATGCACTATTAACAGGTCAAGTTGCAGTAGATGACATTGAAAAACACTTCTCCACAAAAGAAAAACTACAATCTTTGAATGATATAGATCAGTTTATCTTCAAAGGAATTAAAGCTAAACTAAACGTCATCATTAAAGATGAAAAAGAGCACAATATGCGAAAGTATTTAAATTTAGGACATACTTTCGGTCATGCCGTTGAGTACAAGACTAAAATACCACATGGTCATGCTGTTATGATTGGAATCATTTACCAATTTATAGTGGCTAATATTTTACTCGATACACAATTCGACATCTCGTATTATGCTAACTATTTAAAGAAACTTCATTATCCAGTTCAAATTGTTCAGCAATTAAACTTTAATGATATGTATCACTATATGTTAACTGACAAGAAAAATAATGGTGAAGGTATTCAAATGGTATTACTTGAAGAACTTGGAAAACCACGAGTATGTCACGTTGAAAAAACTATATTAATAAAAGCATTTAACGATTTACAACTAGTATTAAAGTAGGTGGATTACAGTATGTCAAATGAGCAAATGATAGATATAAAGGGGCCTTTAATTGGAGAAATTGAAGTGCCCGGAGACAAGTCAATGACCCATCGAGCGATTATGTTGGCGTCTTTAGCAACTGGTCAATCGACTATATATAAGCCTCTTTTGGGAGAAGATTGTTTACGCACAATAGAAATATTTAAATTATTAGGTGTTAACATAGAGCTTGCTGAAGAAAAGATTATAGTTGATTCACCTGGTTATAATAAATTTAAAACACCACATCAAACACTATATACTGGAAATTCTGGTACTACAACACGATTATTAGCTGGTTTACTAAGTGGGCTCAATCTAAATTGCGTTTTGTCCGGTGATGCTTCAATAGGTAAGCGACCTATGGATAGAGTAATGAAGCCACTCAGATTAATGGGGGCTAATATTACAGGCATCGATGATAATTTTACACCATTAATTATAAAACCCGCTTCAATTAATGGTATTACCTATAAAATGGAAGTAGCCAGTGCACAAGTCAAAAGTGCATTATTGTTTGCAAGTCTATTTTCTAATGACAGTTCTAAAATTACTGAGTTAGATGTAAGTCGAAATCATACTGAAACAATGTTTGAACAGTTTAATATTCCGATTAGCATTTCTGGTAAAGAAATTACTACTCAACCAAATGCTATCGAACATATAAAAGCTAAAGATTTTTATGTGCCTGGTGATATCTCTTCAGCAGCATTCTTTATAGTGGCGGCACTTATTACTCCTGGTAGTGATATTACAATTCATAATGTTGGCATCAATCCGACTCGTTCAGGTATTATAGATATCGTTAAACAAATGGAAGGAAATATTGAATGTTTAAATATCACAGATACATCAGAACCTACTGCATCAATCCGTGTTAAATACACACCAAACTTAAAACCTGTTCTTATTGAAGGTGACATAGTTCCAAAAGCTATTGACGAGTTACCAATTATTGCACTATTGTGTACACAAGCAAGTGGTACTAGTATTATTAAAGATGCAGAAGAATTAAAAGTGAAAGAAACTAATCGAATTGATACGACTGCAGACATGCTCGGTTTATTGGGGTTTGAATTGCAACCCACTGATGACGGACTTATTATTCATCCTTCAGAATTTAAAAAATCGGCAACCGTAGATAGTTTAACAGATCACCGAATAGGGATGATGTTAGCTATTGCATCATTATTAAGTGATAAACCACTGAATATCCGTCAGTTTGATGCAGTAAATGTATCGTTCCCAGGTTTCCTTCCTAAATTAATGCTTTTAGAAAATGAGGGATAAAACAGTATGGAAGATATCTATAAATTAATAGACGATATCAATCTTCAAAAATTAGATAATTTAGATTCTCGTGTAAATGATGCTTTAACTTCTAATAATGACGATGCATTATTTATTCTTGGTGAAACCCTATATAATTTTGGTTTAACACCTCAAGGTCTAGAGGTATTTAGAACTTTATATCATAAATATCCAGATGAAAGTGAATTACTTATATATTTTATTGAAGGTCTAATGTCAGAGAATCAAACTGATGAAGCATTAGAATATTTAAGTCAAGTAGCAATATCAACAGAAAAATTAATGTTAGAGGCTGATTTATATCAGCAAATTAATATGACAGAAGTTGCCATTGATAAGTTGATTGAAGCTAGGGAATTAGAGCCAAATGATCCAATCATCCATTTCGCATTAGCTGAGATGCTATATTTTGATGGTCAGTACTTGCGTGCCACACGTGAATATGAAGTCGTATTAGATACGGGTGAATACGAAGTGAATGGTATTAATTTATTTGCTCGTATGGCAGATTGTGCATTACAAAGTGGTAACTATAGTGATGCGATTAATCTATATGATGAAATTAATGAAGATGAAATGACTTCTGAAGATTTCTTCAAAAAAGCAATCGCGTATGAAAAAAATGATATCACTCATGAAGCCATTAAAATTACAAAAAACCTTCTATCAAAAGATCCCGATTTTATTCAAGGATATTTCTATTTACAATCACTTTATGAAAATGAAAAAAATTATCCTGATGCCATTGAAACAGGCAAAGAGGGGTTACGTTTAAATCAATTTTATAAAGAATTGATGGTTTCAACAGGAAGTTTAGAAATTGAACATGGTGATGCAAATGAAGGTGTTGAATTACTAAAACAAGCACTTGAAGTGGACAATGCTTATCATGAACCTTTATTAATTTTGAGTGATTTGTTCCGAAATGAAGAAGATTATGAAGCAATCATCGCATTGCTATCATATGTGGATGAAGATGATTTGGACCCCGTATTCATGTGGCACTTAGCCCATGCATTTGGCCAAGAAGAACGTGATAAAGAAGCACAACATTTCTTTGAACTAGCTTATCCTACAATGAAAACTCAAAGCGCTTTCTTAAGTGACTATTACTATTATTTAATCGAAATCGGTTATAAAGAAAAAGCGAAAACAATATTACAACAATTAATAGAAATGGATCCTAGTAATGAGACATGGCAAGAAGAAGCCAATCGTCTTGATTATTAATGTAGGTGATTCATTTGACTCAAACACTTACACAAATGAAACAAAGTTATATTGAATATGCTTTGTTTCATTATCATTTTAAATCACGAATTAGCGTCTGGATTTTAAATTATATTAAATCTCATACCGAGTTACTTGAACATGTACATTTTGTAAATCAAAGAATATTTAACCATAAAACGTTAGAACTTGCTTTAACAAATACAGATGCACCAGCAATTAGATTAGTTAAAAATAACCACTTACTTATCAATACAAATGAGATATTCGAATACGTAACAACTCACCAAAACGACTTCGATATTCTTATTCATTTTTCAGACCAACACACAATAGATTTTAGATTCAATGATTTAATTATTCATCAATTAATGTACTCTCCTCAGTACATGGCTTATCTAAACACAATTTATAATTTATCTCTCGATTCTACAAGAGTGCATTCTCTAGTAGAGCACTTACGACATAATATAGATTTAAGCTTACAACTTAATGATCGAGAACTATTTTACCAATTAACACAGATTTTAGAAGTCCTTGAAAACCGATAAAGTCACAAAGGAATTTAATCACATGCTTACATTAAAACAGATGTGGGAGTTAACCTTATATCGACACTCTTGCTTAATCTTTTTACTTATTTGCAACATACTCGGTACCTTATATGGATTTATTTGGTATGGTGATCAATTAGCTAAAACACCTTGGTATTTCTTGCCATTTATACCAGATAGCCCAATCGCTTCACTTTTTTTGTGTATTGTTATTATTTGTCTCATTTTTAATAAGCATATCCCATTTGTAGAGGCGCTTGCATTCGTAACCTTACTTAAATATGGACTTTGGGCAGTAATAATGAATATTCTCATGATTAATCTTGATCATAACATTTCCATAATGAATGTTTTTTTGATTATGAGTCATGGTATTATGGCGATTGAAGCCATTTATTTCTATCCTCGTTTAAAAATTAGGATTAGTGGTCTATTAGTGGCAATGATATGGGTATTTAACAATGACTATATGGATTATGTTTTAAATAAGTATCCTTACTATGATTTTATTGAACAGCACAAAGAGATAGTAGGCTATATTGCTTTCTGGCTAAGTGTTTTTGCACTAAGTTTATATTATAATTTACAAAAAATCTTATCGGTTAAATTATTTGATTAAATACAGGATAGTCAGTAGAATATGATTAAAGGAGAGTGGAATTATTGTCTATAATGTCTTATATATTATATATCGTCATTATTATGCTCATTCCTATGTGGGCACAACACAAAGTAAAATCTAACTATGAAAAATATGCGCAAGTAAGATCAACAAGTGGTAAAACGGGTCGCGAGGTAGCAGAAGAAATACTTCATGCAAATGGTATTTATGATGTAGATGTAGTAAAGGGTGAAGGTTTCTTAACAGACCACTACGATCCTAAAAAGAAAGTTGTTTGTTTATCTCCTGCAAACTTCGATAGACCTTCAGTAGCTGGTACAGCTATTGCTGCACACGAAGTTGGACATGCGATTCAACATCAACAAGGGTATGCATTTTTAAGATTTAGAAGTGCATTAGTACCACTAGCTAATTTAGGTAGTTCATTAAGTTACATGATTATCATGTTAGGTATCATCTTAACAGCTATGGGTAGTGCGTTTGGCTCAACAGCCTTATGGATTGGTGCTGGCTTAATGTCACTTGCAGTTTTATTCTCAATCGTAACTTTACCTGTTGAATTTGACGCAAGTTCAAGAGCAATGAAACAAATAACTGCATTAAACATTGTAAATGAAAAAGAATATAAACATGCTAAAAAGGTTCTTTCAGCCGCTGCAATGACTTATGTTGCTGCTACTGCGACAGCTGTTGCAGAACTAGTAAGAATTATACTAATCGCTAGAGCAAGTGATAATTAATGAAGTTAGGTTTATATGTATAAAAATCAATGCTTTAAAAACTACTTTAAATTTTTAGTAGTTATTTAAAACTATGAATTTTCAAGTACCAAAATTTTTAACTTTAGATATCCTTATAAGAGAGTAGAACAATGAATTCAAGATGAATTCTGTTCTGCTCCTTTTTTATTTTTTAAATATAGCAGTATGATTTAAAATATAGTCTGCTCTTTTTATATTCATAAAATGCATGATTTTTTAATATGATATATACTAAATAAGAGTTAATAATAAAGGAGAAAGTGATCATAATGAAATCTATGAAAGAAATGCAAAATGAAGTGGATGCGTACATTGGACAATTCAAAGCTGGTTATTTTTCTCCACTGGCAAATTTAGCACGTTTAACAGAAGAGGTTGGAGAACTTGCTAGAGAGATAAACCACTATCATGGTGAAAAGAAAAAGAAAGAAACTGAAGAAGATAATACAATTAAAGCTGAATTAGGAGACAATTTATTTGTTTTACTTTGTATAGCTAATTCATTAGATATTGATATGACTGAAAGTTTTAATGAAACAATGGAAAAGTTCAACACTAGAGATAAAAATCGTTTTGAACGTAAATAAATATAAACAAGAGGAGGATAGATTTTCATGAAAATAGGTATCACATGTTATCCATCTATGGGCGGTTCTGGTATTATTGCTACTGAATTAGGAATAAAAATGGCAGAGAGAGGCCATGAAGTACATTTTATAACTTCCAATATTCCTTTTAGAATACGTAAACCTTTACCTAATATTACTTTTCATCAAGTTGAAGTAAATCAATATGCCGTCTTTCAATATCCTCCATATGATATTACTTTGAGTACTAAAATTTCAGAAGTTATAAAAGAATATGATTTAGATGTATTACACATGCACTATGCAGTACCTCATGCAGTTTGTGGGATTTTAGCACGTCAAATGTCTGGAAAAGATATTAAAATAATGACCACGTTACACGGTACTGATATCACGGTGCTAGGTTACGACCACTCTCTCAAAGGCGCCATTAAATTTGGGATTGAACAAAGTGATATTGTTACGAGTGTGAGTCACTCTTTAGCACATCAAACTAAATCTATCATTGAAACCGAGAAAGAAATTGTTCCTATTTATAATTTTGTGCGTGAAAATGAATTTCCAACGCGTCATGATGAAACGCTTAAAGAAGTATATGGTATTAAACCTGATGAAAAGGTACTTATACATGTATCTAATTTTAGAAAAGTGAAACGCATAGATACTATATTAGAGACATTTGCTAAAGTTCGTAAAAACATACCTAGTAAATTAATCTTGTTAGGAGACGGTCCCGAATTATTAGACATGAGAAAGTTAGCGCGTCACTTAGGTATCGATAGTGATGTACTATTCTTAGGCAAGCAAGACCAAGTTAGTGAATTTTACCAAATGTCTGATTTAGTACTTCTATTAAGTGAAAAAGAAAGCTTTGGATTAACTTTGCTTGAGGCAATGAAAACAGGAGTAGTGCCGATAGGTTCTAATGCTGGTGGTATTAAAGAGGTTATTAAACATGATGAGACTGGTTTCATTGTGGATATAGGAGATAGCACTAGTGCAAGTGAGTATGCGTTACAACTGCTTTCAAATAAAGAATTATATAATAAAATGCAAACTGCTATGTTAAAGGATATTGACGAACGATTTGGTTCAGAATTAATAACAGATCAATATGAACACTACTATAGAAAAATGTTAAATCAAAAAGAGGATTAGTATGGGAACAGAACTATTTAATCAAGCAAAACCCATTTTAGAAAAAATAGAACAACATGGATTTGAAGCATATTTCGTTGGTGGATCGGTGAGAGATTACTTAATGAACAGACACATTCACGACATCGATATTACTACTAGTGCTACACCAGATGAAATAGAATCAATATTTGAAAAGACTATCCCAATCGGGAGAGAGCATGGCACTATAAATGTGGTGTATCAAGGAACTAATTATGAAGTAACAACCTTCAGAGCTGAAGCAGAGTATGTTGATCATCGTAGACCTAGTGAAGTCTATTTCGTTCGTGATTTAAAAGAAGATTTACAACGTCGTGACTTTACAATTAATGCAATTGCCATGGATAAAAATTTTAATATTTATGACTATTTTGAAGGTGATGTAGCATTAAATCAACATATTATTAAAACTGTTGGTGATGCTAAAGAACGGTTTAAAGAGGATGCATTACGCATTTTAAGAGGCTTACGCTTTCAATCCCAATTGAATTTTACTATAGAAGGTGATACTTTTGAGGCGATGAAACATCAAATCGCAGATGTAGAACATTTATCTATAGAACGCATTGTCGTGGAATTAAAAAAATTAATTAAAGGCCAAAATGTAAGCCAAAGCTACTTAAACCTAATAGATTTGAATTTCTTTAATTATGTACCTTTCTTTAGAAGTCTTGATATGAAGCAAACTAAAGTTAATTCACCAATAAGCTTTGAATTATGGATAGCAATATTATTGACTGTTGAACAAACAAACACTTCACTTTCTGACTTAAAAATAAGCAACAATGAGAAAACTAAAATCAATCAATATCATAAAATAATGATAGAGATGCCTCAAGTTTCATCTAAAGAACAATTAAAATTATTCGTTTATGACTATGGTATGAATAATATCATAGATATCATTGCTATTAATTCAATACTTGAAGACAATAACATTAAAATAGCCTCTCCGTTAATATTTAATCTTCAATCAATAAAAGAAATTGATCAACATTTACCTATTAGAAGTCGTAGAGAGCTAAATATTAATGGTGGAGATATACTTAGAATTACGTCTAAAAAAAGTGGTCCTTGGCTGAAAGAAGTTCTTAGACAAATAGAAATTGATGTGTTAACAAATAAAGTTCCAAATTTAAAAGATGAATTATTGAAGTGGGTGAAAGAGAATGTCAAAATATAGTCAAGATGTTATACGTATGCTATATATGCATCAATCTGAATATATTTCGGGACAATATATTGCTAATCAGCTAAACATTTCTAGAGCAGCTGTTAAAAAAGTCATTGATCAATTAAAAAAAGATGGTTGCAAAATCGAATCAATCAATCATAAAGGCCACCAATTAAATGAACTCCCAGATAGTTGGTATAATGGAATCGTATCTTATATTTTAAAAAATTCACAACTAGCTTCGGAGATAAAAGTATTTAAAAGTGTTGAATCAACTCAGATTATTGCTAAGCAAGAATTGGTAGATAATAATAAGTCTATGATTATATTAAGTGACGAACAAACAAAAGGAAGAGGTCGATTTAATCGTAATTGGGCTTCTTCAAAAGGAAAAGGCTTATGGATGTCTCTAGTATTGCGTCCAAATGTACCTTTTTCAATGATTCCAAAATTCAACTTGTTTGTTGCTTTAGGAATTAGAGATGCAATACAATCTTTCACGAATGATAAAGTAGAAATTAAATGGCCGAACGATATATATATTGCTGATAAAAAAGTATGTGGTTTTTTAACTGAAATGATAGCAAATTACGATTCAATTGACGCTATTATTTGTGGTATTGGTATTAATTTAAACCACAGTGACAGTGATTTTTCTGATGATATTAAACAGAGAGCAACAAGCATTCGTTTACATAGTAATAATAAAATTAATCGATACTCATTTTTAAAAAAGCTCATTTCATCAATCGAAAAACGATATTCACAATTTTTAACAAAGCCTTTTACAGAAATTCGAAATGAGTATATTGAAGCCTCAAATATATGGCAACGCCAATTGCGTTTCACTGAAAACGACAAACAATTTATAGGTGAAGCAATCGATATTGATAACGATGGTTTCTTAATAGTTAGAGATGAAAATAATGACGTTAGACGCCTTATTAGTGCGGATATAGATATATAAAGCGAATGACATGAAGATAAGGAGAGTTAGTTATGGGACACACAAGTTATGCAGTTGTAGATCTAGAGACAACTGGCAATCAACTTGATTATGATGAAATTATACAAATTGGTATTACTTTTGTAAGTAACAATAAAATATCTGGGACTTATCATTCTATGATTCGTACTGATTTGGATATTCCACCATTTATCCAAGCATTGACTTCTATTGAAGATACCATGTTAGAGCAAGCCCCTTATTTTCATGAAATTGCACAAGAAATTTACAAACAATTGAAAGATCGTGTGTTCGTTGCTCATAATGTTGATTTTGACTTAAATTTTATAAAAAAGGCCTTTCAAAACTGTAATATAGATTTTAAACCTAAAAAGGTCCTGGATACGTTAGAATTATTTAAAATTGCTTATCCTACAGATAAGAGTTATCAACTTAGTGAATTAGCAGAGGCACACGACATACCCTTAGACAACGCACATAGGGCTGATGAAGACGCTACTACTACTGCATTACTAATGATTAAAGCCTTTCAAAAGTTTGAACAACTACCTATAGATACATTAAAACAACTCTATTATTTAAGTAAAAATTTAAAATATGACTTATTTAATGTCTTGTTTGAAATGGTACGTCAACATGAAAATTCACCTTTAGATAATCAATACGGTCAATTCGAACAAATAATTTATAAAAAGCAAATTGATTTAAAAGCGCCTAAAACATCATTTAATGGATCACTTAAAGATTTGTATAGTGAAGTAGTTAAATCACTTAATCTAACATATCGTCCACAACAACTATATTTATCTGAAATCATCCTAGAGCAACTCATGCACAATGATAAAGCGATGATTGAAGCTCCTTTAGGTAGTGGAAAGTCATTGGCATATCTTTTGGCAGCATTGATGTATAACATTGAAACTGGACGTCATGTCATGATTTCGACTAATACTAAACTGTTGCAAAATCAACTTTTGCTAAAAGATATTCCGAGTATCAATCAAGCACTAAACTTTAAAATTAATGCCACACTTATAAAAAGTAAATCTGAATACATTTCACTTGGCTTAATTAGTCAGATTTTAAAAGATGAAACTACCAACTATGAAGTTAATATTTTAAAAATGCAATTATTGACCTGGATTATCGAAACGGAAACTGGAGATATTCAAGATTTAAATCTTAAAGGTGGTCAGAAAATGTATTTTGACCAAAAGATTGAAACTTATGTACCAGTTAGACATGATATGCATTATTACAATTACATCAAACGAAATGCACATCATATTCAAATCGGAATCACTAATCATGCACATCTCATACACTCAGACCAAGAGAATTCAATTTATCAACTTTTCGATGATTGTATAATTGATGAGGCACATCGTTTACCTGACTATGCATTAAACCAAGTCACTAATGATCTCGATTATTCAGATTTAAAATATCAACTTGGTTTAATAGGAAAAAATGAAAATGAAAAATTATTAAAAGCGATTGATAAACTAGAACAACAACGAATTTTAGAACGTTTAGATATCGCACCGATAGATGTATTCGGTTTAAAAATGAATATATCAGAAATACATGATTTAAATGAACGTCTATTTAATCATATATTCGAAATCATTCAAAACTCTGACGTTTATGATGATGATATACATCGACACCATTATGTATTTGAATTTGATTCAACTCAGATACTTAAAGATTTGCATTTGATTGTTGATAAGATAAATAAGACATTAGAAATTTTTAATGGTATGACGCACAAAACGATTAAGACTTTACGCAAACAACTTTTATATATTAATGATACTTATCGAAATATAGAGCAGAGTTTAAAAGATAAACATACTGCGTACTTATCCATTAGGAATCTAACTCAAAAGTCAACTATTAAATTGATTGTTAAAGATTATGCAGTTCGTGATATTTTAACGACTCGCGTTTTAGATAAATTTAATTCATTAACATTTATTTCTGGAACATTGACGTTTAATCATAAGTTTGATGCCTTTAAAAATTGGTTTAAAGAAGATGTGCATTTTAACACGTATCAAGTTCCATCGACACTATCTAATCACGCGAATACGAACGTGTATATTCCTAGTGATGTTAGTTCTTATAACTTCAAAAATATCGATGATTACGTAGCATCTATAGTGGATTATATTCAAGAGTATGTAACAATCACTGATTCGAAATGTTTAGTGTTATTTACAAGCTACCGTATGATGCACATGGTACAAGAGTTATTAAATGAATTACCCACTTTTGAAGACTATGTAGTACTTACACAACAACAAAATCAAAACTATAAAATTGTTCAACAATTTAATAATTTTGATAAGACAATTTTACTTGGCACATCAACGTTTTTCGAAGGTTTTGATTATCAAGCTAAGGGTATTAAATGTGTTATGATAGCTAAACTTCCATTTATGAATAAATACAATACGAAACATTGGCTTATGGATTCTGAATTTGATTCTACCTTTAAGGACTATGTTTTACCTGACGCAGTTACTCGTTTTAGACAAGGTTTAGGTCGTTTAATTCGCAATGAAGATGATCAAGGGTTGATTGTCTCTTTTGATGATCGTCTTGTAAGCAGTAACTATAAAAACTTTTTTGCTCAAACTTTAGAAAATTATAAGCAAAAAAAGGGCGACATTAAACAATTCAGCAAACTTGTTAACAAAATCCAACATAATATTGATGCTAATAAATGATTCAAACTGTTATACATTGAGATAGCGTGTTCACATGCTAGAACTTCACAATTTATTTTGTTAAAATAAATAAGTATTGATTACAAAGAATGACAATTAGGAGATTGGTTATGAAAACAACGATTAAACAAGCTAAACAACATCTTAACCAAGAAGTGACTATTGGTGCTTGGTTAACAAATAAACGTTCAAGTGGCAAGATTGCCTTTTTACAATTACGTGATGGTAGTGGCTTTATGCAAGGTGTAGTGGTTAAATCAGAGGTTTCTGACGAAACATTCCAACTAGCTAAAGAAATTACACAAGAATCATCACTTTATGTGACTGGTGTTATAACAGAAGATAACCGTTCAGATTTAGGCTACGAAATGCAAGTGAAATCAATTGAAGTTATTCACGAAGCACATGATTATCCAATTACACCTAAAAATCACGGTACTGAATTTTTAATGGATCATAGACATTTATGGTTGCGTTCAAAAAACAACATGCTGTTATGAAAATCAGAAATGAAATTATTAGAGCAACATACGAATTCTTTAATGAAAATGGATTCACTAAAATTGATCCTCCAATCTTAACAGCAAGTGCTCCAGAAGGAACAAGTGAATTGTTCCATACTAAGTACTTTGATGAAGATGCATTCCTTTCTCAAAGTGGTCAATTATATATGGAAGCAGCTGCAATGGCTCATGGTCGTGTATTCTCATTCGGACCAACTTTCAGAGCTGAAAAATCTAAAACTCGACGCCATTTGATTGAATTCTGGATGATTGAACCAGAAATGGCATTTACAAATCACGTGGAAAGTTTAGAAGTTCAAGAACAGTATGTATCACATGTCGTTAAATCTGTACTTAAAAATTGTCAATTAGAACTTAAAGCACTAGATCGAGATACGAGCAAACTTGAAAAGGTTTCAGCACCTTTCCCAAGAATTTCTTATGATGATGCAATTAAGTTCTTAAAAGAAGAAGGTTTCAATGATATTGAGTGGGGCGAGGATTTCGGTGCACCACATGAAACTGCTATTGCAAATCATTATGATTTACCGGTATTTATTACAAATTATCCAACTAAAATTAAACCATTCTATATGCAACCAAATCCAGAGAATGAAGAAACTGTTTTATGTGCAGATTTGATTGCACCAGAGGGTTATGGTGAAATCATTGGTGGTTCTGAACGTATTAATGATTTAGAATTATTAGAACAACGTATAGATGAACATCAATTAGACGCTGAAAGTTATAACTATTATTTAGACTTACGTCGTTATGGTAGTGTGCCACATAGCGGATTTGGATTAGGGTTAGAAAGAACTGTTGCTTGGATTTCTGGTGTGGAACACGTAAGAGAAACTGCTCCATTCCCACGATTATTAAATCGTTTATATCCATAAGTTCTAATCCCACATACCATATTAATTTACTCGTCCAGTCAGCATGTTGACTGGACGCTTTTTCAACTTTAAAGAGGAGGAATATCAATTTGAATAAAATTCAACTCAAAACACGTCCTGTCGTCGTTAGAAGAGAATTATTTGACCATTATAGTGAATTAGGACTGACAGAAAAAGATTTAATTGTTTTAATTAAATTGATTTATGCCTCTGAAACATCAAATAAACAACCATCCATCGATGAATTGAAATTAGGCTCAGATATGGAACCACGTGAAATAACTAGCATCATTCAGCATTTAATTCAAAGGGATTTATTGCAACTTCATGTGAAAAAGGACGAAGAAGGTAAATTTACGGAATATATGAATTTAGATGGTTTCTATGAAAAATTAAGCAATATTTTATCTCAAGATCATTCAAAACAACTAACAAATCAAGCTCAACAAAATTTTAAAGATCTTTTCCAATATATAGAATCCTTGTTTGCTAGACCTATTTCACCATATGAAATTGAAACACTTAATCAATGGATTGACGTAGACAAGCATGACTTTACTTTAATTAGAGCAGCGTTAGATGAAGCATATAGTCATGATAAACTTAGTTTCAAGTACGTAGATCGTATATTGTTAAATTGGAAAAAGAATAATGTCACAACTACTGAAGAATCTAAGAAAATAAGAGAACAATTTAACAAGCCATCTATGACACATACGGTTAATCATATACCAAAATTTGATTGGTTAAATGGGGAGAAGTTAGATGATAAGTAAGAAGAAAGCACTAGAAATGATAGATGTCATAGCTGATATGTTTCCAAATGCAGAATGCGAGCTCAAACATGATAATGCTTTCGAATTAACAATTGCAGTCCTTTTATCAGCTCAATGTACCGATAATTTAGTAAATAAAGTTACACGTACGCTTTTTCAAAAGTATAAAACGCCTCAAGACTATTTAAATGTGGATATCGAAGAACTGCAAAATGATATACGTTCGATTGGCTTATATCGTAACAAAGCGAAAAATATACAAAAGCTATGTCAGTCACTACTCGAACAATTCAATGGTCAAATTCCGAGTACTCATAAAGAATTAGAAAGTTTAGCTGGAGTCGGTCGTAAAACAGCAAATGTTGTTATGAGTGTAGCTTTCGATGAGCCATCATTAGCAGTTGATACGCATGTTGAACGTGTTTCTAAGCGACTAGGAATTAATAGATGGAAAGATAATGTAACACAAGTAGAGGATAGATTATGTAGTATCATTCCAAAGGAAAGATGGAGTAGAAGTCATCATCAACTTATCTTCTTTGGTCGCTACCATTGTTTAGCTAGAAAGCCTAAGTGTGACATATGTCCCTTACTAGATGATTGTAGAGAAGGGCAAAAACGTATGAAAGGACAATTAAAGGAAGCTTGATTAAATGATTAATAAACAAGAATTTGAAGAAATTGAAGAGTTACTTGATGAATACACTAAACAAAGAGCATTAAATTCACCAAACGCTAAGCCAGTAATCGATAAGTACTTTGACTTAATAATTCGATTTTTTAAAGAAATTAATGAAGTTGAAACTATTAATTTCAAATTATTAGATCAATACCCAGTAGTTCCAATGAACTTTGAAGAACGCTATCAATATATGTTAGTTAGAAAATATCACTTTATGGGTTATAGTCAAATGAAGACTTTAAAAAGTGAGTTAATCAAAATGAATGCGTCTTACCAAATTAGAAGAAAGCGACAAAGTTAATACTATAACAGTAAGTAGCCAGTAAAATGAGTTATTTAATTCATCTACTGGCTATATTTATATTCAAATAATTAATTTTGTATCAATGAATATAAAGAAAGGCAATTTCTATTTGATGTAATAGAAATTGCCTTCTTTTAATTATTTAACATTTCAAAAACACTATGAGGACTTTTTAAAATCGAAAATACTATTTAAATTAAAGATGTTTGAAAGTGTACTTCCGACAGTATTAGTACCTTGTGTTGTTGAATTATTGTTTGTAGTTCCTGAATTAGTATTGCCACTATTATTAGTGTTACTAGTATTAGAATTACTTGAGTTATTTGAACTATTTGAGCTATTTGATGAACTTGAGCCACTGCTACCATTTACTTCACGATTAGTCGTGTTGTTATCTGGATGACCACTTACTGATAAATTATCAGCACTTGAGCCGTTAACTGAATCTGGTTTCTTGAAGTCACCATCATCACTTGAAGTAATATCAGACATAACATCCTCATATAAATATTGTGGATATTCTTGTTCTGAGTGACCTAAGAATGAGTTAACGCCACCTTCTTTAATTTCACTGAAGCCCATCCAGATAGACATTGTGTATTTAGGTGTGAAACCATTAATCCAAACGTCTTTTGCAGCGTTATCAGGTAGGTTATATTGTTGGTTAATTTCAGTACCATAAGTACTTGTACCAGTTTTAGCACCCATAGTAACGCCTGATACGCCATGTCCATAGGCTGAACCATAGGCTTTGAATGTACCTGTAAGCATTTCAGCTAACATATAAGAAGTGTAGTCTTTCATAGCTTTATGACTTGTATGGTCAAACTCAATTGTGTCATCATCAGCTGTTACAACTTTTTGGATAGAATGTGCGTTATTGTAAGTACCACCGTTAGCAATTGCTGCGAAAGCAGATGCTAATTGAGTAGGTGAGAACTCAGAAGCGCCACCACCAAGTACATCAGAAGGACCGATGTCACTTTGATAATCTAATCCAACTTTTGATGCGAATTTCTTAACTGCATTATCTCCAGCTTGTGAATTAACTTGTTGCCAAGTTTTAAGCGCTGGAATGTTGAAACTTTGTCTTAACGCATCATACGCAGTTACAGTACCATGTCCATTTCCATCATAGTTACGGAATGTACCACCATCAATTGAATAGCTTGATTCGTCTTGAATTGCACGATTCGTAGCCCATTGCATGTTTTCAATAGCTGGACCATAAGCTAAGAACGGTTTCAATGATGAACCAGTTAAATGCGCATCAGTTGCAGCGTTATTGTCAACAACGTCTTTGAAGTTACGACCTCCAGAAATTGCGACTAAGCCACCAGTCTTACTATCAAGAATTGTAGAACCAACACGTTGGTCTTCATTTTTATAGTAATTACCGTTATCTATACGATCTTGTAATGTTTTTTGAACATCTTTGTCCATATTTGTGTAAATCTTAATTCCACTTTGAAGAACATCACTCAAGTTTTTATTCTTGAATTCTTTATTATTCATCAATTCAGATTTAACAAAGTTTACATATGAATCGTATTCTGAATCAGAGTTATCAGTGCCAATTTGACGTTCCTTAGCTGTACGATCTACTAAATTAGCTTTTAAGTTAATTTTTTTAGCAGCATTATACTCTTTATCAGAAATTCTGTTGTGATAATGCATTAAGTAGAGTACAGTGTTTTTACGATTTTCCGCTTGTTTAGGGTTGTCGTAAATATTATAAAGGTTAGGCACCTGTGGTAAACCTGCTAAATATGCTTCTTCCGCAAGATTTAAATCTTTCAAATCTTTATTGAAGTAATATTTAGCTGCAGCTTTAACGCCATAAACACCATCTGAATAATAAATTTTATTTAAGTACATTTGGAAGATTTCATCTTTACTGTACTCTTGTTCTAGACGGTAGGATAGGTAAGCTTCTTGTGCTTTACGTCCGATAGATTTCTCTTCACTTAAGAATGCTCGTTTAACTACTTGTTGTGTTAAAGTAGATGCACCTTGTGAACCAAATCCACCAGTCAAGTTTTTACCAATGGCACCAAATAAACGTTTATAGTCAATTGCACCGTGGTCATAGAATCGGTTATCTTCAGTTGCTAACACAGCATTTCTCATATTTTTAGGAACATCTTTTAACTCAACATGTTCTCTTCTTGCGCCGTTATCTAATTTTTTTACTAAGTCACCATTTCTGTCGTAAATTTCTGCCGGTTTAGGATCTTGTAATTTAGATTCGGTAAATGCAGGAGCTTTCCATGCATAATACGCAAATAATAAAATGCCTAATAGAACTAAAACGATAAAGGCAATTAATAAAAAGCCAATAATCTTGATAATCGTTCTTTTCACATTCTTATTCTTTTTTGCTTTGGACTTCCCATTTTTACCATTTTTAGGTTGAGAAGATCCTTTATTTTCCGTCATACGCGGTCCTCACTTTCATCTAATATCAACTTATCAACTGCATTGAGGTAATTTAATCTTGGTTGATACTGATAAGGAATATAGTAACTATTTTTTCTTATTTCTTCAACTGTTATTGATTTTTTTATTTCATTTTTATATCTATCCCAATATTTTTGAAATTTGGAAAATGGCAATAAATATACTTCATCAAGTAATTTAAATCTTATAATTAAAAATACAATTCCTTTTTGAAGAAATGCATTTTTCATATGTTCTACTTGATGATCATGAATATTATTCAAAGGAAAAGATGTTTTATTTTTAGTTTCCTTTGCTTCAAAATCAATATAATAGCCATTATATACGCCATTATAATCAGTAGTTGAAGGTGTACGAAAGTAAGCCTCATTTATAACTGCTTTACTTCGCTTGGGATAATGAACATTAACGATTTGAACAGGTGTTGGCTTTTTATGAATAACCGCTTTACCATGTTTTAAATAATAATCATTAGAAAGTTCAATATCCTTTTCAAGAGTCATACCACGGCCACCATATTCTATATTACTAGAATTCGATTTACCATTTCTTCCGACCATAGTCGTATTTCCCTTAAAAGGTTTACCATTAGGGTAATTCATTTAATTCACCACACAAGTTTGAATTCATATAATAGTGGTTATGTAAAACTTACACTAACTAATACTATTAATAATCATTTACGAAAAAATGATTATATGTTCAAACTATGATAGATAATAATAGAAATAGACAAATAAGTCTTTAATCTTATCTATGAATTTCATTATTAATCTACTTTATTTTAACGTTAATTAACTAGTAAAACAATATTTCAATGTATTTATCCTGTTTATATGGCTAGCAATTTGAATGACGGTTAGATTAAATTATGATAAATTAAATTGAATATAAGGGGGCGTCTTCATGGATACTATGTTGATAAATGATTTAATCAATGAATTACATACAATAGAAGATCGCTATAATATTGTTAAAAATTCCGAGACGAACTATGATTTTTATGAAGTAGTTTACCCTTATTCGCAAGCGATAGACACTAAGTTAGAAAATCTCATTAAATTAAAACCCCAGATTATTCAATTGAGTTATATGAATGCTAATAAGTTTGATTTACTAATTAAGTCATATAAAGAACTATCAGTAGATTGTCACTTTTATAGAACAAGCAAAAAGCTTTTTAATGAGAAGTTAAAAGCTGTTAACTACGATTTAAATTATATTTATCAAACTATTGAAGGGTGATGTTGAGCATTTGAAAACTGTGTATGTAACAGGGTATAAATCTTTTGAACTAAATATTTTCAAAGATGACGCACCTGAAGTGTATTATTTAAAAGCTTTTATCAAACATAAATTATTACAATATATTGATGAAGGGCTTGAGTGGGTACTTATTCAAGGACAACTTGGTATTGAATTATGGACTGCTGAAGTAGTTATTGATTTGCGAGTTGAGTATCCCGATTTAAAATTAGGAATTATAACGCCTTTTTATGGGCATACTTCTAAGTGGAATGAACAGAATCAAATGAAGTATAATAAAATTGCTCAAGAAGCTGATTTTATGGAAAGTGTACATCATACCGAATATGAAGGACCATTTCAATTTAAACAAACAGATCAGTTTATGTTAGATCATACAGATATGACTATACTTATTTATGATGAAGAGCAAGAAGGAAGCCCAAAATTCTTTAAAAGGATGTTAGTTGATTTTATAAATAAAACAAACTATACTTGTGATATTGTGGCATTTGATGAACTCACTGATTTTATAAATGATATGCAGTGGGAGCAAGATCAAAGTTTCGAATGAGGTGGAAAAAATGGCAGATGTTTCTTTAAAGCTTTCAGCAAAAGATATCTATGAAAAAGATTTCGAAAAAACTATGGCCCGTGGTTATCGTCGTGAGGAAGTAGATGCTTTTTTAGATGATATCATTACAGATTATCAAAAAATGGCTGATATGAATAATGAAGTTGTAAAATTGTCTGAAGAAAATAACAAATTAAAAAAAGAAGTTGAAGAATTAAGACTAAGAGTGGCAACATCAAGACCTTCTGACAATAAATCATTTTCTTCAAACAACTCAAGTTCATCAAACAATAATGTTGATATTTTGAAACGAATTTCAAACTTAGAAAAAGCTGTTTTTGGAAAGTAATTTAACTTAGCTTAATTAATGAGTGTTATCAATTGGATATTTATTGAAAAATGTTAAGTATTCAATTAGCAACAGATATTCTATAAAAATATCTGTTATAGTATAAAATATTATGATATAATCGCAAAAGTGATATTTTGGGTAATCGCTATAGAAATATAGAGGAAAGTCCATGCTCACACAGTCTGAGATGATTGTAGTGTTCGTGCTTGATGAAACAATAAATCAAGGCATTAATTTGACGGCAACGAAATAACCTAAGTCTTATGATATGGTTAAATTAGTTTGAAAGTGCCACAGTGACGTAGCTTTCATAGAAATATGAAGGGTGGAACGCGGTAAACCCCTCGAGTGAGCAATCCAAATTTGGTAGGAGCACTTGTTTAGCGGAATTCAACGTATAAACGAGACATCTTTATTCGAAATATAAAGATTTGTAGACAGATGGTTACCACCGACGTACCAGTACAACTAGTGTACGTTATGAGTACAACGGTACAGAACATGGCTTACAGAAATATCATGAACTAGTTTAGCTCTCCCATTGATTGGAGAGCTTTTTGTTTTTTACTCATACATAATAAATAAATTTTGTTAACATATAAATATATTTATAAAAAAGGAGAAAACGTAATGTTCCAATTATTAGCAGTTTGTCCAATGGGATTAGAGGCTGTTGTAGCCAAAGAAATCCAAGAACTCGGTTATGAAACACAGGTTGAAAATGGACGTATCTTTTTTGAAGGTGATGCTAAAGCTATTGTGCAATGCAATTTATGGTTACGCACAGCTGATCGTATTAAAATTGTTGTAGGTCGTTTCAACGCTTCAACATTTGATGAACTTTTTGAAAAAACAAAATCGCTACCTTGGGAAAACATTATTGATAAAGAAGGGCAATTCCCAGTTCAAGGTAGAAGTGTTAAATCAACACTGTATAGTGTACCAGACTGTCAAGCTATTACTAAAAAAGCAATTGTTGAACGTTTAAAGAAAGCTTATGATGAAAAAGGCTGGTTAAATGAAAGTGGTGCTAAATACCCTGTTGAGGTAGCTATTTTAAAAGATAATGTATTATTGACTATCGATACCTCAGGTTCAGGTTTGAACCGTCGTGGATATCGTATTGCTCAGGGGGAAGCTCCTATTAAAGAAACCTTGGCAGCGAGTCTAGTACGACTTGCCAATTGGAAGGGAGATACGCCTTTTATAGATCCTTTCTGTGGTTCAGGTACTATTGCCATAGAAGCATGTTTAATCGCTCAAAATATTGCACCAGGGTTCAATCGAGATTTTGTTTCTGAAGAATGGAATATTATGCCTCCCAATATTTATGATGATATGCGAGATGAAGCTGATCAACAAGCTAATTACGATAAAGACATTCGAGTGTTTGCATCAGATATAGATCCTGAAATGGTTGAAATTGCTAAACGTAATGCTGAAGAAGTCGGTTTGGCAGATATAATCCAATTTAGTGTTAAAGATGTGAATACATTAACAATTGATACCGATGAACCAGTAGCTTTAGTTGGAAACCCTCCATATGGTGAACGAATTGGAGATAGGGAAGAAGTCGAAGAAATGTATCGTTATATTGGTAAATTAATGAATCAACATTCACATTTATCAACTTACATCTTAACTAGTAACAAGGAATTCGAATTTTTAGTTAATCGAAAAGCTACTAAAAGAAGAAAATTATTTAACGGCTACATTGAATGTACTTATTACCAATATTGGGGTAAAAAGCCAACTACTATATAATTTTTATTAAATTTGTAAATTTTTCTTAATGTATCTAATAATATTTAATTAATTTAATCAATTCATTAGCACTCTTATTATTACTGATGTAAAGTGATAATAAGAGTGTTAAATATAGATACAAATACATAATTTTATATACATCTTAGTAAGGAGAGAAAAAATATGCAAACAGTATTAATAATAGGCGCAAATGGTAAGGTCTCTATCGAGGCTACTAAATTATTTTTAGAGGATTCTAATTTTAATGTCGATTTATTTTTAAGAAATGCGCATCGAATTCCTGATTACGCATCAAATCGAGTAACAGTTTATGAAGGTGATGCTAAAAACTCAAAAGATTTAGAGCAAGCACTTGATAAAGTTGATGTTGTATTTGCTAGTCTATCTGGATCACTAGATATCGAAGCACAAGCTATTGTAGATGCTATGTCTAAAAAAGATGTTAAACGATTAATCTTTGTAGCTGCCCCTGGTATTTACGATGAATTACCAGCTAAATTTAATGAATTTAATAAATCTCAATTTGGAGATAAATTGACAAAATATCGTAAAGCTGCAGATATTATAGAAGCATCAACATTAGATTATACAATTATTCGTCCAGCATGGCTTACATTTAAAAATGAGACAGATTACGAAGTTACATCGAAGGATACTCAATTTAGAGGAACAGAAGTTTCAAGACGCAGTATTGCAAGTTTAGCTGTACGTATAGCGAAAAACCCAGAACTATATTCTAAAGAAAACATAGGTGTTAATAAACCAAACACTGATGGAGATAAACCAGCTTGGTTCAAATAACTATTCTTTATATTTGTTTCAAACTATTGTTGTGATAAAATTTAATAAATAGGTAGCTAGTCAGAAATAATAATTAAAGTTTTTACTTTAGTAAGTATAATTTTTGTTGAGTAAACTTAAATAGTATATTTAATTTTAAATCTGCCTACCAGATTAAGAATAGCCTGTTACATTAAGTATGTCTCAGGCTGTTACTTTTTTATTTGAATGTTTGAAACAAAGGGGACTTAGCATGACTAATAATGAACAATTAGATATTTTATATAAATTAAAAAAAGAAGTTGAAAAATCAAAAAATTCAACTTTAATACATACTATTAATCAAGTAATAAAAAAGGTATATTTAAATCAATATACCGCTTCTTTTGTTGGTCACTTTTCGGCGGGGAAATCCACATTAATTAACTTATTATTAGAACAGGATATTCTTCCAAGTTCACCAGTACCTACCACAAGTAATACTGCAATCGTATCTGTTGCAGATAAACAAGAAATTATAGCTAATTTAGAAAATCAACAATATACAAAATTAAAAACATATGACGAAGTCAAAAAAATGAATCGTTTAAATGTAGATGTAGAGTCTGTTGAAATTAATTTTCCTTCTTCAAAATTCAAAAATGGTTTTACGCTTCAAGATACACCTGGCGTAGACTCAAACGTAGCTACACATCAGTCTACAACTGAACAATTCATGTATACCAGCAATATTTTGTTCTATACAGTAGATTACAATCATGTACAATCTGCATTAAATTTTCAATTTATTAAAAGAATGAATGATGTAGGTATACCAGTCATTTTTATCATTAATCAAATCGACAAACATAATGAAGATGAAATTACTTTTGAAACTTTCAAACAAAGAGTCAATAAATCAATAGAAGATTGGGACATTAAACTTACAGATATTTTCTATGTGACAAAATTTGATCATCCCGAAAATGAACTTTCACGTCTTTCTCAATATTTAGTAGAGAAAGATAATTATAGAGAACCTATTGAGAACTATGTAAATCGTACAGTTAAGTTTATTACAGAGGCTCAATTAGGATATATTCAAAATGAACTACAATACATTCTAGAACAGCTTAATATAAATGAAGATGAATTTGAACAAGCCTATGCTAAATTTCAACAAAATCAAGCCGTTAGTGAAGAAGCTCGACTCTTAAATAATCCTGATCAATTACTAAGTTTTTTAAAGCAAAAGCGAAAAGATATATTAGATAATGCATACATTATGACACATGACATGCGTGAAGATATTAGACATTATCTTGAAAGTATGAGTGATGATTTTAAAGTTGGCGGCCTTTTAAATAAAAAGAAGAAAAAGCAAGAGGAACAAGAAGCACGTTTACAGAATGTTGTTTCAAAACTTCAAGACAAAGTTAATCAACAAATTCGACAACCATTGCGAGAGGACATGTCATTTTTAACGCGTTTTATTAATAGCTCTGAGGTTAATCGTGATGTATTAAATCAACATTACGAAATAGATTCAAGTTTAATTTCCAATTTATATCAACCTCAAACGAGTATAAGTAATACTTATGTACTTACTTTTAGTGATGAAGTGCTTAAAGCAATTACTAATTATGTAGAAAAACAATCCAATCCGTTATTTAATCAAGCGATTGATCATACACAAGCTCAAGGTTTAACAGAAGAAACTAATGATGATCTACAGATATATGAGCATTATATTGAATTACAAAATTTAAAAGAATCTCTAACTACTAAAAATTATCAACATTATTATATCCATATGGATGACTCTTTAGATAAATTAATAGGTAGAACTGAAGCAAACTATATTGTAGAAAGCAATGATCAAGTTTTAGAAAAAGAAGAGAAGGCCTCTGATGAAAATTCAAATGAGCGTAATACTAAAAAGGTTAACATTCAAGAAGCATTAAACATTATTGAACCTGTACCATTATTTGATAGAACAAAAAATGATATTAAAGATACGTTAGAACGATTAGAAAATAAACTTGTCAAAATTGGTGTATTTGGTACGTTCAGTGCAGGAAAAAGTAGTTTAATTAATGCCTTATTAGGTGGGCAATACTTAGTAAGTTCACCAAATCCTACAACTGCAGCTACGACTGAATTATCTTACGGTGAGGATAGTCAAATCACACTTAAAACTGAAGAACAACTATTAAATGAACTTAATCAACTCATTGAATACCATAATGTTTCTTTCGAATCACTCGAAGCATTTGTCCAATCTGATGTACAACAATTAAAAAACAAATTAGAAAAGAACCAACTTGCTTTTGTAAGTGCAGTTCACAAACATTTTTCTATGTATAAAGATATGTTGGATGAAGGTGTGAAACATACGATTTCTCAAGAGGAAATAAAAAAATGGAGTGCTGAAGATGAGTTTGCTACTTTTGTTAAAACCGTGCACATCAATTTACCATTAGAATGGTTGAAAGGAAAAATAATCGTTGATTCACTAGGCTTACATTCAAACAATCAACGTCATACAAATGAAACTGAACAAATTTTAACTTCATCCGATTTAATTTTATATGTGAGTTATTTTAATCATTCATTTACAGATAATGATAAAAACTTCATCGAACATATGAAAGAGATGAATCAACTTAATGAAAATCAAGCATTCAAAATGGTTATCAACGCTGTAGACCTTTCAGAAAACAGTGATGATTTAGCTGCGGTAAAACATTACGTTAAAGATGCTTTAACTCAAGTAAACTTGAAGTCAGATATCTTTGGTGTTTCAAGTAGACAAGCATTGAGAGGGAACGATGAAGGTATTAATCAGCTGCGTCATAGCATTGACCAATTTGTAGAAGTTGATTCAAATATAATTTTAGTGCAACAAATGGTTAAACAACTTGAGCAAATCAATATTTCTTTCGAAGAGATGATTCATGATTATAAAACTAACCAATCTCATATTGAACAACACCAGCAACAATTGAAGAAATATCAAAATGAACAAAGGTTACCGAATCAATTGCTATTTACTACCGAACAACATACTAATAATGAAGTTGAAGATCAGATTTATCATTTAAATGGCAGATTAAAATTACAATTATTGGATGATGTTAAAAGTATATATAATAGTCAGATGACTCAAAATAGTGATTTTAATGACGAAAAGAAAGTTTCTTCTAAAGCATTTTTAGATCAAATACATCAACGACTATATTTAGAACAAAGTTTATTAGTTGAACGAATTAAGAAATATTATAATCGTCAACTTAGCGAACAAGTCGCACCGACAATCCAAAAATTAAATCAATTGCATGTATTTATTAATACTGATTTTTCAATTATGCCTAATTTTACCGAAAAGGCATTCTTGCGTGTTGATTTAAATGATATGATTAATGCTTTACCTAAACAATTAACGAAACGTCGAATTTTGAATCCAAATACTCAACGAGAGTTACAAGAACTAATCAGTTCAAATACATTAGAGTTATTGCAAAATCAAATTAGTGAATTTAGACAGGCATTGATTCAGTATGTTGCTTCAATGAATAAAGAAGCTGAAGAGAAATTAGCGCAAATTGAGGATGCGATTCAAGATCAAATCGATGAATTATTATCATTTAATTTAGACAATACATTAATCGAGCAATTACGTATTGCGAATCAAAAATTAAACGCACTATTAAAATAGAAGGAAGGCACAAAATATGGAAAATCGTGTCCTATTAGTAGATGGAATGGCTTTATTATTTAGACATTTCTATGCTACAAGTTTACACAATCAATTTATGTATAATTCAAAAGGTATACCAACTAACGGAATTCAAGGTTTCGTTAGACATATCTTCACAGCAATAAATGAAATCAATCCTAGTCATGTAGCCGTATGTTGGGATATGGGACAATCCACTTTTAGAAATGATATGTATACTGACTATAAGCAAAATCGTCCAGCACCACCAGAAGAGCTTATTCCACAGTTTGACTACGTCAAAGAAATTTCAGACCAATTTGGATTTATAAATGTTGGAATGACTAATTATGAAGCTGATGATGTGATAGGAACTTTGGCAAAAACATTTTCTGATAATAACGAGGTCCACATCATCACTGGAGATAAAGACTTATTACAATGCATTAATAATAATGTAGAAGTTTGGTTAATAAAGAAAGGATTTAATATTTATAATCGTTATACCTTAGCTCGTTTTAATGAAGAATATCAGTTAAATCCACAGCAACTAATTGATATTAAAGCTTTTATGGGTGATAGTGCAGATGGATATCCCGGTGTAAAAGGAATAGGGGAGAAAACAGCCCTCAAATTAATTCAAACCTATGGAAGTGTTGAAAATGTACTTTCAAATATAGATCAATTGACACCTGCACAACGCAAAAAAATTGAAGCTGACAAAGATAATTTAACTTTATCTAAGCGATTGGCTGAAATATATACCGAAGTGCCACTTAATAGTGTGGAGATTTATAGAGATATGGCTTATGCACACTCATTAAATCAGATACTTTCAATTTGCAATGAACATGAACTTTATGTTTCTGGAAAATATATATCAACAAAGTTATAACTTAGGACAAAGACTCGAGACTGTAATATGTTTCGAGCCTTTTTTAACTACATTTAAATGATGTTCAATATATATTTTTTTTATATTAATAATTAAAATTCTAATTAACACACAATTAAATTAATGCTACAATTAAACAGAACAACTATTGAATTGTTCATTTCAAAAATGATAATTGAAATTTAATACCCGAGAGGAGTTATAAAACTTTTGTCGAGTAATTTTTTATGCTCTAATATTAAGCAAAAATTCAGACAATATTCATGGTAACTTAATTATCAATCCATTTGATATTGAGCTATGTGTTATCGGAATTCCTTTTCAAAAAAATACTCATAACATCAACATCAAGAATATACAACATAGAATAGGAGAGAAGCGCATCAATGAATTATCGAGATAAACTACAAAAGTTCAGTATTCGTAAGTATGCAGTAGGAACTTTCTCAACATTAATCGCCACGTTAGTATTTCTAGGAACGCATACTGATCAAGCCCATGCGAGTGAAAATACCAACGCGGCAGTTGAAAAAGCACAGCAAAATACTGAATCCCAAACATCCCGAGACAAAAATAGTAATCCAAATGATGCAATAACAATTCAAAATGATCAAACTTCTGATCAAACTGTAGAAATTAATAAGCAGTCAAAATTTGTAGACAAAACATCTACAGAAAAAAAGGCTTTAGAAACTCAAACAAGCGAAAAAGAAATTACTAATTCGACATCAACATCTATTAAAGAAAAAATAGAAGAAAGTTCGCCAGTTACTAAAGAAGAAAAAACAAATGAACTGAAAGAAAAATCTTCACCAATCGTAGGGACGCAATCTTCGAATCAAAGTAAACAGAAAGTTAAATTCTCTAGTTCAAAATCAGTTAAACAAATTGATGATAAGATAGATACACCTAGAGAATCTAAGTCGGATAACAGACAGAAAATTGATAGCAAAAACATTTCTAAACTGACAAATCTTACTCAAGAAATTCAAAGTAAATTATTAGAAGTTGAAACTATAGAACCTTCAAATCCTAACATTGAAGAAGCGAAAAAATTAACTGTAGAAAGTAGTAGTTTCACTCAATCTAGTAATGTTTCGCAACAATCACTTTTAGACTTAGTTACAAGATTAGAGCAAACACGTAATTCATTAGCAAATGTGATTACTCGTTCTCAATCAGGTAAACGCGATCCAAGAAACGGTCAACAAATTGAAAAAGGGACTAATTTTAGATTTACAACTTTAAATGGTCGTTGGAATGCCGGTAGAAACGTCATTGTGTACCAACGTAACTATGCGTCATTACCTGATGGTAGGGCGTTAGGTACTGGTCAACAAAAAAACGGTGTAGAAGGTATAACTTCTAGAAAGACCGTTATGCGTGCTTATTATAAACATGAAGGTAATTCAAAATACTTAGTTTATGATGTATTCTTCAATAATGACGGCGTTAACTTTATATCACCTGGATCACAACAACGTTTAGGTATGGCTTTGCTATTACCATATAAAGTAATGAAATTGAATTCAGATGGTTCGTTCGCTAGCGATTCAGTTAGAAATCTATCTTACGCAGCTTACGAAAAAAGAAGTGGTAGAAATAGTCTATTAAGTGAATCACCTAGCGATTTTATTATCGATCCAGATAATAGTACGCAAACGATTGATATGCTAAGAAGTAATCAGCATGATTTTGGTCATACAACATTTTATCTTAGTTTCGGTGTTCGTCCAGGTAGAAGCTTTAATAGTGATGCGAACGAATATTTCCATTCTAATAGAAATAACCCTGATTTGAGAAAAGCTGTTGAAGACCAACGAGGCATTTTTAGTGGATGGAACTATGGTATTGGTATTCAAGTCGACCCTAACCATCCAGAAGGTGCTAATCGAGCGTATCACATGCATCTTGAAGTTAAATTAAGAGATAATGTAACAACTGCCGAGCTTGAAAATGCTTGGTCATATGCCAATACAGCTGCTATGGGTGGTGTAAGTAAATCTGCTTATACAGTTTTATCAGGTCGTATATTACCTGAAGATGGTGCACTGCCATCTATCGAGAACCAACCACCTGTGAAACCAACAATTAACTCTGATTTAGTAGGCAAAGCAACAACGACAACAGTTATTGATGTATCTACAGATCCGAATACTAAAGTAGAAATTTTCGATAAAAATGGCAATAAAATTGGTACAGGTACAACAGATTCTAGTGGACATGCATACATTACGCCAACTCGTCCTATACCTGAAGGTAATGTCACTGCGAAAGCATATAATCACAGCGATGAATCAAAAGTTTCAACATCTGATCCTAAATTTGCAACTGACACAATTCCACCTACAACACCTGTAATTAACACAAGATTAGTTTACAAAGCTGGTACATTAACACCGATTGATGTTTCTACTGATCCAAATACACAAGTTGCATTAATAGATAAAAATGGGCGTATTTTTGGTGCAGGTACAACAGATAGTAGTGGTCATGTAATAATTACGCCAGATCGTGTTATTCCTGAAGGTAATGTGACTGCCAAAGCAACTGATAATGCTTTACATCCAAATAGTTCGGTTTCGATACCTGTTCAAGCAACAACGCTTATACCTGTGATGAAACCAGTAATTAATACAGATGTTGCGGGTAAAGCTTTCTCTTCACCAGTTATCGACATTACATCTACTCCAAATACGCGAGTTGAGCTATTAGATAAAAATAATAATGTCATCGGTCGTGGTATTACTGGCTCTAACGGACATGTTAATATTACACCTGATCATTATCTTTTCGAGGGTAATATCACAGCGAAAGCATATGATCAAACTGATGAAACTAATAATGCAACATCTGATCCAAGACACGTTACAGATACAACACCACCTAGAAAACCAGTAATTAATACTAACTTAGTTAATAAAGTAGGGACACGAACACCTATAGATGTTTCTACAGATGTATTGACTAGAGTAGAGATTTTTGATGAAAATGGTAAAAGTTACGGTGTAGTTCTTACTGAAATGGACGGTCACGGTATTATTACGCCAAGAGAGCCACTACCTTTAGGAAAAATCTATGCACGTGCTACAGATGGTGCAGAAACACCTAATTCAATTGATTCTGATCATGTACCAGTAACAGATACTATTCCACCAACAGTTCCAACTGTTGATACAGATTTAACAGGAAAAGCGACTACTTTAACTCCTATAACTGTCACTACTGATCCAAATACACGAGTGGATTTAATTGATAAAAATGGGCATATTATAGGTACTGGCACAACAGACGGAAATGGTCATGTCATCATTACTCCTACAACTCCAATTGTCGAAGGTAATGTCATTGCTAAAGCTTATGACCCTGCTAACAACGTTTCAACGTCTGCACCTAGAAAAGCGACGGATACTACACCACCAACTAAACCTAGAGTTACTTCACCTTTAGGAGGAAAAGCAGGTACGACTGATCCTGTTACAGTTACAACTGATCCGAATACGAATGTTCAATTATTAGATAAAAATGGGCAGATCATAGGAACTGGAACTACAGATAGTTCAGGTCGTGTCAATATTACACCAACAAGACCTATTCCAGAAGGTAATGTTACGGCTAAAGCAATTGATAATGCGGAACATCCGAATAGCTCTACATCTGATCCTGTTAAAGCAACTGATACAACGCCACCGACTAAACCTAGAGTGACAACACCGTTAGGTGGAAAAGCGACTACTTTAACACCGATTGAAGTAACTACGGATCCAAATACAAGTGTTCAATTATTAGATAAGGATGGTCGTGTGATTGGTTCGGGTACGACTGGTGCTAATGGACGTGTTACAATCACGCCAACTCGTCCTATTCCGGAAGGTAATGTCACTGCCAAGGCGACTGATAATGCAGAACGTCCGAATAGTTCTACGTCTGATCCGGTCAAAGCGACGGATACGACGCCACCAACGGAACCAGTTGTGACAAATGATTTAACTGGTAAAGCGACTACTAAAACACCGATTACGGTTACAACGGATCCAAATACTCATGTTGATTTACTTGATAAAGATAATCATGTAATAGGTTCAGGTACGACGGATAGTAATGGTCGAGTTACAATTACACCAACGGTGCCTATCCCTGAAGGTAATGTACGTGCTAAAGCGACTGATAATGCGGAACATCCAAACAGTTCACTTTCTCAACCGAAAAAAGCGACTGATACAACACCTCCAGGTAGCCCAATCGTTAATACTGATTTAACTGGTAAGGCAACAACTAAAACTCCAGTTGATGTATCTTCTGATCCGAATACTCGTATCGAGTTACTAGATAAAGATAATCATGTGATTGGTTCAGGTACGACTGGTGCTAATGGTCATGTCATCATTACGCCAACTCAACCTATACCGGAAGGTAATGTTACTGCGAAAGCTTACGATAATGCAGAACACCCAAATGTCTCAACTTCTGCACCTAAAAAAGCGACAGATACTACACCTCCTACGGAACCAGTTGTGACAAATGATTTAACTGGTAAAGCGACTACTAAAACACCGATTACGGTTACAACGGATCCAAATACTCATGTTGATTTACTTGATAAAGATAATCATGTAATAGGTTCAGGTACGACGGATAGTAATGGTCGAGTTACAATTACACCAACGGTGCCTAT
>OIFG01000150.1_pt1 | contig 37459 bp, 36 predicted proteins | sample 1582031 | NCBI WGS metagenome assembly OIFG01 (sample SAMN07501051, study PRJEB24779) | human gut metagenome | isolation source: stool | host: human infant | place: USA: Pittsburgh, PA | reverse complement strand
AAAGACAATTTCTATATTATTTCAATAGAAATTGTCTTTTTTTCACTTATCCAAGAACTTTATGTCCCGGACTCTTTAATATTCAAATTAAAAGTGAGTATAACATTTTATTCTCATTAATATAAATATTTGATGGATCAAAATCATGAACATTAATTTTTAGTTGGTTAAGATCATCATGATTCTTAAGTTGAATACCGATAATGACAGTACCAGTGTTTTGAGAAGTTTTCTTTAAATATTCAAACTTAGTTATATCATCCTGAGGTCCTAATACATCGTTAACAAATTCCTTTAATGCACCAGGACGTTGAGGAAAGTTAAGAATAAAGTAATGTTTCATCTCCTCGTAAAGTAATGAACGTTCTTCAATTTCTTTCATTCGATTAATATCGTTATTACCACCACTAACTACACATACTACTGTCTTACCTTTAATTTTTTCTTTATATTGCTCTAATGCTGAAACACTTAATGCACCTGCTGGTTCAGCAACAATGGCTTGTTTAGAGTACATATCTAAAATAGTTGAACAAACAGCACCTTCATCTACTTGAATATAATCGTCTACAAATTTCTTAGCTATATCATAAGTGATATCACCAACTCGTGCCACAGAAGCACCATCTACAAATTTGTCAATATGATCAAGTGTCACTATTTTGTTTTGGACAACAACTGATTCGTACATGCTACTAGCGCCAGAGGGTTCGACACCAATAATTTTAGTTTGTGGACTATATTGATTCATATAAGTGCTAATTCCTGAAATCAAACCTCCACCACCAATAGCAGCAAATAGATAATCGAACGTAATTGAATCATTACTTGATTGATTCAAAATTTCTTTTGCTAATGTTCCTTGTCCAGCTATTGTATCTACATTATTAAAAGGGTCGATAAAAGTCATGTGATTTTGTTCAGTATAAATTAAAGCTTCTTTTAAGCAATCATCAAAAGTATCTCCAGTTAATATGATTTTAACGTTTTTAGAACCAAAAAATTTAACTTGATTAACCTTTTGAAGAGGTGTGGTAACAGGCATGAAAATCACAGCTTTTAAATTTAATGCTTTAGCAGTATAAGCAACACCTTGAGCATGATTTCCAGCACTTGCGCATGTAATACCTTTTTCTTTAGCTTCACTTGTTAGAACAGAAATTGCATTATATGCACCTCTAAGTTTGAAAGAGCGAACCCATTGTAAGTCTTCTCTTTTTAAATACACATTACAGTCATATTTTTGAGAAAGATAGAGATCGAATTGTAAAGGTGTCTCTTTAACAACATCTTTTATTCTTAAGTATGCATTATCTACATCTTTAGCATTTAAAGTTGTCTTCACAGTCATTTTATCTCAACCTTTATTCTTATTTTCATATTGTTCAATTAAATCTTCATATTCTAATGTTATGGCTATATCATCTAAACCATTAACTAATTTATGTTTCCATGTTTCATCAATTTGAAAGTTAAATGATTTATCATTAGCTGAAACAGTTTGATTTGGTAAATCAATGGTAATTTCTTTTTGAGAAGCTAAATATTTTCTTTCGTTTTCACCTAAAGTAATAGGTAACATGCCATTTTTTGTACAATTCATAAAGAATATGTCACTAAAGCTACCAGCTATAATAATATTGAATCCATAATCTTTTAAAGCCCACGCAGCATGTTCACGACTTGAACCACAACCAAAATTGTCACCAGTAATCAAAATAGTAGCACCAGAGAATTCAGGTTTATTAGGATTAAAATCTGGATTATTTGTACCATCAGGAAGGTATCTCCATTCGTCAAATGCAAATGGACCGAAACCACTTTTAGTTATTCGTTTAAGATGTACTTTGGGAATAATTTGGTCAGTATCAATATTGTCATTAAACAATGGTACAACTTTTCCTGTATAGGTTGTAATAGGTTGGATATCCATTACTAAACAACCACCTTTCTAACATCTACGAATCTTCCTTCAATAGCCGCTGCAGCAGCCATAGCAGGGGACACTAGATGCGTTCTAGCGCCTTTACCTTGTCTTCCTTCAAAGTTACGATTGCTCGTAGAGGCACAGTGTATGCCTTCGGGTACTTGATCAGGATTCATACCTAAACACATTGAACAACCTGGTTCTCTCCATTGAAATCCTGCATCTTTAAATATTTTGTCCAAACCCAATGCTTCAGCTTCTTTTTTAACTGAGCGAGAGCCAGGTACAACGATTGCAGTGATTTTTGGATGGACTTGTTTACCCTTAACGATTCGACTAGCTTCTACTAAGTCTGATAATCTTGCATTGGTACAAGAACCTAAGAACACATAACCTAAATCGATATCTTCAGCTTTTTGGCCTGGTTTTAAGCCCATATATTGATAAGCGCGTTCATCATTAATATTTTTAATTTTTGGAAAAGGTGTATTAAAACTAACACCCATTTCAGGATTTGTTCCCCATGTAACTTGAGGTTCTAAATTTGTAACATCAAGTTTGATAACTTTATCAAATTTAGCATCGGCATCAGTATATAATTGACGCCAATCATTGATAGAACGGTCAAAATTTCGAGCATATTTTCTGTCTTTGACATAAGCAAATGTCATTTCATCTGGTTGCATCAATCCATATTTAGCACCAGCTTCAATGGCCATGTTGCAGATAGTCATTCTAGCTTCCATAGACAGAGATCTAATCGTTTCACCTGTAAATTCAATAGCGTAACCAGTACCAAAATCAACACCATATTGACTAATAAGATACAAGATAATATCTTTCGCATAGACGCCTTTTGGTAACTGACCTGTAACGTCTATCTTTAAATTTTTAGGTTTAGTTTGCCAAAGTGTTTGAGTAGCAAATACATGTTCAACTTCACTTGTCCCTATACCAAATGCGATTGCACCAAAGGCCCCATGCGTGGCAGTATGTGAATCACCACAAACGATTGTTTTTCCAGGTTGAGTGAGACCTGTTTCTGGACCTACCATGTGAACAATACCTTGTTCAACAGAACCCATATCAAATAATTGAACACCAAATTCCTTTGCATTCTTTTGAAGTGTAGTAATTTGTTTGTTCGCAATTTCATCTTTAATATTAAAAATATCTATTGTAGGAACATTATGATCTAAAGTTGCAAATGTTAAATCAGGGCGTCTCAATTTACGATTTTGAAGTCTTAAACCTTCGAAAGCTTGTGGAGAAGTCACTTCATGAATTAAGTGTAAATCAATATATAATAATTGAGGTTCACCTTCATTCCCGGTTAAAACATGTTTATTCCAAACTTTATCGAATAACGTTTGTCCCATAAAAGCATTCCCCCTTATTAATAATTCTTTTTTAATTCATTGAATATATCTGATGTAGTATAGTGCCCATTTAAATCTTTAGTTGTTTTACCATCTTTAATAAGTTGATATACAGCCTGTTCTAGTTCAGACGCCGCATCTTCAAAGTTAAAACTTTCACGTAAGCACATGGCTAACGAGAGTATCATACCAAATGGGTTAGCTAGATTTTGATTTGCAATGTCGGGTGCTGAACCATGAATAGGTTCATAAAGTCTTGGTCCTTCTAAACTAAAACTTGCAGAAGGTGATAAACCTAATGAACCTGGAATGGTAGAAGCTTCATCACTTAATATATCTCCAAATAGATTTTCAGTAACAATGACATCAAAATTAGTAGGTTGGGAAATTAACTGCATGCTACAAGCATCAACTAATAAATGATTCACTTTAACATCAGGAAACTCATGACTAATCTCATTAATAGTTTTACGCCAAAGTTTACTTGTAGCTAACACATTTTCTTTATCAACTGACGTTAATTTTTTCTTTCTTTGAGATGCTAATTCAAAAGCTACCATTGCAATACGTTCAATTTCCTTTTTAGTATAAGTTAGTGAGTCTAGTGCACTTTGATTATCAATATGCCGTGGTTCACCAAAATATAAGCCACTAGTTAATTCTCTCACTATGATAAAATCCGTTCCTTTGACACGTGATTCTTTAATTGGAGAAAAATGACTTGTACCCTCAGTAACTTTAGTAGGTCGTATATTGGCGAACAAACCTAGAGATTTACGTAATGCTAATAATCCTTGCTCAGGTCTATTATTAGGATCAGTCCATTGAGGACCACCTACAGCACCCAACAAAATTGCGTCAGCATTTTTACAAGCATTTAAAGTATCATCAGGAAGGGGAACACCATGCGAATCTATGGCTGCACCTCCAAAATCATAAGACGTTAATTGATAATCAAATTTATATTTTTTACTGATTAGTTCTAATAATTCTAACGTACCACTTAAGATTTCTGGTCCTATTCCATCACCAGGCAAAGCTACAATATTATAAGTCATTAGTGATTACCTTCCTTTTTGTTAATTTCACTAGCGTATTTAGCATGTGCTTCTACATATGCTTTGCAAGAGGCATATAACACATCATGATCAATACCAATACCATTAACAGGTTGACCTTCAATAGTTAATGAAACATGTACTTCTGCTTGAGCGTCGGTACCTTCAGTGACAGAATCAATACGGTAATCAATGAGTTCACTTTTATGTTTAAAAATGCGATCAACTGCATTATATATAGCCACAATTGACCCAGTTCCTATACTTGAATCTTGATAAATATTACCATTTTTATCTTTTATAACGACAACAGCACTTTGTAAACCATTGGAAACAAACTGCAATTGAAGTGTATCAACTTGATAAATTGCATTTTGCTCATGTTCAGTACCTTGGATAATCGCATGTATATCTCGATCAGTTACACTTTTCTTTTTATCAGCAATGGCTTTGAATTGTTTAAATAATTCAGCTTGATTTTGTGGTTCAATATCGTATCCTAAAGATTTTAATTTTTCAGCAAAAGCGTGTTTACCTGATAGTTTACCAAGAGGTAAATCATTTTTACTAATACCAACAAGTTGTGGCGTCATGATTTCATAAGTTTCTGGATTTTTTAAAACACCATCTTGGTGAATGCCAGACTCATGACTAAAAGCATTTTGACCAACAATGGCTTTATTTCTAGGAACGCGTATACCAGCATAGCGAGATATAATATCAGAAGTATTTTTTGTTTCTGATAGTTTCAATCGTGTTTCATTACCATAGTGATCTTTACGGACATATAGTGCTAAAGCTAATTCTTCTATGGCAGTATTGCCCGCTCGTTCACCGATGCCATTTACTGTTCCTTCGATTCGTTTGGCACCATTTTCAATAGCAGCCAGACTATTAGCAACTGCCATTCCTAAATCATCATGACAATGTGCACTATAAGTAATGTCTTGTTTAGAGTTAATGTTCTCAATCAAGGTTTTAAAAATTCGACCATATTCATTTGGATAACTATAACCGACTGTATCTGGGATGTTAATGATTGTAGCACCACAGTCTACTGCCATCTGTACACATTTTATTAAGAAATCTGTATCAGTTCTTGTGGCATCCTCAGGTGAAAATTGAACGACATCAAAGTATTGTTTGGCATAACTGACGTGCTCTTTAATTGATTCCAAGACCTGTTGTTGAGTCATTTTGAGTTTATGAGTTAAGTGAATGGGTGAAGTTGCTATAAAAACGTGAATAACTGGTTTTACAGCATCTTTTGTAGCTTCATAAACAGCATCGATATCTGATTTTTTACAGCGTGCTAACCCACATACAGCTGTTTTAGTTAAAGTATTTGATATAGCTTGAACAGACTTAAAGCTACCTGCACTTGAAGCGGGAAAACCTGCTTCAAGTATATCTACACCCCATGTTTCTAACTGTTTGGCAATCTTTAATCGCTCGTCAAAAGAAAAGTTAACTCCAGGTGTTTGTTCACCGTCTCTTAATGTTGTATCAAAAATTTGAATATGGCTTTCCATCTTTAACAACCCCTTAGCATTTATTTTTGAATACTTTTAGATTTAATGAATGGCATCATTTTTCTTAATTCGCGACCAACTGCTTCGATTTCATGACCGTGTTGTTGTTCACGTAATTTATAGAATTCTTTAAAGCCATTTTCATTGTCTTTAACAAAGCTATTTGCAAAATTACCATTTTGAATATCTTTTAATACTGCTTTCATATTGTCTTTAACATCAGGAGTGATGACTCTAGGTCCTGAAACATAGTCACCATACTCTGCTGTGTTAGAAATTGAGTAACGAACGTTCTCCATACCGCCTTCATACATTAAATCAACAATTAACTTCATTTCATGTAATACTTCGAAGTATGCTAATTCTTTTTGATAGCCCGCTTCAACTAAAGTTTCAAAGCCACTTTGGATTAATTTATGAATACCACCACAAAGTACTGCTTGCTCACCGAATAAATCTGTTTCAGTTTCTTCTTTAAATGTTGTTTCAATTACACCTGCACGCGTAGCTCCGATACCTTTCGCATAACTTAATGAAATATCGCGTGCTTGACCAGTAGCATCTTGTTGTACACCAAATAGTGCTGGTACGGCAGTTCCTTCAACAAAGGTACGTCTTACTAAATGACCAGGTCCTTTAGGAGCTACTAAGAAGACATCCACATCTTTAGGTGGTTTGATAACTTCAAAGTGGATATTAAAACCATGCGCAAATGCTAGGGCATTTCCAGCTTCTAAGTTAGGTTCAATTTCATTTTTATAGACATTTCCTTGGATTTCATCTGGCAATAACACCATGATGACATCTGCTTGTTTAACAGCTTCTGCAACTGGATAAACATCGAAGCCATCTTCTTTAGCTTTATCAAAAGAATGACCAGGGCGAATACCAACAATAACGTCATAACCGTTGTCTTTAAGGTTTTGTGCATGCGCGTGTCCTTGTGAACCGTAACCGATAATTGCAATTTTTTTACCTTGTAATGCATCTTTCTCAACTGATTGATCGTAATAAACTTTAGTCATAATACATTCCTCCAAAAATTTAAATAACTTAATATTTAGAATATTCTTAAAATTTAGATAAAGAAATTATCTAAATTATGTGATGTTAGTGGTTATTTATTTAATTATACTAGCGCATCAATATACAGCTTATCTCAGTTCTGACTAATATCTTGAACTTCGAGTACACTGACTTGTTTTTTTAACTTCGCAATTAAAATTTTAAATATAGCTTCATCTTCAATATCTGCAGTAATTTGCATATCAGAGATACCTTTTTCTTGAGATGGTTTAACTGTTAATTCATTAATATTATATTGTAGTCTAACGAATGCACTTGTAATTCTGTTTAATGTGCTCACTTGATCGGTTACTTTTAAATGTAAAATTCGTTTCATTCTAACCCCTCCATTTCATGGTTCGCTTTGCCACTTGGGATCATAGGATTAACTGGTTCAGTAGGTGAGATTCTAACTTCGATTAGCGCAGGTCCACTATAATTAAATGCTGAATCAAGTGTTTTAGTTAGTTTATTTGGATGATCAATTAAGAAACCTTTAACACCATATGCTTCTGCCATCTTCATGAAGTCAGGTTGATCATTAAATACTGAATGAGAGAATCGGTGGTTAAAGAATTTGTCTTGCCACTGTTTAACCATACCTAATGTGCCATTATTGATTAGAACGATTTTTACGTTGAGTCCGTATTCAGGCAGTAACGCTATTTCCTGATTTGTCATTTGAAAACCACCATCACCAACAAAGCAAATAACTGTTTTATCAGGTTCAGCTAATTGAGCACCGATAGCTGATGGAATACCAAATCCCATAGTACCTAAACCACCGCTAGTAACCCATTGACCATGATGTTTGAATGGATAAAATTGAGCTGCCCACATTTGATGTTGACCAACATCAGTAGTAACTATAGCTTCACCGTTTGTAATTTTTCCGATATATTCAATAGCTTCTTGAGGTTTGCAAAATGTGTCATCAGTTTTTTTATATTTAAAAGGATGTTTGTGCTTATTTTCAATACAATGGTTAACCCAGTGTTCATGGGAAGTTTTATTTGTAAATCTTTGAGATAAAGCTTCGAGTACTTTTTTACAGTCAGCAACTATCCCTAAGTCAGTCGAAATCACCTTGTTAATTTCTGATTCATCAATATCCACATGAACTACGGTTGCATGAGGAGCAAATTCATTAGGATTACTTGCTAATCTATCATCAAACCGACTACCTAAATTAATTAATAAATCACATTCGGTTAAAGCCATATTACTTGCATAGGAGCCATGCATACCTCCCATACCTAGAAATAGTGGATTGTCATAAGGAATAGCTCCCAGACCTAAAAGTGTAGTAGCTACTGGAATTTGATGTTTAGTTACAAATTGAGTTAATAATTCATTAGATTGTGAATGATTAATGCCAGCGCCTGCTAAGATAAGTGGTTGCTTTGCATTCTCTAAATATTGAATTAATTGACTAATATCTTTATCTTTAGGATTTACAGTGACATCATATGCCGGTAAGTCCACTTCATTTACAAGTGGTGCAGATGTTTTAAGTACACCCATATCTTTAGGAAAATCTATAACTACAGGGCCTTTGCGTCCAGAATTTGCTAAGTAAAATGCTTCATGAACGATTCTTGGAATATCATTTACATTTTTAACTTGGAAATTAGCTTTTGTAATTGGTGTAGTCATAGAAAGTAAATCTGCTTCTTGAAAAGCGTCTTTACCAATTCCTGGTGTTGCTACTTGTCCAGTGAATACTACTAAGGGGAGGGAATCACAGTACGCATCTGTTATACCGGTAATCGCATTTGTAGCGCCAGGACCACTTGTTACAACCACTACACCAGTTTTGCCAGATACTCTTGCATAACCTTCTGCAGCGTGAGTAGCACCTTGTTCATGTCTTGCTAAGATGTGTTTAATTTTACCATCATAGAAAGTGTCATATAATGGTAAAACTGCGCCACCAGGATAACCGAATATGAAATCAACATCTTCATGTAATAATGCCTCTACTAAAAGTTCTGAACCGGATCTGAAATTATTATTTGCGTCTAAATCACTATCTTCTTTTAGACTAGTCTGTTTTGAATAGTCCATAGCATCAGGACTTACTACGCTACTTTCCTTTTTACTTGTCATGTTGAACAACTCCTCTAGTTATATTAGATTTTCGGGAACTTGCATAATACCACCAGTATTCGCACTAGTGACCAAAGCAGTATATCTTGCCAGATAACCTGATTTCACTTTTGCCTTAAAAGGTTGTAATGCTTCTTTACGATGATTAAGTTCTTCTTTAGTTTGATTAACATTTAAAGTTCGATTGATTAAATCAATAGTAACTTCATCGCCGTCTTTAATGAGTCCAATAGGTCCACCTGAAGCTGCTTCTGGTGAAATGTGGCCGACAGCGATACCTCTCGTTGCACCAGAGAATCTACCATCAGTTATTAATGCGACATCTTTACCTAAACCTCTACCTACAATTGAAGAAGTAGGGGCTAACATTTCAGGCATTCCTGGTCCACCTTTAGGACCTTCATATCGAATAACAACGACATGACCTTCGCGTACGATTTTATTATCAATTGCTTCAACAGCTTCATCGTGTGAATTGAAACAAATTACTTTACCAGTAAATATCTTAATAGAAGGATCAACGCCACCAACTTTAATAACAGCCCCTTTAGGCGCTATATTTCCAAATAATATTGAGAGACCACCTTGCTTATCATAAGGATCATCTAGTGAATGAATGACATCAAAATTCTTAATTTCTTTACCTTCATTATTTTCACGAAGTGTTTTTCCAGTAACTGTGAGTCTATCTGGATGTAATGTTCCTTCTTTTTTCATCAATTCATTGATGATAGCTGGACAACCACCTGCTTCGTGGACATCATGCATAGAATATGAAGAACTTGGCGCAATCTTAGATAAATAAGGCGTCTTTTTAGCGATTTCATTGATGCGTTCCAAATCGTAATCAATTCCAGCTTCGTTTGCAATGGCTAGCGTATGTAATACTGTGTTAGTTGAACCACCCATCGCCATATCAAGTGCAAATGCATCATCGATAGCTTCTCGAGTTACGATATCAAGTGGTTTGATATCTTTTTTGATATTATCTACTAATTTAAATGCAGCTTCACGAATCATTTCTCTTCTTTGTTCGCTTACTGCTAAAGCTGTACCGTTATATGGTAATGCTAAGCCTAAGACTTCCATTAAACAATTCATTGAGTTTGCTGTAAACATTCCCGCGCAAGAACCACAAGTAGGGCAGGCGTTTTGTTCCATATCTAAAAATGCTTCTTTGGAGAGTTTACCTTCTTTAAATGCGCCAACCGCTTCAAACATTGATGATAATGTCAAAGCTTTACCTTGCGCTGATAAACCAGCTTTCATAGGCCCACCAGAACAGAATATAGCTGGTACATTGGTTCTAACGGCAGCTAATAACATACCGGGTGTTATTTTGTCGCAATTAGGAATGTAAAATACGCCATCGAACCAGTGCGCATTAATGACGGTCTCTGCAGCATCAGCAATGATTTCTCGAGAGGGTAGTGAGTAACGCATTCCAATGTGTCCCATAGCTATACCATCATCAACGCCAATAGTATTAAACTCGAAAGGTATAGCGCCTGCCTCACGAATAGCTTCTTTAGCAATGTCAGCCAATTCTCTTAAATGCACATGTCCAGGTACAATATCGATATAAGAGTTACAAATTGCTACAAAAGGTTTGTTCATATCTGTAGGATTTTTAAGTGCGCCCGTGGCGTGTAAAAGACTTCGAGCAGGTGCTTGATGATCACCTTTTTTTATCATGTCACTTCTCATAAATAATTCCCCCATAAAACACAATAAGTTTAAAACATAAAAAGACGCCCCAATTTATGATTGGGACGTCTATAAGTCCCATTCAATGAGAAATAGGACTTAAACATTTAGTAACAGATAATTACTAAAGTTCCAGCCCTTGCGAGTATAATAAAATAATTAAATTGTCAGTTGGGTTATATGTTTGATTTGTCATTTTAATATACTCCTTCCTTGAATGGTTATATTAGAATAGTTAGAATTGTTTAAAAATTCGATAAACTTAATTTACTATATCATTTTTATTAAGTCAATAGCCTTTTTAAGAATTTTCTAACAACTTCATCTCATCATTCTTTTGTTGAGTATAGGGAAATTGTTTAAGGAATTTGTTATAATTAGTAAGTTAAAATTTTTATGACTTAATTTAGTTTGAGAGAATAAAATAAGTTACCATAAGTTCTGAAATGGTCATGAATAATCATTTGATTTAAAAAAATTTGAAAGAGTGGGACTAATGATAAGTATTAATAATTTGGATGAATTAAATCATTTTGCAAACGTGTTAGTTCGACACTTAGAGCCTAGTGATTTAATCCTTTTAAATGGCGACCTAGGGGCAGGTAAAACTACACTAACACAATTTATAGGTAAACATTTAGGAGTTAAGCGTAATATTAATTCTCCTACCTTTAATATTATAAAATCATATAAAGGGAGTAATTTAAAATTACATCATATGGACTGTTATCGTTTGGAAGATTCAGATGAAGATCTAGGATTTGATGAATATTTTCAAGATGAGGGCATTACCATTATTGAATGGAGTCAATTTATTCAAGATTTATTACCTAAGGAACATTTAATAATCAATATAGAAACTTTAAGTGAAACAAAAAGAACTATAAAATTAGAAGCCCAAGGAACCCATTATTTAAAAGTAAAGGAGGAAGTTGAAAGTGAATTTATTAATGATTGATACATCTAATCAACCGATGTCAATCGCAATCATGCAAGATGATACCGTCTTGGCAGAAACTACGTCGGAAGATAAAAGAGATCATTCGAGTCAACTTATGCCTGGTATTCAGCACTTATTTGAAGAAGCAAAAATTGAAAAAAATGATATTGATGGGATTGTAGTTGCTAAGGGTCCAGGTTCCTATACTGGAGTTAGAATTGGCGTAACCACCGCTAAAACGTTGGCCTATGCATTAAATACTAAATTATATGGTGTATCATCTTTAGCAGCATTAGCTGCAACAGTGAAGAATGATAAACAAAAATTATTAGTTCCAATCATTGATGCGCGTCGTGAAGCGGTATACACTGGTGTTTATCAAAACGTTGATGGAAATATAACAACTATTATAAAAGATCAATATTTACCTATTGAAGAATTAAAAAAGCAATTAACTGAAATGAACCAACCATTTCTTTATGTTGGTAGAGATGCTGATAAGTTATCCGAACACCTAGGTGGAGAAATAAAAAATAATTTACCTCATGCTCCAACTATGAAACAACTCATAACTAAAAGTGAACCGATTCATACATTTGTTCCTAATTATATTAAACTATCAGAGGCTGAAAGAAATTGGCTAAACCAACAGAAGCAGAATTAACAATTAGAGCAATGCAAGTAGATGATGTCCCCAGTGTATTCGATATAGAACGAGATAGTTTCAATGATAGTTCGTGGACAATTGATGCATTTTATCATGAATTGAATGAAAATAACTTTGCTAAATATTTTGTAATTGTTTTTGAAAATGAAATTATCGGATATCTAGGACTATGGATGGTTATTGATCAAGCTCAAATTACAACGATAGCAATTCGTAAAGACTTTAGAGGTTATGGACTGGGACAATTATTATTAAAGTATGTAATGGATTATGCAAGCCATTCATGTGAAGTGATGAGTTTGGAAGTTAGGATAGATAATGTAATTGCGCAACATGTTTATACTAATTTGGGTTTTCAATTTGGAGGTAAACGTAAAAATTATTATGGAGAAGGCGAGGATGCAATGGTAATGTGGGTGAACTTAAATGAATAAAGAAACATTAATATTAGCAATAGAAACGAGTTGTGATGAAACAAGTGTAAGTGTCATTAAAAATGGAAATTCAATTTTATCTAATATTGTATTAAGTCAAATTGAGAGTCATAAGCGTTTCGGTGGTGTTGTACCTGAAGTTGCAAGTCGACATCACGTTGAAGGGATTACGACAACGATTGAAGAAGCATTAACAACTGCAAATATATCAATGAATGATATTGATGCAATAGCAGTGACTCAAGGACCAGGATTAATTGGCGCATTACTTATCGGTATTAATGCAGCGAAAGCACTAGCTTTTGCTTATGACAAACCACTTATTCCTGTGCACCATATTGTAGGTCACATTTATGCCAATCATTTAGAAGAACCATTAACATTTCCATTAATTACGCTAATTGTGTCAGGGGGGCATACTGAATTAGTATATATGAAATCTCATATGCATTTCGAAGTTATTGGTGAGACAAGAGATGATGCAGTGGGAGAGGCGTATGATAAAGTCGCTCGAACAATTGATTTACCATACCCAGGAGGGCCACAAATTGATAAATTAGCTCAATATGGTAAAGATACTTATGATTTTCCAAGAGTGTGGTTAGAAAAGGAAAGTTATGATTTTAGTTTTAGTGGATTGAAAAGTTCTGTTATAAATAAACTGCATAATTTGCGACAAAAGAATGAAGAAGTTGTAAAAGAAGATGTAGCAACTAGTTTTCAAAATAGTGTTGTAGACGTGTTAAGTACTAAAGCGATTAATGCATGTAAAGCCTATAAAGTTAACAGACTTATTGTTGCTGGAGGTGTTGCAAGTAATAAAGGATTGCGATACCGATTACAACAATTATGTGAAGATAATAATATTCATTTATCCATTCCAAGTCCTAAATTATGTACTGATAATGCAGCAATGATTGGTGCTGCAGCATATTACTATTATCAGTCAGGAATTACAGCTAAGTTAGATTTGAATGGTGAAAATAATATGGATATAGAAGAAGCTACTATAGAAGTTTAAATTTATATTATTTATTTAATCGAATTAATTATTTCAATAATCAAAAGGAACCTCTTTTAACGTAAGGATTAAGATCCACTGTTAACAAGAGGTTTTTTATTGAGATTAAAATAATTCAAAAGGTCAATAGAGAACGTTTGTACTTATCAACATTAAGTGTATAAGTTGTGGATAAACCGTTCTTAACAATGTGGATATGAATTTAATTTTGTGTAAAAATCTTGTAAATGAATTTAAAATAAGTTGTGGATAAGTGGGATAACTATGTGGATAGTTGATAATATCGTATTTTAGCTGTTTATAACTTTTGTTGAAATTTGTATAAAAAAATTAGCTAGAAAGTTAATTAATACTTTCTAGCTAATGGTAAAATAATGAGTCTTTAGATATTTTCTTGTAAATTTTCCCATTCCGACATAACCTGTTCTAACATTTGTTCGGTTTCAAGTTTCTGATTCGCTAATGATGAGGCTTTTTCAGGATTATTGAATACGTCAGGCTGAGTGAGTTGTTCATCAATGCGTGCTATTTCATTCTCAAATGCTTCAATTTTGGCTTCACAGTTCTCAATGAGACGTTCTAATTTTCTTTGCTCACGACGTTGTTGCTTTTGAGAATCATAGGTATTTACATTTTCATTAGCTTCATTTTGATTTGAAGTATCCTCTTTACTAAAATCATTGCGCTCATTTTTAAAAGCTTCAAGTGCCGCTGCTTCTTCTGTTTTCTCGATGTAATATTGATAATCTCCCAAATACATTTGGCCACCGTCATAATTTAAGTCGAATACTTTATTTGCCAATTGATTAATAAAGTAACGATCGTGTGATACAAAAAGAATGGTTCCTTCAAAATCTTTTAGCGCTTGTTCTAACATCTCTTTAGAATCTATATCAAGATGGTTTGTTGGTTCATCAAGAATTAATACATTATCTCTTTGAAGCATAAGTAGCGCTAATTGCAAACGAGCTTTTTCTCCACCAGATAAATCATTGATTACTTTCTTTACATCATCTTGCACGAATAAGAAACGTCCGAGTATAGCGCGAATATCTTTTTCATTCATTGTTGGATATTGATCCCAAACATAGTCGATAATTGTTTTATTAGATTTAAATTCAGCTTGCTTTTGATCGTAATAACCAATTTGAAGATTTGCACCAAAGGTAATTTCACCTTCTAATTGATTTTGACGTTGAGCGATGGTCTTGATTAGAGTAGTTTTACCTACGCCATTTGGGCCAATAATGGCAATATGATCCCCCTTACTTACTTCAATATTAATAGGAGATGTAATAGGCGAGTCATAACCAATTTTCAGATTACGTATATTCATAACGTCATTACCTGTATTACGATTAAAGCCAAATTGAATGTTAGCACTTCTTGCGTCCAACATAGGTTTGTCAATACGTTCCATTTTTTCTAGTGTTTTTCGACGACTTTTTGCCATTCCACTAGTTGAAGCACGTGTTATATTTTTCTCTACAAATGTTTCTAATCTTTTAATTTCATCTTGCTGACGTTCATATTCTTGCATTCTGCTTTCGTAATATTTATCACGTTGCTCAATAAATTGTTCATAATTTCCGACGTAACGTTTAACATCGCCAAGTGCAACATCATATATTTGAGTGACTATTTTATCTAGGAAATATCTATCGTGACTGATAATAACAATGGCACCTTTGAAATATTTTAAATAATCTTCTAACCACTTCGTCGTTTCTAAATCTAAATGGTTTGTAGGTTCGTCTAGTAGTAATAAATCTGGCTCATTCAATAGCATTTGGGCTAAGGATAATCGCGTTTTTTGACCACCACTGAAATCATTGATAGGTTTATCGAAATCATCTTCATTGAAATTTAAACCATGTAGAACAGTTTTGATTTTACTTTCATACTGATAACCATCAAGTTGTTCGAATTGATTAGTTAAAGATTCATAGCGTTCCATATGTTGTTGATATTCTTCGGAATAGTAGTTAGATGCATGATCAGCTAGCCAATTCGTTTCTTCTCTAATTAGAAGTTCCATTTTTTTTAAATGTTCAAACGGTTTTGACATTTCTTCGAAGACTGAAGCAGATGAATTAAGTGTCATTTGCTGTGTTAAATAACCCATACGTAAATTTTTGATTTTTGATATATGACCGCTATCATAGTCTTCAACACCGGCAATGATTTTCATTAAAGTCGATTTACCAGCACCGTTTCTGCCTACGACACCAATTCGTTCGCCTGTTTTTACTTCGAAATTCACACGCGTGAAAATATCTTCGCCATCAAATGATTTCGAAATATCGTTTAATTGCAAGAGTATCATTCAGGTTTCACCTTTCTATTTATAAGTTTATTACTCGAAATTAGATTGTATATTACTCTATATTTTACCGTATTACTTAGTTTCTTGAAACTAAGTTATTTATTTTTAAAATATGTTAGGGTATAATATTCCAGTATTCATAATAGGACATAACGACATTTTTAAATTTAAAACGTATAGCACTCAAAATAGTTTGGATACATAGATTATAAAATTCAAACATAAAGGGGGGCATTTTAAATGGCTCATAATAAATCTAAAATTCCACGGGCAACTTTGAAGCGATTACCTTTATATTACAGATTCGTTAACACACTCAAGTCAAAAGGCATTGATAGGGTTAATTCTAAGGCTATTAGTGAGGCACTCAATATTGAATCAGCAACCATCCGAAGAGATTTCTCTTATTTTGGAGAATTAGGCAAAAAAGGCTACGGTTACAATATAGATAGTCTATTAGAATTCTTTAAAACAGCATTAAGTGATAGTGATAATATACACATAGCTTTAGTAGGTGTTGGTAATTTAGGTCGAGCACTTTTGACATATAACTTTTCAATTCATGATGAAATGACAATAACTGAGGCTTTTGATATAGATGAACAGATTGTCGGAACAGAGATTGGTGATGTATCTGTGCATCATATGAACGATTTGAAGAAAGTACTCAATGCTCAAAATATCAATGTTGTAATATTAACTACACCAGAGGAAGCAGCACAACGCGTTGCAAATCAGTTGGTTGAAGCTGATATTCAGGGTATACTAAATTTCACACCAGCTAGAATAGAAGTACCTAATACCGTACAAGTGCATCATATTGACTTGGGCATAGAATTGCAATCATTGCTATTCTTTATGAAAAACTATTCTAATTAATTTTTATATTTATATTCTTGCATCCTTCTTTATAAGAGGGGTGTTTTTAATTTGCGTTTAACATTCATTAATTTCATTTAGTTTTTAAAACATCATATTATTAAAAATCAAAAGCGTTTAATTTTAAGATGTTGCCAAATTTAGTACAATTGATTATGATACCTTAGTAAAATAATCGGGAAAGGATGAATTGATAGTGATATGGATGATTATTAGTGGTCTTATAGTAGGTATATTATTAGGGTTTGTGATGCAACGTACACGCTTCTGTTTAGCTGGTGGCTTCAGAGATATGTACGTTCAAAAAAATAATAAAATGTTTTATGCCTTATTAGTTGCTATTACTGTCCAAAGTATTGGACTACTTATTTTAACTGGATTAAATGTTATATCTATCCCAGATAGTACATTTCCAATTATAGGTACAATTATTGGTGCTTTTATATTTGGAATCGGTATTGTATTAGCAGGAGGATGTGCTACAGGTACATGGTATCGAGCTGGTGAAGGTTTGATTGGCAGTTGGGTAGCGCTCGTACTATATGCTGTAACTGCTGCTATTACTAAAACTGGTATATTACTTCCAGTAATGTCATGGATTAATAAACCTACAAACATTAATGCAAATATGTCTCAGACTACCGGTATTCCTATGTGGGTGTTTACGTTAGTATTAACAATTATAACTATCATTTTTGTAACTAAAACATTACGTAAACCAAAACCCAAATTTGCAGTTCCAAAGCTTAAACAAAAATATAGTGGCTTGAGACACTATTTATTTGAAAAACGATACCATCCATTTGTAGCTGGTATTGCAGTAGGATTAATTGCTTTGATAGCTTGGCCAATGAGTATTTCTACTGGAAGAGATTACGGCTTAGGCATTACCACACCTTCAGCAAATTTAATTACTTTTTTAATTACAGGTGATACTAAGCTAATTGATTGGGGAGTTTTATTAATTTTAGGTATATTCTTAGGTTCTTATATTGCTGCTAAAGGATCACGTGAATTTAAATGGCGATTACCTGATAAAAAGACCATTCGCAATAGTGCTATTGGTGGTATTTGTATGGGATTTGGTGCTTCAGTAGCTGGAGGATGTTCAATTGGAAATGGTTTAGTAGAAACTGCTATCATGTCTTGGAAAGGATGGATAGCACTTGGTTCTATGATTTTAGGTGTATGGTTTATGAGTTACTTTATATTTATAAGACCAATGAAAAAATTAGAAAAACAAACATCTAAGTCTCAAGCAACAACAGCGACAAAACAAGTACAAACAACTTAATTAATTTGGAGGTAATACAATGTTATATGAATTAGGTACTGTAGGTATGGTTTGTCCATTCCCATTGATAGAAGCGCAAAAGAAAATGCAAACACTAGATAATGGTGATGAACTTAAAATTGATTTTGATTGCACACAAGCAACAGAAGCTATTCCTAATTGGGCAGCTGAGCAAGGTTATCCAGTTACGAATTATGAACAATTAGACGATGCTTCATGGACAATTACAATTCAGAAAGCTTAAAACAAAATAGGCATGCAAAATGTCTTTGTTATATTATGTAACATATTGTGTCATTTTATCTTACGTATTTTTGCTATTTCAATTTAGTATCATTATGATATTTTTAAAGGAAGTGGTAATTATGAAGATGGATGACACAATTTTTTTATTTCTTTGCACTTTACTTGTATGGATTATGACACCAGGTCTTAGCTTGTTTTATGGTGGTCTAGTTCAATCAAAGAATGTTTTGAATACAGTAATGCAAAGTATGGCAGCAATGGTTATCGTGACTTTCACATGGGTTGCATTAGGATTTTCATTAAGTTTTGGAACGGGAAATGCTTTGATAGGAAATTTCGATTTAATTGGACTACAGCATGTCGGATTTGCAGTTAATGACCAATTAAGTCCACATATTCCATTTGCATTATTTATGCTATTCCAAATGATGTTTTGTACAATTGCAGTTTCAATACTTTCAGGTTCAATCGCTGAACGTATGAAATTCTTTCCATTTATTATCTTTATCTTTTTATGGGTGATTTTAATATATAGTCCAGTTGCACATTGGGTGTGGGGCGGAGGTTGGATTCAACAATTTGGTGCCCTTGATTATGCAGGTGGTACAGTTGTACATATCACATCTGGACTCTCAGGACTTATTTTAGCTATCATGATAGGTAATGGTAAAAAAATTGAAAAAATACAGCCACATAATCTTTTAATCACTTTAATTGGCGGTATTTTAGTATGGATAGGTTGGTATGGCTTTAACACAGGTAGTGCTTATACTTTAAATGATGTCGCATTAATATCATTTGTAAATACGATTATTGCTGCAAGTGGTGGCGCTTTTAGCTGGTTAGTAGTTGAGTACTGTATTACTAAGAAATTAAGTTTACTTGGGTTGTTATCAGGCGTGTTAGCAGGGTTAGTCGCTATTACACCGGCAGCAGGCTACGTTAGTTATTTCAGTGCTTTTATTATTTCATTTGCAGGTGGAATCGTTTGTTATCTTGTTATTAATGTAATCAAAGTGAAGTATAAATATAACGATACACTTGATGCATTTGGTATCCATGGCGCTGGAGGCATTGTTGGTGCTATTCTTACCGGTGTTTTTCAATCACAACATGTTAATAATGATGTATCAAATGGTTTAATTTATACAGGAGATGTACACTCTGTCTTAATTCAAATACTAGCTGTTATCGTGGTATTGTGTTATACCATTGTTTTAACATGGATTATAGGAAAAATTTTACAGAAAATAATGCCTATCGCTACTACGGAAGAAGAAGATAAAGCAGGTTTAGATCAACTTGTTCATGGTGAGAAAGCCTATTTTTATGGAGAACTAAACAAATTAAATAAGAGATATTGATAATATTATTAGTCTAATACATATTAAAAAGTTACTTTGAGAGATTATTTCTGTGATAAAATAATTCTTAAATGAAAACTAATTTAGGTGATTAATCTAATGAAAAATATATCAGATATCGCAAATTTAGCGGGAGTATCTAAAAGCACGGTCTCCCGCTTTTTAAATGGTGGCTCAGTAAGCCCCCAAACTAAAGAAAAATTAAGTCGAATTATTGAAGAACATGATTATCAGCCAAATCAGTTTGCTCAAAGTTTAAGAGCTAAGCATACGAATCTAATTGGTGCTATCATTCCAAGGATGAATTCACATGCGGTTGATGAAACTGTGAAAGGAATTGTATCTGTATGCCATCAACATCAATATCAATTATTACTTAACTATACTGGTTTAGATATACGTGCTGAAATAGAGGCCTTGGAGACATTTTCAAGAAGTAAAGTGGATGGCATCATATTAATGGCTACTACTTTGACTGATGAACACTTGGAAGTAATTGAAAAATTAAATGTACCGGTAATTCTAGTTGGACAATCCTATCCCAATTTACATAGTATAATTCATGATGATTATCAAGCAGGTTTTATAGTAGGGGAACAGATAGGGAGTAAAAAGCATAAAAACGTTGTATTCTTTGGTGTAAGTGAGGAGGACGTTGCTGTAGGCGTCAAACGTAAACAAGGTATTATTGATGGTTTAAAAAAATACGATGTTTATCCTGAAATTTATTTAACTTCTTTTAAATATGAAGAGGCAAAAAATGATGTTTCTGAGAAGTTAAAAAATGCTAGTGGTATCGATGCGTTAATTGGAGCAACAGATCCTATTGCATTAGCAATTCATAAATTTTATTCTCAACAAAACAATGCTACTGGAAATTATCAAATTTTTGGATTTGGGGGAAACCCAATGACACAACTTGTTACACCCGCTATTACGACAGTTAAATTCAATTATTTTAAAGCTGGCACGTATGCTATGAACCAATTGAATGAATTAATTTTTTCTAAAAATGCAGTATCTAAAACTGTCATTCCTGTTGAAATAGAGAATTTTTAAAAATATTTAAAACTATGGAACCGATACCATAATCAATGATAAAATTATATTAAATTTAGATTTAAATTATTTTGGAGGAATAATATGGCTGAATGGTCAAGAGAAGAACGTTATCGTTGTATTGAAGACGTTGATAAAAAGTACTTAGAAAATCTCAAGCAACAAGTTAAAGCGTCAAGATTTCGTCAAACATTTCATATTCAACCTGAAACTGGTTTGCTAAATGATCCTAATGGATTAATTTATCATAATGGCAAATATTATATTTCACATCAATGGTTCCCATTAGGAGCAGTGCATGGATTGAAATATTGGTTTAATTATACTAGTGATGATTTAGTGACGTTTGAACCACAAGATACCTTAATTAAACCCGATACATATTATGATAGCCATGGTGTTTACAGTGGTAGTGCTTTTGAGCATAATGGAGATTTATATTACATGTATACAGGCAATCATCGTGATGAACAATGGAATCGATATGCTAGTCAGATGATCGCTAAAGTTCAAAATAACGGAGCGATTACTAAATTTGATGCACCCGTAATTCCTTCACAACCTGAAGGGTACACAAGTCATTTTAGAGATCCTAAAGTATTTGAATTAAATAATGAATATTATGCGATTATAGGTGCTCAAACAAACGAGGAACTTGGTTGTTGCCTAATTTATAAAACGAATGATAAGCAACTAAATCAATGGTCATATTGTGGAGAAATTGATACTAAATTAAAAAACTTTGGTTATATGTGGGAATGTCCCGATTATTTTAAATTAGATTCTAAGGATATCTTACTTTTCAGCCCTCAAGGAATAAAACCACAAGGGGATCAGTTTAGAAATATATATCAATCAGGCTATTTAATTGGGGATTTAAATTTTGATTCATTATCCTTTGATCATAGTGAATTTGTAGAACTGGATAATGGTTTTGATTTTTACGCACCCCAAACTTTTTTAGATGAAAATGGCAATCGAGTTTTAATAGGTTGGATGGGCTTACCAGAAATAAATTATCCTACTGATGAAGAAGGATGGGCACATTGTTTAACGATACCTAGAGTACTATCAATAGAGAATGATCAATTACGACAACGCCCGTTTAAAGGTCTTGAACGATTACGTAAAAATAAAGAAACGGCATTAGGTTATGCAAATAAATTTAACCGAAAATTACATCCATATGAAGGCAAACAATATGAACTAATTATTGACGTTATTGAAAATGATGCTTCAAAAATTTATTTTGAATTACGTACCTCAAAGCAAAATAACACCAAAATTATATATAATACAGGGGATCAAAAAATTACATTAGATCGCTCAGAAAGTGGATTATTGCCTGAAAATGTTCAAGATTTAACGAGAAGTACCGTATTGGATTCTCCTCTTACACGTTTGCAAATATTTGTTGATACATCTAGTATTGAAATATTCTGTAATGATGGGGAACGTGTTTTAACATCAAGAATATTTCCAAATGAAAATGCTACAGGTATAGAAACTTCAACAGAGACTGGACAAGTATATTTAAAATTCACTAAATATGAACTTAAGGATGAGTAAAAAATGAGAAAGTTATATGGGATAGGTGAAGCATTAATAGATTTTATTCCAAATGTTAAGAACTCTGAACTTAAAGATGTTGAACAGTTTAGTAGGCAGGTTGGAGGTGCACCAGCTAATGTTGTGAGTGTAGCTCGTAAAATGGGTGCCTCCACTGAAATGGTCACTCAATTAGGTAATGATGCATTTGGAGACATTATCGTAGAAACTTTAAAAAATATTGGTGTAGGTACTCAATTTATAAAGCGAACAGATGAAGCTAATACTGCACTAGCATTTGTGAGTTTAAAAGAAGATGGGCAAAGAGATTTTTCATTTTATCGTAAACCCTCAGCTGATATGCTTTATAAAGCTGAATATCTAAATGAAATTACAATCAATCCAAACGATGTATTACATTTCTGTTCTGTTGATTTAGTTGAAAGTAATATGAAAGAAGCTCACAAAGCTATGGTAAATAAATTTAAGTCAGCAAATGCAACCATTGTTTTTGATCCTAATGTTCGTTTACCTCTTTGGCAAAATGCTGAAGCATGTAAAGAAGCAATACATGAATTTTTACCGAAAGCTAATGTGATTAAAATTTCAGATGAAGAGCTAGAATTTATAACTGGTGAAGCGGATGAAGATAAAGCTATTCAATCATTATTTGAGGGTTCTGTAGAAGCAGTTATATATACTCAAGGTGCTGCAGGTGCAAGTATCGTTTTAAAAGATGGGACTAAGATACATCATAAAGGATTTAAAGTAAAAGCAATTGATACAACTGGCGCAGGGGATGCCTTTATAGGAGCTGCAATAAGTAGAATGCTATTGAGTGACGAATTAAATATTACTAAGTTGCTTAAAGAAGAAGGACAGGACATTCTCAGATTTAGCAACATGGTTGCCGCACAGGTTACAACTAAATATGGTGCAATAGAGAGTATTCCTACAATTGAAGATGTTACAACTGAATTAAATAAATGATAAAAATTGCCAGCAAATGATTTTAGTAATTCATTTACTGGCTTTTTTATGCCTGATATTCTCAATTATTTTTGCTTCTCTGATGAAGTTATAATTAAATAGTTTGATAGACATAACTATATTTTTTTTACATTACGAACGGAAGCAAAACAGTGCTCACCGTTTTTAAAATTGACAATACGTTCTTTTGAATCTATGGATTCAATATTATGTCTATTAACAACGAAGCTGTTGTGACATCTAAAGAACCGCTCATCAAGTTGTGCAAGTTCTTTTAAATTGCCATAGAACTCAATTTGACGATTATCTAAATGTGCGATTAACCGATGTGATTTTGTAGATGATTCGAAAAACATTACGTCATCATATTGAACATAAATTGAATTACTTCCTCGTTTCAATTCAATCGTCTCAACAGTACTTTCTTTAGATAATAATTTTAAGCGGGTATGTGCAGTTTCTAAGCAATCAATAATTCTGGACTGTAATTGGCTTGGATCATCTTTAAAGATAAAATCCATCGCTGACACTTTGTAAACAAAGGTTAGGTACGTTAACTCACTATGACTTGTAACGAATATGATATTCCCAATTGGGTCATACTTACGAATTTCACTACCTAATTTAATACCGTTGATATCAGCCTCTAATTGAATATCTAGAAAGTAACATCCGACATCATTCATCTCTTTAGATTTTTCAATGACTTCATAAGGATCGTCTGTTGCAAGCGCAATCTCCATAGGTTTTTCTTCAATCATAATGTAATTATTAATAATTGAAACCATATTTTCGCGTTGTTTTACATCATCTTCACAAATGAATATTTTCATGATTACACATCCTTATGACTATTTGTTAATGATTTCTACTTTTTGTATAAAGTAGCCATTTTCTATTGTAGTATCTAGTAATACATTTTCGGTAGAATCAGTAATCTCCTTTAAAGTACTTAATCCTAAACCTCTATTTTCACCTTTAGTTGAAAAGCGCTCTTGAAATAACTCATGAATACGTGGCATATCTTCTTTACATTTATTCATAACAATAAACATGACGGACGAGTCTGTATTAATAAAAGCGATACGTATTAACGCATCTTCAAGTGCTTCAGATGCTTCAATTGCATTATCAGTGATAATTCCAATAATACGACTAAGGTCAATCGTGTTCATTTCAATATGTTCTACTAACTCAGGAACTTCTATACTAATCGGAATATTTTTCTCTTGAGCTTGTAAAATTTTAGTGGTAACCAAGCCTTTAATCGCACGTACTTTTAAATTCTCAGTTCCATTAATTTTAATAGACTTCATTTGAAGGTTATCTTTCATAGGTACGATATTTTCATTAAAATATTGTCTTAATCCTGGCATATCATCTTCTCGAATATATTCAGACATTGTCGTTAAGATGTTCACATAATCATGTCTAAACTTACGCATTTCATTGTTAATTGATTCAATTTGTAACGTATATTCATAGTACGTTTCAATCTCTTCCATATTGCGTTTATAACGAAGTTCTTTAATCATGTAGTTAGATATGAAAATAATTAGAACAGTAAAGAAAAGAATAATTCCAATAAAAATTAAACCGTACATTTTTAAAGACGAATTATTTATATTTGGTATTTGAGAATAAACATACAAGATAATAAAAGATAAAACTAAGACTAATGAAATGATTGTTAAATATGTTTTATTTATAGATAAATAAGATTGCATTAGTTTTTTTAATAAAATTTGAACTGAAAAGGCTAACACTAATGAAATAGTAAAAAATATAACAATATATGATAAGAAAATAATAGCGTAATTTTGAGTGTGATTTTCAACTAAAACAACAAATAAGAAACCTAAAAAGTTACTAAAAAACATAAGAATAGCGCTACTTAAAACAGCAATCAATGAATACAGCTTAACCTTAGTATATAAGATTAAGCCGCAACCAATTAATAAATATAAAACTGATATACTTCCTAAATAAATATATAAAAAGGCTGAAGGGATTATAACCACTAGAATGGCTAAATAATCCCTCTTTGTATAACTTATGTCTAAAATAATTTTAGCGATTAAAAATAGGAGAAAACCTTGAAAAAAAGCCAATGGAACGTTTGATAATACATCCATACTTCTCTCACACTTTCTAACATTTATTATCTTTTTAAGTTAGTTAACTCTTCAGGTACTTCTGGTTCATCAAAGTACGTAGCACATGGAGTATAAGAAGCTAATGTACCTACAGATTCTAATAAAAATGAGAAAAATTTAATAAACAAATCGAATAATACTGTCATAGTTAATAATCCTCCCTAGGAAAAAAGATTGGTAATAATGTAATGCTCTCAAGTGTAATTCCTAATAAAATTAATTGCTTAAACGGTTCTGGTGCTAAAAATGAAATTATTAATAAAACCATTGTTATGATGATTGATAATAACTTCTTTTTCATTTTTAAGTGACTAGGAATTGGTTGTTTCTTAGTTGCTGAAGGAGCATAGTAAATAATTAAAACCGTCCCAATTGCAACTACAGAATACATAATACCCAGATTCACTTGAAAATATACTAGCAACCAGGGTAACGCTACAAATAAAGCTAAATTTTGAACATGACATAGCAATGATGATTTTGCATGTGCACCGTGTGCATAACGTCTAACTAAAAAATAACTAACATGTGTAAATAAAGTGTATAGAAATGTATGGAAGATAAGTGCAACACCATATGTCACAATTGTTTTTGCTAGATTGCTTACAACAACTTGTAATCCCAATCTTACTTTCAAAAATTGAATATGATCAAGATTATTTTTGCGTTGTAAATATAATGCGAATTGCTCAATCTTATTATCAATTGCTTTCAATGGTGTGCCACTCTCCTTATATCAATTATACAATTTAGTGCAATTGGTCTGGGTACTTATGCTTAACTGTTCAAAATAAATACTTAACTGTTATATTGAAATTACAAGTAATATTTTAACATATAAAATATTACAGTTATGTATAAAAAAATGCGATTTAAGAAATAATTAATTATTTATTAATAGGTTGTGTTTAAATAGACTCATATCACTTACAAGTGATAAAAACTTAATAATCTTAGTCTTTAAATTTAATAGTTATTGTTTGGTAATTGAGTTAAATAATTTTGTTTGTAGTTGCGAAATTATTGACACCTTTACCATATGTTGTAAGTGTTATTAATGGTTATGAAACCATTGCAATAGTAGTAATGTCCCATTGGTTATTATTACTAAAGTGACTTCTTGTTTATATGAAGTTTCTTACTTTGTTTTCTTCGTGTAGTTAAAAGAGTTAATTAATAAGCCATCCCAACTTATTAATTAACAAAGTAAAGTTACTGAAGTTTAAACTCAGTGGAAAGTGTTTAACTTAGCTATTGTAAGATATAGAAGTTAAATATTTTCAGGATGTAAGCTATAGTAAAATTTTCATAATTAATAACATCCCCAAAAGATTGAAATAACTGTAAAAACATTCCCTTAATATGAAAGTCGCGAGTTCCTCCCAAGCTCGTGACTTTTTTTGTAAAAAAAACTGTATCCATAAAATTGGATACAGATTAGTAACTATTTATATAGATTTGGTTTTAAATTTTTGAATACAGGAATATTTTCACGTTGAACATCAACTTCATTTAAATCAATATTAAATGCGATTGTGTCCTCATCCTGGCCTAATTCAGCTAATATATCACCATTTGGATTGATAATCATTGAATGACCAGCGTAATCAGTATTACCGTCATTTCCAGTACCGTTACAAGCAATAACAAACATGTCATTTTCAATTGCACGTGCTTGAAGTAAGACTCTCCAGTGATTCAATCTAGGTGTTGGCCATTGAGCTACAAAAAAAGCTATCTGCGCACCATTACGCGCGGGATATCTTAATAACTCTGGAAATCTTAAATCATAACAAATAATTTGTGTAGCTTGAGTACCTGAAGATAGAGGAAATGGTTCTGGTACCGCTTTGCCATCTTCTAAATATGTCGGCTCATCTAGCATAGGGACTAAGTGAACTTTATCGTACTTATTTATTCTATGTCCGTTTTTAGAAACGGTAAATGCAGTATTATAAACTTTGCTATTTCTAATATTTGATACAGATCCAGCTACAATATCGACGTTATATTGTTTAGCTAAGGATTGAATAAAGGGAAAGCTTCTACTAAGTTCTCTATCTGCTTTCTCATTTAATTCATCTAATGCATATCCGTTATTCCACATTTCAGGAAGAACAACAACCTCTGTATCTTCCTCCAACTTATTTTCGAACCAATTTTTTATTTTATTTTCATTTTTTTCTACATTGCCGTATGATACATAAAATTGAAATAATTGTATTTTCATTTAAAAATCTCCTCATCCCATGATTATCTCTAATTTACTAAAATAGAATAAGAAAATCAAAATTTGAAAGTCATGATTAAAATGCTTTATTTTTGAAAATAAATATAAAAAGGACTCAATTTCAACATAGAAATGAATCCTATAGAAACTGAGTCTTGAATTGTTGATCTAATCGATATCAATTAATGTAGATTATTTTTTAACTATTAATCTATTGTTAGTTGGTTGTATTTCTTTTTCACCAGCTTTTTCACGGATGTCACCAAATGGCATTTGAGCAACAAGTTTCCATGAAGCAGGGATGTCAAATTCTTGTGTAGTGATTTGATCTACTAAAGGATTGTAATGTTGTAATGAAGCGCCAATTCCTTTTGAACTTAATGCAGTCCAAATTGCAAATTGATGCATTGCGTTTGTTTGAACTGACCAATTAGCAAAGTTATCAGCATAATTTGGCATTTGTTCTTGTAAACCTTTAATAACATCTTCGTCTTCGAAATAAAGAATTGTGCCATATGCATGTTTAAATCCGTCGATACGTTGTTCAGTTGGAGTGAAATCACGGTCAGGTCCCATAACATCTTTTAATACTGTTTTAGTATTGTCCCAGAATTTGTGATGTTGGTCATTTAATAACAATACGATTCTAGTAGATTGAGAATTAAAAGCTGAAGGTGTGTATTTAATAATATGTTCTATCATATCTTCTAGTTCTTTATCACTAATTGAAATTGTTGTTTCAGTGCTATAGATAGTACGTCTATCTTCGATTTCTTGTAAAAATGGTTTTGTTTTTGATTTGCTAAATAAGCCCATATTAAATCTCCTTTGTTTATATAAGTTATATCTCTAGTATAAATATTATACTTAAATATGTAAAATGTTTTTTAACAAAAAATGTCAAATATATTAATATTTTTTATCATTAACCTTATTTCAATGCATTATATGTAAATATTCTTTATACTGTAAGTGTTATAAAACAAGGAGGTGGAAGATTGATGAAAAAGAAAATAGCTCATACAGGTCTCATTTTAGCTATAGGCACATCTATGCTAGGGCATGAGAGCATCGTAAAAGCTGCAGAAAGTAATCAACAAGCTACGAATGAAGTTGATAGTAGTAATGTTAGTTCTGATACTGATACCCAAGAACGTCAAAATAGTAGTAATAACATCAATGAAAATCATCAATCTGATACCCAAGATTCAACTGAATTAGGAAAAAATAATAATAATCAAAATAGCGGTGAAAGCAATTCATCATCAAATAACGAGAATGATGCTAATGAAAATAGTGATAATACTGTGGATCAAAGTGACTCATCTGATAATAGTAACTCAGGCAGTAATACTGATTTAAATAATGGTGATGACACAAATAATTCTGGAGACAACGATACAAGCAATCCGGATAACGGAGAACAACCAGGAGATAATGATTCATCAAGTAATCCTGATGATGGAGAACAACCAGGAGACAATGATTCAGGCAACCCAGATGATGGAGAACAGCCAGGAGATAATGATTCATCAAGCAATCCAGATGACGGAGAGCAACCAGGAGATAACGATTCATCAAGTAATCCGGATGACGGAGAAAAACCAGGAGACAATGATTCAGGTAAACCAGACACTGGAAACAATCCAGGGAATAATGACTCAGGCGAGCAAGATGATGGAGGAAATAAACCAGGAGACAGTGGTAATCATCAACAACCACCTAAACATGATGGGAATCCTGGTTCGAATCAAGGTGATCATCATTCAAATTCTGGATCAAATGGATCAAATAATGGTTCGCAAAATAATTCCAATAGCAATTCAAATAATAATAGTAATTATCCTGGCAATCATTCAGGACACTCAAGTACCAATGATACAGTAAAACCTAATAAACCCGTTTTTAATAATAATAATGGTTCAACAAACGGAAACCATTCAACTGGTTCTAATCACCACAACAACAGTGTATCTGATTCTATAATTCATCAAATTTACCCACATAAAAATAATGGCAACTCGACATCTCATTCTAACAGAAATCAAAATCAATCAATTATGAGTGGGTCTAATACTAATCAATGGCACTATGGCGATAACTTACAACAAAATCATCGACAAAGTCATATTGAAACTTATTCAAATAATGACAATATGCGAAGTGAAGTTCCGTTTTATAGCAAGTCAATGCTATTAAATAGACTAAATAGTTTAGCAACTGGTTCATATAAATACAATCCATATATTATAAATCAGGTAAACCGGTTGGGAAATAATAATGAGTATATCTCGAATCAAGATTTTTACAGGCTTTTCCGAAAACAATCATTTAATAATGAATACTTAGATTATTTACAAAAAGGCTCTAACTATTTCAGATTTGAATATTTTAACCCTTTAAATTCGAAAAAGTATTATAAAAATTTAGATGAGCAAGTATTGGCACTTATAACTGGAGAAATCGGATCTATGCCTGAATTGAAAAAGCCAAGTGATAGAGAAAAAAAAGAGGATGCAGATATACAGAGCCATGATGATGATAAAATTATAGATACCAATGAAAAAAGTAAAGAAGCGGAAAATAAAGCCAAATATAAAAACATAAATATTGCTTTAATTACATCTATAATTATGATTTTCGTAGGTGTTACAGGTAGGTTTATTTATAGGAAAATTAAAAACTAAAATAGAAAACGCATCTATTATTGTCATTTGAAATGATGAGATTAATAGATGCGTTCATTTATTAAAATAGAAAATGAATTATAAAATTACTTTGTTCTTGTAAATGTTTAACTGTGTCACCAAAGAAAAATTGGACTGTCACTACAAAACCATTTTGTAACATATGAATGATAATTGGAACCGCAATACGTCTAGTTAAAACATAGGCAAGAGAGAATAACATACCCATACCAAAATATATGAAGAAAAATTTAATATCGTTATGTGCTATCGCAAATAAAATTGAACTTACTATTGAAGCGATTAAGAACGCAACAATTCGATTTCCTTTAATTTTATTATAGATTTCACCAAATATAACTTTTCTAAATATGTATTCCTCTAGAATTGGGCCAACTATTGAGATTAATAATATGAAAACTGGAAGCTGTTTTGCAATTGCCATAATTCTTTCAGTATTTGGACTTTGTTGTGGTTGTCCAACTAACCACATAGTGATTAGACTAGCTACCATTTGATAAATCATCACGACAACAAATCCTAATAAAGCCCAAGGTAAAATGTAGCGTTTAGGTTCTTTATAACCTCGCTCCAGTGCTGTTGGATTTTTTATAATACTATTTAACCAAATTATTAATAATGCTGCTATTACAAATAAAATAACCTGAGTGTATACGCCAGCTTTTGCAAGTTCCATCCCTTTTAAATCTTTAAAGAAAGGTAATTGCTGTGCAAGTAAGGGTAAGAACTGTGCTAATGCATAAATAACAATGGTAAGAAATGCTACCCAAATTCTCTTCATTCTATTCCTCCAAAAATAATAATCAACATTAGTTAGTTTATCGTAAATTTGTATGTTATACAAAATATAGATAACCTTTTCGCTTGAAAAATTGACCAAATTTGATTAATATAAAATATAGATTAGCACTCATTATATTTAAGTGCTAAAAAGGAACCTGTTAAGGAGGAACGATCATGCTTAAACCATTAGGAAATCGTGTGATTATTGAACGCAAAGAACAAGAACAAACAACTAAAAGTGGTATTGTACTTACTGACAGTGCAAAAGAAAAGTCTAACGAAGGTATAGTAGTAGCTGTTGGAACTGGACGAGTTTTAGACAATGGTGAAAAGGTTGCTCCAGAGGTTAAAGAAGGAGATCGAGTTGTATTCCAGGAATACGCTGGCTCAGAAGTTAAACGTGGAGATAAAACATACTTAATTTTAAATGTTGAAGATTTACTTGCTATAATTGAAGACTAAAATTTATAAATAATAATTAATAAGTAATAATAAACTATTTTAAACAATGGAGGTATAATCAATGGCTAAAGACCTTAAGTTTTCTGAAGATGCAAGACAAGCTATGTTACGTGGTGTCGATAAATTAGCTAACGCCGTTAAAGTTACAATCGGACCTAAAGGACGTAACGTTGTATTAGATAAAGAATATGTAGCACCATTAATTACAAATGATGGTGTCACAATTGCTAAAGAGATTGAATTAGAAGATCCCTATGAAAATATGGGAGCTAAATTAGTTCAAGAAGTTGCTAATAAAACAAACGAAATTGCTGGTGATGGTACAACAACTGCAACTGTATTAGCACAAGCAATGATTCAAGAAGGATTGAAGAACGTAACAAGTGGTGCTAACCCAGTAGGATTACGTGAGGGTATTGATAAAGCAGTAAGAGTAGCTGTACAAGCTCTACACGATATTTCTCAAAAAGTTGAAAATAAAAATGAAATCGCACAAGTAGGTGCAATTTCTGCAGCAGATGAAGAAATTGGTAAATACATTTCTGAAGCAATGGATAAAGTTGGTAATGATGGTGTTATTACCATTGAAGAATCAAATGGACTAGATACAGAATTAGAAGTTGTTGAAGGTATGCAATTTGATAGAGGGTATCAATCACCATACATGGTTACAGATTCAGATAAAATGATTGCTGAGTTAGAAAGACCATATATTTTAGTAACAGATAAAAAAATCTCTTCATTCCAAGATATCTTACCTTTATTAGAACAAGTTGTTCAATCTAGTCGTCCAATCTTAATTGTAGCAGACGAAGTTGAAGGAGACGCTTTAACAAATATCGTATTAAACCGTATGCGTGGAACATTTACTGCAGTTGCAGTAAAAGCACCTGGATTCGGTGATAGACGTAAAGCAATGTTAGAAGACTTAGCTATTTTAACTGGAGCTACAGTTATTACAGATGATTTAGGTTTAGAATTAAAAGATGCTTCAATTGATATGTTAGGTAGTGCTAATAAAGTTGAAGTAACAAAAGATAATACTACAGTTGTCGATGGTGATGGAGATGACAATAGTATTGATGCACGTGTGAGTCAAATTAAAGCTCAAATTGAAGAAACTGATTCTGATTTTGACAGAGAGAAATTACAAGAACGTTTAGCTAAATTAGCTGGTGGCGTTGCAGTCATTAAAGTAGGTGCTGCATCTGAAACTGAATTGAAAGAACGTAAATTACGTATTGAAGATGCCTTAAACTCTACACGTGCTGCAGTTGAAGAAGGTATAGTTGCTGGCGGTGGTACTGCATTAGTAAATATTTATAATAAAGTAGATGAAATCGAAGCTGAAGGTGACGTTGCAACAGGTGTTAACATCGTACTAAAAGCTTTATCTGCTCCTGTACGTCAAATCGCTGAAAATGCTGGGCTAGAAGGTTCAGTTATTGTTGAAAGATTAAAACATGCAGATGCAGGTGTTGGATTTAACGCTGCGACAAATGAATGGGTAAACATGCTTGAAGAAGGTATTGTAGACCCAACTAAAGTTACACGTTCAGCTTTACAACATGCGGCAAGTGTTGCTGCGATGTTCTTAACTACAGAAGCAGTAGTTGCAACTATCCCTGAACCAGATAATAATGATAATCCAGGTATGGGTGGCATGCCAGGCATGATGTGAAAAGACCAATAAACACCGTTATATCAACGTTTGAAATGTTTAATGGTCATAATTTGGTCGTAGAAATTTTAAAATAATCCTTTTGAGACGTTTTCCATGAGTTTACTAAACTTTTGGGAAGCGTCTTTTTTGTATGAGTTGGTAATCTTTGCGTATATGTTCATTGTGGTATTTATATCTTTGTGGCGTAAGCGTTCTTGTATTTCTTTGATGTGTACGCCAGCCTCAATAAGTAGGGCGTAATGTGTGTATCTGAACGAGTGGGTACTTATTTGCTTGTTCGTTATGTCAGTCTTTTTAAGTATAGCTTTTATCCATAATTGCAGTTTTTTAATTACAAGTGGATAACCATTCACATCAGTAAACACAAAATTATTATCTACATAAAGCTCATTTTTCCATGTGTCCTGGACGTTTACCTTATAATCTTTGAGTAATTGAATCACGTGGGGATCGACTGTGATTTTACCGATTGAGCTTTCAGTTTTCCGTGTAAGTATCTGATAATGCTTTTTATTATTATTCGGATTGTAATAAGTCTTAGTAATGCTAATCGTGTTGTTCTCAAAGTCTATATCAGACCATTTTAACGCTAATAATTCGCCTGCTCTCATGCCTGTATATGCCAATGTGGTAAATACTTCAAAGCTATTTTGTGGTGAATGGTGATACTTAGCAACCTTCAGGAATTGAAATAACTCATCTTTTTCAAGAAACTTTTTGTGTATCTCAATATCTTCTAATTCTTCCACGCTTACTTTCTTTTTAGGTCGTTTAATACCCTCACTAGGCATAGCTTTTATTAATCTCGTATCATACGCATACTTAAATATCATATTTGTAGAAGCCACAATACTATCAACATAATTCTTGCTATACTGTGCGCTTATATCGTCTACAAAGCGTTGATAATCATGTTTCTTGATAGTTTGTATTGGTTTAGTATTAAAACGCTCTATGGCGTGTTGTATGGCTTTCTCACGTGCTCTCACACTACTTACTTTTACATCATTAGCATACTGTTTAAGCCAATCATCAGCTACTTGTTTAAACGTGCTAGAAGAAGGGGCAATATAGTCACCATTTCTTAATTGACGCCCTATCATCTCAGCTTGATGTTTAGCGTCTGATTTACGTTTAAAGCCAGTCTTAGAGATGTATTCATATTTGCCAGTTTCTGCATTTTTACCAAGTGAAATACGATAACGCCAATTGTTTTTAGATATCTGATCGTAACTTGCCATAGGAACACCTACTTAATATATCGCTTAATAGTTTCTATCTCATCAAGTATCTTATTGTACTTGTCTTCACTTATAGTTTCACTATTATATAAAGCGTTTAATTGCGACTTTAAAATATCATATTTTGTATTTAGATAGTTATATATCAATAGTTTAATTCGTTGACTATCTTCAGCATCTAGAGGGACACGACCATAATAGGTTGTGTTTTTTTCATCTTCAAGATGATATTTCAAATCATTAACTGAAAAATCATAATAGTTACCATTATGCGTATGTGATTCAGTTAGGACATAATATTTAAGCGAATTTGAAACGAGTTTCTTCTTATCTTGATACTATATAGAAATAATGCAAAGTTGAAAAATAATGTAAGTATGACGTGAAAAATTTTTACTTATAAAAAGTAAGCGTTTGCTATTTGCATTTGGAGCCATTTATAAGATAATTTATATAGCTACTAAAATTTACTATTCAAAATGAGTATCCTTTAATAAATTGACTGTATCCTTTGGGTGCAGTTTTTTTAATTTATAACTTGTCAAAACTTTATATTTCATAAAGTTACAAACGGACTTAAAAGTACTCTTGTAAGCAGTACCTTAAAATAGGGAAGTAGTTTGATAAAAACAAAAAGAATACCCCACAGATATGTAAATGAAACTTTCCTCATATGTCGCAACTTGCGACGTTAGGTAAATGAATATAGCAACCGCTTCGATATTCACAAAAAAAGATGTAGCTCTGAACTGGGACTACATTTATTAACGAACAACTCATATTATTTACGTTATTAAATATTTAGGTTAAAAGTAAAGAACGATATAACATAGTAGGAAGAACTCATAAATAAGGTTCTAAAACTCATCAAATTTATATGAAATAGTACTAAATAAATGAAAAGGAGTTAACAAAATAACATAATGGTTATATCAAAATTAAAACATCTTTTATTTGACAATACATATTTACAACAATTATTTAAATAAAAGTTTAAAAAATATGATTAAAGTGAGTAAGAAAATGATAGAAATTGCTAAATAAGGTTTAGTTATATTTATTATTTTTATTATACTTGATATAATATTTAAAAGATTTATATTAAAGTGGTGAAAATTATGGTTAGTAGGAATCTTGAAGTTTATTGTGATGAAAGCAGTTTAGAAAATTTATTTAAAGATAATAAAAGTGGATATATAGTAATTGGTGGTATATGGTTAGATAAAAAAGATCATAAGATAGTAAAAAAAGAAATTGACCATTTAAAGCGAAAACATTCAATAGGTGGAGAATTTAAATGGAATAAAGTTTCATATTCCAGAAAGCAATTCTATTTTGAAATCTTAGACTACTTTTTTGGCAATAGGAAGATTAGATTTAGATGTATTGTAGTAAATACAAAAAAAGTTAACACAGAGAAATATCATAATTCTGATAATGAATTAGGTTTTTATAAATTTTATTTCAATTTACTGGATAAATGGTGTATGAGTAATGACAATTATTATATTTACTTAGATTATAAAAGTAATAAAGATAATAATAGACTACCAAAGTTAAAAGAAATTTTGAATTATGTGTCTGAAGGAGAAATAATAGATGTTTTACCAATCCGTTCAGAAGAATCAGTTTTTATTCAATTAGCAGATTTGTTAAGTGGTGTTGTTAGCTTTCATTTTAATAATAATGATGTAAAAGATAATACGAAATATGAATTTAAAAAAAGATTAGAGGAACATATTGGTGAGAGTATTAAATCTAGTCCTTCGAGTGAAAAAAAGTTTAATGTATTTCAAATAAGGTTGAATGAAAATGTATAGCGAACTTACTTACTTAAAAAACGAAGAAAAATATCGAAATTTATTTGAAAGAGAATATTGTCAAAAAGAAATTATAACTTGTCATAATATTGTCGTTAAATTCTATGCTAGACATTTTGACCATGCTTTTTTTAGTAGAAGTAATAGAAGAAGTAATAAGAAAGATGTATTTGACTCAAATAGAGCACAAAGAATATTATGGATAAAACAAGTTTTACAAGATAATAATATACCAATTTATCAGGGACATAATAGTAAAACCAAAAAAAGCGATAAGAGTAGAAGAGTTTCTTTATTAACACCAGATGGATATGTCGTGGTGATACGTATGACTGGTGAAGATAAGGCAGAATTTTTAACAGCATTTGTAATAAATGATTCTGCTGTAATAGGTAAAATAAGAAGTAATCCTTTGATATATGATCCAACCTAATAAATATTTTACTTGTCATTAGTTGTCTGTAATGATAATATATATTTGAAATACGTCCTTTACTTATGGTTTGGGATACACAAAGGCTTTGTGTAATGAGCCCGATAATCAGTGCACAAAAGGCCCTTTAAGGGTCTTTTTTATTTAGAAAGTATCTTAAATTCTATATAAAACTAAAATTTAAAAAATTAATTTATTTTTAATCTAGTATTTTTTATTATTTCCTTTGTTTTCAAACAATTTTTCTTAATGTATTATATGTTCTTAATTTCTGTTTATTTATTAAATTGTATTATTTTTCTCCATTACTCGATAATAAAGAGTCAAGTCCAGACTCCTGTGTAAAATGCTATACAATGTTTTTACCATTTCTACTTATCAAAATTGATGTATTTTC
>OIFG01000144.1_pt1 | contig 38537 bp, 35 predicted proteins | sample 1582031 | NCBI WGS metagenome assembly OIFG01 (sample SAMN07501051, study PRJEB24779) | human gut metagenome | isolation source: stool | host: human infant | place: USA: Pittsburgh, PA | reverse complement strand
AACCCGCACTCTGGCATATGTTCAATCATATGATTGATTACCTATCATTGTTCAGTTTTCAAAGATCTGTACCAGTTTCCACTACCTTCTTTCGAAGTGTTTCATCAACTGGCGACTTGATTATTCTATCAAGTTCAGCTCATTACGTCAAGCACTTTTTAAAACTTTTTTCAGAAGTTTTTTGTGCTCATCGTTTGTGCTGTGTCCTAACGACTTCTATAAGTATAGCACAAATAAAATAATCGTCAACATATAAAAACCTTGTTTTTACAACTTCATTTTAAATTCACCACGCCTCATCATAAGCCCGCCTTAATTCCTTATTAATTCAGGCTTTTAATTGTATAACATCTTTTTTTCAACTACTTTAGTTCATTTTATTTTTAACTAACTTTCACTAATTACTACTAAAACTAAAAAATCCTTATAGGATACTTTCAAAAGTATCCTATAAGGATTTATGGTTTTATCTAAATCTACGAAGGGAAACTTTCACAAATAAAATCCCTATATAACTATATTTCTAATGGAGTATATTTTTTAATCCATACATGATATAAACTGAGCGCTATGACCATAACTAACGCAGCAATAATATATAGGTATTGATATCCTAATGCATTTGCCAGTAATGCAAGTATAATTGAACCAGCGCCTACACTTATATCAAGAGCTAAGAAATATGTCGCCGTTGATACACCTGCTCGTTCAATAGGTGCTGATTGTATGGCTAACGCTTGAAATGCCGGCTTGGCCGCCCCATAGCCTAATCCCAATAATGGGGCTGTAAGAATAATAGCCATTGGTGTTGTGGCAAGGCCTAAGCCAAATAAGCCTAATATAAATAAGCCTAATATAAATAAGCCTAACCCAGGATAAATAATGAACTTAGATCCATAACGAGCATAGACTTTCCCCACCAAAGGTCGACTGATTATAATCATCAAAGCAAAGATAGCAAAAAAAGCACTACCCCAAATACCTGCGCCCATACTATTCAGCTCGATAGGAATAAATACTAAAACGCCTGAATAAGTAAAACCTATAAATAAACCCATTAATGCCCAAGGCAAACTTTTGCTTTCGATAAATTGAGAAATATGCCAGCCTTTGCGCTTAGACAGTTTTGGTAAGGCTAGCTCTTTTGAAAGAGGAATAACATTACTTAACAGCATAGCCAATCCTGTCATTGCTGTTAAAAATATATACAGTGCCATACTACCATATGATGATAGCGCATATAAACCAATAGCAGGCCCCAATATCATGGCTACGTTCGAAAAGATGGCAAACATATTAATCCCCTCCCCTTTTCGACTAGGAGGTAGTACTAACACGGCTAAAGCAGACATCACCGTTGTACCAAGGGCAAAGACAACACCATGCAAACCGCGTAGTACGAATATAGCATCTAAAGATGTAGTCAAATTAAAGAGCCCCATAATAATACAAAACAATGCTGTTGATATTAGTAAAACAATGCGCTTATTAAATCCATCAATCAATCGTCCTGCAAAGAGTCTACATATAATGGTGCCGATTTGAAAATACGTCATCGCCAGACCTGCATCTAAATCACTACCGCTTAGTTCGGAAGTAATCACTATAGGTAATGCAGCTACCAATACATAATGAGTCATATATAATATGCCACAGACTAAAAAGAACCTCTCTAGACTGTATGCTAGAGAGGTTCAGTACTTTTACCATTATTATAGTAAAAGCAGTTATATATTATTGTTGATTGCGGATATCGTTTTTATTGCGACTTTTCCACATAACCCATAAGGATGTAGCTACACAGATAGAGGAGTACGCACCACTAGCAAAACCGATAATCATACAAAGAGCAAAGTTCTTTGTAGTGTCCCCACCGAACAGATAAAGGGATACACAGGCGAACATAACTGTAGCCAATGTATAGAAACTACGGTGAATACTTTGTGTAATAGATGCATTCGCAAGATCTGCAAATGTATCAGAACGTTTATGTGTATGTGTATTTTCACGAACACGGTCAAAGATAACTACAGACTCATTCATGGAGTAACCTACAACCGTAAGAATAGCAGCAAGGAAAGATGCATCAATTTCCAATTGGAAATAAGAGAATACGCCAAGCACCATGATTAAATCGTGGAAAATAGCAACAAGAGCAGAAATAGCAACTTTATATTCAAAACGATAAGAAATATACAATGCTAATGCTGCGAATGCTATAACAAGATTTAACAACGCATGTTCTGTAACCTCAGAACCAATTACAGCACCTACAGTTTCAATACGTTTAACTGTATTGTTTCCAATAGATTTAGTCAAAGACTCTACAACAGCGGCACTTTCACTAGACTCGAGATTACGTGTACGAATCATTACGTCTTCGCCCGCTGTTTCACCAGTAGTATCACCAGAAAGCTGAATTTGTGCATTTTCAAGATTATATTCTTTCAAAACGTCACGAACTTGACTAACCTCTACAGGTTGATCAAATACAACTTCAACAATTGTACCACCAGTATAATCAATACCAAAGTTAAAGCCTTTAGTAAAGATAGAAATCAAACTGATAATAACAAGTGTGGAGGAAATAGCAAACCACCAACGATGATGTTTAATTACGTCTAATGTCATTTGCGTTTACCTCCTTTCAAAGATTTTGGTGCAAATGCGTCAGCACTTTTGCTTGGAGAGATATTCGCACCAAACCAGAATGGATGGTTCGTAAAGTTACAGTCAATAAGTAAGCGCAACAAGAAATGACTCACTGTAATCGCTGTAAACATACTTACAACAACACCTACGCCTAAGCTGATAGCGAAGCCTTTTACCGGACCAGAACCTAAGATTGTCAAGATACCAGCCGTAATAATAACGGATACATTCGCATCTGTAATTGTTGCTAAAGCACGACTGAAACCAGCTTCCATGGCTACACGCATGGACTTACCGGAGAACACCTCTTCTTTGAAACGTTCAAAGATAAGAATGTTCGCATCTACAGCAACACCCATGGATAAGATAATACCAGCGATACCTGGCAATGTCATAGTTGCATTAAAGCCTTTACCTAATACGAGCAATAAGAGCATAACATATACAAGTAATGCAATATTAGCTACGATACCAGAAAAACGATATAAAATAACCAAGAAAATCATGATCATTGCAATACCAGCACTGAAGGCTACAACAGATTTATCCTTGGAGTCTTGACCCAAAGAAGGGCCGACTGTACGCACTTCCAATACATTAATTTTAACAGGCAATGCACCAGAACGTAATAAAATAGCCAAGTCTTTAGCTTCTTCTAAGCTTTGACTACCAGAGATAGTTGCTTTACCACCTGTAATTGCTTGTTGTACTACAGGATTAGTCAATTCTTTACCATCCAATGTAATGGCAATACGACGACCAATATTTTTAGATGTTAAATCAGCAAATTTCTTAGCCCCTTCATCGCTTAATTCTATAGCAACGAGTGGTTGTTTATTTTGACCTAACTCTTCTTTTGCATCTTTTAAATCATCACCAGTCATAACAGTTTGACCTTGGTCGTTTTTAAATTCCAAGACCGCTGTTTTACCGATACGTTTAATCGCTTCGTCAGGATCTTTTACACCTGGCAATTCGATGATAATACGACGAGCACCTTCACGTTGTACTAGTGGTTCAGACAAACCCATTTCATTAATACGACGCTCTAAGATTTGCTTCGCCCGTTCCACTGCATCATTGTCAGCTGTACCAGTCGCAGAGTCCTCTGCTTCCAATACGATGTGCGTACCACCTTGCAAGTCTAGGCCTTGTTTCAAAGAGCCTGCTAATGGTTGAATAAAATACGCAAATAATCCAATGATGGCAGCAATGACTACTAAAAACTTGATAATAGCTTTACCGTTCAAAATAGTTGCTCCCTTCTACTACTATACGCAATGTATAACGCCTTGCTCCGTTACAATTTTGCTCATCCGTTGGTCCAGTTCATCCATTGGAATTAGTGTATCCCACAATTGTACTGACCAGCATACGCCCATAAATGTACGTGGTGAAAGTTCCTTGAGAAATCGATCGTAATACCCATTCCCCATCCCCATGCGACCGCCTTGACGGTCAAAGCCAGCACCAGGCACTAAAATCAAATCCAAGTCATGTGGATTAATAACCTCGTATGGCTCAGAGGGAATGCGTATATTTAACACACCCCGAGTGATAGATTCTAGAGACTTAAGACGAACGGCAATCATGGTCGTCTTATCTGTACATACTGGAACATATACGGATTTACCATGTTCTAGAGCATGACGAATAACATCGTCTAAATTGGCCTCCTTAGGCATCGCTAAATAGGCCATAATGCTATTAGCTGATTTATATTCAGGAGTATTGACGATTTGCTCCGTCAACATAGGTGTCCATCTATGACAATCAGCAACGGATAAAGCAGCGCGCTGGGCCTTGCACGCCCGGCGCACTGCTTCCTTTGTATTCATTATTTTTCTTCCTTGTTTTTCTTGGAAAGAACGTTAGCAATTGCAGAGCGTGCAAATGTTAACTCTACTTTTTCAGATACTTGAACCTTTACTTTTTCATCATCAAGTTCAACGATTTCGCCATAAATACCGCCGATAGTAACGATTTTTTGGCCTTTCTTCAAGCTGCCTAACAAATTAGCGCGCTCTTTTTGTTGTTTCTTTTGTGGACGCCACAATAAGAAATAAAAGATTACGACCATCAACAAAATAGGCCAGCTAGTTTGCAACACTTGTAAAATATCTTCCATTTTATCCTCCTAGTATAATAAATATGTTTTTCTTTTCTAGTATAGCCACCTAATATAGATTTGACTAGACTTAATTACTATTTTTTAAAGCTATCCCAAAATTGCATTCTAAATTGTGGGAACCGATCTTCTAAGATGGCTTGTCTCATTTGACGCATAAACTCAAGCAAGAAGTAAAGATTATGGTATGTTACGAGACGCAATGCCAAAATTTCTTCCGCCTTATACAAGTGACGAATATAAGCACGAGAATAATTTTTACATGTATAACATTGGCAGCCTTCTTCTAACGGCCCCCAATCATGAGCAAACTGCGCATTTCGAATATTAAGGCGACCGTTCCAAGTCATGGCCATCCCATTTCGAGCAACTCGTGTAGGATATACGCAGTCGAACATATCAATACCACGTGCTACGCCTTCTACAAGGCAATCCGCCGTACCAACGCCCATTAAATAACGAGCCTTGTTAGTTGGCAATAGTGGCGTAGTATATTCTAAGATTTCATTCATCAAATCATGAGGTTCCCCAACGGATAAGCCACCAATACTATAGCCTTCAAAGTCCATAGCTACCAGCTCTTCCGCACTTTGTTTGCGCAAGTCTTTGTACATACCACCTTGGACAATACCAAACATTCCTTGACAGTCAGGGGCTTTACGAGCCTCTTGGCAACGATGAGCCCAACGTGTGGTACGCGCTGTTGAGCGTTTCGCATAATCATGGTCCGCAGGATACGGAATACATTCATCAAAGGCCATCGCAATATCAGAACCTAATTGCTCTTGTACCTTTGTGGCCACCTCTGGAGATAAAAACTGTTTAGACCCATCAATATGAGATCTAAAGGTTACACCCTCCTCAGTAATCTTACGCATATCGCCTAAGCTAAATACTTGGAAGCCACCGCTATCAGTTAAAATAGCTTGATCCCAGTTCATAAATTTATGTAAGCCACCTGCTTCTTCTACGAGTTCAGGACCAGGACGAAGGAATAAATGGTACGTATTACTCAAGATAACTTGAGAACCAATAGCCTTTAATTCTTCAGGTGTCATTGTTTTAACAGTTGCCTGTGTACCTACAGGCATAAACATTGGGGTTTGGAAGGTGCCATGTGGTGTATGCAATAAACCTGCACGTGCCCCCGTATGAGGACATGTCTTTTGTAATTCATAAGTAATACTTGGCATAGTCCCTCCTAACGAATAAACATAGCGTCGCCAAAGCTAAAGAAGCGATAACGTTCTCGAACAGCTTCTTCGTAGGCCGCTAAACAATGTTCACGACCGGCTAATGCACTAATCAACATTAACAATGTAGATTGAGGCAAATGGAAATTCGATACCAATGCATCAATCATCTTAAATTTATAACCAGGATAGATAAAGATTTGAGTCCATCCACTAATACCTTGTAGTATACCGTCATCATTCGTAGCAGACTCGAGAGTACGTACAGATGTAGTACCTACCGCAATAATACGGCGTCCGTTTCGCTTAGCTGCATTAATACGATCAGCTGTATCTTGAGATACCACGAAGAACTCACTATGCATTTCATGGTCCTCAATTGTCTCTGCTGATACAGGTCTAAATGTTCCAAGACCAACATGCAAAGTAACAAATTCTAGCTCTACACCTTTCGCTTTTATCTTTTCTAATAGTTCAGGTGTAAAGTGAAGCCCTGCTGTTGGAGCTGCAGCTGAACCTTTCTCCTTAGCATAAACGGTTTGATAACGATCTTTATCTTCTAGCTTCTCATGAATATATGGAGGTAATGGCATTTCACCGATTTCTTGTATCACATCATCAAATACACCATCGCAAGTGAATTCAATGATACGACCTCCAAACTCAGTTTTATCTATAACGGTCCCACTTAATCGGTCATCAAATTCGATAACTTGACCAATAGGACATTTTTTACCAGGTTTAACAAGGCATTCCCAGCGATTTTCACCACATGGTGTGAGGAGCAATACCTCAACCTTGCCACCAGAGCCTTGACGTTGGCCATATAATCTCGCAGGAATAACCTTTGTATTATTAAATACAAGTACATCCCCTTCGTGAAGTTCATCTAGCAAATCGTAAAAATGCTCTTTATGCGCAACCTCACCTGTAACCTTGTCTAAGGTCAACAGTCTCGCTGTATCACGAGGCTCTACAGGATGTTGAGCAATTAGTTCCTCTGGTAATTCATAATCAAAATCTGTAACTTTCATCGCAATCCTTATTAGTACATTTTCTTTAATGTAATGCCACTATAGTAGTGACGCAAAATAGTTTGGTAATAATTTGTATCCCCTGGTGTCGCACGCTTAGCCATTTCTGCAGCGCCCCATTGAGACATACCAAGACCATGTCCCCAACCGTGGCCTTTAATATAGACAGTATCATTGCTACCAGTAAAATTATGATACGCCTTACCCGTACCTTTAGCTGGGTTATAATTTACATAAAAATCAAATAGTGTTGATTTCAAGCCTAAAATACTGCGTAAAGAATCTCCATCAATGGTCGTTTTGCCAGAGGTACCTATGAAAGTAGCACTCTTAATTCGGCCAGATACACCGCGGTCAGATGTTTGTTGACCTGGCTTGCCAAGAGGTGTCAATTGAATGCTCTTTAATTTACCAACCCCTTTACTAGCTGCGTTAAGCTTACTTTCAAGGGCCTGACGAGAAGTAGTCACTGTCCAGTTCGATGTAGATGTGCCAGTACTAAAATCCTTTACACCTTTCAAATACGGTACATCGCTACCCCAAACATTGACGCTATCTTCAGTATAACCGCCACCATCAGAATGGAATAAAGCATTAATAGGGCGTTGATTATATAACATAACCATACCCTTTGTTTTATTAACTGCATTTGTGGTAGCTTGCGTTTCACCACTAACCCCATTATAGACTTGGTGATCTGTGGACGTACTTACATCATACAGTTTACCTTTATTCTCTTCCATAGTATGAAGAGCATAAGTTCGAGCAGCTACAGCTTGTGCTTCTAGTGCAGCTGCTGGCCAAGATGGAACGACTTCTTGCGGAACTACGCCGTAAAGATAATCTTCAAGAGGTACAGAATTAATGACCATCATCTTTCCATTATTAGCACGTAATGTAAGTCCTCCACGATAGCCTTTGCCTTCAAACAAGAATGGTGCATCACTATTAGCTGGTTTTAATGTAACTACCGTATCAATAGCTTTGCCATTAACAACAATTTTACCACTTCGAATACCAACAGAGGTTCCACGGTTTGCACTGATTGTGCTAACTTGACCATTAGCACTATTTAACACAACCATATTAGCAGTAGATGTAACTGTAGCATCGGAACTGCGACTACCCAATAACACGCGTACATTTGGTACATTTTCTACACGCTCCGTAGCAGGTGTAACAACAGACCCTACTTTATTACGCGTAATAGCAGCCGTATTAGCTTTAATACTATTGGCATCAGAAGTTTTTACAGCCTTAGAGGTAGCAGGCTTTACCGTTGTAGCCTTGGCACTAGTAACTGTAGATTTTGCAACAGGCTTTTGCGTAGATACTTTTTGAGCCGTTGCTGCAGCCTTAGTTGCATTTGACTTCGGAGTCACTTTTGCCACAGGCTTTGGAGCCGGTTTAGTTACAAGTGGTCGAAAAGTTGACCGCTTCGTCGTATTTACTTTCGATACATTTGTTGTAGATACTGTTGATTTCGGCGTTGGCTTTTTAGTTACCACTGCACTTTTATGTTGCAATGTAGCCCCTTGTGCAACAGATGCACCGCCAATATTTACACCTAAAAACAAAGTTGCCATTATCATCAATTGTAATCGTTTCGTTTTCATTGTTATTTCCCTGTCTGTGAAATACCTAAATGCTCATAGGCAAGTTTAGTGGCCACCCTCCCACGCGGTGTACGTCCTAAAAATCCTAATTGCATCAAATATGGTTCATACACATCTTCGATGGTATCTCTCTCTTCGCTGATAGCTGCCGCAATAGTATCTATCCCTACCGGACCACCATCATACTTTTCAATAATACACTCCAACACACGTCGATCGATTCGATCGAGTCCTTCTTTGTCAATATATAAACGTTGTAACGCATCATCTGCAATACTTTGAGTGATAACCCCATCACCTATGACTTGTGCAAAATCACGTACCCGTTTAAGTAGACGATTTGCGATACGCGGTGTTCCCCTTGAACGTCGCGCAATTTCACTGGCCCCAGTCGGCTCAATACCAATATTCAGTATTTCTGCCGCTCGAGTCACAATAAACTCTAATTCCGGTTGTTTATAATATTCCAACCGGTTAATAATCCCAAAGCGGTCCCTTAATGGTGCCGCCAAAGCCCCCGCCCGTGTTGTGGCACCTACCAAAGTAAACTTTGGCAAATCAATGCGCACCGTTCGAGCACTTGGGCCTTTACCGATGATAATATCAATTGCATAGTCCTCCATAGCAGAGTACAATACTTCCTCTACACTGCGAGACAAGCGATGAATTTCATCGATAAATAATACATCGTGATCATCTAAATTCGTTAAGATGGCAGCCAAGTCGCCTGACTTTTCAATAGCAGGACCAGATGTTATGCGAAAGTTAACACCCAATTCATTCGCAATAATACCTGCCAGTGTAGTCTTCCCAAGACCTGGTGGACCATACAGCAATACATGGTCTAATGCTTCACCACGCTGCTTTGCAGCTTGAATATACACATTTAGATTGCCTTTAGCCTCTTCTTGACCTACATACTCGTTAAAGAACTTTGGTCGTAGGCTATATTGCCACATATCTTCTTCGTGCTCGCCATTTCCGACAAGGCGTACTTCTTCGTTCATCCTTATCGTCCTTTCCCAAGCTCAATCAAGCTGACCTTAATCAACTCAGATACATCGCGCTTACCATCATCTAAAGACTCTACAATGTCAGCCACATCTCGTTCTGAATAACCTAGCGACACAAGAGCCTCAATAGCCTCACCGGTAGCACCACTAGCGGCAACGCCAATCGGCTGTATAGCTGCTGGTGATTCTGCAGATATATGTGTCATCTTCGCTAACTTATCCTTTAGTTCAAGAACAAGTCGCTCTGCAGATTTCTTCCCAATACCAGGTAACTTTGTTAATTGCTGTACCTGGCCATTGATAACAGCTAATTTGAAAGCCTCTGGTGTCATGCCAGACAAAATGCCAAGCCCCACCTTAGGCCCTATACCAGAAACAGAAATGAGTAAAATAAACAACTCATACTCCTCTTCCGTCCAAAAGCCATAGAGTTGCATCGCATCTTCACGTACGTTGAGATACGTGAATAGCGTTGCCTCATGACCTTCAATCAATTGTTGTCGCGTAGTGGTCGGCACATATACACGATACCCTACGCCATGTACATCTACGTAACAAGACTCTTTAAAGAGATGTGTTACGATGCCCCGTACATACCCTATCATTATACCAACCTCTTCAATCTATCATTGTGAGAACTATGAGCCGTACAAATAGCGACAGCCAATGCATCTGCCGTATCATCAGGCTTAATTTTCTCACGAATCCCCAAAATATTCATTGTCATATAAATGACCTGATTCTTATCAGCCTTGCCGTAACCTGTAACGGCTTGCTTGATTTGTAGCGGTGTATATTCATAAATAGGAATACGCTGTTGTTCAGCCGCTAATAAGATAACACCACGTGCTTGACCGACCTTGATGGCCGTCGTTACATTGCGGTTGAAGAATAATTCTTCTACCCCGAACTTATCAGGCTTGAATTCCTCTAGAATATCACTTAGGTCATTAAATAAAATTTCCAACCGCTGTGAATCTGTTAATTCCTTAGGAGTTGTAATAGCCCCATAGGCTACAGGTGTTAATTTGCTCCCCTTCACGTCAATAATGCCATAACCGCATATAGCCGTGCCTGGGTCAATACCTATAATTCGCACCTTAACCCCCTTAGTTTAAAAATGAGATAAGCTGTCGCCTACCTCCATTACATAATCTATTTTATTATAGCACAATACCACATCGAAGTTCATGAATTTCCATAGAAAATTTATAAGAAACTCATTAATTTTCATATTCCCAATGGTTCTTTAAAAAATACATAAAAAAGGAGCACCTTTAACGTGCTCCTTATAATAATTATTATTCTTCTTCGTCGTCTGGCAAGATACCATTGTGATATACGTTTTGTACATCATCAAGATCATCCAATACGTCGAGCATTTTTTGCATTTTTACAGCATCATCACCAGTCAACTCAATAGTTGTATCTGGAATCATGGTAATTTTAGCTACTTCTGTTTCAATGCCCGCATCAGCAAGAGCTGCTTCTACCGCATCATAATCTTCAGGAGTAGTATAAATTTCAAATACATCGTCTTCGGACTTAAGGTCTTCTGCGCCCGCTTCAAGAGCCAACATAGTCAATTCATCTTCGTCATGACCTTCTTTATCGATAACGAATACGCCTTTAGATTTAAACATCCAACCTACACAACCGCTTTCACCAAGGTTACCACCTTGTTTAGAGAATGCATGGCGCACATCTGCTGCTGCACGGTTACGATTATCCGTCATAACCTCTACAGTAACAGCCACACCAGCTGGACCATAACCTTCATATACGATTTCTTCGTATGCATTCATATCCGTAGCACCAACACCTTTATCGATGGCACGTTGAATATTATCCTTAGGAATATTGTTTTCACGAGCTTTTTGCAAAGCCAATTTCAAACGCATATTACCTGTTGGATCGGCACCACCCATGCGTGCTGCTACGGTAATTTCGCGACCGATTTTCGTAGCTAATTTAGCCTTCAACGCATCAGTTTTGCCTTTTTTATGTTTAATATTTGCCCATTTTGAATGTCCTGACATAGACGCCTCCTATTTATTCCACCATGCCTCGCCCCGCAATCGATCTAAGATGATTGAAACGGCACTACGCACAGATAAATGATTGTATTCACCATGGCCATATATAGGTTCTAAAATATAGTCAAAGCTTTCCATCGTTTCTTTTGTCATACCATAACCGGTACCAAATAATACTAACACAGGGCGCCCCTCATTTTCAAGATGTTCACGCATCCGTGCATAGGAAATTGTATTATCATAGGTACGCGCATCTGTTGTCGCCACAATAGGTTTCATACCTTCTAGGTCTTCAATCATTCGCACTGCTACTGCAATAGAGTTAACCAACTCCACGCCGGTGAAAGCATCCTTGCGATCTGGATTGTAAGTAGAACCAAATCCAGATTTCCAATGTTCCATGATGGTGCGCACCAACTCACGCTGAGCAGGTATATTGTGAATCACAAAATATTTAGATACATCATAGGTAATAGATGCTCGTGCAATATCGTGAATATCATAATTTGTAATGGCCGTCGTAATGACCTCTTTATGCTTGTTCATAATTGGATAATGAACAAGTCCAATATATAAATTAGCCAAAGCCTTAAATCTCCACAACAATAAAAATACAAAATAAAATTAATCGATTAAAAGCGGTACAAAATAAGCTTCAGTACCGGCAATCTCTTCTGGAGAAAAACGACAACCGACTGCAGAAGCTTGATCGCCAAGCATAAAGCAAGATAATGTCAAACAGCCTTCTTTCGTACCACTATCTACGGTATGAGTAAAGTGTTTCTGCTTAATAAAGTCCTGATACATAACCTTTTTACTATCCCGACAAACTATATCATCATAGTTATCTACAAATTTCTCCATGTATAGTTCAGCTTGATTTCCACGTTTTTGAACAACCTGAATATTTCGCCCTTCACGGCCCCAAATTTCCTTTTGAATATAAAGTCCATCATCAAGGTTCGGGAAATCACTTTCAAAATAGGACGGCGTCAAATAGCGCTCGATAATATCTCGCTCAGGGGCAGTAAAAAATTGGTTTGTTAAGTATAGAGCATACACTAAGGACATAAACGATTTATTCTGTAAAATAATCGCCTCTGGTGGATTAAATAGATTAAAGCGGTATTCATTATACAAATCTAAAAACATTTCACCTAGTGGTTCACCATCTGCTGTAGTTTCATCAATCAATAGTTCCATGGGATGTAAACGATACAGATTGGCTGCATGACCACCGTCAGATAATAGAATACCCTCATCATCAATGACCATATCATAAAAGGATAGGAATCGAACATCTGCTTCTGGGCATGCTGATTTCATAGCCTGTAAGAGAAACTGTGTAGTTCCATAGTCCTCTAAATAATCATGAAAGCACCCGAAAACAAAGGGTTCTGTTTCATTATCCGTCATCATATTATGTTGTTTATTAGTCACACTATATTTTTTACGAGATGTTCCTTCATATACGCGTTTCAAAAAACGTTCAAGTTCATTATAAGCATCTATATTAGGATCTACTTTATCGAAATATCGTGCCGCTACACCATTAGCATAATAACTTTCAATTAGAAAGCAGGGTGTATCCGCATTAATTTCCACCATGCGCAATCGCCCCTGTGTATCGAGAACAAAATCAAAGCGAGACAGCCACGTAGGTAGGCCTAACGGGTTCCCTCGGTGAAGATAAGGAATCAGATTCTCCGGCATATCCATATTGAGGGCGAACTCATCAGGTGCCTGCTGAAAGACTTTAGTAGCCTTATAAAATATTTGGAATAACATACGAGATGCATGTCGAATTTCATCATAAAAATCAGCCGGAAAAGATTGTGTAGAAAGCGCAGGATACCGATCATCATAGCCCTCATAATCTACAAAGGGCAATATATTCGTATCAAGTTCATCTATATACGATTTCATAATATCGGCCTCCATTAGGAACTACTAGAACGTACACCTGCACTACCAAAACCAGACTTTTGACCTATAGAAGAGGCTTTTTGACTTCTACGCTTCTCATAGTCTTTATACGTACGTCGTCCTAAAGAACTATGCGTATTTGAACCTGTTGTTGTATATACATTAGGCTCCTCATAGGGTTTTAAAGGGGCTGCCACACGATAGGTCATAGTTCGTCCATCCATACGTGCTGTAGGTGGATTAAATCCATGAAAAATATAGTAGCCTGCTGCAATACTAGGTAACAGCCCCGCTAAACCAGCGTCCCATACTAAATTTCCACTAGTGTCGCGGTGAAAGGTAACAGACCGGTTATCATCATATAAAGCTGTTTCTTTACCATCTCCGTGGTTTAATAGAGAATAACGATTACCTTGATTATCCTTTAATCGAACTTCCCCGTCATTTGCTTCAGGATAGATTTTATCACATACAACATAAGCAATGTCATTCCAGTATGAATACACACCAACGAGGCCCGCTACAGCGGCAAAAGCACTCGTTATGTATAGAGTTTTCTTACTTGGCTTATACATAGGACACTCCCTTAGTGCACAGCACCACTAACAACGAGAGCAAGACCTACAAAGATACCAAATACGAGGATACCTGCTGCAGTATTACCACGCATAATCTCTTCAGATAAATTATATTTTCGATGCCATAAATTAATAAACATATAGCCTGTTACAAACAATATAATGCCTAAAATAGCATATACGATACTGGCCACCACACCATGAAATAAAGATGTATCAGCAGTAGTCACTACAGGAGACATGATGACAGCGCGCAAAATTTCACCAATACCGATAAATGAACCCGCTGAGAGCCAGGCAACAGCACAGTTACCACGTTTAATTTCTTCGCTGAATTTGCCGGGTACAAAGAAATCAATAACAGTATTAGCTGTTAACATTAAGAAAATTCCAAAACAAGCATAAAAAATCGTCAATAATACATCTGGTATATAAATCATAATAAGCCTCCTAATAATATAATTTTGTATTGGATGTGTTATTAGAGTTGCTGGCAGGATACAACCGTTCTCGTCCCGTATTATCCCCTAGTCGAACCATGGTCGCATAGTTATCGAGTATATGAGACCTGATTAATGTACGATCAATAATTTTCCAATCCTCTTGTGTTAATTTTGATTGTTCACATACCTTAACTCTAGTTTGTCCATCCGTATTAGTGATGAGATACACCAAGTCCCCAGAATAAAATACAATAACTTCATGTCCCTCTTCTAAGTTATCCCGCTCATTCTTAATATCACCATTCACAGAATCAATCAAGTCTAATGCGGTACTAACAGGATCTAGTGTAGACGTGTATACATAGTCGCTATCCGAATCTGTTTTTGTATAATATGCAGATGTGTCATGCATATGTTCTTTTGCCGTATAAGGCACTCCAAACATAGCGCGTATACTATGCCAAGACAAATCATTGTCCGACCAAAACAGAAATAGTAAAAATAATACACCGATCCCTATAAAAGTAGCAACTCCTTCAAAGCGTTTTTTCAGCCGTTGATTCCGTTTCTTTTTACTAATAGCATTAGCTTCTGCATCATTACAGAGACGAATATTCCTCAAAGGAACACGTGCCCCTTCGGCGAACATCTTCTCCCCTTTGAACCAATTTTCTTCAAAGAATACGCTAGCGCCACCTTCACAGGGCAATTGATATTCCTTATACCCAGCTCGATCACCTACGGACGCACCACTATCACCATCTACGTCTACAACCTTTTCCAAACCGATTTGATGTAATGTAAAGCCCTTCGGTGCACGCTTACGATAGGATGTTCTAGATACAGTGCACCACGTATTATCATTGTACTCAATGGTAACCCATATTTTATCAGTTCCCTCGACAGCCTCTAGGCCATATTCATGCCAATAATCACCGGGAGACTTTTGCATAGATGGTTTAGCCTTATAGGCTTGTTCCTGATCAGCTTTTGGAATAATCTCATTATATTTAATTTTTTCAGTTATTATATAACGGCTGCCCTGAATCTCAAGGACATCGTAACAATTAAACTCCATAAACAACCTCGTTAGAGTAGCAATACCTATATACGCATCTAAACTACTCTCTCTCCTAAACGGGATTTAATGAAATTAAGCTTTAAAGTAGCCTGCACGTTCATGAATCGTTTCATTTTCAATAATAGAAATACCATATTGTTGCCCCATAGTAGCTGATACAAGCACCTTAGCTACATCAGCAGTTTTTACAGGCTCTTGACTCATTAATACACGTGCTTTATTAATGACCCCCAATACAGCACAGCTAATACGCTCTACCAATTTAGGTTCTTCTCGAATCAAGGTAGCTGGACGAACAATAACAATCGCTTCAAATGGAAGTTCTAAGATGACCTCTTCCAATTGTCCTTTCATGGACATATAAAAGAATTTCGATTTTGGGTTCGCCCCTAAAGAGGAGACTAATCCATATTTTTTTACTCCATTTTGAGCTGCAATGCGAGCCATTTCGTACTGGTAGGTATAATCGACTGTCCATTGTGCTTCTTTAGAGCCTGCTTGTTTACGGTTTGTGCCCATAGCAGAGAATAAAATATCTCCTGTTACTAGGTGTGCCCATTCACGAGGTTCATCAAAATTAACGATATGAACGGTTACCTTTGGAGATGTATACGTAACTTGACGACGTACAAATACATGAATTTCTTGAATTTCATGATTGTCAATCAATGATTCTACAATATGGCGACCTACTGCACCAGTAGCACCTAATACTAAAGCTTTCATACTTCACCTGTATCTCTTTCAGACTCTTCAGCAATAATCTCTTTTAAAAGTTTAACTTCCTCTTTTGTTAATGGTCGTTCCAACAAATCGGGCCTCAACAATCGTGTCCGCTTTAAGGCTTCCTTTTGTCGCCACGTAGCAATGTTTTTATGATGACCGCTACGTAGTACATCAGGAACACCCCATCCTCTGAATTCTGGAGGCTTTGTATATTGAGGACATTCTAATAAAGGCTCATAAAAGGAATCCTCTTGGGCCCCACTAGCTGCGCCTAATACACCGGGGATCATACGAGCTACTGCATCGGCTACCACCATAGCTGGCAATTCTCCACCAGTTAATACATAGTCCCCAATGGAAATAGTTTCATCTACTAAATATTCCTCTACGCGATAATCGACGCCTTCATAATGACCACAAATGAGCACCAATTGATCGTACGTCGCTAGTTCACGAGCCTTTTCTTGTGTAAAAGGTTGACCTGTAGGCCCCATAAAAATAACACGACGGCGTATACTTTCACTAGGATTACCAATAAGGCTCATTTCATCACACATCTCATCTATAGAATAGGAGCTATTAATATCGCTATCATATTGAGCAATAACAGATTCTACCGATTCAAAGATGGGAGGTGCCATCATAAGCATACCCGCACCACCACCATACGGCGTATCATCTACTTGACCATGTTTATTATGACTAAAGTCCCGAGGGTTAGTTACGCCCATAGATAAGCGTTCCGCTTCGATAGCCCGTTTTATGATGGAATGACTAAAAAAAGCATCAAAAAACTCAGGAAATAAAGATACGATATCGATACGCATAGACCGTCCTCTGTACTTATTAACTCACATAAACTCATTAGCATTATCTATATATAGCTATATTATATAACTTTTACCATAATATACCTATATGTAGATAAAAATAAAACCGCCTAAAGGATTATATCCATTCAGGCGGATCTACGATCATCAATTTATTCTCCACATCGATGTCTTTAACGACCTCTTCAATGGCTGCAAATAATTGATCTGGTTCCCCATCTTTGGAAACCACATAGACATCATTAGCACCAGGTTGCAATACATCAGTCACTGTGCCAAGCACATTTCCCTTTGTATCTTGTACTTCAAGACCAATGATATCAAAGATGTAGTAGCGACCTTCTGGTAATTCTACCAAATCTTCACGACGTACTTGAATCTCTTTCTTAGCGAATAATTCAGCCGCGTTGCGATCAGGGATTTCCTTAAAGGATGCTAGTACGAATTGTTTATGAAATCGTGCGGATGCAACGTGGTATTCTTTACCATCAATGTAACAGGCATCCATATGCATGAACCGTTCTGGAAAATCAGTTCTAGGCATAATACGAAGATCACCCCGCACGCCGTGCGGGGCGATGATAACACCTATTGTGATGAAATCGTTATGCTTCATTATTGACGAAACGCAACGATTTTACCGTCTTCTAATAGGATTTCAGCGCCCATCATGGCATCCAAATCATCCCCGATTTTAACGGTAACTGTTTGCTCTAATGTGCCTTGAGGAATTTCAGTTCCCAAAGACAATTCTTGAGCATCTTTCAATTTAGCTGTTACTTCTTCTTTGAAAGCCAAGCGTTTATTTTTCTCTTCGTCGATTTGTTGACGAATCGCAGTAAGACTTGTAGCATCAACTTTAGCCGCATCAGCCAAAATACGTTGAGCTTGGAACTCAATTGCTTCCAAATCTTTATTTACCATATCAAGGCGAGTTTCAAGATCGGATACAATTTTCGCTTTCAAGTCTTCTGTTACTTTTGCTTTTACTGCTACAGGGACACGTAATGTCATTTCTTCCATTGGAATACTCCCTTTTAGACAATATCGACAGATATCTTTTTGTTCTCTTTAATAGCCGCCGCTTTCACCACAGCGCGAATCGCTTTCGCAATTCGTCCTTGCTTTCCGATGACTTTGCCCATATCCTCTGGGGCTACGTGAAGTTCGTAAACCTCCATATTCCCCTTTTGGACCATGGTAACAGATACGGCATCAGGCTGCTTCACTAATGATTTCGCAATTAATGAAATTAATTCTATCATCACAGTATGCCTCTCTATTAATTACTTTTTAGCGTCAGCAAATTTTTGCATAACGCCTTGTTTTTTGAACAAGGAGCGAACAGTGTCAGTAGGCTGAGCACCTTTAGCTAACCAAGCCAAAGCTTTTTCTTCGTCTACATTAACGATAGCTGGTTGTTTAGTAGCATCATATTGACCAATAGTGTCAACAGGACGACCTTCACGTGGAGCACGTGAGTCAGCAACAACGATACGGTAGAAAGGAGCTTTTTTAGCACCTAAACGAGTCAAACGAATTTTTAACATATGAAATTCACCTCCTTATACTGATATAGGTGGACAGGTTCAGCGCCCCTGCCCATGTATTACATAAACGGTAATTTAGGCATTCCTGGGAAACCGCCCTTACCGCCACGTAAACCTTGCATGCGCTTCATCATCTTCCGCGCTTCTTCAAATTGTTTCAACAAGCGATTAACGTCTTGTACTTGCGTACCAGACCCCATTGCAATACGCTTGCGGCGAGAACCATTAAGAATATTTGGATTTTCTCGCTCTGCTGCCGTCATGGATGTAATGATGGCCTCGATGCGGCGCACCTCTTTACTATTCAAATCGAGGTCTTTTAATTGATCCTTAATTTGACCCATACCTGGCAACATACCAATAATATTTTGTAATGGCCCTAACTTTCTCACTTGATTCATCTGTTTCAAGAAGTCATCCAAGGTGAAATTGTTTTTCGCCATTTTCTTAGCCATTTCACGAGCTTCTTCTTCGTCGATAGCGCCTTGAACATTTTCGATCAATGTTTTGAAATCGCCCAAATCGAGAATACGAGAAGCCATACGGTCTGGATAGAATACATCGAAACCATCCATTTTTTCGCTCACACCAGTGAACTTGATTGGCAAACCTGTTACAGCTTTGATGGATAACGCCGCACCACCGCGCGCATCACCATCGAGTTTAGTAAGGATAACACCATCAACGCCTAATTTTTCATTAAATGTTTGTGCTGTTGTTACCGCATCTTGACCAATCATGGAATCTACAACGAGTAAAATTTCATGAGGTCGAACAGCTGCTTTGATGTTGGATAACTCGTCCATGAGAACTTCGTCAATAGCCAAGCGACCAGCTGTATCGATGATAACAACATCTTTCAACATATGCGTGCTTTGCTCTACGGCGCGGCGCGCAATGTCTACTGGATTAGCGCCAGGTGTTTCATCAGCAAATACAGGAATGTCGATTTGCTTACCTACAACTTGCAATTGAGTAATCGCAGCTGGACGATATACGTCGGCAGCTACGAGCATTGGATGTTTACCTTGTTTGCGAAGGTATACTGCCAATTTACCAGCTGTTGTAGTCTTACCAGCACCTTGTAAACCAACAAGCATAATAATTGTTGGTGGCTTGCTGGAAATCATGATGCGACTTTGTGTACCACCCAATAAGGCTGTTAACTCATCATTTACGATTTTAATAACCGTTTGTGCTGGATTTAAAGAACCGAACACCTCTTCGCCAAGGGCCTTTTCCTTAATGGACTTAACAAAGTCCTTCGCAACCATAAAGTTAACGTCCGCTTCTAAAAGTGCCGTACGTACTTGACGCAACGCAAGATTGACATCTTCTTCTGTAATTTTGCCCTTCCCTTTTAAGGATTGAAAGGCTTCTTGCAGTTTTTCTGACAAGCTATCAAATGCCATAATATCCCTCCATTTGCGCCAATACTTTTTGTACCTTGGTTTCAGCTAACACCTCTTCAGGCAAGGTTTCTTTCAACTGTGAAAGCAAACCTTCACGTTGTTCATATTGTTCTACCAAGTGCAATTTTGATTCGTAATCATTTAAAATGTGTCGAGCACGCTGTAAGTTATCGTGTACAGCCTGTCGTGATACGCCTAATTCCTCAGCAATCTCGCCAAGGGACATATCATCTTCGTGGTGAAGTTGTAAGGACATACGTTGCTTATCCGTCAATAATGGCCCATAGAAATCTAAGAGCAAACTGATAAGTACTCGTTCTTCCATTTCGCCACCTCCATTACTGTCAAGTCATATTACTTTACATATACTACAGCATAAAAAAAGATGTGTCAAGTAGAAATACTTAACACACAATTATAGTCTTATACTCAACTACTTTTATATTCTAAAATAATTACTTTAATGATAATAAATTTTATTTTTTACTTTTATATCTGTAATAAAGTGCTATAATATAGATATCTAATATTTTCAATATAAAGACAGGAGGTATTGTATGAATACCAAACAATATGACCTTATCGTTCTAGGTTTCGGCAAAGCTGGTAAAACATTAGCTGCTAAATTTGGCTCTATGGGCAAATCTGTAGCTATGATTGAAGAAAACCCATTAATGTATGGTGGCACATGTATTAATATTGCATGCATCCCAACTAAAACGATGATTATAGCCGCATCAAAAGGCTTATCTTACGATCAAGTATTAAACCAACGCGAGGTAGTTACATCTCGTTTACGCAATAAAAACTTCGGTATGTTAGACACTAATGAACATGTCGATGTATATACTGGACATGGTGAATTCATTAGTAATAAAGAAATCGCCATTACAGCTGGAGAAGACAAAATCATCTTATCTAGTGAAACAATTATTATTAACACTGGTGCTGTAGCGATTAAGCCTAACATTGATGGCATCGACACAGCAACAGGCTTCTATAATAGCACAGAAATCCAACAATTATCCCCTCAACCAAGTACTCTAGGCGTCATCGGCGCGGGCCCTATCGGCCTTGAATTTGCCAGCTTATATGCTAAACTAGGTACAAAGGTAACAGTATTTAATATTGAATCTGGTATCTTAAAACGGGAGGAACCGATCGTACAAGAATTAGCTAATGAGTACTTGACTGAGCAAGGTATTACTATTCTTAATGATGTAACATTAAACTCAGTATCTAATGATGGCAACAAACCTGTTATCACAGCAAATGGTCAAAACTATACATTTGATGCTGTTTTATATGCTACAGGTCGCAAACCAAATACATCTAACATCGGTTTAGAAAATACGGATATTACTACTAACGAACGTGGCGCTATCGTAGTTAATGATACATGTGAAAGCTCCGTTCCTGGCGTATATGCAGTAGGCGATGTAAACGGTGGTCCTCAATTTACGTATATTTCTCTCGATGACTTCCGCATTGTATTTAGTGCACTTACAGGTAATGGCCAATACACATTAAAAGATCGCAAAAATATTCCTTACACAACATTCTTAACACCTCCACTCGCTCGTGTTGGTCTTACAGAAGAAGATGCTATCAACAAAGGATATACAGTTAAAACTAAAGAAATGCTCGTAGCTACCATGCCAAGAGCTCATGTAAACGACTATTTAAAAGGTGCTTTTAAAATTGTAGTAAATGCAGATAACGATTTAATCCTCGGTGCTACACTTTATTCTCAAGGTGCTGAAGAGTTGATTAACCTCATTAAAATGGCTATGGACAACAACATTCCATATACATATTTCAAAAATCAAATCTTCACACATCCTACCATGGCGGAAAACCTAAACGACCTTTGTAACTTTTAATGCCATAAACAAAATCAATAAACAAATGATATAAAATGAAAATAAAAGGGCGCTCATTAGCTAATATATATGCTAATGAGCGCCCTTTTACTATTTAGAAAAATAAGGTGCAATTTATAGTTATATACCCTGAATTGAGATACTACAGATTATAATGACAAAGTTCTACTAAATTTCCATTAGGATCTCTTAAGTAAATGCTTTCCCATATTTAAAACTTTCATAAAAACCTCTATCTACTGTAATGTAACCTATTCATAGTACCTATTATTAAGATAGTTTCATATAGCATCTGCATTTGTTCTCTCTATTAGTTTTTTGTAAATAATCTACGTACTACCTTTTGTAGTTTTGGTGTTAACACAATAGCTACAATGATACCAGCCGCACTGGTAATCAAGGAGTATTGGATCTTGCTAGCTGCTACAGCTGCACTTTCAAGAACAACCCACCAAGCAATGAAGTAGCCAAAGGCAGTCCAAATAGCACCGATGATGAGAGCTACTAAAATACGACTAAAAGATGCTGTCGGTTTATTGATAGATGGAGGCAAGTAGCCAGCTGTCATGCCACCTACGATGAGACCTGCAATACCTTTAATAAAGAAAGAGAATACAATGTATTGCGTATGTCCTCCAAAAAGATCAAATAATGCGGAACCTATAGCCGCACCTAAACCACCATATAAACCACCAAAGAGAATAGATGTGGTAAAGAGAGCAGCGGAACCTAAATGAACCATGGCCCCACCTGGTATTTCAATGCGAATCGTTGTTGCTACTGCACATAAGGCAGCAATAAAACCGATATATACAATATCGCGAGTCTTTAATTTCATAATAAACTCCTTCCCTTTTCTTAAGAACTATACTCAGTATATCAGATGATAGATACTATAAAAATACCGAATTTATAGGAATTAAAATATTTGCAACAGAATGGAACAAGTTAAAAACAGCATCTATACAATTGTATAGATGCTATTTTTATTTTATATCATATATCAATTAGATTTTTGCTCGTTTCAAACGAAGGGAGTTACCCACAACGGTAACGGAACTAAATGCCATCGCTGTACCCGCAATCATCGGATTCAATGCACCGATGGCTGCAAGTGGAATACCGATGCAGTTAAAGATCAACGCCCAGAATAGATTTTGTTTTATGTTGGTCATTGTCTTACGACTGAGGCGTACTGCTTGTACTAGTGTGTGTAAATCATTTCTTACAAGAACGATATCTGCTGCCTCTACGGCAATATCTGTACCACTACCGATAGCAAAACCAATATCTGCCGTTACAAGAGCTGGTGCATCATTGATACCATCACCAACCATGCCCACCACAAGGCCTTTATCTTGTAACTCTTTTACCTTGCTAGCTTTATCTTGAGGCAAGACTTCTGCAATAACGTGAGTAATACCTGCTTGTTTAGCAATATATTGAGCTGTACGGCGATTATCACCGGTAAGCATCCACACATCGATACCTTGAGACTGTAATTCTTTTACCACCTCAATAGTTTCTGGACGCAATTCATCCTCTACAGCCCATAATGCACTGATCACACCATCTACAGCGAGAACAGATACGGAAGCACCTTGTTCTTCATAGTGTAGAATATCATCTTGGACGGCACTTAGATCATAACCTAATTCAGACATCCAACGGCTATGACCAAGTTGTACAGATACACCTTGATAAGCACCTTGTAAACCTTTACCAGGCACATCACCAAAGCTTTCTAGTTCTATAGCTTTACCTTTATAACCATGATCTTCGCCATAATAAACCATGGCCTTTGCAATTGGATGCGATGTACCACTTTCAAGGGCCATCATAAGGGACATATTTCTACTTTCATCACCATTATAACTTTTAAAAGCCGTTACATCGAGAACACCTTGCGTAAGAGTGCCAGTTTTATCCATAACGATAGCATCGAGTTTACCAGCTTTTTCAAGATATTCCGCACTCTTGATGAGAACACCATGCTCCGCACCTAAGCCAGAACCTACCATAATAGATGTTGGTGTAGCGAGACCAAGCGCACAAGGACAAGCGATAACAAGCACTGCTGTAGCATTGATGAGAGCTACATTAACAGAATCGCCTACAATAAAATACCATACAAGGCCAGTCAATACAGCGAGGCCAATAACGATAGGCACGAAGTATTGAGCTACGATATCTGCAATACGTTGAATACTTGCTTTAGAGGTTTGAGCTTCCTCTACGACTTTAATGATTTGAGAGAGCATTGTATCGGAGCCGATACGTTTTGCTTCCATTGTGAAAGCACCGCTCAAGTTAATAGTCGCCCCAATTACCTCGGAGCCTACTTGTTTTTCTACAGGCAAACTTTCACCGGTAAGCATAGCTTCATCTACAGTAGAATAGCCGTCAGTAATTGTACCATCCACAGGGATTTTTTCGCCTGCTCTAACTTGTAAAATATCGCCGGCAACTACTTTAGAAGTAGGAATATCTACAAACTCACCGTCACGCAATACATGAGCCGTTGCAGGTTGTAAGGCAATCAATTTTTGAAGTGCTTCAGAGGTACGCCCCTTAGCAATTTCCTCTAAAAGTTTGCCAAGAAGAATGAATGTAATGAGCCAAGCTGAGGTTTCAAAGTAAATGCCATGAGGCCCAAGTTCTGGATGGAACTGCCAATTATAAATACTGAATAGATAGGCAACAGTCGTACCCATTACAACGAGAACATCCATGGTAAGGGCGCCATTCTTTACCGCACTCCACGCACTCTTATAGAACATAAGGCCAGGGCCGAACTGAGCAATGGTAGCAAGAATGAACTCTACCCATACTGGCAAGGCTTGAATGCCAAAACGATGTAATGTCATGTTAATCATCATCGGTACGGCCATACAAGCAGCAATGATAAGACGCGTAATATGAGGTTTTAAATTAACCTTTTCTATTTCTTGCTTCGTTTCATCTGCTTCCGTAGCACCGAAACCAATATTCGTAATGGCATCGATAATTTGTTGTGGCTCTACAGTAGAGCTATCTTTGTATTCTACACTCCCCTTTCGAGTGAGTAGATTAACCTTTACAGATTCTACGCCATCGATCTTAGAAACGACGTTTTCAACGCGCTTTACACAAGCAGCACAGTGCATACCTGTAATATCAAACTCTTGTTTCTTCTTGCTCATAGTATCACTTCTTTCTAACATAATCTTCAAAGATATATGTTCCTATATATCTATATAAGTCAGAAACTTATAGTAGATATATCATACATCGCTAACAGAATACTTTATAAACACGTATCATTTAATATATGAACACTTTTACATGAGTATTCATTCATAGGTCTATAATTAATAATAACATAAATTATCATTACGTCAATATCCTACCAAATCTAGAGGACTATTCCTTTTTTATAGGGGATTTAACATCTCCCCACCTATACACAACATTCATAAATAGATTATAATAAAGTGATGATGAATAAACATAAACTTTGATTCCAAAGGAGGTGAATATATGTGTGAATCAATAAGCCCTATAGTAGAATTTACTTCGGTAGCGAAGGAGTTTCGCCACGAATATGTTGTGGAGAAATCGCGTTTTATCACAACTATATGCCCTTGTTCTACAGAAGAGGAGGCGCAGGCTTTTATTGGCCGTATCAACAAAGAATTTTGGGATGCACGCCATAATTGTACAGCCTTTGCATTAGGACCAAAACAAGAACAACAACGCTCTTCTGACAATGGTGAACCATCTGGTACCGCTGGTAAACCTATGTTAGAAGTACTCAAAAAAACTGGTATTACCAATGTAGCGGTCGTAGTAACGCGCTATTTTGGAGGTATCAAACTAGGCGCAGGTGGTTTGATTCGTGCATATTCACACTCCGTTGCAGAAACCTTACGTCTTTCCCCTAAAGAACTACACACAACACGAACTCAGTTGCAGGCTATCATCGACTATTCCATGTATGGAGCTATAGAAAGATATGTGCAAGATCAAAAACTACATTATGAAGCAAGTTTTGGCGAGCATGTAGATATTACTATCTTAGTACCTCCTACTGATGTAGAGCGCATACAAAAAGAGCTCCAAGACATGAGTCATGGAGCTGCTACTTGTACTATATTAGATTCTATTGAAGTGGTGCTACCGCTAGAACAATAATCTAACTGACAAGCACATTAATTAGTTATCACTATGGACTAATCCACTTATGCCTTGACTTAGTTCGTGACGTTTTTCATTAGTCAATGGATGAGGCCATACACGTTCTAGTTGTTTTTTACGGCTAAGACCTGTATTATGTGCAGTCATTAATCTACGTGCTTCCCAGTTACGAATTGCTTTACCTAATGTTCTTTTTACTACGCCCATGATAGTACCTACTTTCTTAATCACTATATTATATAAAAATTCGTGATAAGGATAGAAAGTTTATTTTAAACACATTATTCTTTCTCTTTCCTTGATGAATATAGTATATACGCTATTTTATCAAATGTGAAATTACTGTTACTTAGTTCGTTATAATTTTTATTTATCTTATTTTGTGTATAATAGGGAGATTCTATGGATACATCTTACTACCACAATTTTATTACCCTCGTTCAAACGGGCAATATGACGCAGGCCGCAGAGATTCTTCATATTACACAACCAGCTTTAAGTAAACAATTAAAGTATTTAGAAGCTGAATTTGGAGCTCAACTCATCAATATCAAGCGCGGCCAACGAGGATCAAACTTACAACTAACTGATGCGGGCAAAATTTTTTATCAAAAAGCCCAACAATTATGCTCCATTGAAGAATCAACATACAATGCAGTACAACAGTTGAACTCACGTATTGAAGGTACATTGCGAATCGCTACGTCTGCATCGCGCTCCACACCAATCGTACAACAATACTTACCAGCCTTTTCCATGAAATACCCATCAGTTCACTTCGAAATCTACGAAGGACTAATGACTAATGTGGTCAATCAACTTATTAATGGTAATGCAGAGCTGGGAATTGCAAACATTCAAATGGTAGACACTGATAAATTTGATATCCTTCTTACTCAAGAGGAACATTTATACGCTATTTTCCGCCGTGATGTATTCTGGATAGATCGTGAACATGATACCATCACATGGGATGATATCAAAAAGTGTCCTTTATCCCTCTCTGGTGGATCTGTGCGAATGATTATGCAGTCTAGCTTAACTGACATGGATCAACTGAATGCTGTTGCCATCACTACAACTAAAAGCTCTGCCATCGAATGGGCATCCTCTGGGAGAACTGTCTCTTTAGTTCCTATGGATGGTAAAGAGCTTGTTAACCATCGTAAAATGGCTCGCATTAAATTACCAGAATTCTCTGGAGATTTCAAAAAAGCATTTATTACCCTCAAAGGACATGCTTTATCTCCGGTAGCACAGCAATTTATTGATTTCTATAAAGCTTATGTATAATTAAAGTTCTACATATGATTACTATTATGATATCAACAGTTTTCACGATTGGTACCTCCCCTATGTTAGATACCAATACAATACATAAGAAAAGACCTAGTACACTATGTACTAGGTCTTTTCTTTGTCATCTTAATATGTATGGTAAGCCATCTAAGCTGCACAAGTAAACTTTTAGTCGTTACATTTACTAGATACAAACTATTACTACCCGTGATGCACAGCACCTACTATGTCAGTAATACTATTTAGATTATATTGTTCCACATAATCGCCCATTTCACGAGCAATACGAGAAATCGCCGTTGGATCTACCATTGTAGCAACCCCAACTTGGACTGCTTGTGCACCAGCCATCATAAATTCAATAGCATCAGTGCCTGTCATAATGCCACCAAGGCCCATAATAGGAATATTGACACCTTTATACACTTGGTGCACCATGCGAAGTGCAACCGGTTTAACAGCTGGCCCAGATAAACCACCATAAATATTACCCAATACAGGTTTACGACGATGGATATCGATAGCCATACCAAGAATGGTATTAATGAGACTGACCCCATCACCGCCACCAGTTTCTACAGCCTTTGCGATTTCCACAATATCCGTAACATTTGGTGAAAGTTTTACAATAACGGGTTTATCTGTTACTTTACGAACCGCTTTTGTTACCTGTTCTACTACCTTTGGATCTATACCAAAAGCCATGCCTTCACCGGCAACATTTGGGCAAGATACATTAACTTCAAGGCCTGCAATACCATCTACAGATAGTGTTTCTGCCATCCACGCAAATTCCTCTACCGTACCAGCAGACATATTTGCTAGCAATGGTACATCATATTTCTTGAGGTCTGGCAAAATATCTGTAACAAAATGTTCTGCCCCTGGATTTTCAAGTCCAATACAGTTTAATACACCAGATGGTGTTTCTGCAATACGAGTTCCTGGATTACCATGACGACCTTTAGGCGTTAATCCTTTTATAGAAATAGCACCTACTTCATTACTAAGGTCTAAATAACCAGCATACTCAGGGCCATTACCAAAGGTACCAGATGCAGCGATAATAGGATTTTTCATCTTAATCCCACAATAATCTACAGCAAGCTTTGGATTAGGTGTAACGGTGTTATTTAAATCGCGTTCACTCATTAAAAGAACACCTCCTCAGCTGGGAATACAGGACCATCTTTACAAACTTTATAACGTTTGCCACCGGCACCATCACAAGCGCAACCTAAGCAACCGCCTGTACCACATCCCATGCGTTCTTCAAGAGATACTTGGCATGGTACATTGAGCTCTTTAGCAACTTGTGCCACACCCTTCATCATCGGTGTAGGACCACAAGTCATAACAGATGTGAACGTATTAGCGTTAATAAGTTCTGGCATGATCGCTGTAGGGAAACCTTTTGTACCTACGCTACCATCATCAGTAGTGATATGTACCTCTACAGGCGTATCTTTGAATAAGTCTGCCCAGAAGGTTTCACTTTCATTTCTAAAGCCCAAAATAACTTGTGCGTCTTCACCGTTTTGCAAGTGAGACGCGATGCATAGCATCGGTGCAATACCAACACCACCACCAACAAGTAGCATATTATTAGATGTTACAAATGGTTCACCCAAAGGTCCTAAACAATCTAATGTATCACCAGGCACGAGACGTGTCATAATTTCAGTCCCCTTGCCTACGACGCGATACAAAAGGGTAATAGTCCCCTTTTGTACATCGAATCCAGCATAGCTAATAGGGCGACGCAATAATGGCGCCGTAGAGTCCGCTACGCGAACATTACAAAACTGTCCTACCTTTGCTTCTGCTGCCTGTTTTGGTGCGTGAATATCCATAATCCACACATCAGAGCCTATTTGCTCATTGCGAACGACTTCGCCCTGTTCTACATAACCACTCATGTTTTTACTCCAATTCAAAATCTTGTAATGCTTCTACATTGTAGTTAGCATCATCTTTACGGTTTGCTACAACGCGCAATACTTCACGAGCTGTATCAAGACTTGTTAAGCATGGTGTACCCATTTCTACAGCAAGACGACGCAATTGGAACCCTTCACGTTCAGGACGTTTACCTGCCGTCAATGTATTAAGTACAAGATCGACTTTATCTTGACGAATGTGGTCAGCACAGTTGTCATCACCTTCAGAGATTTTGTTAACTACCTTGCAGTCAATGCCATGTTCTTTGAAGTATTTACCAGTACCACCCGTTGCTTCAATGTGATAGCCCAATTCAATAAAGCCTTTTGCTAATTGACTCGCTTCCTCTTTATCGCGATCTGCAACAGTCATAAGGATTGTACCATCTTCTGGGATACGCATGTTAGCGCCATTGATTGCTTTAAACAAAGCTTCAGAATATGTGCGACCAATACCCATAACTTCACCAGTAGATTTCATTTCAGGTCCGAGAGCAATTTCTACAAGGCCCATTTTGGAGAAGGAGAATACAGGTGCTTTTACAGCTACATATGGTTTATTAGGTACAAGACCGAGTGGCAAGCCCAAATCTTTTAAGCTTTCACCAAGAGCAATGCGTGTTGCATATTCTACCATATTAATGCCTGTAACCTTAGAAATGAATGGTACAGTACGACTAGAACGAGGGTTAACTTCAATTACGTTAAGTTCACCATCAGCCACGATATATTGAATGTTAAGTACACCTTTAACATTAAGCCCTACTGCAATACGACGTGTATAGTCTACAATTTGATCAATCAATTCTTGGCTCAAATGTTGAGCAGGATAAACGGCCATGGAGTCACCAGAGTGAACACCAGCGCGTTCGATTTGTTCCATAATACCAGGAATACATACGTCAGTACCATCGGAAATAGCGTCAACCTCTACTTCCATACCAACCATGTAACGGTCGATAAGAACAGGATGTTCCTTGGAGGCTACTACAGCTTCCTTCATGTATACATCAAGCTCTTTATCGTTGTATACGATTTCCATGGCACGACCGCCCAATACATAGGAAGGACGAACAATCAATGGATATTTCAGGTTTTTAGCTGCTGCTTGTGCTTCTTCATCAGAAGTTACAAGAGCACCTACTGGACGAGGAATACCAAGTTTTGCCAACAATTCATCAAAACGTTCACGGTCTTCCGCCATATCGATGCTATCTACGGATGTACCGAGAATTTTGACACCGCGCTTAGCCAATGGGCCCGCCAAGTTGATAGCTGTTTGACCACCAAATTGAGCGATAACGCCAGCTGGTTTTTCTTTATCAATGATTTCCATTACATCGTCCACTGTTAATGGTTCGAAGTACAAGGAATCAGAAATATCAAAGTCTGTAGACACTGTTTCTGGGTTATTATTGATCATAATGGATTGGTAACCCGCTTTACGAAGTGCCCAAGAGGAATGTACGGAGCAGTAGTCAAACTCTACGCCTTGACCGATACGAATTGGACCGGAACCAAGAACTACAACGGATTTTTCACCTAGTGGTTTAACTTCGTCTTCTTGGGCATAAGCACTGTAGTAGTACGGTGTTTTAGATTCGAATTCGGCAGCACATGTATCTACATATTTATATGTTGGAAGAATGTTCCATTCTTTACGTTTTGCACGAACCTCTTCTACAGTTGTATTAGCATAACGGGCGATAACAGAATCAGTGAAGGAATAACGTTTTGCTTTGCGCAATACATCCTCTGTTAAACCATGTTCAGCCAATGCCTTTTCTACATTAACAATGTTTTTGATTTTTTCAATAAAGAATGTATCAATTTTTGTAATGTAGTGAATTTTCTCTACACTAATGCCCTTGCGAAGTGCTTCTGCTACAACATAGATACGTTCATCATCTACTAAATGTAAACGTTCAATCAATTGTTCCATAGACTCATGAGAGATTTTCTTTAGCTCAATATGGTCTAAACCAATTTCCAAGGAACGAATTGCTTTAAGCAAGGAGCCTTCCAAGGAGCGATCGATAGCCATAACTTCGCCAGTAGCCTTCATTTGAGTACCCAATGTGCGGTCTGCCAAATTGAATTTTTCAAATGGCCAACGTGGGAATTTCGTTACTACATAGTCCAGAGTAGGTTCGAAGCACGCTTTTGTTTCACCTGTTACAGCATTTGTAATTTGATCCAATGTCATGCCTACTGCAATTTTTGCAGCTACCTTCGCAATTGGATAGCCAGTTGCTTTAGATGCTAATGCAGAGGAACGGGATACACGAGGGTTTACTTCGATAACGATATATTCATTGCTATTTGGATTCAACGCGTATTGTACGTTACAACCACCTTCGATTTTCAAATAACGAATAATTTCTACAGAAGCAGTACGAAGCATTTGGTATTGAATATCGTTCAATGTTTGGCTTGGTGCCACAACAATGGAGTCACCAGTATGTACGCCAACAGGGTCGATATTTTCCATATTACATACGATGATACAGTTATCTGCACTATCGCGCATTACTTCGTATTCGATTTCTTTCCAGCCTGCTACAGAACGTTCTGCTAGGATCTGGTGAATTGGTGAAAGTTTCAAACCACGGCGTGTAATTTCATACATTTCATCTTCATTATGCGCAATACCACCACCAGTACCGCCCAATGTGTAAGCAGGACGGATAATGATAGGATAACCAATGCGATTAGCAAAGGCTACCGCTTCTTCAAGATCGTTAAAGATATCGGATTCAGGAACTGGTTGATTGATTTCCTTCATCGCTTCTTTGAAGAGTTCACGGTCTTCTGCTTGTTTAATAGCTTCAAGAGTTGTACCTAGAAGTTTTACACCGTATTCTTCTAATACGCCAGCTTCAGACAATTGTACGGCCATATTAAGACCTACTTGGCCACCCAATGTAGCCAATAAGCCCCAAGGGCGTTCTTTTTTAATTACTTCTGTTACGAATTCAAGACTAATCGGTTCTACATATACGCGGTCTGCAATATCTGTATCGGTCATAATTGTAGCAGGATTGGAGTTAACCAATACTACTTTATAACCTTCTTCACGAAGGGAACGGCATGCTTGTGTACCAGCATAGTCAAACTCTGCAGCTTGGCCGATAATAATTGGACCAGAACCAATTACAAGTACTTTTTTTGCTTCTGTGGTCATATTATTTTCCCTTTCTCATTAAGTCTTCAAATTCGTCAAATAAATATAGATTATCAGTAGGTCCTGGGGACGCTTCTGGATGATATTGTACAGAGAAGATAGGTAATTCTTTATGACGCATACCTTCTACAGTACCATCATTTACACTGCGATGTGTAATTTCTACAAAGTCTGGCAAGGAAGTATCATCTACTGCATAGCCATGATTTTGAGATGTAATATATACGCGGCCTGTACGTAAATCTTGTACTGGATGGTTAGAGCCCCGGTGACCAAATTTTAATTTAAATGTTGTACCACCATAGGCTTGAGCCAATACTTGATGGCCCATGCAAATGCCGAAGATAGGCTTTTTACCGAATAATTTCTTTACTTCTTCTACAGCATAGCCAAGATCTTGAGGATCTCCAGGGCCGTTAGATAAGAATACACCATCTGGATTTGCTGCCAATACATCTTCAGCCTTAGCATCTGCAGGGAATACTGTTAGACGACAACCAGCTGCTTCTAAAGAGCGAAGGATATTTTCCTTTACACCATAGTCCATTACAGCTACATGGAACTCTGCATTTTTATCGCCACGCATACCTTGCCATTTTGTAGTTACACGCATAACTTGATCTGTTGGCAAGTCTTGTTTAAATAATTTTTGAATATCTTCCATAGGGTAATCAGAACGTACAAGTACGCCTTTCATTACGCCATGGTTACGAAGTACACGTGTAATAGCACGTGTATCTACATCATAAAGGCAAGGGATGCCGTGTAAACGAAGATACTCGCTAAATAAGCCTTCATTTTGCCAGTTAGATGGGAAATCACACAGTTCTCCTACGATAAAGCCTTTACAATATGGTTTAGGGCCTTGAGTAATAGCATTCAATGTACCATAATTACCGATCAAAGGATATGTTAATGTAATAATTTGATCCGCATAGGATGGATCAGTCAAGATTTCTTGATACCCTGTCATACCTGTGTTAAATACAACTTCGCCTACTGTTGGAGCGCCACCTAATAAGGAACCTTCAAACACGGAACCATCTTCAAGAACTAACTTGCCTTTCATTATAAGACTACGCCCTCCTTCATAACTACTTTGCCATCAACTACTGTGAGTTTGGCCTTACCTGTAACAGTCATACCATCAAATGGGCTGACTTTGCCTTTTGTATAGAATTTATTTCGATCTACTGTCCATTCTTCAGTTGTAGAGAATACAGTAATATCTGCTGGTTTACCAACTTCAAGAACACCTGCATCAAGACGCATTAATTCAGCTGGACGTGTACTCATATAGTACACAACTTGGTCAATGCTGAGTTTATCTGGACCATACGCATTGGTAATAACCGCTGCTAAAGATGTTTCGAGACCACTGAAACCATTAGGAGCACAGCAGAACTCATGGTCTTTTTCTTCATATGCATGCGGTGCATGGTCTGTAATAATTGCATCGATTGTGCCATCTTTCAAGCCTTCTAATAATGCTTGACGATGATCTTCGGAGCGAATTGGAGGAGCCATTTTAAACGCTGGATTGTATTCGCGTAAATATTCATCTGTGAAAGATAAATGTTGGCTTGTAACTTCACATGTTACATTAAGACCTTTTGCTTTTGCGCGACGAACCATGTCCACTGTATTTTTACTACTTACGTGTGCAATATGAATGTGACCGCCTGTCATTTCAGATAACAAAATATCACGAGCAACCGCTAAATCTTCAGCTACTGCAGGACGACCAATAACACCTAGTTCATAGGAAACGATACCTTCATGCATATGACCATTTTTAGTCAATGTAATATCTTCTGCATGGTCGATAACCATTTTATTAAACATGGAGGAGTATTCTAAGGCACGACGCATAAACGCGGCATTTTCTACATAGTGACCATCATCAGAGAAGGCTACTACACCGGCTTCTGCCATATCTCCCATTTCAGCAAGTTCTTTACCTTCAAGGCCTTTGGATACAGCACCAATAAATTCTACTTTCACAATGCCAGTGAGTTCAGCCTGTTTTTGTAAACCTCTTACGAGTGCAGCATTATCTACAACTGGGTTTGTATTAGCCATAGTTACAACACGTGTGAAACCACCAGCGGCAGCCGCTTGTGTACCAGAGTGGAAATCTTCTTTAGCTTCTTGGCCTGGTTCACGCAAATGTGTGTGAATATCGATAAGACCAGGTGCTACGATAAGACCTGTTGCATCATATACTTCAGCACCTTCAGCACTTAAGTTTTGACCGATGGCTGCAATTTTACCATCTTTTACGAGAACGTCTGCTACTTCGTTTTGTTTTTTTGCCGGATTAACTACCGTACCATTTTTAATAAGCAAGCTCACTACCGTCACCTCCGATAATAGTTAAGTACAATACAGCCATACGTACAGCTACGCCATTACGTACCTGTTCTTGAATTACGGATTGATCAGAATATGCTACATCTGGTGCAATTTCAAGGCCACGGTTCATAGGACCTGGATGCATTACCATCACATCATCTTTAGCCAATTTCAATACATCATTGTTAATACCAAAGATACGTGCATATTCTCTATTTGTAGGATACAACGCAGAGTGAATACGTTCTAATTGAATGCGAAGTACGTTAACCACATCTGCATCAGCCACTGCTTCACGAATATCGTGGTGTACGGTAACACCTAATTTTTCGAGCTCTGGATATACCATAGTACGAGGACCAGCCAAATGTACTTTAGCACCCATTTTTGTAAGGCCATAAATATTAGATCTTGCTACACGGCTATGCATAATATCGCCTAGAATAACAACTTTTAGACCTTCAATGGATTCTTTTTTCTCTAAAATGGAGTACATATCTAATAATGCTTGTGTTGGATGTTCATGAGCGCCGTCACCAGCATTGATGATGATAGGATCTACTGCTTTAGTCGCATATAGAGGAGCCCCTTCTGCACTATGACGCATTACGATAGCATCTGTGCCCATATAGGATAATGTTAGCAAAGTATCACGGAAGCTTTCACCTTTACCCATGGAAGAACCACTAGGAGAAAGATTAATAACGTCAGCCCCTAAATATTTGCCGGCCAATTCAAAGGAACTACGGGTACGAGTACTTGGCTCCATAAAGAGGTTAACAATAGATTTCCCCTTTAAAAGTGGAACCTTCTTGTCATCAGAAAGAACGATTTTTTTCATTTTTTTTGCCACATTTAAAATCAATTTGATTTCTTCAGGTGACACATTTTGCAAACCTAATAAATGTTTGCCTTTTAGGCTAACTTGTCCCATGATTTCCTCCTAACTCACGTAACAAAAAAGACCTTTTGCCCAGGGCAAAAGGTCAAATAGTTTGCACAAAGAAGCCCTTATGGGGCGCTTCAACTATATTCCTTTCTCAGCCTCTCTGGACTAAATTAAAAGGTTTTGTAATATGCAATGGTCTCTCGTACCATGGATGCATTTTCTTTATTTATTGTACTGAATCTGCCCTTGAAAGTCAATGTGAAAGCAAAAGTTCATAAGTATTTTAAAAAGAGGACAAACCCTCAAAAGTGGCTTGTCCTCTCTATACTTCACCAATTGTTTCCTTATAATCAATCTATAATTAGAGACAAATAATTTTCATTATTATAAGCTAATATTACTGACCCATAGGATATAATTTTGGTGGATTTTGATCATCATTTTGTTGACCTTGCTGTGAACTATAAGGAGCTTGACCTTGTTGACCATCAGTCATTGGATTTTGCTGTACATATTGTTGATTTTGTTGTGGTTGCCGTTGGTCACGACGACGTGTATTTTGAGATGCAGTCGGTCTAGGTTTAGTCAACTCATCAATAGATACAGCATTTGGAATAGTTACACTTGGTGTATCCTCATGTACATCATCAAGTTCGCCGAAGGAAGGTCCTGTTTTAGCAGCTTGTGCTGCCTTATGTTCTGCCTCAATTTGTTGACGTGCAAGTTCTGCGCGACGACGAGCATTTTCTTGTTGTTCTTTGACACGTTGAATCGCTTCAGCTCGCTCTTTTGCTTTACGTTCAACTTCGGCTTGCGCAAGAGCTTGCTGACGTGCTTCTTCCGCCTTACGTTCCGCTTCTAGGTGAGCTTGGTAACGTTCTTCAGCAATGCGTTTTGCCTCTGCCGCTTGGCGTTCAGCCTCTGCACGTTCTGCAGCCAATCTAACTTGCTCTGCTTTACGTGCCTCAGCAGCTATACGTACTTCTTCGGCTTTTCGCGCTTCTTCTGCTCGTCTAGCCTCTTCTATACGGCGTGCTTCCTCTGCTCTACGAACCTCTTCTGCACGTTTTGCTTCTGCTGCAATTCGAGCTTCCTCTGCCTTACGAAGTTCTTCTGCTCGTTTTGCTTCTGCTGCAATTCGAGCTTCCTCTGCTTTACGCAATTCTTCCTGACGTTTTGCTTCAGCAGCAACGCGAGCTTCTTCAGCTTTTTTTGCCTCTAACGCTGCCTTTTCTGCTGCCCGTTGTGCTTCAAATCGAGCCTTGGCTTCTGCGGCTTGTCTAGCTTCTTCAGCTTTACGAGCGGCTTCAATACGAGCCGCTTCTATTCTACGTTCTTCTTCAAGACGTTTCGCTTCTGCCGCTACACGAGCTTCCTCCGCTTTACGGGCCGCTTCTAAACGATCCGCCTCAGCCTTTCTTGTAGCTTCAATACGCGCCATTTCTGCTTTACGTTCTTCTTCGGCCTTACGTGCTTCAGCTACTTTTCGATCAAGCTCAGCTTTTCTTTCAGCTTCTAGTCGTTTAGCTTCTTCTGCTTGGCGCATTTCTTCAGCTTTTTTAGCTTCTAATGCAGCTTTTTCTTTTGCAGCTTGTGCTTCTTGAGCCGCCTTCAATTCAGCAGCTTTGCGATCAGCTTCAGCTTTTTCTGCCATTTTACGCTCAATTTCAGCATGTTTACCTTCTGCAGCCTTGCGTGCCATTTCTGCTTTTTCAGCAGCTAATTTAGCTTCTTCTGCTTTTTTACGAGCTAATGTTTCCTCCGCTTCTTTTGATTTTTTAAGTTGAGCTTCTTTTTTAGCTTCAGCAGCTGCTTTATCACTTAACTTTTTAGTTTCTTCATGAGCGATATTCTCTGCCTGCTTACTAGGTGTCAATGTGGATTTTGTAGTATCTACAGTACCTTTATTGCTATCTTTACTACCTATAGGGCCTACCGGAATTTGCGTAGTCCCTTGAGTTGGATGACCTAAACTATCTTTTACATCCTTAGGAACATTAACAGCAATAGTTTGATGTTTTTGTGGATTCGCAAGAGATTCAGGAATTAACAAAAACCGTATCGGCAAGTTAGATGCCCCTGCAGGCATAAAGTTTAATGTTAATAAATCACCTGCGTTATAGTTACCCATGATGCGACTATCTAAAATAGTTCCATCCCCAAGTGCAGAGATACCATCAGCACCGCCAATATGATAGGTTCGTGTATCTGTTTGACCGCGACGAGCACCTTGTTGGTGTAATGCTTTCACCGTAAAGGAACCAGAGTAGGGACCACCAAGAGGGTTAAAATACAATCTAAATGGTTCATTACCTTTTGTAGGAATTTTTAAAGTATATGAAACACCATAGTTACCACGGTCACGAACAAATGCTTTATTTTGCATTTCGTCTACACCGTTGATAAACATATCTTCACGATCATTACCGATTTCTACAAAAGCACCACCTAATGTCGTATCAAATGGTGTGGTAACCTCCATATTACGCTTAGACCCAGTATAGGTACCACGCAACTGAATTTCATCAATAGGTAAGTTCTTAGCCCAATGTGATGCATCGACGGCATCCATGCCCATAGGTAGCATCATAAC
>OIFG01000140.1_pt1 | contig 39155 bp, 43 predicted proteins | sample 1582031 | NCBI WGS metagenome assembly OIFG01 (sample SAMN07501051, study PRJEB24779) | human gut metagenome | isolation source: stool | host: human infant | place: USA: Pittsburgh, PA | reverse complement strand
GTGCAAAGAGAAGCTGGTCCCGGCCATATAAGCCTTTCAATCTAATATTCCAAAAACAGGAATGGGATTGACTTTAGATGATCCTATGGATACAAATGAACTGTTTATCCCTATTCATGACTGTTAAAGTACACAAATCTCAAGATATTAATAATTTAAGATTGGGAGATATATAAGCTCTTGGAGTATATTTTTACTAATTTTTCATGAAAGAAAATTGAACAAATTTGTATAGCAATTCTCTTATAAGTAAGGCCAATAGGGTATACCCTATTGGTCGTTTTTATTTCTGTGCTATACTAGGAATTACAAATGTTCATTAGAACTGTCCAAAAGGAGAATTAGAAATGGCTAAAATCGGTTATGCGCGTGTGAGTTCCAAGGAGCAACATTTAGATCGACAGTTAGCGGCTTTAAAAGACGTCGATAAATTATTTACGGATAAATTAAGTGGGGCTAACACTAATCGGCCAGAACTGCAAAAAATGCTGGCCTATATTCGTGAGGGTGATATTGTCCTGGTCACTGAATTAGATCGCTTAGGCAGAAACAACCAGGATTTAACTAAGATCATGAACACCATTCAAAATAAGGGGGCCACCCTAGATGTGTTAAATTTGCCGTCCATGACAGGGATTGCTGACTCAAATTTACGTCAACTGATGACCAACTTGATTATTGAACTCTATAAGTACCAGGCCGAAAGTGAACGTAAGCGAATCATTGAGCGCCAGCAGCAAGGAATTACCTTAGCTAAGCGGCAGGGTAAATATCATGGACGCAAACCCCAATACACCCAAGACGATCCCCGCTTACAACATGCTTTTAAACTTTATCAGGCAGGCATGAGTGACATTGATGTGGCTCGAAATACCGGGATTAAACGGACGACCTTTATCAGATATCGCAAAAAATTTAATATAAAAAGATGAGACTTATATGTCAGATAAATTAAAAACCGTTTTTTATGAGCAGCAAAACTATTTTGAGAAAATGATGGGAATCATGTTAGAGTGGTATCATTTATTAATCGGAATGCAAACAACTGTGCTCAACATAGTTCTGGAAGTGTCTGTTGTTCTATTCTTCGATTGCATGCTTAGTAGTTTTCGATTCATCGTACACGTTGAACTGCGTTTCATTAAACACAATATCTTGATTACTGTGATTAATATTTTCATCATGTTCAACATGCTTCTGAATGCCGGAATATCCAATTTACTAGGGAGCTCTGCCGGGGGCATTAAGAACACATTTCCTAATAACCATTAAATTTCATTTTCAAGATTGTATTTGAAAATAAAATGTTACCTTTTACCCTAGAAAGGTAACGCCAAAAGAAAAATTCCTAATGCATTTAGCAAAGGGAATTTTTTGTAATTAATTCGTGGTTTTTTTGATAATCATTTGAAAGTGAATTATCGAATTGTGGCCCCTAATACGTTTTTAAAATGATTCATCGCCCATTCAGCACCAGCTGGTGAAAACGTAGCCACGGCTGCTTGTGGAATCACAATGTGGTAATCCAGGTTGTAGGCACTGATTGCGGTGTGGAGGACACAAATATCAGTGCAAACACCAGCAATCCAGACTTCATCAATCCGCCGTTCCCGCAGGTAGTTATCCAAATTGGTGTTTTGGAAGGAGGAGTAACGGTTCTTATTGAATTTGTAGACATGGGAATCGTCACGATGTTGATCAAACCAGCTGCCGACTTGGCCGTATAGTTTCTGACCGGTCGTCCCAATAATATTATGGGCCGGATATAGTTTGGTTTCTGGATTGAATGGGTCATTAAGCCGGTGACCATCAGTGGGAAAGATCACATAATCATGCTGGCTTAAGAATTGATCGGCTAACCGCATAATTTCTGGGGCCAACGTCTGCGCTGGCTTGCCAACCGTTAGTGATCCCTTATCAGCCACAAAGTCATTTGTATAGTCAATAATTAAGAGCGCTTTAGCCATCTTAATGTTCCTCCGTAAATTGAGCTTTAGTAATTAACTGTTCTTGCAATTCAGCCAATGTAGCTGTTAAGTAAACTGGGTACCGATCGGGGTTAACTAACCGTTTTGTGGCTTCTGGTAATTCTGCTACTTGATCCATTGAGAATTGCTGAATCTTAAAGAGATCATTTTCGATTGGGGAAGCATTGGAACCCAGATATTCTTGCATCAAGGGCTTAGCATTAAAGTTAGTCAGAACTTGGCTGGCGTGCGTGACTGCCGAATTAGCATTAACCACTTTCAATGGAGCCGTGATGTGCTCATCAGCCAGGGCAATCACATCGGCGATCGCTTGATGAAGGTTATCTTGCCGGTAAATCCGGTAAACTTGCTTATTACCAGGCAGGGTGATCTTTTCTCTGCTATCACTAACCTTAATTTTTGGGATCCATTGATCATTAATCTTTTCTTCGGCGAGCTTATAAACGCCACTTAATACCGGACTGGAGGAACTGGTAATTAAACGTTCCCCAATCCCAAAGTTATCAATTGGAGCTCCTTCATCCAACAACGACTTAACTACATGCGCATCAAGGGCATTTGAAGCTGTAATCTTTGCCTTGGGGAAGCCAGCATCATCGAGCATCTTCCGGGCTTTGATGGCTAATTGCGAAATGTCACCGGAATCGATCCGGATCCCGACTGGTTGGTGCCCTTGAGCGCTAACTTGCTTGAAGACCCGAATCGCGTTCGGCACCCCTGACTTCAAGACATCATAAGTATCAACGAGCAAGGAAACTTTGTCAGGATAAACCTTGGCCCAAGCTTGAAAGGCACTTAATTCATCAGAGAAGCTTTCGACCCAGGCATGTGCCATTGTACCGGCCGCGGGAATATTAAATTTACTGGCTGCTTGTAAGTTCGACGTGCTGGTACAACCGCCGATCACCGCGGCTCGCGCCCCATACGTGGCGGCATCAGGGCCTTGCGCCCGCCGTGCGCCAAATTCCATAATTGGTCGGCCTTGAGCAGCATGGTTGATTTGCCAAGACTTCGTCGCAATTAATGATTGATGGTTAATGATGTTTAGAATAAAGGTTTCTAACAGCTGGGCTTCAATCAACGGTCCACTAATTGAAATAATTGGTTCCCGTGGGAAAACAGGGGTTCCTTCTGGCAAAGCCTTAATCGAGCAGTGATTTTTAATCTTGCTCAGGTAATCCAAAAACTCGGGAGTAAATTCATTCAGGGAGGTCAGGTATTCAATATTCTCCTTAGTGAAATGCCAATTTTGAACTTGTTCTACCACTTGCTGGAGACCAGCGACAATGACAAAACTACCGTTGTCGGGAACCCGGCGGTAAAAGACGTCGAAGCGAGCTTGTCGATCATGGGGTAGGGTAGCGTAGTACCCATTGGCCATGGAAAATTCATATAAGTCGGTTAATAGTTGTAGATTCATCTTAAATGCTTCCTTTTAAGTAAAAATTACTTTAATTTGGCTAAAAATAAAAGTATGGTTAACTTTTATTTACGTCTAGTATAAATATTTTGCAGCAAAATGCAAATGATGCCCTTTAGTTAAGTTGGTAGAGCTTTGGTGGCCGCCCAGAATGGTTCAAAGTGGCGGCCCCGACTTCTTTGAAGAGGTGGTTGTGAGTTTTCTTAAAGTTGGAATTATCAATCTTGTCAATTGTCGTACCTAAGAAAGCCGCAAAGACTTCGCGCGCTTGGCGCAGGGTAAAGGTATTACCTAAGATCCGAAGAATTTGGGGTTGATAGTCCAGCTTGTTTTTAATCCGATTAATGGCGGTGGTAATGATTTGAATATGATCAAAGACCAGGTGACCGGCGGGACTTAGGATAATCTCCTGTTGGTCATGGGTGATCACATAGTTGCCCTGATCTTTATCAAGCACAAACCATTGGGCATCTGTGGCTCCATACCCTGGATGCAATTTTGGGGTTGATGGTAAATAGGTCATATAGGCGAGTGCCAGTGCCCGAGTTCCCGTAACCCGCTTGGGATCTGTAAAGGTGGCCAGTTGTTCGGTTGAATTCATCGGAACTTGCAGGCCAATTTTATCGTCAATTAGACGAATACAGGCCGCGTCGGCACTCTCTTTACTCCGCAAGAGGGTTTCGGGGAGGGCCCAATGTCCCTTTAGAGGTTCATCTGCCCGCTTAATCAATAGTAATTGTGGTCGGTGTAATTCAGTATTAAAACTCCAAATAACGTTGGTGATGGTCACCAATGGCCGGGCAATAATTTCACTATCCAATTGACGCTCCTCCCTTCATAATTGTTAACTCAACTCTATTTTAGCATTTCTCGGCCACTAGTAATTGCCCAGTTGCTTTAAATCATGTTAAGGTTAGTTGCTTTTTCAAGCGTTCATAGCGGTGTTCCTAATTGTAGGTGGTCTCGATCATTTCTAAAGGAGAGTGGCTTCGGTCACAGAATAAAATCCCAATGTGATTGAGAATGCAATATTCAATCACTCGCTCCGATAGATAACACTTTCTATTATCAAACACCAATGTACCAATATCATCAAAGGTCAGACATTTCTTTTCCTTTGTCTTGATATTTGAAAATTTTAGTCCTTCTTTAGTGACACCAACAAAACATTCATTCTCCACATAAACTATATTCTTCACCCTTTACCCCTCCCGAAGTAAGGACCTGCCGATAAATCAACATCCTACTATTTCATTTGGTGTTAATTTCTTTCTCTCGAATATAACCTATGCGTCAATTATAAAGTCTGGTCTACTGCAACGAGCTTTCTTGGCCCCTAAATCTAAAGAGAGCGTGTATTTAAATCCAAGGATTTCGATACACGCTCTCGCTTTTTACTACGTCTCCTTCTAACAGAGATTAGAAATAAAAACAAAAATCCACCCGGCGCGACGAAGATGGCGGGTGGAAGGGGAAGGCCGGATTGGGCCTATCCCAGGGAAAGCAAGGCCTTGTAAAGGTCGTTGACCTTCGTGGGCATGTAGTTGTTCATCATCATGATTTGGTGGGAGTCCACGACTTCATCGGTGTACAGGCTTCGCAGGCCCACCATACCCTGGAGGGTGTTGGCCAGGATTTGATGCCGAAGATGGCGGCGACGATCCCGGCGATGATGGCCAGACCGATCACGACCCCCATGACGGGAGCCATCCAATCCGGGGCGGGCGTCCCCTGGGAGTAGGTAGAGCCAGTGGCGAAAATCATGGAGGCCCTCCTTTCATTCTTGCGTATCTTCGGAAAGCCGGAAGGTATCGACGAACTGCTTGTATTCCGAGCTGGAAGTTCCAAAGGATTCGAGGCCATAGAGGCCAGCGGACGAGTAAACGACCTCTCGACGCATGATCACCGAGGAGTCCTCGACTTGCTTCCGAGTGAATTTGGTGACGGACACAGCGTAGTTGATGTGATCCTTGTCATTGACCGTCGAATAGCGGGCATAAGCGCCGGTGGGATCCTTATAGGTGTCCTTCTCCGGAACGCCCGGGAAATAGACGGAATAGCCCAGATCCTTGGACGTGAACTTCTTCCAGCCCTGGGGGCAGTGACGGAGGAAGTGGCTTTGTTCGCCGATGGGGCAAGTCGACTGGGAGGAACCGCAGGCGGCCAGACCTGTCGTGAAAGCCATCGTTGCTATGACAGCGGAAATCCGCCTGAAAGACCTTTTCATATCAAACCTTTTTTTCTTTCTTGTCGTTTCTTGTTTTTCCATTGTAACACCTTCTAAAGCATGCGGATAAAAATAATCTGGAATGGTTTTATCTTCAATTAAACACTGAATAATATATTTCCAAGGACTCCGCTTTTGATCATCAAACTCTTGAGGTAGTGAACTTTTAAATATTGAACGCCACTTGGGGTCTTGGCGCCGCTTTTTGAACTGTTTTTTAAAAGCTTTGGTATATTTAATTACTCTTGCCATTTATTTTGAAGACTCCAATGCGTCATCAGAGCTAAGCAATGGCTTCAAGTTAATCAAGCACATTTTAGTCCTGATGACGGTTATAACCGATCACTAATTATCGTTGACCGTGGACAATTTGTTAATGTCAAGACAACAGAGGGTAAGCATATTCAAGATGGTGGTTTATATGTTACTCACGGTTTTGCACAAAGAGCTAAAATTCATAAAGGTAATCACCTTAAAGTTAAGACGTTTGGAAGTGATAAACAGTATACTTTTAAAGTTAAGGGCATAGTTAATTCAGAGACCAATCAGGGTGCTTATATTACTGCTCATACCTGGCAAAAGGCTCACGGTTTTTATCAACCATCAATATTGCTAACTGATAAAAACTATCAACATAGTAAAGAAAATACCACTTCTATTGTTTCGATTAATGAACAAAAGAAGAATGCTCACAACTTTATTAATAGTTTAATGAGTATCTTCGCATTGATTATTTTCTTTGGAGCTTTGCTCATTATTATTGTCCTATATAATCTTGGTTCATTAAGCTTTATTGAAAGAACAAGAGATTATGCTACTCTTCGTGTCCTCGGTATCCATAAAAAAGAATTACAGGAACTAACGTTAATTGAAAACCTCATTACGACTCTCATTGGTTGGGTTGTTGGTATTCCCGCGGGTATTTGGTTCTTAGGTCGATATGTAGATACTTTCTCGACAATTAATCTAGAGTACAGCAGATATTATAACTGGCAAACAATCTTGCTTTCCTCGCTCTTTGTTTGGCTATGTTCACTATCAACAACACTCTTCATTAGCCGCAGGATTAAAAATATTGATATGGTACAGGCATTAAAAGGCGTGGAATGATTTTATATCTATATATTAGTAATTGATCTACAGTAATTCTCACTGTTATAGTTAAGTATAATCGTATTTAAGATAATTAAATTAATAGAGTCAGTGTAGACAATGAATAAGCGATCAAATAATACTAGTAAATGGATATTAGCGACAATCGGTGGAATAATTCTATTATCTATCGTGCTCACAGTGTTATTCACAATGTCTATTAGAATACATTCCTCTTACGTAGATTCGCTAATGTATAGATTTAAACAGGTTAGATATTATAATAAGAAATATCAGAGGAGGATTCAAAAGATATCTATAGAGAATGGTCTTAAAGGTAAAGTCAAGATAACAAATTACTATGCTGATCATACAGAAGCAGGTACTAATGTAGACATCCAGGTAACATATAGCAAGAAAATTAATAGTATAAGAAACTATTTCATTACCACATCCGTCTAAGATAGATGACAGATATAGCTTTACCACTGCTAAGATGAAATTCACTGATATTAGTATACCATTTGGTATTGGACATCAATGCTAAAATGTCGTGATAAATTATATTTGGAAAAAGAAAGAACCGTTTAGAATTTCAAATGAAACTCTAAACGGTTCTTCTTCTTAGGAGGCTTATGTCATAAACCCTCTAATAAATTACCTATATTAGTCCACTAAAGGCCATCCAATCATGATCAGACAGTAAACCTGTTTATAACTACTAAACCTAAGCTTAATAGTAACATTACTAGTCCAACGAACATCATACCTATTGATGATCTATCACCTGTTTGAGGTAATCTACTTGTTTTATCGTACGTTTTACCTTGAGTGTAAGCCTTTGGTATTACCTTATTTTCATTATTAGGAACTTGAGGTTTCTTAGGCGTTGTCGGGTTATTAGGAACCTGGGGCTTCTTAGGTGTTGTCGGATTATGGGTATTAGTAATATTGTAACCATCAACAGTACTTGTGTACCCAGCAACTGCATTTTCTGTTACCGTGTAGGTAATCTTCTGACCATTAGCATAAGCGGCTAAGTTGTCGAAACTGTATTGCCAGTTATCGCTAGCACTAACCGTCTTGCTTGCGACTTGCCGACCGTTAGCCAACAAGTTCACCGTGATTGAACTTGGGCGGATTCCATCTTGATTGTTGTTATCCTTCCAAGTCTTGGTTCCTGAAACTGAGGTTTTCTCCATCTTATCGATAATTTTAATAACGGCCCCTTTTGAATCAAAATTTGTAGAAGTTACGATTACCGTATCTGCTAATTGATATCCCTTAGGTGCCCTGACCTCTTTCAATTGGTAACTATCACGTAACAACCCATAGATAGTGCCCTGTCCTGAGGAATCTGTTGTGATAGTTCCTACAACTTCTCCAGTTGACTGTCGAATTACATCAAAGATAGCGCCATGTAATGGATTGCCAGATTCATCCACCTTTTTTATTGTTAAACTATAGTTATATCCGTTTGCAGTACCATTTGCCTCTTGATAATATACTGTATTAGTATATTCATTCATCTTATGGTCGTTATACGAATAACTTGATGAATTTTTAATTTGTTCTCCGTTAATCAACTTATGAGAAGGCTTTACCTTATAGGTGATAGAGAAACCCTGATTGATATTACCAAGATTCACAGAAAAAGATGAGCCATTGAATTCAGGGGTATATTTTTCAGTTACTTCTTTATAGTTAGACAATGACCAATAGTTATTGGCGTCCTTAACCCAAGTTCCAGTTGCAATTTTTATGCTTGACTGTTCGTAATTAACTCCAGCGGAATTAAGAATATCCTTAATAATAACATTATTCCGTTTAGAATTAGTTGTGTTTATAACAATACGGTAGATAAGTTCATTGTTATCATAATCCATCCATCCATCCATATTTATAAAAATCAATATTACTATCACCTTTATTAACTTTATAGCTTATACCCGTACTATCGATAGTAACTACATTCCCGTTTATTTTAATTGTTGCAGGAAGTATAGTGTCTTTCTTCACCTTTTCTGTATCAGCCATTATTTGCATATTAATGTGGCCGGTGACATCATCATGTGTATCTACATAGTCCGTGTATGTTAAGACCAACGTCTTTTTTTCTTTATTAATAATTGCACTAGCAACCGTAGTCGTCCCATCAGGAGCGTAGACATTAAATGATTGATCTCTAGTAAAATCCAACTCATTAGGAAGTGATATTGTCGTATAATCTCCGGATCTTACTGAATTAGGAACAGAAAAGTCAAAAGAGAATTCTGTAGTTCCTCCACCTGAGATCTCCTTAGTTGATGATCTCTGATTGGTAATTGTAATATCAACGCTAGTTCCTTTATTATATGCAGATGGGGAACTATTATTCTTAGAAATACTATTAACTGATGGACCCTGATTAGTATTAGTCTCACCATTAGAAGTCGAGTATTGACTATTACTTATATGATTACGGTCCTCCTGAACTGGCTGATTATTGTCAGTTGGTGCTCTTGGTTGTGCTTCTGTATTGGTAACTTGCTTCTGAGACGTCTGATCGTCCGAAGAACTAGTATTATCTGTGGTATTACTATTAACGGTACTTATCTGCGATTCTTCCTGTTGATTAATAACAGTCCTGGACCCCGTACCGTTCTGAGTAATATTTGTCTTGCTATCAGCATATACGGTCATACCACTATTAGATGATATCCATATTGACCCTAATAACGAAAATAAGACTAGTCCCATCATAAATAAAAGTCGACGATGCCTAGATTTATTACTCATACTGTTGCCTCCTTCTTTGTTTTCTATGCGCAATACTAAAGATTATCACATGCCCTTATATTACCATATTCTTATAGAAAATTTCACACTAACTTCACCAACCGTCAATAGTGATATCACTAGTATTAGCGTAGTTATCAAATATATGTTCCCGATGACATAACAAAGGCGCTGTATCGACAGTGAAAAAGCCGGCGCAGCGCCTTTTGTTATATTTAAACTCTGGTCTCCCCTAAAGTTTCCCAATTTTATATTTTATTCCTCCCATCCAGAAACAACGACTTTACCAACCATATGCCCACTTTCCACTAAACTATGTGCTTTCCGAAGATTAGTTGCATTTAAAGGAGAAAGGGAATGTGTTAGAGTACACTTTAATTGGCCATTATCAAGAAAATATGCAATTTTTTCTAAAATATCATGTTGGGTTTGCATATCATTTGTATGATAGTAAGACTTGGTATACATCCATTCCCAAGCAAAGATTGCTTTCTTTTGAGTTAATAAACGTAGATTGATAGGTCGCTTATTTTCGGTAATCGAAGCAATAGCCCCCTCAGGCTTAATTAACTCACACATTTCTTTCCAATGATTGTCAATATCTTTTAACTCTAAAATATAATCTACAAATTTATAACCAAGTTCTCTGACTTCGTCGACTAAATTATTCCTGTGGTTTACAGTGTATTTAGCACCATGACTTTTGACCCAATTGATACTTTCGGGACGTGAAGCAGTGGCAATTACGGTTAGTCCTGCATTTGCAGCTAATTGTGTTGCAACTGATCCTACTCCACCAGCACCATTAATGATCAAAATGGTTTTATCTTTATTACTTTGACTATTAGAGGACAATGACAGCTGTTCAAATAGCGCTTCATAAGCTGTCAATGAAGTCAGAGGCATTGCGGCTGCTTCATCGTCGCTTAAGGATTTAGGTGCATGTCCAACAATTCGTTCATCTACTAACTGATATTCACTATTACTTCCTGGACGTTTAAAGGAACCGGCATAATATACCCGATCTCCAGGGTTAAATAGAGATACTTGATTACCCACTTTTTTTACAATTCCACATGCGTCCCATCCAATAACTTTTGGAGTTGTAAGTTTGCCGTGCCCGCCACGTCGTACACCAACATCAACTGGATTAACGGATACAGCATTAACTTTGACGAGCAAATCGTGCCCTTTAGGTACTGGGATACTTTCTTCAAATTCAAATAAGTTTCTAGAATCGTTAATGTTTAAATGTTGAGTAAATCCGATAGCTTTCATAGTGAGTCCTCTTTTCTATTGTTCTATACTTACAAATAGTAACTTGTTATATAAGACATACAAGAAGAGAATTTAAATTATCTATGCAACAATTATTTCCCTAATAGCCACAAGGAATGAATTAATATATAATTGAAGTATTTATTTTTTTAAGAAGGAGTGTTGGGCTTGCAAAGACATATTTTTAACTGTAGTAATGGTTGTCCTGTTGAAAGCACTTTACAAATAATTTCAGGTAAATGGAAAAGTGTAATTTTGTATCATCTTATAAAAAATAAAGTATGTAGATTTAGTGAATTGCAAAAAAAAATGCCGAATTGCTCTCGCAGGATGCTATCGCTACAACTTAATGAGTTAGAGAAGGACAAGATTATCGAAAAAAAGATATATCCAGTGATTCCTCCTAAAACAGAATATAGAATGACTAGGTTTGGTGAGACACTGACGCCAATTATTCTAGAAATGGACAAATGGGGGCAAACTTACAACTCCATAAACTCTGAGGTATAGTAACTAAAAATGCTTCAAAATTACCTGAATAGTAACATTTCGAAGCATTATAGTTATATTATTTACCTATTTTTTCGTCTTAAACATATCCAGCTAGAGGCGATAGGCTTGCTTTTCATCACTTGAACTTTTATTGCTCTTGGTTGATTTTTGATTTCCCTGTATAATAGTTCTTTGTAGAGAAGTTAAGGCGGTGGCTATTTCCGATCGGAGGTGGTGCTTATGGTGTTAAACCTTTAAAGCCCATAAATCCTAATGAAAGGAGTAGCCTAAGTGTCCGTTGCGGACGCTTTACAATTAATGCTGGCTTTCGGTACTTTTATCGTGGCCTTAATCGCATTAATTGTTGAGCTGATCAAAAGTCAGCAAAAAAAATAACCGCCTTAGCTTGGCAGAGCTAGCGGTTATTTAATCGTATTAAGTTATGCCACCGTCTTTAACGGCTCTACATGGGAAGTCCTGTTCTAGCGGGGCTTCCTTTTTCTGTCTACATTATAGCATGACTATAACTGATTTTCGACTATTTTTAATCAGCTTCCTAACAGCTTAAAGGAACATATGTTTGCTTTATGTGCTACAATCCAGGTAAAAGCTAACGGAAATGATGAAATTGTTTATTGATGATGAACCGCATGGCGTGTTCTTCTTAATTGATAACAAGTCCTTTTATGCTAGTTGCGAGGCCGTTGCCCGGGGACTTAACCCCTTAAAAGTACCATTAGTGGTCCTTAGTGAAGCTGAAAATACCAATGGTGGACTCATTTTAGCCACGTCACCCGAAGCTAAAGCTTGCGGTGTTTCTAAGAATACTTCGGCGGCTTTTCTGTGCTTACTTAGCAATCGAAGCTATTTTATGGTTCATTAATTGGATTACGGGATCGGACTTAGATAAACCGACCAAAGTACAGTTGAAGTTAAATGATTACTATCAGGTGACGCCCGGCGATACTTGGAGGACGATTGCCTATAAGTATGCCATGTCAGTCGAGGAGCTGTTAAAGGTGAATTGTGCCAAAGCCGTCGATGTCTTGTCGATTGGCCAATATGGCTTTAATCTGGTGAAAATCTCATCATCATGGCTCCATATGGATGTCGGCTTATCATTTCTACATGATACATCGCCCCTAGTTAATAAAATTGGCCGGACAATCGATCAATTTTTGCTTCTTGCTATATCTAGAATCATTGATATTGTATACTACGGTTATAGTATGATCAGGTTTACTACTGGCGATATGACTGGTCTTGATATTATAAGATTAGTTATGTTTAGTAATGATTATCAAAAGAAGGAGATGATTTCTTATGATTGAGAAAGAAAAAGTTTTAAGCGATGCACCAAAGATTCTAAATTCTGATAACAATCCTTGGGAAGTTACTGTTGAAGGAGATTCGATTATTGGTACATGGAAATGGATGGATGCCCGTTTTTTCACTGAGGGTGGAATCTCCGATGAGGACAAAGAGTTTACTTTTACAGTTACTTTGAAAGATAACGGGAAATGGAAGGAAGTTGATAGCACTTCTAGTAAGACATCAAGTATTAGGATGCATAACGGTAAACTATCTTTCAGTAAAGACATCTCCTTTTCTAAGGGAAAGACTTATCAGAAAAGTATTTCTTTTGGTATTGGACAGGATAAGAAGAGCGGTAAAGTTGGAATTGTTGAATCTAAGTTAGATACTTCAATCATTAAAAAGTCGATTCGAGATTATTTGAAACAATGTGGCTGGAAGAAAGCTGGACTATTTGGATAGGAAATTATATGGTTCACGTGATATAACACTGTTAGTAACAGGGCTGAAGTTACTAACAGTGTTATATCGAAAGGCCCGTTACCTCATTGGGTATTGTACGTATTAGCCTTTGCTGTCAAGAGCAGTTTTATTGCTCTTGGTTGATTTTTGATTTCCCTGTATAATGGATTGAGCAAGAAGTTTTAAGGGCGGTGGCTGTCTTTTCCCTTGTGAGGTGAGGCCCATGGGAACATGGAATAATCTTCAGGAAGGTTTCACAGTCAATGAGCGTCTTCCAGACACTCTCGTTGATGTTGCTGTTTGGCACGTTTTTAATCGCGCTCCTCAGCTATATCGACAAACACCACAAATAAAAAAGTCGCCCTGCGTAACTTTGGTCGGTTACAGGGCGACACTGTAGTTTTGTAATCTAGGCCACCGCCTTTGAAGCAGCTTGCGCGGGAAGTCCTGTTTTCGGCGGGGCTTCCTTTTTCCGTTTATATTATAGCATGACCTTTAAAAACTGGCTAACGCTTTAAACTTTGATCAAGTTCGGATTTGGGTTGCTTGATTGACGGATTTTCTTCAGTAAATGCTTGCAGCTGTTTTTGTGTTCGATTACTGATTTCATGGTGTATATCATTTAGTTTATTTTTTAGTTCTGATTTTTGTTGTGGGTTCCTTGCTTGCTGAACTTGTTGTTGCAAGCTTTGATATGACTGATTAAGCGCTCGGGCTGATAGCTTTTTTATTTTACATTTAAATTACAAGTGCATGCCCCCATCTTCATGCCGGTTCCGAGTTTGGTGTTGCCGTTGCTTTTTCGTCATTTCCCACTCGGTCTCCTTTAGCCCACGTAGTTGCTGTTTTCTTAGATAGTCCGTATTTTTCGCATATAAAATGGTCATTAAGGCTTCGTCCAAAATATTCATCAGGTAATTTTTTGGGCTAGTTGGGTGGTAATTAATGGCCTGATAGTCCTTAACTTGAGCTTGCTTATATTGATCAAAGCGCATTGTCTGTTGTTTCAAACGGGTTTGCACCATTTCAATTTGTTGGTGATCCAACTTAGGATCTTGGCCACATTCGCCAATAAACAGTTGCCGGGTGCCATCATGTTTTAAGACCCGTTGCAGTCGATGATCCTGAATATCTTTTAATTCCATTTTACCTAACAGGTAATTTAAACCGACTTGGTGTTGCTGACTAGTAAAGACGACCGGTGGCTGCTGTTGCAATTGCCTAAGATCATCGGCGCTTAATGGCTTTAATTCTGGGTCATAGTAAACCACAGCGGTATAGATTTGCTCCTTATCAATCGTCTCTAGCTTATCCAGGTCACTGTCCGGAAAAGCAGTCGTTAGAATGCTGTTGTATTGGGTTTGCACTACGGCTTTAACTTCCCGCATGACCCGTAAATTTTTCACCGCTTTCGAAATGAATTCAAGTTCGTTAGGTTGATAAGCGGCTAGCATGCCCCGATCAGTATGCCTCAAATCGTCTAACTGGTGACCATGTTTGGCTAGTACCGTGGTTAATTGCTTCTCAATTGTTTGGGCCCGCTGATTAACTAACTGCCAGCTGGTATATGGCCGCTTGGTAAACGTCAATAATTGCTGGGTTAATAAGTCACTTCGAATATCCGCTAACCGTTCTGCCAATTCGCTACCCTTAAAAATCGTTTGTTCACTATTAGTTTCTTTAATCAGTTCCCGTCGTTCAGCTGCGGTTGTCTGTTCAAAATTAAGTTCCGGATAAAGCTTTTTCGTTGCTCGTTCCACCACTTTATTTAACAACTGGTTAGCTTGTGCTAGTGATGTCGTTTGCTGGTCAATAGTCAGCAGTTGCTTGGTTACATCTTCACCAACCGCGTGTTTAATTAATAAGCTGTTTTTCCAATTAAATAGCATGCGCTGTTTATCGTCTAAATGTTCTAAATCGACATAGGTTTTCAATTGCTGACTTAGATGACTAATTGTGTGTTTTTCAGAGAACGATAGCTCGTCAGTTAACGCATCAAAATGTTCATGATTTCTTATCTTTTCGTCAAGATTATGATATTTAGCTTGAGCGTTTCTTTGCGCTCTAACTTGTTGATTAAATGCTTTTCGATTTTTTCTTTGGCTGTTAATGCCTTCGTGTTGGGTAGGTGTCTCTTGAATCCCTTGATCGACAAACGATTTTTCACTAATCCGATCCGGAATATTTTTTTGTGCCAAAACTTGATTAACACTGTTTGCCCAATTGTGCCGCCATTCAGTTATTTTTTCTTTTTTATCCCAATCAACCAACCAAATTTTTCTTTGTTTTGGAAACCCGCTTTTGGTTAAAAGTTGCTTGCCATTTTCATCTTTAATGTACTGCGTCTTTGCTTTTAATCCCCAACTACCATCGGGGTTAAATGGTCGGTTCGTTAACATCACATGTGCATGCGGATTGTCTGGGTGATCGCGATGAATTGCTACGTCAGCTACCATGCCTTGATCAACAAAATTTTCTTGAACATATTTTGTCAATAATTCTTTCTGTTCATCTTCGCTTAGTTCAACTGGTAAGGCTACGTTAAACTCTTTCGCGTACCGAGAATTTGCTCGCCGATCTTTCTTTTCAACTTCATTCCATAATTGTTCTCGATTACTGGCCCATTCTGGTGCGTTTTTTGGGGTTAAAATAAAGCTTTCTGGCATAACCGCGCGGGCATAAAAGTAGTGGCGCCCTTCCTTATCATCAAATAATTTTTCACCGCTTCGATAAGCGGCACTGGCAATCGCACTTCGTCCTTTTCCAGCACTAATATTACTAAAACTCATATGAAAAATTGCCATGTTAGTCACCTCTTTGCTTTGATTCTATGGGCTTGACTTTGTTGTCGCCATCGGCGACTTCTAATACAGGATTTTTGGGGTTAGCACAACATAGAATTTATTCTATGTGTAAGTGCGCATTGACCTCGTTTCACTCGGTCTGCTGATCATCTAAACTCTCCATTTAGTGTAGATCCTCCGCTTCGCTTTTTCAACTTTTATACTTTGACTTAACGTTTCTTATATGATATAGTTTCGGTGATTATTTCTAATATGATTGGAGGGCTCGTTATGTCTCAAAGTAACTTAGAAAAACAAGAAGCTAAATTAAAACAGCTTAACCAAAAAATTAGAGAAGAAAAATATAAAATTGAACAACGGCTAGGTAAACAAATTATCAGCCAAGCCAATTTAGAGTATACTAATTTATCTAATGACCAGATTAAGCTTTTAGCCCAGCAATTTTCTGAATTTTTAAAGGAAAAGACTGTAGATCGTTAATCATAAGAGATGGGGAAATTCCATGCCTAATCAATATGAAAAACTAGTCGAGCAGCAAGCACGTTTAAAACAAAAAATTGAGCGGGAAGATTTTAAATTACGGCAATCTAAATACTATGAAAATCGGCAAGCCCGTAAAGCCCGTTCTCGCCGACTAATTCAAAAAGGAGCCTTACTCGAAAAATACTTTCAGGCTGATAACTTATCAGTCGAACAAACCGAAGAACTTTTAAAAATATTTGCTAATTACGTTAACGCCCATAAACCGAACAAATTCAAAAACGATCAACCTAATAACTAGGCCGATCGTTTTTATTTTCAGGATTATTTTTGGGCTTAATTTCTGGATTGTGTTTAGCAAAATCTTTTAACTGTTTTTGAATTCTTTGTGTAAGCTCTGCTTTACTTTCTTTGTGCTTCCTTTTACTTGATCGCTGTTGAATTATCTTTTGACCCTTACCTCTTCTTTTTGATTTTAGGTCAAGCGTAAAATCCGAAATTTTATTTTGATCTAGCTTACTTAAATGACCGATTTCTTTAAAGTTTAAACCGGCTTTGGGAAAGCGATAAATATTACCAAGATCGACCCAGGAAGGTTTCTTCAACCCAGCGGATTGCCAATCTTGAATCGGATAATATTGTTGCTTGATATAAGCCGACTTCTTTTCATACTGACTAGTAATTTTAAAAGCCTCGACCGTCTGTTCTGATACCCGACGAATTAAAACTGGCCGAGACTTGCCACCGTTAGTTTCTACAAAACTAACGTATAGACTGACTAAGTCATTAGTCCTCATCTGGATCGTTGAGCCAATCAGCGACCTCTTTAGCGTCTTTGAACTCGGTGACTGGTGTCCCTTCGGTCGCCTTTAAAAAGCGTAAATTAGCTCTTTCTTCTTCGCTTAAAGATGCATTAAAAGGTAAAGCACCATTAGCAACAATCCGCTTGTAAAACATGTTAATGGCCGTGGTTGGATTTAAGCCCAATTCGCTTAAAACTGCTTCGGTATCATCGGCCAAATCTTTATCAATCTTGACTTGGACCCGTTTCTTTTCCTTAACTACCATGATTGTCTCATCTCCTTTCTTTTGTTACTACCATTATACTACCTTTTGAGTACCTTATCAATAGATAAAGCCCTGGCCTCAAATCACCTGAGCTTGGCGTTGATCTAAAGGCTGAACTTTTGAGCTGGTTAGCCTGGTTAACTCTGACGCTCATTTAAAAGTCCCTATTCTTCTGTCTAAGCCATTTAAATCTAACTTAAGTATAAAAGGGTTAGTAAGTCTTAAAACCGCTTAGAAAGGATTTTGTAGCCTTTTAGGACTAGTAGTACAACCCACTGTTATCGTTGTCGGCCGATTTTTCTTCTTCGGAGTGTTTGGCCGCATAGTCTCTAGCTGCTTGTTGGTTCCACCAAACACCAAATAGGTTTTGCATGGTGCCGTACAGGTAGTTCTCAACATTCTTGATATGTTTCTCATCGCTTCTTAGGGCATTAAAATAGCGTCTTAATGTTTTGGTCATCATTTTTTTTAAATCAGGATCGTCTAATAGAATCCATACGCCTAAATCCTTATGTTCTTTTTCAACAGCATATTTGGCGTTTAAGATAATGCCAATAAAGCGCCGCATTTGTTGTGGGGTACGGCACCAAAAGCTAAGTAGTTGCACTGCTTCTGGTTCTAAGAAGACCGGCAAACCATTATCTTCGTCAGTTAAGAACTCATCAGCATGTTTTACTAAATCCCGATTTTGGGCTTCAATTTCAGCTGGTGAAAAATTGGCTGTGGAAAAGTCCAACTTTTGAGTATCTATATCGTATCTATTAGTATCTATATTATTTTTATAGTCTTTATATAGATTGCTTTCGATTTTCGAAATTCCGCTCGTAGCAAGGGTTTGAGGATTGTCGTCAACGAAGTCATGCGGACTTTCGATTTTCGAAATTCCGCTCGTAGCAAGGGTTTCAACGAAGTCATGCGGACTTTCGATTTTCGAAATTCCGCTCGTAGCAAGGGTTTCAGGCTCTTTTTGCCCATATTCGCCCCTTAAATAGACATCAGTAGCTTTCACATCGAGTTTAGAAAGGTATAGACGATTTGGTTCATTCTTTTTCGTTTTAGGATTAAATCCCATTTGAATTTGTTTTAATAGATTGGCTGTTTGCAATTCTTTTTTGATTTTAACGGCTTTTTCAGTAGCGCAATTAAATAAGTCTTGTAGTTCTTTAACGGTAAAAATAAAGTAGACGTGTCCTTTTTCATCAACCCAATTGTTGCGCAAAGAATACTCGAGCCGATCTTTCAGTACCATATAAGCCAATTTAGCGTCACTGCTTAAATGCTTGTATTGCTCGCCATACATTAATACCTTAGGAAACTGGAAAAATAAGGCTCCATATACGTTATCGGCTTCATAGTAATTAAAATTTGTTGATTTTGTCATAATAAAAACTCCCTTTCTTGACTGACACATGCTGTCTCAAAAGAGAGTTGCTAAAACATCTGACTTGCTTTAAAATACAAATCTGATATGCTTTAATAGAATTACAAAGTGAACATTGGTCGTGATCGGCTTTGTAGTTTCACCAGCATGTGTCTATTCTGGGTTGCCCATTCGGCAACTTTTTTAATTTTTGAGAACTAAAAATGGACTAAGTAGTTATTAGAAGCTACTTAGTCCATTGGTCTTATCTTCGTTTTAATTAGTTTACCTTTGCTTGCCCTTTAAGGTTTGCTTGCGGTATAATTAGCACGTAAACAAGATTACAATTTGTTCAAGCAATTTTAACTTGGCGGTGAAAATTGCTTGGACTAGGTAGCTGCAAGATAGCTACTTGTCAATACTGCAAAAATCCCAATCCCGAGTGGATTGGGATTTTTTGTTTATGAACAAAGCATATCATTCTGCAAAGGTTAAGTAAATATTTTTATGGATATGATTTATGATTAATCATAAGTCATATAAAATTTGTGATTAATCATAAATCATGGTAAAATGTTTATGTAAAGGTAGGTGCTACTATGAATGGGAAAACACTATTAAACTTCAACTTTAAAGGTGGCGTTGGTAAGACCACCTTGACTGTAATGGAAACCTATTTATTGGGTCAAGAGGGGAAAAAAGTACTACTGATAGATTTCGATCCCCAGGGAAATGCAACTGAAATTATGAAGGAGACTTATAAAGCCGATTTAAAGCCGGAACTTTCATTATATGAGGGCCTTCTTGGAGGGAATTTGTCTAAATCTATTGTGTCTGTTACAAACCAAATTGATATGATTCCTACAGATTGGACATTATCTTTATGGATTGGTGCTGTAGAAAAAGTTAGTCGGGTTAAACGTAATATTCTATTACCACAAATGCTTTCAAAATTAAAACAAAATTACGATTATATTTTTATTGACGTACCACCAACAATAAATGTCTTTACTAATAATGCAATCATGGCTTCAGATTTCATCTCAATTGTCTTACAAACTCAAAAGCAGTCATATACAAGTTCTTTAAAAACAGCTACGCATTTAGGTGAACTACGTGAACAATACAATGGAAGTTTTCAGTTAGTTGGTGTCATATTGTACTTAATGAAGCCACGTGCAAAAGTTGATACTGAAATTTCTGCACAAGCAAAAGACTTTTTTGGCGAAGGGGTCTTTTCAAACTCAATTAGAACTCAAGAACGGGTTAAAACGTTTGCTAATGAAGGAATACGGAATAAAGACCATTGGGATAAAAGAGCAATCCAAATGTACCAAATGGTTCTTAATGAACAACTACTTAGAATTCAACAGTTAGAGGAGTAATTTATCATGGCAGAAGATTTTTTAAACAAAGTTAGTAAAAAGGCATCTGAACAACTTAAAAATCTAAAAAGTCCATACCAATTCGAAACAGAAAGAACTAAAACCGTTCAACTTCGCATGAGCACATATAAAGAAGTTAAACGCATCGCTTTTGAGAATGACGAAAAAATTGTTGATGTCTTAGAAAAAATTATTCGTGAAGGCCTTGCTAAACGTAGATAAGATTGAGCTTAACTTATGTATTACTGATTGTGTGATTTATGATAAAAGATTAATCTTTTATCATAAATCACACAATCAGTAAACTTCACTGTACAAGGTATATTTAAAATAAATTTGATTTAAACATACGTGGTAGATCGCAAATTTAGGGGTCTAGAATTTTTGGTGTTGGAAAGTATTTCCATTCCAAAAGTACTAGGCCCTTTTTGATAACAAAAAAAGGCATCTAAGCCTCCCTAGTGCTATGCTTTAAGCGACGAAACTCAAGATAAGCGGGGGTGGAATAGATGTCTCAACTAGATAATACACTTAAATTACTGGGAGTTACAGACACAAACATTCGGGTGTTCGGTACTCGTGAGGAATTTCATGGTCGGGGCTCGGGTCGCAAAAAGTATTTGGTCATCCAGGCAGAGCTTACCTACACACTCAGGCGCTGTCCCAGCTGTGGATACAATACGTTGCACCCTAACGGACACAAGCTCACTCATGTCCACATTGTAGGATCCATGGACCGGCCCGTAATTCTAGAGCTAAACAAGCAACGCTGGCGTTGTAGTAACTGCCATAGCACTTGTACGGCCACCACTCCAGTGGTATCAACCAACCACGCCATCGGTCACGGACTAGCGACTCATGTGCTGAAGCTAGCCAGTAAATCACTCCCGGCTAAGACTATCGCCAGTCTCACCGGTATTTCGACAAACTCAGTTCAGCGTATTTTGACGGCTAATATTCATCCACACGCGAGCCGCCGGTTACCGATTAATCTATTTGAGCGTCCCTTTTTAAGTTATCCAAATAGTTCACTATGCGTACCAATGCCAGCTAAGAAGACAGACAGTTTTATCAGTTGGTACATACACCAATAAATGATCGCCATTATGACCATCAAAATGTAATTCTAGAATGATTATCGTCATATTGGCATCATTTAATTGACGCTTAATTTGTTTCTTTAAGTCCTTTAGGCCTTCTAAAGCATGCGGATAAAAATAATCTGGAATGGTTTTATCTTCAATTAAACGCTGAATAATATATTTCCAAGGACTCCGCTTTTGATAATCAGTCTGGGCTTGAAACTTTCCTTTATCAAAATCTGATAGGCTATTAAAATCATCAGACTTATAACTGTAATCTTTAGCTTTATAGCTGTAATCTTTGGAATACAAGCCATTTTCATAATTATGTTTAATTAAATCATGTAGCTTTAATAAAAACATAAAGGCCACCTCGACTTTTAATTTAAGTATATCAAAAATAGGTTTTGTTTATCTATTACTTGATTACTTGCCAGGGTTTATCTATGTAATATGCCAAGTGAATCAGTGATGCTAAATTTGACTTACGTCAGCTCATTAAAAAATTGTATATTCTTTGATTAAAGTCCTTCGCCTCAATATAAACCGCGTGGCCATAGTGTGGATATATGTATAGTGGAGCATGTAAAATTTTAGCTATAGTTTTAGTTCCCTCTACTGAAAGAACCTGGTCCTGTTGTGCACCAATTACAAAGACTGGGCACTTAATTTTGGTCAGTTGAGCTGCAACATTAAAATTCAAGATTGCCTGGGCTAAAATGATAAATCTATCGACTTCTTTAACTTTAGTAATAGTTGCAAGTAGTTTAAGCAGGTGATGATGTTTATGGATATAGTGAGTAGAATAAGATCGTTGAAATGAATCCCATACTAACTCCTTCAGCTGATTATTTTTAGCTAAACTAATCCACTGCTTAATGGTTGTATTACTTGTATTATTGGGTTCTGAAATGGTGACCGCCAAGACCAGTTTATGAACTATATCAGGTTGATTAATTGCCAATTTTTGGGCGATCATACCACCTTCAGAAACGCCAACCACATCAATTTTGTAGATACCTAGTTTTCGCAAGGCAGAATACAATTCATCAGCCATTTGACCGATTGAATAGCTAGGAGTTAAGTGATCACGTCGATCAAACATTAATACTTTATACTTTCGAGCAAATTGACGATACATGAAAGACATTTGTAAAGCGTGGCCGCGAATTCGGTTGATGGATAGTCCAGGAATGAGTATTAACCATTTATTACCTTTGCCGAAGCTAATATAATCCATACTATAGCCATTAATTACTATACTTTTAGTTCTAGCGTTAAACATATTTTTCTAATATTCACCTCATTAAAGATGTAATTAGCTTTGCTAAACTTATGATAATTCCATTTTTAACTACAACCTATTTAATATTTTTGTTATAGACACTAGCCTTATAAATCTTGGTAAGATTAAGACTATTAGTAATTGATTCATTTGAATAATGTGCAAAATGAATCAGTGAAGCCCCATTATTCTTTAGCCTATACCAGCTATTAGTCAGAACCGGATCATTATATAGCGGTACTTGTTCTTGCGGATAAAATCTTCATTTATCAAATTCTCCTTTTTAATTTTTTGAACATAGATGTGTAAAAATACTAAAATGACGGGCAAAAGCATCAAAAAAGCAATGATGCTTTTCTCGACATTTTTTCTCGATCGATTCATCATTGCTTAGTTACTTTTCTTAAATTATTTATGTCTTTCTTGATGTAGGTAATAGTATAGAATGTAATTTTTAAGTTGCATAGACTTTTTTTGAAATTTTATTTTAATTTAGTAGTCTTAGCACTAAATAGTGTTCAGACTATAGTGATTTAGTACTACAAAAAACGCATCTAAGTTAAGTGTATCTCTCTATCAAAGAGACTGTACATTTCTTCATTAAAATTATGAGCTATAAAGATCACAGTGTATGGGCCATCTAATAACTTCTTTAAGATTTCAAGCGTTGCTTTTTTATCTATAGCACTAGTGCCCTCATCAATCAAAATAAAATCATCATCGTGAATGCAAGCCCGAGCTAACACAATTTTTTGTCGTTGACCTCCAGAAATATTTAATTTTTGCAAATTTAATTCTGTCTTTAGACCTAGCGACATTTTTCTAATATCAGATTCAAAAGAAACGTTTTTAACATAATCTAGCACTTTATTTTTCAATTTTGAATTAAACATTGTAATATTATTTTCGATACTATCAGGAAATAAAATCGGATCTTGTGGGATATATCCTATCTTAGCCTTATCGATGTTAATATCGTCACCATATTTATTTTTAAAATTGATCATACCGGTATGAAGTTTAATCTTACCAAGAAGTACTTTAAATAAAGTAGTTTTTCCGGATCCTGAGTCACCAGTCAACAAAATTTTCTCACCAGTTTTTATATTTAAATTAGGAAATTTTATTATTTTCCCGTTAGAAAATTTTACTGACACGTTTTTTGTAGTTAAACTAGCTGGAGATTGTAAGTCGCCCGTATGCTCAATTACAGCTGTGTCCGCATTAACTTCCCTGCTTAAACGATCTACTGAGTGAATCTGTCCTAATTCAGTTGCAAGCATCTTAACTGATACATTGATATAAGAGCTAAAGCTTTCAACAGTTACTATTACACCAAATACAACAATATGGTTTGTAACTAATATGGCCGTAACGGCTAATAAAACAAATTGTAACAACGCTGAGGTAGCCTTATTCAATACAGCTAAGCCTTGCATAGTACCTCTTCTTGCTATATTTGCACTTTCTAATGTATCAGATGCATGATCCATAATCTTAGACAACTGTGAACCCACTGAAAATTTTTTAAGTTCCGATAGGCCATCTAACCATTTTTCAGCTGTATCTAAATATTGCTTATTTGCTTGAGATAACTTTAGAGCAGCTGCTTGCATGGCAGGACGAAGAAGTTTAGGTAAATAAAAACTGAGTGTTCCCAATATCAAAACGACAATTAATAGGCTCCAATGAAACAGCAACAAACCAATTGATGCAAAGATAATTTGAGCTAAATAATATGGAATATCCGTATATACTGCAAGTTTTGAATCCTTTATTAAGTTCAGGTCGTTAGTTAGCCGATTCTGAACTTGGGCAGCATTATGCGGTTTATTATCGTAAAAATAATGATCTACTATTTTAAATCTTATTTGATGATTATATTGTTGAATTTGTTTTTCTATCCAATACTGACAAACATTAAGACCAGCATAGCTTATAATGAACAAAATCAAAGATAGAGTAATCAAGAAAATAAATTGTTGCCATTTGCGGTCTTTAATAGCCGTTATTTGATATGTATTAATATAGCTGACCCCAATTATCAAACCAGAAGTTAGGAATTCTAGAACTAATAGCGATATCATTCTTATTCTATTAACAGCATATAGATCTTTAAAAGACACTTATACTCACCTCTTATTGCTTCCAAGGCTAATCTTTCTACTAAATAGTTTTTCCATGGCTGGAGTTAAATTATGCGCTATTACAATAACTGTTTTATTCGATGATACTAAATTTTTTAGAATGCGATAGCTACTTTTTGAATCTATTGCACTAGTTGCCTCATCAGCTAAAATAATAGAAAAATTATGTATCTCATTACGAGCTAAAATAATTTTCTGTTTTTGACCTCCAGAAAAATTATTCGTGTCTAAATCAATTTCCGTTTCAAGTCCATTTGGCATACTAGCTATATCTTTACTTAAATCATTATTTTCAACTGCATTTTTACTCAGCTTTTTCAATTTATTATTGAACATAATAATATTGTTGATAATAGAAGTAGGAAATAGCTTTCCATCCTGAGGAATATATCCTATTTGAGCATAATCAGGACTAATTTCTTTACCATATTTATCTTCAAAAATAACTTGTCCATTAGTTGGTTGTAATTTATTAAGGATTAATTTAAACAGCGTAGACTTACCAGTACCACTGTCGCCACTAAGCAACACTTTTTCGCCTTTTTTAATATGAATATCTGGAAAATAGATCGTTTCTCCATTTTTAAACGAAATGCTTAAATTATGCGTACTAATTGAGCATATTTCATCAGTATTAATTTCTTTATGAAAAGGGACTAACTTCTGGGATTCAATAATTTGTTTGTTAAGACCTTGAACTGACTGAATTCGTGTTAGCGATGTAGTAATTGTCAATAAACAATTTAAAATCATAGAGGAGAAGTTCCCTGCTGCTATTATTACTCCAAAAGTTACTTGATGATTAAAAAACAAAATTGCGGCTAACAGAGTAATCGCAATTTGAGAAAAAGAATTAGCACATCCGTTAAGAAAATCAGCAACAGAAATTACCTTTTTTCTTTCTACGAAACTTGTTTCTAAATTCTGACTAACTTTTTGCATGACTAAGTCTAATTGATTAAAAGCTGTATATTTTCTTAATTCTTCTAAGCCGTTAAACCATTCTTCAATAACTAACAAATATTTACTATTTCTACTAGCTACTTTTTGCGTTGCATTAGAAGCTTTCTGTCTTGTAAAGCGGGGAATATAAAGCGTAATAACTGATAGAATTATTGCCAACAATGTCAGCATCCAATTCATTAGAAGAAGGCTGCTAATTGACGTAACCAATAAAAAACCTGATTGGATAATACTCAAAGACTGATCGGCATAATTTTTAGTCAGCACTTGTAAATTGCTATTTAATTCATTTTCCATTTCAGCTACTTTAGGCGCCTTGTCATGATAGTATTCGCTTATTAATTTATGCCTAATACTGTGAATATATTTTTGCGTCTGCTTACTAAAAAGATATGTAGCTAACGAGCTCAAAATATAAGAAATGAATGAAAGAAAGACACTACTGGCAATAATTAGCAAAAAACCTAGAAGAATATTTTTAACTAGTTGATTATAAGCGAATTGTATAATATACGAACTGATTGCAGATCCTGCTGCAAACAAAAGCTCTAGAACAATTATTACAATGAATAAGAGTAAATTAGTTTTAATTAATTTTTGAAAACTCATTTTTAATCATCTAGATCCTATAATTATTTTTAATAGAGTCCGCTTTTTCTAAGGGAACTGATAAATATACATATCTGTTAGTTGGAGATAAAAATTTAGGTATATATCGAGTAACATTCAAAGTTAGCAAGCTTTCAATATTTTTCGTTTTAACATTCTCATAATAATTGTTTTCTATACTAAGCTTTTCTAGATTATCTTGAAGTAATGTACTCTTTCCCAAATTAATAAATGAAAGAAGTTCTTCTTGGGACATACTCTGTGTAGATTGTTTATTACTATGACTAATTAAATATTTTTCGATAGAGTGATTTACCATTATGCATTCGTCTATTGCATCATCAATACTTTCAGCTAAATTATTTTGCTTTCCCATTCCTACCGGTATAATTTTTCTTCCTAAATCAAACGCAAATGTAATCCATAATTCACCCGCCTGAGTTAAATATGGCTTACTAAAAAGAAGAAAATCTTTTTTATTTTGAATATGAAAATTAGAGTAAATCTCATCTATTTTATTATTCATAATGAGTTTAATAAAATAATGAAATGCTTTTCTTTCAATAACTTCATAGATAGAACTCTGAATAGCTTTTTCTTTATCTGTATGCGCCGCGAATCCAGTTGTATTAGGAACTATACTCGGATGTAAACTGTACATAGTAAACCATGCCGCGCGTTCATTTAACTCAGATATAGCTTTTTTATAAGCCGTTTCATAGAGTGAATCTATTCCTCCAAAAGGAATATATTTATTTCCGTCGGAAGTAACGGCAACTAAGTTTCCTTGTACTTTTACCTTACTTAGCTTAAGAACTTGTAATTTAGATAGTTTCCACTTATAGATTTTCATAGTACTTTCCTCTTCAAAAGGATATTTATAAATCAAAATTTTACAAGCGAGACAGTATAGTTATCAGAGTGTAATGAATACATAGCATTTTCAGTATTCATAGTCGTAATTTGGGTAAAATATTTAACTATTTCAGCAGCAGCTAATGAACTTGTAATTTGTATTTCTGGTAAAAAACTAGGATGTCTATCATGCCGAGCTGGATTATCTCGTCTTTGATTTAAAAAGTTAGTAGCAGGATATTTAGCAATAATTGAATTAGCAACTTTATCTATTTCATTGGATTTAGTAAACAATGGGCCTGCATCGTGTTCTCCAATAGCGTACATTGTATAACCTAAGGTCAAAATGTCCTTATACAATTTATTTAAAGAAGAACTAAAAGGAAATGGCATACCTGTAATTAAATCTACATTTCCAACGTCCTTTAAAATATCCTTATAGTTAGACAATGTTAGCATTGCATTGATTCCTGTAACTTTGCCTAAGCCTCGTTTGTTTAATTTCTGACTAAGAACTTCAACTTTAGGCTTTCCTACATCGTCTCGATTATATAAAAATTGTCTTGATAAATTTGTATTTTCAATAATATCTGCATCTACAATAAAAATATGCCCGATTCCACAAGAATTTAAGAGGTTACTTAATGCTGTTCCAACTCCGCCAGCACCAATTATCAGAACGCTTTTTTGACTTAAATCAGACTGTAATTTTGAGGTTGATACACTAGATCTATTGAAAGAATCCAACATTTCAATTTGTCTAGCAAAAGGATCGTCAGGATGATTATCACCAAAGTAATTTGCTAATAAATATTGTTTCTTTAAAAAAACAAAAATATTATTCATGGTTTCTTTTTTAGCAAAAAGCTTTTCTAGTTCTTGCAATGTTGTTCCATGATTAAGTAAATCTATAAGTTGTTTCGCAGAGCTGACCTCATCATCCTTCAATTTAATTACATATCTTCTTTTTATAGGAATTAACTCTAATATTTTTATTTCCTTGTTCTCTACTTTTCCATATACATCGTACTTAAACATATATTCCATTACTTTATCCTCCCTTATTGTATATAAAATTTTATTGGTCGCTTTAATCTCATATATACATTTGGAAGTTTAAAAGATACTACAGCAGGATATGATATTTTTTGACATATAGTACTATATTCAATCGGAGAATTATCAGATGTATATACTTCTTTTATATCCTCCAAAGGTATTTTTAAATCCAGTTTTTTAATTTTTTGAAGTCCTAATCTTATATGTAATGCATGTTTTTGTATATTAACCCCTCCAAAGGAAATAACCACATTGGGGTTAATAACTTCGGCTAGTCCAAACCGTGTCGCAATAAGTTTTCTTTGGCGAATAATCCCTATATTATTTTGGACATTATCTCTATCTATATAGATAAAGAGATTTCCTGTATCGTAATTTAATCTACTATTTAGCAAATTTACACTATGTCCCTTAATACATGCATCATCTTGCTGATTCGGATAAAAAGGTACATCATATACATTAAAATTTCTTTTTAATGCCGGAATAAAAGACTCTCTTATATCTTTTACGTCACCTTCTGATAGGTGACCAAATAATTCATGGAAAAGTATCCCAGCCGAAAAGCTATCAAAACTCAAACCCACACTGTTAAGGTCTACGAAATTAAGACTATTTATGCCTTCAATCGCTAATGAAATTAGCTTAGTTAAATTAGCACTTAAAAAATTAATGTTTCTTTGTTTAATGCCTATAGGTCTTGTAATTCCACAACAAGTTAAAATTCCTCCTAAATACACATATTCTAACGAAGATTTACATTTTTCTTCTTTTATAGATAAAATTAATTCTATCCACTTGAAATGGTAGTTAGCTAATAAAATATTCAGTGAATCAATCAAAGATAAAGCTGGATACAATAAATCTAAAAGATTAACCTGAGCAAATATTTCTTTTAAATTAGATTTTGTAATTCTTTGTTGTACATTATGATGTGAGTTACTCAAATTTATACATGTAAAATATCCATTTACACTATGATTATTATTCGTACCAAATTGTATACTAATTTTTCTCATTTTATGCTTTATGACCAATACGAAATAAACAGACTGGAGTATAGGATTTCTCATCAAATAGAATATTTCTAGGATCTTTCATAAAAAAGTGAATGCAACAATTATATTGTTTTACTGATGCAAGAATAGACATTCCTTCAAGAATGCACCCCAAGTCTACCCACGATAAAATTTCTGATTGTTGCAAATATTTTGTCTTTAATACACTAAAATCCAATGCTAATAAAATTATCGTTCCACCAGAGCCTCTAATATCTGCTCTATCTGTTTGTTTTTTCACATACTTTCTTAAACTGTCCGATTGATATCGCTTTAAAGAGCCATTAATAAAATTACAATAATATAAATTAGAGTCATTTAGGCAAAATGAAATTACCGGAGATATATTTCCCGCGTAAGGAATTGGATGATAGTCTTTTCGTCTTGAAAGATCTTCTATAAATTCTTTTAATTCTGTATAAGATAAACTACTTAGGTTACCACGATAAGAATATCTATTTTTAAAAATAAAGTTTTCAGAGAAACTATTAATTTCTTCATCATGAATTTCAGACTCTTTTATCTTATTTAATTCGTTTCGGTGTATAACTCTAGTTTTAAGACTAAGTGCCTCATAAAAATTACTACTTGGCATTGGTTTTCTCCTAAAGTAAAAAATAAAAGCGCAGAAAGATTGTCAATAATCCCACTACGCTTCTACAATGTTAATCTTTAAAACTGTCCTTCTGAAACATCATCTTCATCTTGACAGCCAGAACATGAAACTAACAATTCAACATTATCGTCATAATCAACAGTTTCAACCTTCAAGCCATTAACTTTAACAAATTGTTTCTTTTCATTAGTCTTTTCCATAAAAAATACTTCCTTTCAGTAAAAAGATATTTCTTTCTAAATGGATGTAGTTCATTTGGAAATTAGGGCAATAATATTATCTTTTTATTAATAAGTCAATAGTATTTTAAAAATATTTATATTATTTTTCATTTAAAGCTTATTTTTATTAAATACTACTTTTTAATTTAGTAGTGCCAGTGCTAAATAGTGTTTAGACTACAGCAACTTAACACTACAAAAAACGCATCTTTATTAGATGCGTCTAAGTTATTGAAAATATTTCCGAATTTTTTGAATGAGATCTTCTTTTGTGCTTAAAACTAATTCGATATAGATCGTCTTTTCCTTCTCATCTACTTGATAAAAAATATACTCATTTTTATCAAGTAAGACATAATAGCCATCAAGTAATTCTGAAAACTTTGATGCTTTAATACCTATATATGGAAATGATTTTAAATTTTCTAATTTTTGTTCTTCTTTAGTTAAAGATTCTCGTTGAACTGTTTCACCAAAATTAATCAGTAAATACTGTTTTAGATTTTCAAAATATTCCTTCGCAGGAGTAGATAATTCTAGTGAAAACATTAGCTGAATAAATCTCCTTTGATGTCGTCAAAATTGTAGTGCTTTGATTTTTCAGCTCTTTTCAGTTTATTTACTAATTCAAGGGCAGCCGTAAATTCATCATATTCTTCAATATCAACAAGTGCAAATTTACCGTATCCATTTTTAGTAAGGAATACGGGACTATCCTTTTTGACTTTATCAAGGACTTTATTATAATTTCTCAATTCTGAAACAGGTTGGATTTGTAACATATGTATCACTCCTTTTGATAAATATTGTACATTATTTTTAGAAGTATTTACAGCAATGGTATCTATTAGTATTCCAATATTCTGTAGTGCCAGCACTATAGAATATTGAAAAAGAAAGTTTTATAGTCCATAATAATTTTTGTAAGTAATTAAAATTATTGTGAGGTGTTAAAATGACCGAAATTATAACTTTTGGTAACTTCAAAGGCGGAGTCGGCAAGACTACTAATGCCACTCAAGCTGCCTATGAACTATCAAAACGAGGGAAGAAGACTCTACTTTTAGATCTTGATCCGCAGGCGAATGCGACAAACATCATGCTCAAAACTAAAGTGAATTTGACAGACGAGATCTTTCAATTTGATTCATCTTTAATGTCTGCAATTCAAAGTAAAGATCTAACTAAGGCTCTAGTTAATATCACCAAGAACTTAGATTTGATCGGATCTTCCGCAGACTTTTCCTTATTTCCACGAGTAATGGAAAGACAGTTTTCTAAGTATATTGATCGAGTAACGCACTTAAATAAACTATTAAAACCTATTGCTCAAAAATATGATTATGTAATTATAGACGTTCCACCAACAATTAGTTTAATTACTGATGCAGCTTTGTACGCCAGTGACTGGTGCGTGATTGTAATGCAAACTCAACAGCAAGCTTTAGATGGTGCTAGTGCATTTATTCAATATATGCAAAAAGAAGTTATCGACACTTACCATGCTCCTAGATTAGACTTAGTTGGAATTTTGCCTGTTCTAATTCAACCAGGAGCACCTGTCGATAATTTAACTTTGCAAAATGCAGTAGAGGAATTTGGCCAAGCAAACATCTTACCGACCTCAATCCACCAAATGCAGCGTCTAAAGCGCTATGGTGTAACTGGAATTACTGATGATAGTCGGTATGATAAAAAGGTCTTTGAAGTTTATAAGCAAGTTGTAAATGATATTTTAAGTAGGATTGAAGCAAATGAGTAATTTAATTAATAGTAACAAACGTAAGCTTAATTTAAAGCCAAAACATGAAGTATCAATCGATGAGATTGAAAACAAGGAAAGTAATCAAACTTTTAACGTAAACATCAAAATTGACAATACGGTTAGAAATAGTTTGATTGCCATTTCTAACTTAGGTATTGCACCTAATCAAAAAGAAGCAGTCGCATATTTAGTACAGCAATTCCGTGATAATTTAGATCCAGATAATCAACGATTGTTTGACTTACAAGTTGATGTTCTAAACAAAAAAGATGCTAAATTGCACGAAAAATAAGTGGTGTCTTTGTACTCTGTAGTATCGTAGTGCTAAGATAATTAGATAAAATAGTATATACAAAAGGGCAATCCTATCATTAAAAGATAGAGTTGCCCTTTTTTGATATTATTTTAAAAAAGTTCCGAATGTGTACCTATTCCAGTTAAGTAAATAATATTCTGATTGGTTCTAATAAAAAGAAGCAAATGATCTCCATTATGACCATCAAAATGGAGATCTAGCCCTTTAATTTTAAGCTTATTTAATTTTTGATATGAACCCCAAATTTGGGACATATTATTGAGCTGCTTTATTTAAAACCATATTTCGATATTCTATCGGAGTATGGTTTTTTAGTACTGTTTTAATTCTATCATGGTTGTAGTAATGAATGTATTCCTTGATTGCTTGTTCTAATTCGTTCATGGTTTTGAATGTCTTTTCAAAGCCATAGAACATTTCTCGCTTAAGAATGCCAAAGAAGCCCTCCATGTAAGCCATCATCTAATGAATTGCCCTTGCGTGACATAGACTGGGAAACACCATGATTTTTAAGCCATGCCTGAAAAGCTGCGTGCTGATATTGCCAGCCCTGATCAGTATGAAAAATTAAGCCATTAAGAGCTGGATGCTTTTGACAAGCTTGATCCAGCATGTCCATTACTTGTTTCAATACTGGATGACGGCTTAATGTATAATCTTGACTGCAGCCATCCATCACAGGCGATAGATAAAGCTTTTCTCCATTAAGGTGAAATTCAGTAATATCTGAGTACCAATGCCTATCTGGGGTAATCGCCGCAAAATGACGTTTAGTTAAATTGGGCTTGATTTTTCCAATAGTTCCTTTATAGCTTGAATATTTAAATCTGCGTCTAATCGAAATGGCATATAAATGCATTTTGACCATTAAGCGCTTAACACGCTTATGATTGACTATAGTGCCTTCACGACGCAATTGAGCAGTAATTCTGCGATAACCGTGCCGATGCTTGTGCTCTTCGAATATTTCCTTAATCCGCTTCATGATTTTTTCGTTCTTTAAATCTTTGTCATCCTTGCCTAGTGTGTAGTAATAACTGCTGCGTGATAAATGCGGCAGATCAGGATGGGAATTAATTGTATCAAGCACAAAACTAACGGTTACGTGTAATTCTTGCCTTAGCTGTGTAACCACAGAAACTATTTCTTGTGCTGCTGGTCTCTGGTTCTTTGTGAGACTAAGGCGTTCAATTTTTTTACAAATTCGTTCTCGACAGTAAGTCTTAAGTTCTTCGGTTTGAGGTCCTTTATTTGCCTTTGAAGCTCTTGAATCTGTTTGTCTTTGTCCTTCATGGGCAGGTCTGCCTTTCTTATGATTAATGACATTATGCCCATCTTCTTTATATTTGCGAATCCAATTATAAATCATGCCCCGACTAGACAATCCTAATTCTAAAGATACTTGATCGGCTGCTTCGTGATTAAAAAGAACTCTTCTGATAGCTTTCTCCTTAAATTCAACTGAGTAGTTTGTATAACCAGCATCAAGAATCTCTATCCCATGGCGTTCTATTAACGTAATTAGATAAAACAAGTTTGCCCGATTTGCTCCATATTCCTTAGCTGCCTGATTAGCTGATATATTATAATTTTTCCAATTATTGTAAATATCAATTTTATCTTGTTTGGATAATTTAGACATAAATAAAAACCCCGAAATTCTTGTCCGAATTTCGGGGTTCATATCAATAAACACTTTAGCTGCTTTTCTATTATTAAACTAAATCATACATTTCTGGCATTCTGCACCATTTTGAATTAAACATTCGTCTGCAGTCAAGTTCTCACTACCAGCTAAAACTTTTTCTCTTATTCTAACATAATAAATTGAGTTGCATCGCTTTTTAAAGGCATAAATATAAGCCTTATTTAAATCTCTTGTTGTTGCATTATCTTCAACAAATAAAGTTAACGAAATTGATTGATCAACATACTTTTGTGCAGCAGCTGTAATATCAATAATAGCATTAGGTCCTACTTCATATGCACCCTTTTCGTAATACTCATAATTGTCTTTATTAATCTTATAAGCTGGTACATAAATTCGACCCAAATCAGCCTCTTTGCGTGTTTCAACAGGAGCTACTACTGGCTGCAAACTTGGTGTACATGAAGATAAATAACTAATTGATCCAGTAGGTGCAACTGCTAACAAGTTAGCATTAGCTATACCTGTCTTTTTAATTTTAGTAATCAATTCTTCCCAATCTTCTTTAGTTGGAATAACTAATTTATATTTAGCTACAATTTCTTTAATCTTGTCTGTTTTCGGTGAAACTTCCTCATCAATAAATTTTTTGAAATAATCACCACTAGCATATGATGAATCTTTGAATCCTTTAAAAGCACCATACTTTTCAGCTAATTTATTTGATTCTTTAAATGCATGGTATGTAATTGTATAAAAGAAAATTCCTGTAAATTCAACTGCTTCTGGTGAATCATAATAAATATGATTAGTTGCTAAAAAGCCATGTAAATTCATTGCTCCTAGACCGATTGCTCGATTAGCTTTATTTCCCTTTTCAATTGAAGGAGCACAATCTAAATCTGAAGACCTGGCAACACGATTAAGCGCTTGAACACTATCAGAAACCAAACCACCTAACTTGTCAGCGCTATTCATTGCTGCTGCAATATTAAGTGATCCTAAATTACAACAAACATCGTAGCCCGTCTTATTAAAACTTAAGTCTTCATTATAGGTACTTGGCGTATTAACCTGAGCAATTTCTGAACATAAATTAGACATCACGATCCGCCCCAATTTCTTTTGTGGGTTTCTTCGATTGACAGTATCTTCATACATAATATAAGGATACCCTGATTCAAATTGAACTTCAGCAATAGTTTGGAAGAATTTTCTAGCACTGATAAATGTCTTTTTAATACATGGATTATTAAGGAGATTTTGGTATTCTTTAGTAATTGAAATATCTGACATTGGTTTACCATATTCACGTTTAATATCATATGGTGAAAACAAAGCCATCTTTTTATTTTCTTTGGCTAGTTCAAAAGTAATATCTGGAATCACTACGCCAAGTGATAAAGATTTAATTCTTACCTTTTCGTCAGCGTTTTCTCGTTTAGTATCTAAAAATTGCATAATCTGAGGATGATGGGCACTTAAATAAACTGCACCGGCACCTTGTCTTTGCCCTAATTGATTGGCATAAGAAAATGAATCTTCTAGTAATTTCATTACAGGAATTATCCCACTAGATAAATTCTTCATTTTTTTAATAGGTGCACCTAATTCACGCAAATTAGTTAAGCATAGAGCAACACCACCACCACGTTTAGATAATTGCAGACTTGTGCTTATTGCTCGTGAAATTGATTCCATATTGTCTTCAACTCTGAGCAAATAACATGAAATATATTCACCGCGTCTCTTCTTACCTGCATTCAAGAAAGTCGGAGTTGCTGGCTGGAAACGATTACTAATAATATCTTTAACTAAATTCAAGGCCAGTTCCTCATTGCCATCAGCTAAAAATAAAGCATTCATAACAGCCCGATCTTCAAAACGTTCTAAAAATTGTTTATTATCGTTTGTTTTTAAGGCATATGCTTTATAGAATTTAGCTGCACCCATAAAGTTCAAAAAGCTAAAATTTTGTGCATAAGCTAATTTGAAAATTTCTTTAATAAATTTAGCTGTATATAAATCTAGAACTTTTTTATCATAGTAATTATTATCAACTAAATAAGCTAATTTTTCTTCTAAAGAAGCAAACTTTTTCATTCTTGGTTCAATATGATTTTCAAGATATTGCTTAGTAGCTTCCTTGTCAGCTTTAAAATTATAATTTCCTTTTTCATCTTTAAATTTAGCAAGTGCATTTAAAGAAATATATGAATCATTATTAAGATTATCAGTCATTGTCTTCACCTGCATCAGCAATTATTTTATTAACATTATTTACATCTTCAGTTGTTCCCAGTAACTCAAATTTATATAGATAAGGAACATGTAATTTCTTAGAAATTACATCCCCTGCCAAGGCAAAAGAATTACCAAAATTGGTATTTCCACTAGCAATAACACCAATACATTTTTGCCGATTAGCCAATTTGTTCAAAAAGTGGATAACTTGCTCAGGCACAGCACCTGTAGTCCCATGGCCACCAGAATAAGTTGGCGTAATTAAAATATATTCTTCAGAAACTGAAATTTCTTTACTGAGTTTAATAGGAATCCTAATAGAATTACAATCTAACTTTTCTACAAAGCGTGCTGTATTATTTGAAGTGGAAGAATAATAGACAACTAATGGCTTTTTAGAAATCCCAGTCATCATCTTTAGTCTCCTCTCCTGTTCCCATTACATATGAAGAACCATTACCAGAAAAGAAATCATGGTTTTCATCAGCTTGAGCTGATAATTGAGCGAATACTTCTGGGGAAATATAAGTTTCTTCTGCGGTAAAAGGAGAATCATAGCCTAAATTTTGTAAAAATTTACCTGCATTATACAAACTGAAATGAATTGCATCATCAACCAAATCAAAATCATCATAAAGCTCGTGCAAATATTTCTTTTCCAAATCAATTAGTTTATCTAAGAAATCAAAAACGAATTTTTTCATTTCTGCTTGTTTAGCTGGAGCTAATTTCTTTACGGCCAATTGATATTTGTAACCACTATAATAATTGTGAATAACCTTATCTCTTAAGATCAATCTAATAATATCAGCAGTATTAGGCAATTTACCTCTTGCAGCTAAATAAAATGGTAAATAAAAACCACCATAGAGCAGGAACCCTGGCATAATTGCTGCGGCAACCTTTGATTTAAGCGGATCATTGCCTGTATAATACGGAATTACCGCTTTAGCTCTTGCTTGTAAAGCATCATTATTAACTACCCATTCATGCGCTTCTTCAATTTGTTCACTAGTACATAAAGTAGAAAAAATAGTTCCATATGATCTTGCATGGACAGCAACCATAAAAGCAAAATTTGCATAGATAGCTTGCTCTATATCAGTTTGTGAATTTTTAATTTGGGCTACATCACCCACACTTGATTGAGTTGTATCTAATAAAGTCAATCCAGTGAAAGTGCGAGTTATAAGCTGTTGCCAGTCATCAGATAATTGATTCCAAGAACTTATATCATTCGAAACTGGGATTTTTTCAGGTAACCAAAAGTTTTGAGTAACTCTGTTCCAAACCTCAAGATCCTTATCATCTTTAATGTCATTCCAGTTAATAGCTCGCATATTTTTGCCGTTGTTATTGTAAGCAAATTCAACTGGTGACTGTGAATGATCATAATAACTCATATTTGCTCCTATCATTATTTATTGTTTTATCTAATATTTGTGTGAACATAATATAGCATCTTCTGCTCAATAATACAACATGTGGATTTTTTGGTTATTTATAATCAATATATTGTGGCTAAGCCGTTTTGATAATACAAAATTATTTTCAAATTTATTTTATCTTCCAAAAATAATGTAGGTGTTGTTTTTTGCTTTTTTGACAAAAAAATCTCTAATAACTATTTTTATTGTTATTAGAGATTATTTATTCTAAATATTTTTTTAATGAAATCTCATTCCACCATCAACTTGAAGTGATTGTCCAGTAACATACCCAGCATCTGATGAAGCAAACCAAGCCACAACTTCAGCTACATCGCTAGGTTTTGCTTCACGACCAAGCGCTATCTCTTTGAGACAATTTGCTTGTTGCTGCGTTATTGTTTCATGTTTAATTTTTGCAATTTTTTATCAATTGCATCTCGCATTTTTGTGCGAACAATTCCTGGATTATAAGCATTAACAGTAATTTTATCTACTGCCAATTCTTTGGCCGCAGCTTGAAGCGTCGCCATGAAATTCATGTCGGCATTCAACACGGAGCACTAACAGCAGAGGTTGCCGGGGGAAGCTATTTAGCTAAATTAGATCGGATGTTAAACCACATAAAATATTAAGAAATTAAGGTCAGACTAATGGTTTTTGGACTACCGCAAAAATATTGACACTTACCCACATCGTGATCGCTTGTATTCGGCATCTGTTTGTGCTAATTCAGCCTGATAAGGTTGACATCGAGATAATTCATAAGAAATTGTTGACGGTGATCGGTTCAGCCGAACGCCCATTTGGATATTGGACAGCCCTAGTTCACAAAAGGTTTCGATTTTAATTCGTTCGAAATAGGTTATACTAGACAAAAGATCAGCTCCTAAAAGATGGGTTTGTGGTAAACACATTTTAAAGGAAGCTGATCTTTTTTGTCCGAACAGCGTTCGGATTAATTTTACAATCTGCCTGAAATTAAAGTAAAACATTTATAAAAAAAGCCAATTACTACAGTAATTGACCAGCCAATAACAACCATGGATTCATTTAAAAGATTGTTAAAAAGTTTAACATTAATCATTTTTTCTTAAATAAAATAAAAAAGTGGGTAAATGAAAAATGATCATGATGTATACACAGTCAGGGTGTCATTCTTGTATGACATCTCGTCGATAGTTTAATAAACACGGAATCAGATTCCAAGAAAAAAACTTTAGTAAACAACCTCCAAAACTATAAGTAAAGAAAATAGGGTCCCTATTTTCTTTTAATACCGTATTTCACACGGTATCGAATAAAGGTCGTCCGTTTAATCCCAGTATTTCGAGCTACATCAATGTCACTCATGCCTGCCTGGTAAAGCTTAAAAGCATGTTGCAAGCGGGGATCGTCTTGGGTGTATTGGGGGGGTTTACGTCCGTGATATTTACCTTGCTGTTTTGCTAGGGCGATTCCTTGTTGCTGACGTTCGATGATCCGCTTACGTTCACTTTCCGCCTGGTACTTATACAATTCAATGATGAGGTTAGTCATAAGTTGACGCAAATTAGGGTCAGCAATCCCTGTCATGGACGGTAAATTTAACACATCTAGGGTGGCACCCTTATTTTGAATGGTATTCATAATCTGAGTTAAATCCTGGTTGTTTCTGCCTAAGCGATCTAATTCAGTGACCAGGACAATATCACCCTCACGAATATAGGCCA